>ENA-UAOW01000006-UAOW01000006.1-human-gut-metagenome-genome-assembly--contig:-NODE-6-length-156528-cov-19.955002_pt1 | contig 156528 bp, 129 predicted proteins | sample MGYA00243470_ERZ654559 | MGnify/ENA primary metagenome ERZ654559 (study PRJEB26926, sample SAMN06164851) | human gut metagenome | biome: ENVO:00009003; feature: ENVO:2100002; material: ENVO:00002003...
TCGATAACCGACAGTACAAGTTTTCCCATAACTCCGTTGCGGTAGAGTATTGGTTGATGCGTTCGTAAGCTATCATATTGTTTACCTCATTGTATCCCGCTCTGCAGCACGTGGACGATAATCTTTGATTTCGACGTCAGGCAATGCGGGGTGAATAATCTTGAATACTACAAGTATTATACCATACCAAAAATTAAAAGGGAACTAAAACGAATATATGTATGTGTCGCTCATTAACGCAATTATATGCTCTTTATTTTTAATCGAGTTGGAAATAATAAGGTGTTTTGTTGCGGGAAATTATACAAGGGGCTTATTTTTTATTAAGATTATGTCATGCGCGTGCGCGGGCGGGATATGTACGCGGGCGACGCGCGGGGCGCGCGTATTTATTAAGTTAGCGGGAAAACGAGAAAAGCGGAAAAACAAGAGTGGCGAGCATGCGGGCAACAGGTCGGGTGAGAGTGCGGGTGGCGCGCGGGAGAGCAAACGGAATGATTGGAGAGGCAAGTATATGGAAGGTTGGCTGGAAAATGGTTGAAACGTGAATAAAAGTTCAGAAAAACTCATATATTTCGTCGCCTTTGTATGGTTATTATTTTTAAATTTGAAAGAAGTTGAAAATAATGTTCAAAAGTGGCGATTTTCGTTTGACACATTTTGTCGTTTTGGTTATAATGGCACTATCTTACAGGTGGCGGAAAGCCAAAAAACACAAAATAAAGTGTTTCTGACCGACGCCAACCACATTATATTGGGGTACAGAGTGAAACTTTTGGAGGAACGCATCCTCAGGGACGGTAAAGTCTTCCCCGGAGAGGTGTTAAAAGTTGGAGGTTTTCTCAATCATCTTATAGATGATACTTTGATGGAGGAAATCGGCAAGGAAATCTACTCACTCTATAAGTGCGACCAAGTTACCAAAATTCTGACCTTAGAAGCATCGGGAATCGCAATTGCATGCTACGCAGCTATGTACTTGCACGTCCCGGTGCTTTTTGCTAAGAAAAGTAAAACCGCCAACATTTCAAAGGACGTTTATTCTGCGGAAGTCAAAAGTTATACTCACGGCAACGTAAACACGATAATGGTTGAAAAGGAATTTCTGAATTCTTCCGACCGCGTGCTTATCGTCGACGATTTTCTTGCTCACGGCGAGGCGTTGCGCGGGCTTATCGCATTGATCGGGCAGGCGGGTGCGACTCTTGTCGGGTGCGCGATTGCCATCGAAAAGGGCTTCCAGAAAGGCGGGGACGAGTTGAGAGAGCAGGGCGTCCGCGTCGAAAGCCTTGCAATTATCGAAAGTATGTCGGACGACGACGTCACTTTCAGGAAAAACTAAGTTAAAAAATGCCATATGGCAAAATATATGGAGGGTTTCATAATGAAGAAAAAAATTCTTGCAATTTTCCTTGTTGTAGCGATGGTTGCAGCACTCGCAGTTGGTCTTACCGCATGTAAGAAAGACGACGGCAAAACGAACAACTATCCTGACATTAAAATCGGTATGCTTTGCTTGCATGACAAAAACAGCACGTACGACAAAAACTTCATCACGGCGATGGAAGAAGTCCAACGCGAACTCGGTCTTCGCGACGACCAAGTCATCATCAAAACCAATATCCCTGAGGACGATACTTGCTATCAGGAAGCAATGAACCTTGTCGACGCAGGTTGCAACATCATTTTCGCTGACTCTTTCGGCCACGAAGCATATATGTTGAAAGCTGCAAAAAGAGCTCCCAAAGTTTTGTTTGCACACGCAACGGGCACATTGGCTCACACTGAAAATCTTCCTAACTTTGTCAACGCATTCGCTTCCATTTACGAAGGTCGTTTCCTTGCAGGCGTTGCCGCAGGTTTGAAACTCAATGAAATGATCACAGCAAACAAATTCACCGCAGAAGAAGCCAAAATGGGTTACGTCGGCGCATATCCTTATGCTGAAGTTATCTCCGGCTACACCTCCTTCTACCTTGGCGCAAAATCCGTCTGCCCGACCGTCACCATGGACGTAACGTTCACCGGTAGTTGGTACAATGAAACTTTTGAAAAGGAAGCAGCAAACGCGCTCATTGAAAGAGGCTGCAAACTTATCAGCCAACACGCTGACTCCATGGGTGCACCTAACGCATGTGAATTAAAAAAAGTTCCCAACGTATCTTACAACGGAAGCACTGCCGAAGCATGCCCCGATACGTTCATCGTTTCTTCCAGAATCAACTGGGCACCTTACTACAAATACCTTGCCGAGCAAATGCAAAACGCTAAAGGCGACGTAAGCAAAGCAAACGTTGCTAAAGACTGGACAGGCACTCTTGCAACCGGTTCCGTAGAACTTACCGCTTTCGGTAAAGCAGCTGCTGCCGGCACGGCTGAAAAAGTTGCTGAAATCAAAGCAAAACTCGAAAAAGGCGAACTCCACGTTTTCGATACCAACAACTTCACGGTTAACGGCAAACAACTCTCGGCGGATCACAAAGCAGACGTTGACACCGATGCTGCATTTACCCCTGATACGATTGTTGTTGAAAACGGTGTTTTCTTTGAATCCAAATATCGTTCGGCACCTTACTTCGATGTAAAAATCGACGGTATTACAATAATTGATAAAGCAGCATAATCAGTAGCAACAGAATAGGATTTTGGCGGGACAATCGTCCCGCCTTAACCCTTTTTTATCGGCGTGAAAACGCCAAAATTTGGAGAGTTATATGGGACAAAACAACGTTATCGAACTCAGAAACGTTACTAAACGGTTCGGCGCGGTCGTTGCGAACAATGACGTCAGCATGGACGTCAGGCGCGGTGAAATTTTGTCGCTTCTTGGCGAAAACGGAAGCGGTAAAACCACCCTTATGAATATGATTGCGGGCATTTACTTCCCCGACAGCGGTGAAATTTTCATCGACGGGAAGGAAGTCGTGATTCGTTCTCCGCAGGACGCTTATAAATACCACATCGGAATGATCCATCAGCATTTTAAGCTGATTGACATCTTTACGGCGGCGGACAACGTTATTCTTGGCGAAAAGATGCCCCCGTTCAGTATCCGTGAAAAATCGAAAGAATACAAAGATAAACTTGACGACTACGGCATTGTCGTTGACGCCGATGACGAGCATTCGCCCGTCAAAGAATTTAGAATTGGCGACAAACCTGCCGAAAAAATAAAATGCGCCTTAAAATGCGCGGCACTTCCTTTTGTAAAACTCGGCAAGAAAATCAAATTCAACCATTTGTCGAGAAATCGCGTTGGAATCGTACAAAAAATCGTTGATAAGTACGGTTTCGATATCAACGTCAAAAAGAAAATTTACGATATGTCCGTTTCCGAAAAACAAACCGTCGAGATTATTAAGACGTTGTATCGCGGCGCGGATATCCTTATTCTGGACGAGCCTACCGCCGTTCTGACGCCGCAGGAAACCAAGAAACTCTTTGACGTTTTAAGGAAAATGCGCGACGACGGAAAGTCCATTATCATCATTACGCACAAACTCAACGAAGTTCTGGAAATCTCGGACAGAGTCGCCGTTTTAAGAAAGGGCGAATATATCGGCACCGTCGATACGAAAGACGCAACCGAAAGTTCGTTGACGGAAATGATGGTCGGCGAAAAGGTCGAACTTAATATTGACAGAACAATCCCCGTCAACGCAGAAGAAAGGCTCACGATTTCCGGACTCACTTGCAAAAACCGCGAAGGAATACTTGCGCTTGACAACGTGTCGTTCACGGCGCGTTCGGGCGAAATTCTGGGTATCGCAGGTATCGCGGGCAGCGGTCAGCGCGAACTTCTGGAATCAATCGCGGGACTTCAACGTCTGGAAGGCGGTACGGTCACTTACTTCGATCCCAAAGACAACAATAAAGAAGTCGATTTGAGGCAGAAATCCCCCACGCAAATCAGAGAATTGGGCGTAAGGCTTTCGTTCGTTCCCGAGGACCGTCTGGGCATGGGGCTTGTCGGGAATATGGACTTGACGGACAACATGATGCTTCGTTCTTACGGCAAAGGTCACTCGATGTTTTTGGACAGAAAAACCCCGCACGACCTTGCGGAAAATATCGTGGAGGAACTTGAAGTTGTGACGCCTTCCGTGAAAACTCCCGTCAGAAAACTTTCGGGCGGAAACGTTCAGAAAGTGTTGGTCGGGCGTGAAATCGCGTCCGCGCCTACCGTCCTTATGGCGGCTTATCCCGTAAGGGGGCTGGACATCAACTCGTCCTACGTCATTTATAATTTGCTCAACAAACAAAAAGAAAACGGAGTTGCAGTCATTTTTGTCGGCGAGGATCTGGACGTATTGCTTGCGCTTTCGGACAGAATCATGGTTTTGTGCGGCGGGAAAGTCAGCGGCATTGTTGACGCAAGAAACTGCACAAAAGAGCAAGTCGGGCTTCTTATGACAAGTATGCCCGCAAAAGTCGAAATATTTGACGATGAAGTAAAGGAGGGACACAATGCGTAAAACAGTTCACGAACCCGTCGCGCACCTTGTAAAACGCGTGGATATGGACAGGAAAAAAGCGTGGCTTATCCGCCTTATCGCTTTTGCATTGTCAATCCTTGCCTGCGCGATCATCACTACGGCAATCACGAAAAGAGACATGGGTTTCTTCTTCAAAAACTTCTTCGGCGGCGCATTCAGCACCCCAAGACGCGTCTGGGGACTTTTCCATGAAACGGCGCTGCTTTTACTGGTCGCGCTTGCGGTCACTCCGTGTTTCAAAATGAGATTCTGGAACATCGGCGGCGAAGGACAAATCCTTATGGGCGCGCTCGGTTGCGCGGTTGTCATAAACTTTATGGGCGGCAAATCAAGCGACGCGGGTACGATTGTTCTGTCGCTTGTCGTTGCGATGGTATTCGGCGCGTTATGGTCGATGATCCCTGCAATTTTCAAAGCGAGATGGAATACCAACGAAACGCTTTTGACGCTTATGATGAACTATATTGCGGTATGTCTTACGGAATACTTTATTAAAAGCGTTGCGTCGACGGGCACCGGCACGCTGACGTTTACGAAGGGCGTTGTCGGCTCAATCGGAGATAACGAATTTATTCTTAAAATCATCATCGCGGCGGTTATTACAATTCTGATGTACGTTTATCTTCGTTTCAGCAAACACGGCTATGAACTTACCGTTGTCGGCGAAAGCGAAAACACGGCGCGTTATATCGGAATCAACAGCAAAAAAGTTATCATTCGCACGTTGATTCTTTGCGGTATTATCGCAGGTATCACGGGATTCCTTCTTGTCAGCGCGACAAACCTTGACTTGAACAGCAAATATACCGTCAACGGCAGAGGCTTTACGGGCGTTCTTATTTCCTGGCTTGCAAAGTTCAATCCGTTTGCGATGGTGTTGACGTCGTTTTTGGTTGTGTTCGTACAAAAGGGCGCGGCAGAAGTTTCAACGTATGCGCGTCTTGGTGCGTCGTTCCCCTCGATGCTTGCGGGCGTGTTCTTCTTCTTTATCATCGCAAGCGAGTTCTTTATCAACTATAAGATAATGTTCAACAAAAAATATTTCAAAATTCCCGCATGCTTCAAAAAGAAAAAACAAGCGGAAGTTGTCGCAGAGGAGGATAAGTAATATGTTTGTTACGTTAATAACTCAGGCAATAAAATTCGGTATTGTTTTCCTTTTCGGCTCGACCGGCGAAATTATCATCGAAAAATCCGGACACCTTAATCTGGGAATCCCGGGCGTTATGTGCTTTGGCGCAATCGGCGGATGTCTTGGCGCAAACCTTGCAAAAAACGCAGGGCTTGCAGCCGGCGGAATCGTCTTTGTCGCAATTCTTATGGCAATGCTGTTCGGCGCAATGATGGGCGTCGTTTACGGATTGTTTACGATTACCCTTCGATGCAACCAGAACGTCACGGGACTTACCATTACAACGTTTGGTGCGGGCGTACTTGGGTTCTGGGGCTCGATGATGAGCAACGAGGGCACGACGTTTTACGAAGTAAGCAAAGTGTTCACTGCGCCGTTCTTTGGAAATGTCGAAAACAACTGGTTTTCACAAATGTTCTTGTCGCACGGCGTTTTGGTGTACGTCGGTATAATTATTACGGTGCTTGTCGCAATTTTTATGAACCGCACCAAAACGGGACTTAACTTAAAAGCGGTCGGCGAAAACCCCGCGGCGGCGGACGCGGCGGGTATCAACGTCATCAGATATAAATACCTTGCCTGTATAATCGGCTCGGCAATTTCCGGTATCGGCGGCGCGTTTTATCTTCTTGACTGCACGCGCGGATCGCTTGAATACGTTATCGAAGGGCTTGGCTGGCTTGCGGTTGCGCTTGTTATCTTCTCATTGTGGCGTCCGGGACTTTGTATTATCGGCTCGTTCATTTTCGGTCTTTTGTACATTATGCCCAACTATATTACGGGCGTAAGCCTTGCCGAAAAAGAACTTGTAAAAATCATTCCTTACGTTGCAACCGCTCTCGTCCTTATTATTATTTCGTTCTTTAATAAGCGCGAGACGCAGCCGCCTGCATCGCTTGGACTGTCCTATTTCAGGGAAGAAAGATAATTCAAAAAAGTTAAAAAGGTCGTCTTCGGACGGCCTTATTTATTGTCAAAACGCCACGATGTGATATAATAAAAATATGAATGCTTTGACCATTGTACACGAAACAATAAGGAAATTCGTCGGCGTGGGCGACGTCGTCATCGACGCAACAGCAGGGCGCGGATACGATACGTCGTTTTTATGCTCGCTTGTCGGGGACAGCGGGAAAGTTATTTCTTTCGACGTGCAGAAAGACGCCGTGGACAGCACCGAAAACCTTCTGAAAAGCCGCGGACAATCGGCGGACGTCCATCTTGAATCGCACGAAAATATGACAAAGTACGCTGTTGAGGACAGCGTATCGTGCATTGTTTTCAACCTCGGATATCTGCCGTCGGGCGACCACAGCGTGTTCACGCACGCAGAGTCCACGATAAAAGCAATCGAGGGCGGGCTCGGACTTTTGAAAAAGGGCGGCTTAATGTGCGTGAGCGTTTATTACGGCGGCGACTCGGGCTACGAGGAAAGAGACGCACTGCTGCCGTATCTGAAAACGCTCGATTCGTCGAAATATCAGGTCTTGAAACTCGATTTTTATAATTGGACAAACGATCCGCCGTTCCCGGTGTTTATCATCAAAAACTGAACGATAAAGCCATAAGGACGATGTATTAAAGGAAAATCCACGATATCTTCAAGTTGAAAAAACCAAAACAAACAATACCGCCACCGACAGGCTTCTATGACAAAATAAACCATAGAGCTGCTGACGGCAAGAGAAGGCGATGAGAGCACGAAGTATTCTCAATCGCCGAGCGCAGACGACAGGCTCCACGCACAATTTCAAAGAAATTGTGCAAATGTGTGCAAAAAACTTTGCACACATTAAAAAAACACGACGTTTTCGTCGTGTTTTTTAGTGGAGCTGCTGACCAGACTTGAACTGGTGACCTCATCCTTACCAAGGATGTGCTCTACCTCCTGAGCCACAGCAGCGTTTTTGTCAATGCTCAATTATTATATTGAATAAGGCGAAATATGTCAAACGAAATGAGCAACAAAACAAAAAGTCGAAAAAATAATTTATTGCGGCGTTTATAATAAAATTTTTAATGAAAGCCGTGCGATAGAAACATTTTGTCATGAATGATAAAACTGTCGCATAACGTGAATGAAAACCGCAAAAATTTTTTTGAGTCGCAAAATTTTATGATTGAAAACAACCTAATCTGTTTTACATAAATCAACATATTATATATAATATAGAAAGTAAGTTATTATAATGGAGAGAATCGGGCAAATTTTGTCCAACCGAAATTGAAATGAATTGGCTTGACATATTTTATGCGTTTTTGTCACTGCTTGGCGGTATCGGCGTCTTTCTTTACGGAATGAAGTTGATGGGCGACAGCCTTGAAATGGTTGCCGGCAACGAAATCAAGCGAATGTTTGCCAAAATATCGAATAAGAAATTTATCGGAGTGGGCATAGGAACGGTGACGACGGCGGTCGTACAAAGTTCCGCGGCGGTCACGGTTATGGCGATAGGTTTCGTCAACAGCGGACTGATGACTCTGACGCAAGCCGCGTCGATTGTTTTCGGTGCGAATATCGGAACGACGTCGACCGCGCTTATCGTTGCGCTTGGCGCGGGCGGGTTTGCAAACGTCAACCTTACGGTAATTTTTGCGGCTCTTGCGGGCGTCGGTGCATTGATGATAATGCTGACCAAAAAGGATAAGGTCAAAAAAATCGGCGGCATTATCACCGGGCTTGGTATGATATTCGTCGGGCTTTCGGTCATGACAAGCTCCATGTCGATTTTCTCGCAATCGGACAAAATCAGCGCATTCCTTACAAAGGTTTCAAACCCTGCGTTGCTGTTGTTGTTCGGTATTTTGTTCACCGCGCTTATCCAGTCGTCGTCGGCGGTCAGCGGTATCGTCGTTACGATGTCGGTTGCGGGGCTTTTGTCGTTTGATCAAGGGCTGTACATAATTTTGGGAAGCAATATCGGAACGTGTATTACGTCGCTTATCGCGTCGGTCGGCACAAGTACGAACGCGCGTCGCACCGCCGTAATCCACCTTATGTTTAACGTGATCGGCGTGACGATATTCGGGCTTGTGAGCATTTCCGGCGTGTTTACGAAGATGTTTATGCCGATTACAAGTCCCGCGATGAGAATTGCGCTTTTGCACACTTTCTTCAACGTAACCACCACCATAGTACTGTTGCCGTTTATGAACCTGCTTGTGAAGTTCGTTTCAAAAATCGTTCCCGAGAGGAAAACGGACGACAAAAACGACGAGCCGCACCTGTATTTTCTGGAAGAGCGTTTGTTGAGAACGCCCCCGGTTGCTGTCGCGCAGCTTAAAAACGAAATCGAAAATATGGCGGAAATCGCAAAATCAAATTTCGACAAATGTATGGACGCGGTTATGGTCGGCAAAGTGTCCGACGTCATCGACGAAATCGCCAAAAACGAAAAATGTCTGAACTTCCTTAACCGTGAAATCACGAAATATCTTGTGAAATTGTCGCAGGTTGACCTTTCGGAAGACGACAAACTCTTAATCAGTACGTCGTATCACACCGTAAGCGATATCGAGCGTATCGGCGACTACGCCGAAAATATCTCGGAATACGCCGAAAAGATGGAGGCGGATAAACTCAAGTTCTCGCCGAAGGCAATTTCCGAAATCCAGACGCTTAAAGCGACGATTACAAATCTTTACGACGAGGTAATGAAGACGTATAAGGAAGTCACTCTTGATTATATCGACAAGGTGAACGAGTACGAGGAAAGCGTCGACAAACAAAAAGAAGAAATGGGCGAACACCATATCGAGCGTATGAACAAGGGCGAATGTACGCCCGAAGTCGGCGCGATTTATCTGAGTCTTTCGTCCAACGCGGAGCGTGTCGCCGACCATATGACCAACATCGCGTACGCGGTGAGAAGCTACGCCAAAAAGAAAAAGAAGGACTAAACGAAAAGTAAATTTTGAAAAAGCAAATAAAAAACTGCAACGGGCGTTGCAGTTTTTGTTTATGCATTATCCGTAAAGTTTTCCGATTGCCCATACGACAAGACGTTTCGGCAAGATTTTTGAAAGCCCTACAAGCAGTTTATACGACGCGCCGCCCACGACGTACACGGGCGGATTTTTCGATTTTGCAATTTTCAGGGCGATTTTCGCGATGACCGACGGCGACATTCCGTTTTGTTCGTCGCGCTCCATCTTTTCAACCGATTTGTCGATTCTTTCGCCGTAATAAACGCTGTTGCTTTTGTTCTTTTCGCGGCGAGCGGTGAATTCCGTCTTGACGTCGCCGGGAAGGATTGTCGAAACTTTTATGTTGAACGGTTTAAGTTCGATACGAAGTGCCTCGGAAAGCGACGACACCGCCGATTTCGTGCAGGAATAAAACGACTGAAAAGGCAGCGACAAAGGCGCGCCCGCGCTGGACATATTGATTATCGTGCCGCCGCCGTTTTCGCGCATAACGGGGATAACCGCCTGCGTCGCGAACAGCGTGCCGAAGTAATTGACGTCAAAAATCTTTCGCACCGCGCTTTCGTCGGTATCCTCGACCGCGCCCGAAATGCCGAATCCCGCGTTGTTGACAAGGACGTCGATACGCCCCGCGCGTTTTACGACTTCGCCGATCGAGTCAAACACGTTTTCACGGTCGGACACGTCGGTTTTTATGCTTTCGATGCCTTCTGCCGGCGTTCTGGATAAATTGAATACGCGGTATCCGTTTTCCGAGAATTTTTTTGCAATGGCATTCCCGATTCCTTGGGATGCGCCCGTAATAACTGCAACTTTCATAATCCACCTCTGAACGATTATACAATAATGTTTGAATATTTGCAAATCGTTTTCAAAACCCTTGACAGTATTTTCATTTGATTGTAAGATTTAGGTATCACATTTAATTGCTAGGGGTGGCGCGTCGCGCCTGAGATTACACCCTCTGAACTTGATTGAGTTAGAACTCACGAAAGGAAGCCAGTCCACTCGTTCTCAAAGTAATCGCTTTGGGATTTTTTATTCTAACGAGAAAAGTTCCTCCCGGCAAAGGAGCGAATATGAAATTCACATCAATTCTGAAAGAGCCGTTCAACACTCTCGACACCGTGTCGAAACTCAGTGTTACGGCTTTTTACTTTGCAATCGTGCTTGTCGCGCTTGTTGTAATCGCCGCAATCTTTTTGAAGAAAGCGAAGCCCGAAAAACTCGCGCCGTTTATGAAAAGCGTGAAGTATTTCGTTTTCGGCGTAGCGACGACTTTCGTAGTTACGATGCTTACCTTAAAAATCAGCGACGACGTTCAGGGCGGAAGCTTTGTAAAAGAAGTTTTCTGGCCGATAATGAGCATTATTATCGTGGCATTCGCGCTGGTCGCGGCGGGCTACGTAATAAACACGGTAAAGCCCGAGTTTATGCGTAAGTTTAAGTTTATCGCGCTGTTTTTGATTTTAATCCCCGTGATTGTGAGTATTGCGTTTTTGGCGGTGCACTTCAAAAAGGTCGGCGGAGATTACGAAGGCGTATCGCAGGCAGGGCTTTATATCAGCGCAATCGTGCTTGTTCTTATCCTTGTCGTCGCCGCAACCGTTTTCTCGAAACGCAACGGTCCGTTCACCACGCGTGAGATGGCTTATGCCGCAATTTCCGTCGCGCTTTCTTTCGCGCTTTCTTACGTAAAGTTTTTTGCGTTGCCGCAGGGCGGCTCGGTAACCCTTGCGTCGATGCTTCCGCTTATGCTGTTTTCGTATATGTTCGGCATAAGAAAAGGTATTATCGTTGGTGCGATTTACGGCGTGTTGCAGGCGATTCAGGATCCGTGGATTATCCACCCCGCGCAGTTCTTCCTGGATTACCCGATCGCTTTTGCAATGACGGGACTTGCGGGAATTTTCAAGGAACTCAACATCATCAAAAAGCCCGCTGCCGCATTTACGGTCGGCGCAATCCTTGCGGGCACGCTTCGTTACTTCTCTCACGTGTTCTCGGGCATTTTCGCATTCGCATCTTACGCCCAGGCAGGATATTCGCCGGTTGCATGGGGATTCTTGTACAACACTTTCACGTTTGCAGACGTCGCAATCGTTATCGTCGTTGCGCTGTTGCTGTTCAGCAGTAAGAGTTTCGTACGCCTTGTAAACGAAAAATCGACGGAAGAATCCGCCGACGAAACCGAAAGTGGCGACACGTCCGCCGATAATGCGGACGGCAAAGCCGCTTAATAATATTTAATCATAAGTAAGATTCCGCTTTCGACAGTGAACGAGATTTCGTTTGCCGTCGCAATGTTGGAAAGCCCGCGGTTTGTGCCTGCGGAAAGAAGAAGGTTTTCAAGCGGATAATAAAGCCCGCGGCTGTTTGTGACCACTGCGTCCCCGAAAAACGGAAACAGCGAAATTTTTTGGCTTTCAAAAGCCGTGTCGGAAACCTTTCCTTCGACAAGTTTAATATCGAATCCGACGCCCGAAATACGGGCGTCGATTTTTATGTCCTTTGCATATTTCAGTAGGCCGATGTTGCCGAGAATCTGACCTATGTCGCCGCCTGTTGCGCCGTAAATGGTAACGGCGTCGTAGCCCGCTTGTTTTGCGTAAAGAAGGGCAAGTTGCCCGTCGGTCTCGTCCTTTTCATTCGGGAAGACGACGTAGTTTAACCCGTCCTTGCGGTTTTCAAGGCTGTCCAGGTCGCCCACGACCGCAACGGGGGTAACGTGAATACGGCTTAATCCATTATCGGCGCAAATAACGTCGGACTCTGTAATTTCCCCGATTTCGTCGGGAGTATTCAGTATTATCGCTGCTGTTTTCATAAATATAAGGATATATCCAAAAAAGGCGGTTGTCAAGCGCAAAATTTTCAACAAAAGTCAAAATGACAGTCAATATGACAGCAAAGGAATTTTTTTCGCAAAGTCAATAAATTGACTTTTCGTCGCTTATCTCGTACAATGGATATATTACGAAAAATATGAGGGTTTATGGAAAATTTTGATTTGACGGTACTCGGCGGCGGTCCTGCCGGATACAACGCCGCGGCATACGCCGCGTCAAAAGGATTGTCCGTCGTATTGTTTGAGAAAAACGAACTCGGCGGAGTTTGCCTGAACGAAGGCTGCGTTCCCAGCAAAACATTATTGAACAGCGCGAAAGTACTGAATTATTTTAAGCACGGCGAAAATTACGGCGTGAAGTTTTCGGGCAACGGCGAAGTATCGCAAGAAGCCGTCATCGACAGAAAAAATAAGGTCGTGAAACGTCTTGTAACTGGTGTGCGCGCGAAATTGAAGGGCGCGGGAGTTACCGTTGTAAAGGCGGAGGCGAAGATACTTTGCCGCGACGAGAACGGCGTCGTCGTACAATCCGAAAACGTCGAATATAATTCAAAATTTTTGCTTATCGCAACGGGAAGCAGCGCGTTTATCCCGAAAATCCCGGGCGTCGACAAAGCGATTGAAAGCGGGCTTGCGATAACCAACCGCGAGGCGCTGAACCTTGTCGAAATCCCGAAAACACTGCTTATTATGGGCGGCGGCGTAATCGGACTTGAAATGGCGGATTATTATTCGTCGGTCGGGAGCGACGTCGTCGTTGTCGAAATGTTTGGGAAGATCGCGGGCACAACCGACGAAAAAGTAAGCGCGGTTTTGCAAAAAGCGCTTGAAAAGAAAGGTGTAAAATTCCGTCTTTCTTCAAAGGTCAAAGAGATTACCGAAAACGGCGCGGTCGTCGAAAGCGAAAACGGCGATGAAGAAATACTTGCCGACAAAATTTTGTTGTCGGTCGGTCGTCGCGCAAACGTAACGGGATTCGGGCTTGAAAACATCGGCGTTGAAACCGAGCGCGGCGCAATCGTTACCGACAGCCGCCTTAAAACCAACGTCGAAAACGTCTATGCCGCGGGCGACGTCAACGGAAAGTCGATGCTTGCACACACGGCGTACAGAGAAGGCGAAGTCGCCGTAAACAATATGCTTAACGTTCCCGACGAAATGAATTACGACTCCATACCGTCGGTTATATACACGACTCCCGAAGTCGCTTCGGCGGGATACACGCTTTCGGCGGCGATCGAAAAGGGAATAAACGCCGACGAGGTGCAACTGTCCTTAATGTATTCGGGCAGATATATCGCGGAAAACACCGACTACACCGGTATTCTGAAACTTGTTTACGACAAAGATAACAACGTGCTTATCGGCGCGAGCGTCGTCGGAAATTATGCGTCCGAGTATATCGTGGCGGTGTCGAATCTTATTGATATGAAAGTGGATATCGACCGCGCGAAAAAACTTGTTTTCCCGCATCCGACCGTTTGCGAAGTTGTGCGCGAAGGTTTGTTTGAAATTAAATAATACCGCAAGACAACTTGTTTATATGGCAAAAACGTACGATAAAGTAAGATATATTGAAACAAGCGGGTTTAATCCGCATTACAATCTTGCTCTCGAGAGCGCGCTTATGGACGCGGCGAAAGACGGCGAACTTATCGTTTATCTTTGGCGCAACGACAACACGGTCGTCATCGGAAGACACCAGAACGCATACCTTGACGTGAATATTAAAAAACTCCACGACGCAGGCGGTTTCCTTGCACGGCGTCCGACGGGCGGCGGCGCGGTTTTCCACGACAAAGGTAATCTCAATTTCTCGTTCATAACAAGTCTTTCGGATTACGACGTGAACGCGAACAACGATATTATTATCCGCGCGGTGAAAAAACTCGGGCTTTTTGCGGAAGTCAACGGACGAAACGACATTGTCATCGACGGGCGAAAGTTTTCGGGCAACGCATATCTCAAAACACAGACGGCGGCGTTGCATCACGGCACGGTTTTAATATCCGCCGACACGTCGAAAATGAGCGACTTTCTGAACGTGAAACCCGACAAGCTGGAAGGCAAGGGCGTCGCGAGCGTGAAGTCGCGCGTTGTAAATCTTCACGACCTTGACGAAAGTATCGACGTCGAAGCCGTAAAGCAGGCGATAAAAGACGTTTTAACCGAGAAATACGGGCGGATTTCGGAGAATTCCGCCGTGGACGAAAAGAAAACCGACGAATTTTACAAAAAATATTCCGACGATTTATGGCTGTACGGAAAGGACGTGAAACTTCAAAGTCATAAGTACAAAAGGTTTTCCTGGGGATACGCCGACGTGAGTTTCACACTGTCGGGCGGCGTAATCAAGGACATAAAAGTGTTTTCGGACAGCATTTTCCCCGACGATATCGACGCGGCCATTCGCGCGCTCAAAGGGCTGAACGTCCTGAAAGAAAACACGGGATTAAATCAGGTTGCAAGCGACGTGCTGTCGCTTATTAACGAATAAAAAGGGATAACGGACAAAACTGTCCGAAAAAAGGAGAATTGTCATGAAAGTATCGAAAGAGGTAAGGAAAAAAGCCGTCGATTACAGCATGAACGCAATCACGGACATCTGCACCAACATCGGCCCGCGCGAATCGGGCATGCCGAAAGAACGGGAAGCCCAGGAATGGATCAAAAACCAGATCGACACCAACGGCTGGGCGGACGAAAGCGCAATCGAAGATTTCACAGTGTCGCGACACGCGCTTGTCGGATTCACGAAAATCATCGGCGTATTTTTGATTATCGGCGCGCTTTTGCAGCTGCTGACGCTTGTCGGCAATCCCGCGCTGACGCTTGCGGTAAGGATAATTTCGCTGGTACTTGCGGTTTTGTCCATTGTCATCGTCGTGCTGGAATTCTTGTTCTACGTGCCGTTCATCGACAAATTTTTGCCGGAAACGACGTCGTGCAACGTATATGCGAAGTATAAACCGACGGGCGACGTAAAACGCCGTATCATCATCAACGGCCACACCGACAGCGCGTACGAATGGACGCTTATGAAGATAAGACAGGAAGTCATGGTCGGCGTACTTGCAGTCGATTTGCTGTGCGCGCTCGCGTCGATCGTCATTTTTTCAATCAATATCGCAAAAGGCGTCACCCCGCTTTGGAGTGTGATTTTCGCCGCATGCACCGTCGTTGCGTACATCGGACTTTTCTTCGTTTGCAACTTTAAGGTGCTGTCCCCCGGCGCAAACGACAATCTTACGGGCGTATTCGTCGCAGTGTCCGCGCTCAAATGTCTGAAAGAAAGCGGAATCAGATATGAAAACACCGAAGTCTGTGCATTGCTTACGGGCAGTGAAGAAGCCGGGCTTCGCGGCGCAACCGCATTCACGAAACGCCATAAAGGCGAAAACAAGGACGTCGAAACGTACATTATCGCTTTCGACACGATGCGCGACTATGACTATATGACGATTTATCACCGCGACATGACGGGCATGGTGAAAAACAGCCCCGAAGTCGTTGCGCTTCTGGACGAAGCGTGCAACGATCCCGACGTAAATCACCCGTTGCCTCACGGCGTAGTGCCTTTCGGCGCGTCCGACGCGGCGGCGTTTTCAAGGGGCGGATTCAAGGCGGCGGCGGTTGCCGGACAAAACCCGAAATACGCGCCGTATTATCACAATCGTCGCGACACGCCCGACCAGATGATACCCGAAACGTTTGCATTGGGACTTGACATCGCGCTTGCCGCAATCGAGGCTTTCGATCGCGATCAAAAGTAAATTCCGCCGTTAAAAGATAATTTGGGGAAGTCCGCAAAGGGTTTCCCCTTTTACAAGACTTACCGTAAAAACGTAGGGCAGGTTGTATAAAAAGAATGAAAAATATTATCGAAATCAAAAACCTTGACAAATCGTTTCAGGACGTGCACGCCGTCGATGACTTGTCGCTTGTCGTGAAGGAGGGGGAGTTGTTTGCGTTTCTCGGCGTGAACGGCGCGGGAAAATCAACGACGATATCCATAATGTGCGGCACCCTTTCAAAAGACGGCGGCGAGGTGATAATCGACGGTATGAACGTCGATCACGATATGAAAAGCATCACGAAAGAAATCGGCGTCGTATATCAGACGTCCGCGCTTGACGCGAAACTTTCGGTCAAAGACAACCTTACGTCCCGCGCGAGTTTATACGGTATCACGGGGAAAGCGGCAAAAGAAAGAATCGCCGCGCTTTCCGAAATGCTGGACTTCAAAGAGCTGTTGCCGAGAACGTTTGAAAAACTTTCGGGCGGACAGAAAAGAAGAGTCGACGTGGCGCGCGCACTTATTCACAATCCGAAAATCTTAATTCTGGACGAACCGACGACGGGGCTCGATCCCGAAGCGCGCAAACTCCTTTGGAACGTCGTAACAAACCTTCGTAAAAGTCGGAATATGACGGTGTTTCTCACGACGCATTATATGGAAGAGGCGGCGGACGCCGACTACGTCGTGATACTCGACAAAGGGAAAATCGCGGCGGAAGGAACGCCGCTTTCGCTCAAAAACGAATACACCGGCGACTTCGTTACGATTTATAACGCCGAAGAAGAAAAAGTCAAGGCTTTGGGGCTTCCGTACGAAAAAATCAGGGACGCGTTCAGAGTGTCCGTGAAAGACACGGCAGAAGCACGGGATTTAATTATTAAAAACCCCGCGCTGTTCACCGATTTTGAAATAACAAAGGGCAAAATGGACGACGTGTTTTTGTCCGTCACGGGCAAAAAGCCCGAAGGAGGCGCGTTATGAAAACTTTTCTTGCGTTGACGAAACGAAATATAAAGGTGTTTTTTAAGGACAAGGGAATGTTTTTCACGTCGCTTATCACGCCCGTGATACTTCTTGTCTTGTACGTCACGTTCCTGGCAAAGGTTTACAGGAACTCGTTTGTTGCGGCGTTGCCGGACGGCGTTTCCGTCCCCGAAAAACTGATAAGCGGAATGGTTGCGGGGGAACTCGTATCGTCGCTTCTTGCGGTGTGTTGCGTGACGGTCGCGTTTTGCAGCAATACGCTTATGGTAAACGACCGCATCACCGGGGCGAGAAAAGACCTGCTTGTGTCGCCCGCAAAGCGTTCAATAATCGCGGCGTCGTACTTTTCGGGAACCTTTTTCACGACGCTTATCGTAACGTACGCGGCGACTGCCGCCGGGCTTATTTACGTTGCGGCGAGCGGCTGGTATATGAGTTTTTCGGACGTCGTTTTGATTATCGTCGACGTGTTCCTGCTGACGGCTTTCGGCACGGCGTTGTCAAGCGTCGTGAATGCGCTTTTAAGGACGCAGGGGCAGGCTGCGGGCATCGGTACGATAGTGTCGGCGGGCTACGGTTTTATTTGCGGCGCGTATATGCCGATATCGAGTTTCGGGAAAGGTCTGCAAAACTTTATTATGCTTCTTCCCGGCACATACGGCACTTCACTTTTAAGAAATCATTCGTTAAACGGCGTTTACGGCGAGATGGCAAAGCAAGGCTTCCCGAAAGAAGTAATAGACGGGGTTAAGGACGGCGTTGATTGCAACTTATATTTCTTTGGCGACAAAGTAAGCGTCGGCGCAATGTACGGCGTACTTATCGGCGCGGTCGTCGTGTTGTCGGCAGTGTACGTACTGATATGTTATATCGCAGGAAAAAACAAAAATCATTTTGAAAAGGTAAAGAGAAAAGCCTTGTCGAAAAAGGGCAAATAGGTATTAAACAAGCGCTATAATTATTGTAAAAATAATCACTATAAAAAGTTGCAACCGATATTTATAAAAAAAAGTGTAACTTCCTACGGAATTTTAGTTAAAATTTATTGACAATTTTTTTTCTTTGTTGTATATATGTAGCATACTACATTTTACGACGGAGTTTTCATGGATAAAAGACAATACGCCGGCTTTCTTATCAAGCAAATCAGCGAGAAAACCGACAAAAAAATAATCAGGACGTTCAAGAAGTACGGCGTGACCTGTTCGCAACACAGATTGTTGGTGTTTTTGGACAAGTCGGGCGGGAAATCGACGCAAAAAGACGTCGAAACGTATCTGGAAGTTTCGCACCCGACAGTCGTCGGGCTTCTTTCCGGGCTTGAAAGCAGGGGACTCGTTTCCTGCGTGTTCGACAGCGACGACAAGCGTATGAAAAGCGTATATATTACCGACGAGGGCAGCGCGCTTTTGAAATCGTCGCGCAGGGATGCTATCGATGTCGGGAAAGAATTCTGGAAAGATTTTTCGGACGAAGAAATCGAAACACTTATCGCAATCCTTGAAAAACTGAAAGGAAATCTCAACAACGATTAAAATTTTTTAGGAGCATAGATGGACACAATAAAAGTATTGAAAAAGAGTATAAGGGATTATAAACTTCCCTCGATTCTCACGCCGATTTTCATCATCGGAGAGGTCGTGCTGGAAACGCTTATCCCCACTGTAATGGCGGTGCTTATCGACGAAATCAGCAAGTCGATATCCATGGACCCCATTATCAAATACGGACTGATACTGCTTGCGATGGCGCTTGCGTCGCTTCTTTGCGGTTTTATCGCGGGCAAGTTTGCGGCGACGGCATCGTGCGGATATGCAAGGAATCTGCGCCACGATATGTATTATAAGATTCAGGACTTCTCGTTTGCGGAAATCGACAGGTTTTCGACGTCGAGCCTTGTTACAAGACTTACGACCGACGTTACGAACGTCCAGAACGCATATCAGATGATAATCCGCATTGCGATAAGAACGCCGCTGATGCTGATTTTCGCATTCGTTTTCAGCTTCCGTATAAATTGGAGAATCGCTCTTGTTTTCCTTGCGGCGATGCCCGTGCTTATGCTTGCTCTTGCGCTTATGATGAAGTTCGTAATGCCGTTTTTCAGAAAGATTTTCAGGAAATACGACGATATGAACGAGTCGGTGCAGGAAAACGTGCAGGCGATCCGCGTCGTTAAATCTTTCGTCAGGGAAGACTACGAAAAAGGAAAGTTTGAAAAGGTATCGTCCGAGGTCAGAAACGACTTCACAAAGGCGGAGCGTATCATGGCGCTTGCCTGGCCAATAATGATGCTGTGCATTTTTACGGTCATCGCGGTCATTATGTTTTTGGGTGCCAAGACGATAATCACGTCGCACGGAGAGGAACTCACGGTCGGCAATTTGTCTGCGCTTATCAACTATGCGATAATGGCGTTGATGTCGATGATGATGCTTTCGATGGTGATTGTCATGCTGACGATGTCGGTTGAAAGCGCAAACCGTATCAAAGAGGTTCTTATGACGGAATCGTCGCTTAAAAGCCCAGAAAACGGCATTACAACTGTTGAAAACGGCGATATAACCTTTGAAAACGTTTCGTTCAAATACAGCGAAAAGGCTGAAAAATACGCGCTTGAAAATATAAATCTTTCAATCAAATCAGGCGAAACGGTGGGTATTCTCGGCGGCACGGGTTCCAGCAAAAGCAGCCTTGTGCAACTTATCCCGCGCTTGTACGACGTGAGCGAAGGCAGGCTTCTTGTCGGCGACAAAGACGTCAGAGATTATGACCTGGTCGCGCTTCGCGATTCGGTATCCATGGTGCTGCAAAAGAACGTGTTGTTTTCCGGCACGATAAAAGAAAACATCCGCTGGGGCAATGACGCAGCGTCGGACGCAGAAATCAAACGCGTATGTCGTCTTGCCTGCGCCGACGAATTTATCGAGTCGTTCCCCGACGGCTACGACACGCATATCGAGCAGGGCGGCACGAACGTTTCGGGCGGACAGAAACAAAGACTTTGTATCGCGCGCGCACTCATCAAAAAACCGAAAATCCTTATTCTTGACGACAGTACGTCGGCAGTCGATACAAAGACCGACGCGCTTATCAGGAAAGCGTTCAGGGAAGAAATCCCCGACACGACCAAAATCATCATCGCTCAGCGCGTGGCTTCCGTTGAGGACGCAGACAAAATCATCGTGATGGAAGGCGGACGTATCGCCGCAATCGGCACGCATGAGGAGCTTATGCAAACGAGTGAAGAATACAGGAGCGTTTACGAGTCGCAAACCCGCCACTCCGACAACGAAGAAGGAGGCGACGCACAATGAAAAAGGCTTCCGCAATGAAAAATCAACGCAATATGCAATCCGCCAAAAAGGGTACGTTTGCCCGTCTTTTGAAATACCTTTTCAAATATTACGGCTGGCAGATTATCATAATGTGCATCACACTTCTGATGGTGTCGGCAGGCATGCTTGTCGGCAACGTCTATATGCAGAAACTCATCGACGACGTCATCACGCCAGCGCTTTCGCAGAATATGCCGTGGAGCGAGGCTTCCGTCCTGCTTGTCAGAATGGGCGCGACGATGGTTTTGTTTTTCGTATTGGGCGTTATCGGCTCTGTCGTAAACAACCAGCTTAACGCAATCATTACGCAGGGAACGTTGTATCATTTCAGAAAAGATATGTTCAACAATATGGAATCCCTGCCCATTAAATATTTCGATACGCACAAGCACGGTACGATAATGAGTACCTATACCAACGATACCGACGCCGTGCGCCAGCTTATCGGCAACAGTCTGCCCGTATTGTTCCAGTCGGCGTTCACGTTGGTCGCGGTGTTCATCGTAATGCTGACGTACAGCGTATATCTGACGCTTATCGTCGTTGCGGTGATACTGCTTATGCTTTTCGTCGTCGTGAAAATCGGCGGAGCAAGCGGCAAATATATGGTCGCGCAACAGGTCGCCGTCGCCGACGAAGAAGGCTATATCGAAGAAATGATAAACGGTCAGAAAGTCGTGAAAGTGTTCAACCACGAAGACGCCGCAAAACAAGGCTTTGACAAACTCAACGATAAACTCAACGACGACAGCAGGAAGGCGCATACTTACGGCAATATCCTTATGCCGATTCTCGGCAACATGGGCAATCTCCTGTACGTATTGCTGGCGTTTATCGGCGGACTTCTGGTCATTTCGGAACTCAATACCGGGTTCAAAAACGTCGGCATAACCGGGTTCAATCCGCTGACGGTCGGCGTTCTCGTTTCCTTCCTGTCGCTTTCGCGCCAGCTCTCCAACAATATCGGCAACATCGCGGGACAAATCTCGATGGTTACAATGGGGCTTGCGGGCGCGTCGCGCGTGTTCGATATGATTGACGAACAACAAGAAACCGACAACGGCTACGTCATGCTTGTCAACGCCACGAAGGACGAAAACGGCAATATCGCCGAAAGCGAAAAACGCACGGGGCTCTGGGCGTGGAAACATTACCACAAAGAAACCGATACCACCACTTACGTGGAACTCAAAGGGGATATCGAACTTGACGACGTCGATTTCGGTTACGTCCCCGACAAACCCGTGCTGCACGGCGTATCCCTTCGCGCAAAACCCGGTCAGAAATTCGCTTTCGTCGGCGCAACGGGCGCGGGCAAAACGACAATCACCAACCTTATCAACAGGTTTTACGACATTCAGGACGGCAAAGTACGCTACGACGGGATAAATATCAATAAAATCAACAAAAAGGATCTAAGAAGGTCTTTGGGTATGGTTTTGCAGGACACCAACCTGTTCACGGGAAGCGTCATGGATAATATCCGCTACGGCCGCCTCGACGCCACCGACGAAGAATGTATCGCCGCAGCAAAACTTGCAAACGCCGACGACTTCATCACACGACTTCCCGAAGGGTATAATACCGTAATCACGGGAAACGGCGCAAATCTGTCGCAGGGACAACGCCAGCTTTTAAGTATCGCGCGCGCCGCCGTCGCAGATCCGCCCGTCATGATTCTGGACGAAGCGACGTCGTCAATCGATACCCGCACCGAAGCGATCGTGCAAGCCGGTATGGATAACCTTATGAAAGGCAGGACGGTTTTCGTTATCGCGCACAGGCTTTCGACAATCAGAAACGCCGACAGCGTCATCGTACTCGATCACGGCAGAATTATCGAGCGTGGCACCCACGACGAACTTATCGCAATGCACGGCACGTATTATCAGCTTTACACCGGCGCAACCGAACTCGAATAACGATTATAAAAACTACAAAAAGAAAGCCACGGAATCCCGTGGCTTTTTTGTTATTCGGTTGAGTTTTATTTGTGGGCGTTTACAAAGTCCATTACGGCGGATTCGTACTCTTTCGGGGCGTTTGCATACGACGCGCCGTGTCCCGCGCCGTCCACAAGGAACAGGCGTTTGTCCGAGGAGCAGGCGTTGTAAAGTTCGTGCGCCATTCGCACAGGGATAAAACGGTCTTCCTTGCCGTGAATAAACAGTATCGGATATTTTGCGTGTTGCACCGCCCGAAGAGGCGTGAAGTCGTCGACGGTATTGCCGAATTCTTTTGCAAAAAGTTTATAAACGCGTTCCAGCGTGGCCTTCGGCGTGAAACCCATGGTGAGTTTCGAGCTGTGAGCAAATTCCGCGCGAATCGAGGTGTAGGCGCAATCCGACACGACGCATTTAACGTTTTTCAGTGTCATTTCGGACATAAGACAAACGGTTGCGCCGCCCAAAGAAATACCGTGCAAAATAATGCTGCCGTCGGGGAAACGCTCGTTGAGTTTGTCAACCCACAGGGCGGTGTCGAGCCTTTCGTAAAGTCCGAAAGTGATGTTGTTGCCGACGCTCGTTTTGCCGCCGCGGTTGTTTGTCAGAAGAACGTTGATGCCGCGTCTTAAATAAAACTGCATTATTGCCGACATATCGCCCATGGGACTGCTGTTATAGCCGTGCACGAGAATGGCGGTGTCGCGCGCGTTTTCGCCCGCGGTATAAAACCAGCCTTCAAGCGTAAGAGAGTCGAAAGTGTTAACGGGGATAATTTCCTTGTCCCACGTTTTGACAAGCCTGCTTGCAGCTGAGCTGGTGTCGTACAAATGCTTGAAATTGGGCCCCATTACCTTTTCCGCAAACGGCGTTTTTGGCGTAAACGAATGTTTACTTGGTCTGAAAATGGCGTTAAACGCGGTTTTTGCGATGCACATAGTTATCCTGCCTTATTTTTTGAGTATTACTTTGCCGGCGGTTTTCGAGATATATTCGCCGTTTGACACAACCTTTTCGCCACCAACGAAGACGTAATTTATGCCTTTGGGGGTGAAGTCGGGGACTTTCGGATTTACTTCCACGTTGTCGAAATCGAAAACGGTAACGTCGGCGAAATAACCTTCTTTCAAAAACCCGCGGTCTTTGATTTTGAAGCGTTCCGCAGTCGCGCCCGTCATCTTTCTTACGACGTTTTCAACGGGGATATCGTTCTTCTTCGCGCGCACCAAAAAGTACGGGAAGCACTGATAAGTCGCGCCGTTTTGCGTGCCGGCTTCTTCAACCCACGCGTCCGTCATAAAGATGGACAGGTCGTCTTTCATCAGCCTGTCGATTATTGCGTCGTTGTAGTATTTGTCGATGTAAAGTCTGCCTTGCGCGTTCGACAGGTCGACGAGTTTCAAGTAGCAGTCAAAGTCGGATATTCCTTCCGATTTAGCAATTTCCGCAATCGTGCGGTTTTCGTACTCCTTATGGTCGTCCGAAATGTACGCGACCGTGAAGTCGCTGAAATCCAGCCCCAGAAGTTTTTTGGACATTTCCACGAGTACGCGCAGTTTGAAACGGTTGAAAGGTTTCTTTCGGTCTTCCTTGCTCATTGCGAGATACCAGGCGGGCATAACGATTGTGATGACCGACGCGCCGTAAGTGAAAGCGTAGTTGTCGTAGGCGATTTTATATCCTTTTTCGTTGTAGTCGTGCAGTTTTTTGAGCATAGGCTCGACGCTCGGCCACGACGAACGACCGACGAAAATAAGATGGCTGTATTCCGTCCTGACCTTCGACTTTTCCATAATGTCGATGATTTCGTCCAGCGCGATTTCGATATGCGGTTTCGAGATAAGGGGATAACCCATCGCGACTTTCGACTCCGCGCGCGGGTGAATGGTCAGGATACCGTCGTACTTTTGCAGTTCCTTTGCGAACGCGACGAGTTCGTCCGTTTTGCTGTACATGCCGGGCTCGTACATAAAGCCGAAACTTCCGCCGAACGCGCCGTTTTCCATTGCCTCGTCGACGAGTTTCATTTCTTCGTCGATTTGTTCTTTCGTGAGCGGTTTCGCGTCAAAGCCCGAAATGCTTATGCGCGTCGTGCCGTGTCCGATAAGGGGGACGATATTGACGTAAAGTTTGCCTTCGGCATTTTTAACAAAGTCTTTGAAACTGCCGGGGTTTTTGGCGTGGAATAAACCGCCGCCGACTTTGTCCTTATATTTTGTGTTCTTGTCGACGCCGAACGGCGAAAATCCGCAGTTGCCCGTGATCTGGGTGGTGATTCCCTGACGGATAAACGGCTCGTAAAACCTTTCCGCGTCGTCGTAGTCGTAAAAGAAATCATTGTGGCTGTGCGCGTCGATGAAGCCCGGGGCAACAGTCAAGCCCGTGCAGTCGATAACTTCGGCGTCCGCGGCGTCGATGTCTTTTGCGATTTTCGTGATTTTGTCGTTTTCGATAAGAACGTCCGACACGTACGGCTTGCCGCCGCTGCCGTCAACGATAGTACCGTTTTTGAGTAAAGTTTTCATAATTGCCTCCGAATCTTAATTACTTATATTATATCATACGGGTATAGTAAAAATCTACAACTTTTTATGCGGTTTTACGATTGCATATCGTGCGGAAATTTGATAATATTTTATTGAGGTAAATATGATAACTACGGTTTTTATCGACATCGACAACACCCTTCTGGACTTCGACGTGTGCGCGACGTACGCCATGTCGAAAGGGCTTGAAAAATACGGGAAACACTACGAAAACGGATTGTTTGAGTGCTTCAAAAAAATCAACGATAATCTTTGGCGAAGAATCGAGGACGGCACGCTCACGAAAGACGGCTTGAAAAAAATCAGGTGGAATCTGGTTTTCGACGCGTTCGGGATAAAGGGCATCGACGGGCCCGAGTTTGAAGAAATCTTTCACGACTTCCTTGCGGTGTCGGCAGAACCCGTGTCGGGCGCGCACGAACTTTTAACGAATCTTTACGGAAAGTATAAACTTTTTGCAACGAGCAACGGTCCGTTCAAACAACAGGATTTCCGCCTTGAAAAAGCCGATATGAAAAAGTATTTTTCGGGATTGTTTATTTCCGAGGCGGTCGGGGCGATGAAACCGTCGAAAGAATACTTCGATTATTGCATTGAAAACGCGAATGCGAAAAAGGACGAAATCGTGCTTATCGGCGATTCGCTTACCGCCGATATTGCAGGCGGACGGAATGCGGGGATAAAGACCGTATGGTTCAATCACGACCGCGCGGATATTCCAGAAAACAAAATTTGGGATTATTACGTTGAAAGTCTTGACGAGATAAAAAACATACTTTAAGCGGTGATTTTCGTTCAATAAAACCCAATTTTTTGCAAAAATAAAGCCGTGGCATCTGCCGCGGCGTTTTAATAGCTTCCCGCTTATTTGATTTTTGTCATCACGTCTTTCAGCGCGCGGTAGCGGTGCGACACGGCGTTTTTTTCTTCCGCCGTCGCAAGTCCGAAAGACTTTTTCAGATCGTCCGAATAAAATATGCAGTCATAGCCGAATCCGCCGCTTCCTTCTTCGCGCCGCAAGATTCTGCCATAGGTTTTGCCAACGCCGAAAACGTAAGTGTCGTCGGGGTAATAGCAGGCGATGACTGAGATAAAATACGCGCTTCGGTCGGTAATATTTTCAAGGTTTTTCAAAAGTAAATCGCGGTTTTTCTTATCGTCGCCGTGAATGCCTGCATACCTTGCGCTGTGCACGCCGGGCGCGCCGTTAAGGGCGTTTACCGACAGTCCGCTGTCGTCGGCGTAAACGGGCGCGGATATTCCTTTTTCGCGAAGGAACAGACTTATCGTTTTTGCCTTGATAAGCGCGTTGTCGAAAAAGGTTTCGCCGTTTTCGTCGATTTCCGAATCAAAGCCGACGTCATGAAGCGACAGCACCTGAACGTCTTTCCCGAGCATCTCCGAAAATTCGCGGATTTTGTTCATATTGTTGGATGCAATTATTACTTTTTCCATGATTTCCGCCGTGTATTATTGCAACAATGCGCTTGCAAGAGCCTGAATTTCAGCGATGTTTTTGTCGCTTACCGCCGAATAAATTTTGACGTCGGCGTCAAGAAGCGTAAGGTTTTTTTGCTGTTCCAGCATGCCGCGCATAATACGCGAAGCCTGCGGTGCCCATGAGCCGTTTTCGATAAATCCGACGGTGCGGTTCTGGAAGTTTCTTTCGACAAGGTGTTCGATAAACGTTTTCATAAACGGGAAAATATCGCCGTTGTACGTCGTTGTCGCAAGCACGAGCTTTCCGTATCTGAACGCGTCCTCGACCGCTTCCGCCATATCGCATCTCGCAAGGTCGAAAACTGGCACTTTCACACCCTTGTTTTCAAGTTCCGCTTTGAGCAGATTCACCGCTTTTTCGGTGTGGCCGTAAACCGACGTATACGCGATGACAACGCCGTCGCTTTCCACGTCGTACGACGACCAAATATCGTAAAGATTGAGATAATACGGAATGTTTTCAAAAAGCCACGGACCGTGCAGCGGACAAATGATTTTGATATCGAGCGCCACCGCTTTTTTCAGAACCGATTGCACCTGCGCGCCGTATTTTCCGACAATGCCGAAATAATATCTTCTTGCCTCGCACGCCCAGTCCTCGTCGGTGTCGAGCGCGCCGAACTTTCCGAAAGCGTCTGCCGAGAACAAAACTTTGTCAAAGTCGTCGTAAGTCATGATGACTTCGGGCCAATGTACCATGGGAGCGGCGATAAACGACAGGTTGTGTTTTCCGAGCGGCAAAACGTCGCCTTCTTTCACCACGACTTGTCTGTCCTGAAAATCCGTGCCGAAATAGTTTTTCATCATCTGGAACGCGCGAAGGGACGACACGATTTTCGCGTCCTTGTATTTTTCCGAAAACGCCAGAATATTTGACGAATGGTCGGGCTCCATGTGTTGCACGACAAGGTAATCGGGCGTGCGACCGTTCAAAGCGACCGCGATGTTTTCAAGCCACTCGGCGCCGAAGGATCTATCGACGGAATCAATCACCGCGACTTTTTCGTCGATAATGACGTAAGAGTTGTATGCCATGCCGTTTTCCACGACGTATTGCCCCTCAAACAAATCAATGTTTTTATCGTTCACGCCGACGTATTTTATATCGTTTGAAATTTTCATAATAGGATCTCCTGATGCTTTTCACCATTATACAATAAAAACCGCATTTCTGTAAAACGAAAAAAAGGGCGGAAGACGTTATTATTTTTATATGGTAAAAAAAGAAATATATATACTGTCAAAAAGACTGTCTAAACGACACAAATAAACAAAATGTGAAATTTTATTCATATTCTGTTGACAAGTGGGAAAATTTAGTTTACAATAAGGGCAGAAAAAAGATAGCAGGCTTAATATGAAAAAAAATATCTTTGCACGTTGACGGTATGTGCGAGTCGCACGTGAACGACGCCGTAAGAAAAGCGGCTGACGTGAAAAAAGTACGCTCGTCGCGCGTATCGGGTTTGAGCGAAATAATCTGCGATGACAACACCGACGTCGACAAAATCGTATCCACAATCAAAAACGACGGTTACGACGTGAAAGAAGTGAAAGTTTCGGACTTTGAAAAGCACGGCTTGTTTTTGAAATTTTAATTTGCTCTTCTTCCGATTTGTTTTATATAAAAAATACGCGCCCGAAGCGGCGCGTGTTTTTTTGTTCCGCGCTAAATACGCAAAAAAAAGGCTGACGGGTTGTCAGCCTTTTGGTTTTGACGCGGTTATTCGTTGTCATCCTGTTTGTTTTCCTGTTTTTCGGCGATTCTTTCGCTCACCTTTTCAAATAGCGAGGGTTTTTCTGTGTCATCCTCGTTTTCTTCAACGGGGTTTACGATGACTTTGACGTCCAGAATTTTGCGCTGCGTGAGCCTGTTCACGATGATCGTCAGGTTTTTGTAATTGAAGGTTTGCGCCTTTTTGGGGATTTCGCCGATTTCCGCGATAATCCAGCCGCTGACGGTCTGGGAGTCGAAGTCTGCCGCCTCGTCCTTATCGAGCCCGAAAGTTTCAAAGAATTTATCGAGTTCCGCACGGCCGTCGACGATATAAGTCGTGTCGTCGATTTTCGTGAAGTAGTTCACGACCTCGTCGTGTTCGTCCCAGATTTCGCCGACAAGTTCTTCCAGAATATCTTCAAGGGTAACAATGCCCAGCGTTCCGCCGTATTCGTCAACGACGACAGCCATATGCACTTTTTGGCGCTGCATGCTTTTCAGAAGCGTCGAAATTTTCATATGTTCCGTCGCGATGGTAACGGGGGTGATGTAGTTTTTAATCGAATTTTCACCTTTTTCAAGGGCGGTGAAGAAGTCGATATTATGGATCATACCCACGATGCTGTCGATTGTGTTTTTGTACACGGGCATACGCGAGAAATTATGTTCCAGGAAAAGCGCCTTGATTTTTTCCATCGGCATGTCGATGGGCACCGCGATAACGTTCACGCGCGGCACGAAAATATCCTCGACTTCCGCGTCGTCAAACTCAATCGCGCTGGAAATAAGTTCGCGCTCCTGCATGTCAAGAGAGCCGTCTTCCTGCGCTTCTTCGACCATGGATAAGAGTTCTTCCTCAGTGATTTTGTCGTCGTTTTTCGACTTGAATATCTTGCGAAGAAGGAATTTCAGCCCCGCAAACAAAATCGTGATGGGGTACAGAATGACCATTATCGCGCGCATCGGGTAGCCGAACGCCATCGAAATCTTTTCGGAGTTTTCTTTCGCAATCATTTTGGGCGACATTTCGCCGAACGTCAGAACAATCACAGTTGATACCGCGACCGAAACGATACCGCTTACCGCGGCGTTTGGAATGACTGTTTCAAAAAGATTGTTGAATAATACCGAAAGCGTGATATTGACAAGGTTGTTGCCGACGAGGATCGCCGAAATCACTTTGTCATATCTGTCCAGAAGATACAGCGCGTTTTTGGCGGCTTTGTTGCCGTCCTGCGCTTTAAGTTTGAGTTTCGTGCGGTTTACCGAAGTAAAAGCAGTTTCGGTTGCCGAAAAATAGCCCGAAAACAGCACGAGTATGATGATGAAAATGACCGACAATATAATACTGTCAGGGTCAGGTTGTTCTGTTAACATACTTCTCCTTACAAAAAATAATAATGTTATTTAATTATATCATTGAATATATAAATTGTAAATATATTTTATTAAAATCGCCGTTTTTTGGACGTTTTATCGGAATCACCCGGCAAAAGCGGTTGTTTTTGCTATTGACAATGACGCTTTCCGGTGCGATAATAAAAAAAGGAGACGCGATATGAATATACTTTGCGACAAAATGATTATGGCCGTGTTGTCCGGCGGAAACGCCACGGAAACCGTACGCGACCTTACCGCCCGGGGCTTTTATACGACGATGCTTTCGTCAACGGGCGGATTTTTGAAAAAGAAAAGCGTGACGCTTCTTATCGGCGTCGAAAGGGCGCAGGTCGATACCGTCCTGGAAATTCTGGAAAAGCACGCGAAAAAGCATATCGAGGCGTCTTTCGTGACTTCTCCCGACGTCACGGGCGTTGCCGTAAAAACGCCGGTAAAGGTCGAAACGGGCGGCACTGTCGCATTCGTCATGGACGTTTTGAGTTGCGTCAAATTCTGAAAGTCTTATTGTTCGGACTTGCGAAAAATCAACTTTTTTATTAAAATTTATGGACATTTCCGATAATATTAAAAAACGCACGAGCCTGACGGCGGTATTTTATAATCGTTCGTTCGGGTTTATGGTTGTGCCTTACGCGGTCGAACGAAATATGCGGTGTCATATCGCAATCGAGCCGACAATAATCCTTCCGCCGAAAACTTCCTTTGACGAGTTGGGCAGTGCCGTCAAAGAAACAATAAAAATCGCAACAAACGCTCCCGAAACGGATATTGAAAAAAACGTAAACGAATTTTGGAAAAAGACGAAGTACAAAGGTTTTCGCGGTTTTTCAAACCATTTTCAATCGATAAACGTCAATTTGTGCGAAGATATGTTGAAAATCAAAAAATGGGTTTCAACGCCGCAAAAAGGATACATCAAGGACGATTCTCAAAAACCTATTGAAATCTCCGTTGCAATCTCAGACTCGGAACTCGGCGCAATTATTAAAAATATATTCGAAACGGAGAAATAGCAATCTCTTATTAAAGTTTCAAAAGAACCGAATATTCGGTTCTTTTTTTATACGGCGGGTGAATTATAAAAAGTACACGACGTACAACCCCGCAAGGGTTGCGAAAAGCGTAGGAATTGCGACGACAACGCCGTATTTCAAAAAGTCAAGGAACGTAAACTTTACTTCAAGGTTTTTCAAAATCCCCGTGAACATTATTCCCGCAAGCGCGCCGACGGGCGTCAGGAACGCGCCGATGTTGCTGCCGATTACCGACGCATACACCGCAAAAGGCGACGCGGTTTCGGTGATTGCCGAGTACAAAACGCTCATCGGAATATTGTTGATAAGGTTTGCAACGAGCGTCGACGACACGCCGTAAGTCAATATGTCGTACCTTTCTCCCGCCGCGCCGAAAACGTCGGCGATTTTTTGCGATACGCCCGTTTTTTTCAGCGACAAAACGACGATAAACATAGATATGACAAAGGGGATTAGTTCGTAGGGCAGACGTTTGAAAACGTTTGTGAGTTCCGTCGGTTTTTCCTTTTTCACGGCGGCGATAACAAGCGCGCCGACAACAAGGAGAAGAAACGCGCACGTCGCAACCGCCCACATTTCGATTCCGACGTAATCCGCGATAATAAGGAATACAAGACATATTATTAAAAGCGCCGCGCCGAATATCGCAAGGTACGGTTTTTCGATTTTTGCGGTCTCGACTTCGTTCACGGGGATCTCTTCCTTAAACTGTTTTTTGAACAATAAGTACAGCACGAGAAGGGCGCAAAGCCCGCCGAATATCGTCGGCAACGCCATTATTTTCAGATAACCGGAAAAGGTCATGTGAAATGATTCCGCAAGGTATATGTTCGTTGGATTGCCGATTATGAAAAACATTGAAAACGTGTTTGCCGCAACAAATTCCGTCACAAGATACGGCACAGGATCTATGTCGGCGTTTTTGCAAAAGTAACAGATAAACGGCGTAAACGTAAGGATAATGATGTCGTTTGACGTAAACACGGTCAGAATCGACACCACGCCGTAAAGAATGAAAAACAGTTTCGTCCGACTGTGTCCCGCAAGTTTCATCGACTTTGTCGCAAGAAATCTGAACACCCCAGCCTCGTCCAGAAACACCGACACCGTCGTCATTCCGAAAAACAGCAAAAGGATTTTTATTGGGTTGACGGAGTTTCGCCCGTGAAACATCGACGCCATATCGCCCGTCAATCCGTTCCAGGCTTCCCTGAAAGTCAACACGTTAAGCGCGACGATAAGTATCGCCGAAATTACCGGCACCACAAAAAATACGGGAATGCGCTTTCCTTTGATTTTTACTTCGGGCAGAAACACGATTGAAAGTATCGTTCCTGCCGCCGCTATTACGGATAATACGATTGCCGCCGTCATCATCAGTTCCTCAAACGAGAAAGCATTATATTCCCATTTTGAAAAATTCGCAACGATTATCGCGTGATAATTCCGATTTTATTTTCAATTACTGAAAGCGGTGCTTTTCGGGAAGCGAAAAGCGGGATTATTTTGACAAAATGCGACAAAAAACGACGGGCGGAAAGGCTCGTCGTTTCGGTGTGATTTTTATGTTTTTTGATTGTTTCGTCCGGAAGAAAACGAACAAAACAGGGCGGGTTATTTTGAATAATTTTCCTGCATTTTCGTCAAGCGTTCCTTGATTTTTTCACGGAGAGATTGCGGCTCGATTATTTCCGCATATGTGCCGTACTGCATCGCCCAGAATTGCATTGCATTCGGACTTGCGACAATTTCGACGGTTAATATGCCGTTTTCGTTGCCTTTAACCTTGATTTCCGCGCCAAACCAATCGATTATATCGTCGATGAGCCGCTCGGGCAGTTTAATCACGACGCGCTCAGGCTTGTCCGCAAACATATAAGGACGCGCGGTTGAAAGTTCCTTGTAATCGATGCCGTTTTTGTATCCCGGGACGGATTTCAGCGGCGTGCGTACATCGACGGAAATCTGCATTTTTGTGATTTTGTCCATGCGGTAAAAGGCGACGTCGCATTGCTTTTCGTTGTACGCCATAAGGTAGTAGTGCTGGTTGTGCAACAGCATCTGATACGGGCTGACTTTGTGGTGCGCGGTGCGGTGCAGTTTTTTGTCCGCGCCCATTTTGTTGTAGTCGAAGACAAGCTGCTTTTCGTTTTCGATTGCTTCGTCGACGAGATCGACGTTCAAAAACAAATCGCGGTTCTGAGTTTTGTTCCAGTCGCGTACCGAGTAAACGTGCTTGACGTGCGCTTTGAAATACTTGCCGCCCAAAAGTATCAGCTTGTCGATGAGTTGCTTGGAATACGTCGCGTTTATGTGGCTGCTGCTTAAAACGCTGTCGATAAGAAGACGGAGTTCCGCGTTCTCGAAAGGGCGGCTTGCAAGATAGATTCCTTTTTTATCGCCTTCGATTTCAAAACCCATTTCTTTGAGATAGGATACGTTGCGACCGATTGCTTTTCTTTCGACGACAAGGTCGTATTCGTCGCTTAAAATATCGATGATTTTTTGCTGAGTCAGCGGATGGTCGGCGTCGGAATAACCGCTTAGAACCTGATAAAGACGGAAAATCAGCGTTTGTTTGCTTTCCATAAAAGCCCCCTTGAAAATCGTTAAATCAATTATATCACTTATTTTCAATTATGTCGATCGTTTGTCCCGTTTTCGGTACATTAAAAGCGTCTTCCGCACAAAACACACGCGATTATCCGATTTCGGCCTTTATAAATAGAGGGAATAGTATAAGATGTTATTATTTTTAGGTCGGGATTGCGAAAATCAATGCAACGAGAAACGCAAAAATTTTTCCTTTCCTGGCGAGGTTTCGTGTGCGCGATGCTTTGACGTTTGAAAACTGTTGTTGTTTTATTGCAAAATAAAGGCCGGAAAACGTTTGTTTCCGGCCAAATATCGGAAGTAACGCCTTATCTTGCAAACGTAGTGTTGTCGTGCGTCCGCGAAGCAAGTTCGGTTACGGGATGTTCTTTGACTTCGTAGCGATAGTCTTTTCCGAATTTTCTGATATGCTCGTCGATAACGTTGTGACTTGCAACCGCGCCCGTACGTTTGTTTACAGATTTATTATACTGTCTGAAAACGTCGTCCGAGGGCAGATTATGAACGCACTCGTAACCTTCGAGTTTTTTGGTAAAGCAGTCGGTGCGCGCGATAACGTCGCGGATATATTCGATATTGCCTTCAAACATAAGAGGTTCGGGGAAGTCCGCACCGTCGGGGAAGAGTGACATTGCATCTTTTCCGGCGTAAGTTTTATAAAGGTTTTTGGAGTGGATAAGATGTCCGCATTCCTCGAGATAAAGCCTTTCGTATATTTTTTTCATGTTCTTATCGGTTTCGTCCAGCGCGCACGAGTGGTAGAGATAGCACTCGGTATATTCGTGCATAATGAGATTTTCAAGCCAGCCGCAGGTGGTATCGAGCAGCGAGCCGTATTCGGTAACGTGCTGTTCCTCTATCATTGCTATTTCGGCATACAGTTTTCTGCCCTCGGAAGTGGGATGGAGGTCACCTATATTCATATAGTAATTCATAGTCTGCTGTTCGGCAGCGGTAATAATATTTGTTACGAGAACCGTAAACAAATCGGACTTTAAGTTGCAAATTGAGTTGTTAATCGCATCAAACGGGTGGCGATGTTCTGCAATGGTAGGACGACCGGGCATTATTTCGGTATATTCGCGAGTGATGTCTTTTGCCGATTTTCCCTGTTCGGATTCAAGAAGATTTGCAAATCTGTAAAGATGGTCGAAATCTTCGAGAAGGGCGAAATTCAATGCGTTTTTTACGTTTTCGTCTTTGACGTGCCTCGCAAGAACGGCGGTAAGGTCAACGGCGAGTTGTTCGTACGAAATTGTCGTTTCGAGCGGCGATTCGTCGACGGGCTTTAAGGACGAAATTACTTTCTGTTGTTGTTGTTCGTGCCGGCGCAGAAGCGCAAGCTCGCGGCGCAGGTCGTTATTTTTTTCATGTCTCGAAAAGTTATGAAGGAACCAGCATTGCTCAAATTCGGTGCCGTTCATAAGAATGACTCGCGTTTTCGTATAAGGTGATGCGGTGTTTTTGTTGTAAGGTTTCAGGGTCATTGCGGACCAGTCGCGGAATTCCGATACGGGAATGGCGTTTTCTTCGTAAAAAGGATTTGTTTTTTTCATTATAATCTCCTTATGTTTGATATAAAATATTTTTGCGATTGTAGGGGAATTTATGCAATCGGGCCGTTTTTAGTTTCCTTTTTCGGTTAAACTGTTTACAAAAGTAAACTAAAATATTCAGGAGGTGTATTTATGAAATACGGAAAAATCAATCACGTAGGCATCGTCGTCAAAGACTGGAACGAAGCGTCCGACAGGTACGGCAGGCTTCTCGGAATAAAACACTGGTACGAAATAGTCACCGACGAAGGCTCTTTCGACATGCGTTACCGCGGCGAAAAGAAAAACAGCAAGGTAAGGATATTCTACGGGGGAAAAGGAACGACCAAAATCAAACTTATCGAAACCTCGGGCGATAAGACTATTTACGACCGCTTTATGAAAAACACGGCGAAGCGGTACATCACGTAATGTATATGACGAAGGACCTCGATAAAATCGTACGGGAGTTTTCGGACAACGGTTTTCAGGTTCTGCAGGACGCGACGTTTACGGGATACCGCGTTCAGAAAAACTGAATCACTGTTATTTCGCACAGGAGATTTTCGCAAAACGATATTGACAAATCAACCCGCTCGTTATGGAATAAGATTAGTCTTTATATTGTACAAAATCTAAAACGGGACTAAAACCCGTCAACTGCGTCTGAATCCATTTCAAAGTTATGCCAACAGATAATAATACGAACTCAGGTTTTACGCCGTGTTTTTGACTAATACTGCGTTACGCTCACGGCTTATACGGTAAAGTATTAAGCCGCTCGCGTGCCTTGTCTTATTCTAAAAACACGACGGAAAACTTGTTCACAACCGAAAACGCCGAGATTTCAGATGATTTTTGGAAAAGGCGAACGCGGTTGTACTTTTCGTACTACAAGCGAGCATTTTTCATAAAAGCGTTGAAATATCGGCGTTTTGGCAACGTTCGTATTATTATCTGTTGGCATACCATACCAAAACTAAAACGGAACTAAAACCCTGCCTTTTCTACGGTGTCAGGGTCTACGTACCGTTTTAATGTTTTCGTGAAAACTATTTGACAATTTCAGTTGGTTAAAAACATAATATAAAAGATTAATATAAATATGTGTATATTTTAGTTGTTTGGAGGACGTAATGAAAAAGAAAATTATCGTGGTAATATTTGCCGCAGTATTTTGTTGCTCGCTTGCCTCGGGGTTGACCGCCTGCAAAAAGATATCGCACGAACATACCTACAAAACCGAAGTGGTTGCCCCAAACTGTACGGAGCAGGGCTATACTTTACATACCTGCACGGGTTGCGGTGACAGCTATAAGGATACGTACGTATCTGCACTCGGTCACAGCTATGGTGAACCCTCCTGGGCTTGGTCCGAAGATTATACAAACGCAACGGCAACGTTCACCTGTACAAACGACAGTGAACACGTTGATACCTTAACGGCAACTGTCACAGACAAGGTGACCACTCCTGCAACCTGTACAACGGACGGCGAAAAGGATTATACGGCAACCGTAACCTTCAACAACCAAACGTATACCGACGTAAAGACAGTAACGGTTGAAAAGACGGGTCACAGTATTTCAGGCAATTCATGCGTGAATTGCGGACAGCCTGCAAGCGAGGGCTTGGATATGGTTTTAATCAGTGAAGGTGAATATACCGTAAGCGGCATAGGCACTTGCACGGATACCGAAATACTAATTCCTACAACCTACAATGACTTGCCCGTTGTGTCAGTTGAAGCAAGTGCATTTCTCAATAACACCGCAATCACAAGCGTAGTTTTGCCCGATGGTATAACTTCAATCGGCGAAAATGCGTTTAATGGTTGCGAATCGCTTACAAGCGTAACGTTTGGTAAAAACAGCCAATTGTCTTCAATCGGACCCGGGGCGTTCAACTATTGTTATTCTCTTGAAAGCATAACAATCCCCGAAAGCGTAACAAATATCGGCTCTGAAGCGTTCAACTATTGCTGCGGTTTGAGGAGCGTAACGTTTGGGGAGAATAGTCAATTAACAAGTATCGGCGATTATGCGTTTCTTGGTTGTTATTCGCTTGAAAGCATAACCATTCCTGCCAGTGTAACGTCAATCGGCGAGTGGGCGTTTGTTGAGTGCTATAGATTAGTTGAAGTGTGGAATTTATCTAAACTTAATATAACTGCAGGCTCGGAAGATAACGGTTACGTAGGATATTATGCAAAGCGTGTGGAAACTGAACCAAGTGAAAGCTATGTATATACCGATGAAAACGGATACGTAATCTATTACGACGGCAAGGTAAAGGCTTTAATTAACTATATAGGCAACGAAACCAAATTAACAATACCCGACGATATAACCGAATTAAACTGTTTTGCGCTCAGCGATTGCTACAACATTACGAGCGTAACGTTCGGGGAGAATAGTCAATTAACAAGTATCGGAGATGGGGCGTTCAATTGGTGCGAAAGTTTGGAAAGTATAACCATTCCCGACAGTGTAACAAGTATCGGAGAAGGGGCGTTCTGTTGTTGCGCCAAATTGACGAGTATAACCATTCCCGACGGGGTTAAAAGTATCGGAAATTATGCATTCGCAGGTTGTTCCGCTTTGGAAAGCATAACCATTCCCGACAGCGTTTTAAATATTGGAGATTCGGCTTTCGAAGGGTGTACCGCTTTGAAAAGCATAACAATTCCCGGCAGCGTTTTAAGTATTGGATATTCGGCGTTTGAAGGGTGTACCGCTTTGGAAAGCGCAACAATTTCAGAGGGTGTTAAAAGTATTGGAGATAATGCGTTCTATAATTGCACTAATTTAGTTAACGTATCGCTCCCCGATAGTTTAACAAGTATTAGTTTCAATACGTTCTATGGTTGCACCAACTTGCAAACATATGACGACGGTACGGCATATTATTTAGGCAACAGCGAAAATCACTATTTAGTATTAGTAAGCGTAATTTCAAAAGAAATCACTTCTTTTACAATAGACGATAAGACAAAGTTTATTTGGAGCAGTGCCTTCTCCGAATGTAGAGTTTTGGAAAGCATAGAAAATACCCAAAACATTTTATGTATCGGCTCCCAAGCGTTTGAGCATTGTAACAACTTAAAGACCTTTACAATTCCCTATGGCGTAACAACCATTGAAGATGGAACGTTCTTCTGCTGCACTAATATGCAGACTATAACCATACCCGAAACCGTTACGTCTATCGGTCAGTCTGCATTTGAAGGGTGCAATAACTTAAAATCTATATCTATCCCGAATAGTGTTACAAGTATCGGTAATAAAGCATTCTATGAGTGCAAGAAGTTAGAGAATATAATAATTCCTGATGGTGTAACGTTTATCAGATATGATACGTTCAATGGTTGTGAAAGTTTAGAATGGGTTTCACTTCCTGAAAGTGTTTATTATATTGACCAATTTGCATTCAAGAACTGTAGTAGTCTGAAAAGCATAATAATTCCAAGTGCTGTAACCAAAATTGATTTTGCTGCGTTTTTGCATTGTGACGCTTTGACAACCGTATATTACGGTGGTACAGAGGATAAGTGGAGTGAAATAAACATACAAGGTAACAACAGTTGCCTTAACGGTGTGAGAAAATACTATTTCTCCCAAACCGAACCTGAAAAAGACGGCTACTTCTGGCACTTCGATACGGACGGCGTAACCCCCGTAAGTTGGGGCAATGAACCCAATTACAGTTATGGGCTTGAGTATTCACTCAATTCAGATGGTAAAGGTTATACCGTTGTCGGTATGGGTGATTGTATAGATAAAGATTTGATAATACCTTCAACCCATGAAGGCTTGCCCGTAAACGCAATAGGTGAAAATGCCTTCAATGGCAATACCGATATTACGTACGTACTCATAGATAGAGCCGTAACCTCAATCGGTCAGGGGGCATTCAACCTTTGCAGCTCGCTTATAAACGTCTATTATAACGGTACTAAAGAGGAGTGGGAAACGCTTTGCTCTTCAATAGGGGTTAGCAACGATTATCTCATTGACGCAAAAGTTTACTATTTCTCCCAAACTCAACCTGAGGAGGGCTTCTTCTGGCACTTCGATACGGATGGCAAAACCCCCGTAAGCTGGGGCGTGGAAAGTGATTATAGCGTAGGGCTTAAATATTCACTCAATACAGATGAAAAAGGTTATACCGTTGTCGGTATCGGGTATTGTGAAGATACGGACCTTGTTATCCCTGCTACTTATAGGGGGTTGCCCGTAACGGCAATAGGTTCCAATGCGTTTGAATACGTCAGGTCTTTTAAGAGTGTATCAATACCTGCAAGCGTAACAACTATCGGTGAGTATGCATTCGCATCTTGCGGTGTTACAAGCGTAACGTTTGCCACAAACAGTCAATTGACTACTGTTGATATGTATGCGTTCTTTAGTAGTTCTTCTTTACAAAGCATTGCTCTCCCCGACGGTGTAACGACTATAGGTGTGGCTGCGTTTAACGGTTGCAATAATATTACAAGTATATCTATTCCCGATAGCATAACTACAATCGAAGACAGGGCATTAGACTTTGATTCGAGTGCTTTTACAGTGTACAATAACGCCAAGTATCTTGGTAATAGTACCAACCCCTATTTAGTACTTGTCAGGGCAATCGATACGTCGATAACAACTTGCAATATACACACAGATACAAAGCTTATCTATGCCTTTGCGTTTACGGATTGCACTTTGCTTACAAGCGTAACCATTCCCGACAGTGTAACCATAATCGGCAACAGTGTGTTCTATAAGTGCGATGCGCTTGAAAGCCTGATTATTGGTAGCGGCGTAACTTCAATCGGCGACGGTATAATCTATTATGAGTCTTATGACGCAAAGCTTAAAAGCGTATATTATGGCGGTACGGCAGAAGATTGGAATAAAATTGCAATAGGTGAATATAACGGTAATTTAACAGATGCAACAAGGTATTACTACTCTGCAACTGCACCTTTAGAAGAAGGAAACTTTTGGCACTATATAGAAGATGTTCCTACAGTGTGGACGTATACAACCGTAACCTTTGATTTAAATGCCGAAGCGGACAGCGACACGTTGGAAAGTGCAAAATATTATTATAGCGCAAGCTGTACCTTGCCTACTCTTGAACGACCGGGCTATATCTTCAAGGGTTGGACTTTGGATAACTCGGTTGAAACTCCTGTAATATTCACCGACGCCGTATGGCAGATTACAGATGATACCGTAGCGTTTACTGCCGTTTGGGAAGCCGATTCGCAAATGACGGGCTTCACTTTTACGACAAAAGCGGTAGTTGTAGGCGGCGGTACTCAAAATAGCTGTACGATCACGAGATATATGGGCAGCGGAGGAGACGTTGTAATTCCGAACGGCGTAACCACAATCGGAAATGGTATATTCCAATTCAACAATTCGATTACAAGCGTAGTAATACCCGATAGCGTAACCACAATCGGCGATAATGCGTTTGATCAGTGCGAATCGCTTAAAACCGTAACGTTTGGCACAAATAGTCAATTGACTACAATCGGCGGTTCAGCGTTCAGTTTCTGCCCTAATATTGAAAGCATATCCATTTCCGACAGCGTAACCTCAATCGGCAAGTATGCGTTCTACTACTGCGACACAATTTTATGGATGTGCGTAAAGTTTGTTTTGAAAAAGAAAAAGTGTATGAGCTTAAGTTAGTCCATACACTTCTTTGTTATTATTTGAGTCTATGCCGTAAAACGGAGACAATATCCACTTTATACACAATATCTATTTCGCGTTCTTTTCCCGTTACGCTTTGTGAGCCGCCTACAATAATTCTATCAATAAGTTCATAGCACATTTCGCGTGTGAGTTCGGGAGCGTTGAGATATTTCTTAATGTCGCGGATGAAGTCATCGGCTGTGTTGCGAGTTGTTTCTGTTTCAGCAAGTCGCTTATCAATGACTTGAATTTCTTCGGCAAGCGTTTTTTGTTCCGTTGAATATTTCTCGATGAAACTAATACAAATATCTTCGGGAATTTTGCCTTTAACCCTATCTTCGTATGCTGTTTGAATAAGCCTTGTCAGTTCTTCCGCACGTTTTTGTTTAGACTGCAATTCTTTCTTGGTTTTCTTTATTGCAGTATCCGCTAGTTCGGCATTATGACGAATAAATTCTTCACGTATAGCCTTTTCATCAAGCACGATTTGTTTTGCCATTTCTCTTATATCTTCTAGCACGATTTCTTTCAAAATGCTTGCCGCAATATAATGCGAAAAACAATATGCTTTTCCGTAACGAATATGATGGCCGCATTCGAAGTGAAAGAATCGTTTGCCGTTACGCCTTAGCGTAGAGCATAGTTTCATCTTATTTCCGCAATCGGCACAAAATAGAAAGCCCGACAAAGTATGAGTAAAGCCTATTTTTGTTTTTCTTCCTCTCGCTACCGATTTTTTACGTTCTTGAACTCTGTCCCATAGCTCTTGCGAAATAATAGGTTCGTGATTGTTGTAAACAATTTGCCAATCGCTTTCGTCCGTTCTATACCTTTTATGATTTTTGTACGAAACCTTTCAATTTCATCATATGAGTCAACCAGTACTACATTAATTCCATAGCATTGCATATCAGATACATAATGATCTTGATGAGTAATTCGATATTTATAATCTTCTTCACTTTCATTAGCGCTGCGTTTAACTCTTTCAACTATGCAATAGTGTCTTTGTGGATGCTGATTTTCGTATTCGAGTCTTATTCTAGTTAAAATATGTTGAATATCAGTATCACTAAAACTGTATCCGAGAAACAAAAATGAATTTGAGCACATCTCTCCCTTTAATTCGGACAACACAATATCGTGGGTTTGAGGGAAAAAATCATAATCTTGACGAGCAATTATACATTTTCCAGCGGCTTTAACAGTACCGTGTATTTTATGTATTCGTATTTTTGCCGTTCTATCAATATTACGATAAGAATCATCGTCTGTGATGATAGTGGTTGAAATTCCTTCATTCTCATATGCTCTTTCTATGAGAGTATCATAATTGGTCGTCCAAATATTAGTTATGGGTAAAGAAGCAATAATTCTATGTACCTTTTGAACCTCGCCATTACTGTCTGAAAAAAACTCTTTGATTGTCTCAGTAATCTGTGTTCTCTGTTTTACTCTAATATAATACTGAGCTAATGTTATTAAATTTTTTTCTTCTTTTTCAACATCAAGACCGATTTCCTTTGCACAATTACGTAATATATCTTTCCAGCCAGAATAATGTGCTGCCCTTGATAATCCAGAACCTATGAATAACGATGCGCTACCGTTTTTTAGATTTTTAGCATATTCATTAATCAGTATTTCTTTAGAAATATTGACACTCATTACCAAATCCCTCCTCTTTTGCTAATAGAATATTCTCCAGATTTTGCCTTTTCGTGGGCTTCCTCAATATATTTATTTGGATCTCTAAGAAAAGCGTCTTCAGAGACTATGTCTATAAAGTTTGAGGACAATCGATTTGTGGAATATCTCTGTTTATTGTTTTGGTTTTGACGAATGATCTCAAAACACTTAGATAAATCCCACTCACCATTCCAATTTTTCATCCAAGAATAGCCGTCACTAAAACCATAATATGTAGGCTGTTTTTGCACAACACATATAATTCCATTTGTTAGAGATGTCCTGTTTTCTCGTGTGATTTCCGTGAGAGAATATGATATTTCCCAATTCATCCAATTACTTAGTTTCATATTTGGCGATAAAATCACTATTGTAACCGATGTGTCTCTTATCATTTCCTTCAATTTTGTTTTAATATAATTCGCAGAATATGAAGTTAAATCTTGAGAATAACCGTCTTCTCCTCGGTAAAAGCGTGATGCTGCTCCCAACTTTTCGATTATTCTATCTCGAAGATTATTGCTATTGCCCTCAACAACATCGCTATATTTATAAGAAATAAAAGTTTTTCTTGCCATATCTTCCTCCGCTTTTATCAAATTTTACTGATTATCTCTTGCGGATACCATATATTGGGTGCCGAATTAGAGCGATACGCTTGTTCAAAAATACAATATAATTGGGCATATGTTATACGTTTTTGTATAATTCTCTTTAATTCAATTGTTTGACATGGGATAATTTTCATTCCGTCAACGGAGGTCACGCCGTCTGATGAATAATAGGGTAAATGTTTTCGTCCCCTAAAATCAGCGATAACATTTATATGTAAATACGTCGTGGCAAATACGCAGTAGGCTTCTTCTGTGGGGTGTTGAAGCATATAATCACCTAAATGTCTGGATACCGGTTCCATTTCCATTCTACGCTGATTTGTGCTGTTGGCGAGGGTTGCCTCAAGCAACAGTGTGTGCGCGGGGTAATACTCAGTTGCTTCGTATTTATAAGTAATATCTTCGTGTCCACCCGCGGCATGTGTAATAGGTAATAAATCGGCATCAAGTGATAAATTCATGTAGTCCAAAACCTTACCGCGCCTATCTGAGATTTTATACCATACAATAGCAAGCACATACTCAAAAATGGTTGGTATGTCAGCGTTATTTGTAACGATTGACTGAATATCATAATCCTGCCTATTTTCAAACATTGTCATAAGATTAACTAGCGTTTCGTCTGTAAATTTTTCGTCGATCATTCGATTGAATCGTTCATAACGTTCCCTCTCTACAAACGATTGAGCATCATAAAGATTTCTGACTCGAATCCCGTAAAGTTCTTCAATTTTATTAAAAATAAGCTCTTGTGAAACATCTTTTCCGATAATTGAAGCCATGTCCACATTCTCTATCAAATCATCCGAAGAAGTAAAAGCAAACGTCCTTAACTTATCGGATACTATATTAAAGTAGCAATTCGGAATAATATCAAATTTTATCGTACCATCTCGAAATAGTATGGTATCTGTCGTTTTAAAATACCTACGGTTCAAATCGAAATAATCGGATAGTAAGCTTTTCGCTTTGAAAAGATGCAAAAGTCTGAAGAATTCGGTTCTAAACTCTTTTTCTGTTGCGCAATTAAATATACGATTTTTATTGTTTAGCGAAGCAATTCCGTTCTTTCGAATTTTTGCTGTTATTGCTGTATTAAATAAATATTGCTTCCAAAATGTAGAGGCTTTTCCACTTATATTACGAGTAGTTTCAAACAGTGCAACGGCATTTTTATCGTTTCGTTCCTGATTAAACTGTTGCAATGCGTGATACAGATTCCAATATGGTTTATCGTAAGCGCGGCTTTTCCTGTTCATTCCGATATTCATAATAACATTTTCGGTGACAATATCGGCAGACAGAAAAATATCCCTTGCTTCCTCATAATTACTCATAGAAAGAATTATGCCTAAAATTGAATCGTCTACTGTAGATGTCCCTTCACGAATATTCTGTAATTGGTCGATAATGTAGTCTAGTTTTGTTCTGTTTGTCGCAAGAGGCAAGAGATACATTAGTTCATCGTTTGACAAAGATCCATATTTATTTAGAGCAATTGCAAGAACAACAAAAGGGCGAATGAACTCATCTCCATTTGAATAGGATACCTTTAATAATTGTTTTAAGTATAAATAGCTGTCAGAATGAATTTGCAAATTATTTGTCCCCGAATAATCGCCTGAACGGACAATAGCAAGCAATTCCTGCCCCGCCGCCGTAATTCTGCGCTCGTCGTTGATAAGTCCCAAGTCAACCAGTCCTGAAGTCTTTTCCCTTGCGTCTTTTGCTTTTCTTGGAGCATTACCGTCAATAAAACCTTTTTCCTTCAAAAAGTTGTAGTATGAGATTTGTATGATTTCATTTTCAGTCCATCGTTCTAATTGATTTTGGGGTAAATGCCAAAACTCATCGAGAAGTTCAAGTTGCTTCTCGATTTTTCTATTAAATTCTACCATTCTGAAACTTGTTGTTCCGAGTGACCAGCAAAAACTTTTATAAGATGGCATAATTAATACTTCTCCTCAATAGTTTACTATTAACACTTCTTCCGCCTTGGAAGACTTGTCTTTTGTTTGATAGTTTGAATTGGAATAATCATAATCGAGATATATAACACGATATTTGCCTATGTTGCGATTAATCCAATCCATAAGAAGGGTATTTTCTTTTCCTTTTGAACGTAGAACGTTTGATAAAGCAAATCGGATATTTCTATCGTTTAATCTATCCAAATAGGACAGTAATTCTTTTTCTAATATTTCATTCCAACCATCTTGCTCATTGTATGTGGCGCAAGTGATTAAATATGGTGGATCGGCATAAACGAATGTCGTTTCGTTCCACTCCTCAGTAGGCAATTCTCTGAAATCCATACTTTCAAACTTATAATCGCCACTTTTTAAACGATCAATAAACACGGAAAGTTTTTCCCTCATTTTTCTGTTGAAATCTCTTTTGCCGGCAGGAAGATTAAATTCACCTTTTTTGTTAAAGCGAATTTGGTTATTAAAGGCATATACAATCAAGACATACAACATAATGTAATAGTTGTATTCAAGGTTTTTTCTATGATTAAAGTCGTCTCGCAATTTCAAATACTTTTCAGCATTATATGATGATAAACCATCGGCGCTGTTACAACCATAATACTCGTAGCCATATTTATCCGAATTCGACAAGCCATAATCTTCGATGATTTTGTCAATCATTTCAAATGTGGATTCTTTGTCGAGGTTTTTAAAGGTCCCGAACATAAAACGCAACAAACTATTTTTATCGTTAAAAACAACCTTATTGCACGGAATATTTATGCCGACGTTCCCGCCTCCACAGAACAAATCGATAAAGCAACCAATATCATCTGGAAAATGCGGCATAAGCTGAGGCAATAGTTTGTATTTTCCGCCGATATAATTTAGGGGGGATTGTATTATCCCTTTCTTCTTATAATCATAACATTCACAAAGAAACAGCCGTTCTTCATTGTTTTCGATCGAGGATTTTCCAGCACTAAATGCTTTATAACTTTCCGAGAACACTTTTACTTTCCCTTTTCTCGAAAGAATGCGCATAATGTCGGCATCGCTAATTTTTGCGTTAGAGCGGTCGTTACCTTTCTCTGCCATATTATTGTAAGATAAAATAATATATTTAGCCTTAATGTTTGCAATTAGATCTTCAAATGATTTAGTTGCATGTGATGTGCAATAATCACTTTTTAAACGACTTCTATCCATTTTTAAGGCTACGCCTTTAACCTCTGGCTTTTCCCATCTTGCCACATTTTCAAGCAAATGATAAGCATCGCAATATTGCCTTGAATTGTACGGCGGATCTATATATACCAAATCTGCTTCTATTCTTCTGACAAGAGTATTCGCATCTTCATTGTAGCATTGATTATTTTCATTATTATTGTTGTTTGCAAGAGGTAATGTAAGCTCGATATGCTTGTCAAACGTTGCCCCCTTAATATACGCATCGTAATGTCCGCAAGTATTAGCAATTTTATCCATAGCGTATAAAAGAGATGTAATGAGCAGCGCTCTCTCTCGTGTATTTATTTTTCCGTTACTATAATTTTCTTCAATGTCCTCTCGAATAAATCCTATTTTTCTACAGTCATCCAAAGAAAAGAATGTGTTTGCAAAATTCAAAGACATATAATTGTCTTGCTGGGGAGTGACGGCATTATAATAGCAAATCAATTCTTTAATTTTCGATTCGTCATACTTTTCCGAACCAAACCAAGCAATATGACAAATATGGTTAAAGTACAAAATGTCGTTGGTTATAAGCTTTTTATCTGCGAAAGCGGAAGCAACAGATCCAGTGCCCGCAAAAATATCTGCAACAGTATTCACACCGTTGCATTCTCTTGCTACGGTAGAGGTGATAAAATCAAGTAATTTATACTTGTTACCAAGATACCGTCTATTATTGATTTTTGTGGTTTTAATTTCAGGCATAAGTTTTATTTCTGTTTGCGGTTCAGATAAAATGGCTTTTATTTGTTCAACGACATCATCGTTCCAAGCGTATCTTCCGGTTTTAGTGGTAGGAATAGAAATAAGATTATTTTTCAGTAGATAATAAAAAGTAGAACGCTTAATATTTAACTCTTTTAAGATATCGGCGGATGTAATCGATTGAGCCATACCTGTTACTCCTATGCAACTATTTTTATTCGCTTTTTAGACATTATAGCATATTTCTCTAATAATTTCAAGTGGTTACACCCTTCTTAAGCCTTATTTTTGGATGCACTTTAAATGTTGCATCAAATTATTATACTTCAAATGGCACTGTGGCGGGTGCTTGACATATACAAGCGCGGAGCAAAGCTCCGCGGTCAAGCACCCGCCATAACAAACTCACTTCAACTCAGACAAAAAGGTCAACTCAAAGCCGAGCGGATCGGGGCGTTCGCCGCTGAACCGCTCTGCGAATCGCCCCGTAAAACCGCAGTCGGCATTTTTTGAGTTTCGTGCCTTTTTAGTTTCTGAGTTTTTTCGTTTCGTATTGTTTCAGGCGGCGTGTTTTTCACGTCGTTCTTTTTTTGTTTCAACACATCACAAATTGGTACTTTTTTGTCACACGGGTGTTCTGGTATCCATTTATTCATAATGGTATTTTTATGTTGCTTCTTAAAAACCAATTTTATTTTTTTAATTCGGACAAAATGTGTCGTAATTAAAAGTTAATCTATGGGCAAGAAAAGTTTTTAACTGTCGCAAAACCTGCAACAGTTGGTAGGTATTATTTTCTCAAACACAAATTATTTGAAGAAAAAATACAACATAAAAGTTTCGTCACGTTTCAAAATCTGCAATGTGAGCCATGTAGATTAAGGGCAAATACAAAAAATTTTTAAAGTCGCAAAGAACTTGCGAGTTTGAAGTTTACACTCAAACAAAAAAATACGGAGACGTAAAAAATGCTACAGACAAACTTAAACGTAATAGCGGTCGGCGAGCCGGACATAGATGTTTTATCCAACGGAGAAAAGCGGTCTTTCTTTGAAACACTTTTTTCGCGAATAGTCGAGATTCATAACGAAAAGAAAGCCGAGGCTATTTCCATACAAAAAAGCTAATAAAAGGAGGAAAACAATGAATAACCAAGATATGAAAATCTACTTCGACGGTAGCCACTACATCGGCATACCCAAAGGAGCATTCCCAAGCAAAAAAGGTCGTAAAAGACGCGTCGTCAAAACAATGCAACAAACGCAAAAAGAACAGACGGTTGAAACACCGCCCGAAACCACAAAAGAACGCTTTGAAAAGGCTCACAAAGAAAGCCAATCTCTACCCAAGCGAGAGCGTAAAGCTCATATTAGAGAAGTTTTAGCGGCAGATTTTGCCGACAAAGACGACTTGACCGTTTTTGTAGACAAACATTTTGAGCGAATGAAAACTAACGCCATAAAACGCAAAGTACGGCTTATGCGAAAACTACGGCTACAAGATTGGGATTACTTTTGTACGTTTACTTACTCGGACGAACTTCACACCGAAGAATCTTTCCGCAAGAAGCTATCCAATACTCTTAAACACCTTGTGGCAAGAAACGGTTGGAAGTACGTAGGAGTTTGGGAGCGTGGAAACGATACCAACAGACTGCATTTCCACGGTATATTTCATATCCCGAAGATGATTGGAGAGCTGGAAAAAGTAAAGGATTACGATACCCGCAACCACCGTATGCAAACAACATACCAAAACAGCCACTTCCTCAAACACTTCGGCAGAAACGACTTCAAAGACATTGCCACGCAAGACGATGTTGCCGATGCCGCAAAGTACATAACCAAGTATATGGAAAAGTCCGGAGAGCGTTTAGTCTATGGCGGTAAACTACCAACTTATTTCCATTCCGACATATTTGACGAAGACGTAGCTTGTCCTTACGGAGTGGACGATAGAAAAGTCCTTCTCTTTGACAACTTCACCTGTATGAACGAAGGCGAAATACTTGGCAAAGTAAGCAAAGAAGTTATAGATCAATTGCCTAAGAGCAACTAAATATAATCGTCTTTCGCAACGGGAGCGTAAACGAAAACGGCTTGTCCGTCAAGGGTAAAGTGCATTGCTTTGTTGCAACCCTTGACGTACAAGGATAAAGCAACAAAAGAAACTAACCCTAACCCGTTGTCGTTTATCTCGTTCCCGTCGAAAGACAAAAATAAATATAATAAGGAGAAAACAAATTATGGAAAATACAACTAGAACGGCTGTAATATATGCTCGCTATTCAAGCGACAGCCAATCGGAGCAGTCCATAGAAGGGCAACTGCGAGTGTGCAACGAGTATGCCAAAAACAACAATATACTAGTCCTAAAAACCTATATAGACAGAGCAATGACAGGTACAAACGACAATCGCCCGGACTTTCGCCAAATGATTGAAGACAGCAAAAAGCACCAGTGGCAGATAGTTCTGGTGTACAAATTCGATAGATTCAGCCGAAACAAATACGAAACAACCAAGCACAAGAAAACATTGAAAGATAACGGCGTTAAAGTCGTTTCCGCAACGGAATACATTCCGGACAGCCCCGAGGCTATTATTCTCGAAAGCATGATAGAAGGCTATGCGGAATACTATTCGGCAGAACTTTCGCAAAAGGTAAAACGCGGAATGAACGAAACACGTCAAAAAGGCAACTTTACGGGCGGATATATAATTTACGGCTACAAAGTGGAAAACCATAAAGTAGTCATAGACGAAAAAAAAGCTGAAGTCGTGAGATTTATTTACGAACAGTATGCTCGCGGAGTGTATGTGAAAGACATTATTAAAACGCTAACCGAAAAAGGCATATTCAACCGTGGTAAGAAGTTTGCGAAGAATACCGTATACAACATACTTAAAAACGAAAAGTATTCGGGAGTGTATCACCACAACGGCGAAACGTTTACCAATATGTATCCGCAAATAGTGCCAACGGATTTGTTTGAAGTTGTGCGGAAAAAGACGGAACAAAACAAATACGGAAGCCGTAGCGTAGAAGTTGTGTACCTTCTTCGCAACAAAATTAAGTGCGGTTATTGCGGTAGTCCTATATCTGCGGAATGCGGAACGGCTAAAAACGGAGAAAAGAAACGGTATTACAAATGCTTAGGACGGAAACACCAAAACGGCTGCACAAAATCTCAGGTGCGAAAAGAAATACTTGAAAAGTACGTTTTAGACAACGTTGTAGAGCAAATGAGCAAACCGGAAATATTAGAAAAAGCAGTTGACTACCTTTTGCAAGTGCAAGAGAACAGGATAAAACAAAACTCGGTTGTTGCCAATCTTGTGAAAGAGAAACGACAAACCGAAAACGCAATAAACAACATTATGGACGCCATAGAGCAAGGCGGACAAAGCGCAACGGTTATGAAGCGTATGCGAGAACTCGAAACCAAACTAACGGATATTGAGAAACGATTGACGATTGAGAAATCTCAAACTGCGTTCAGGCTAACAAAAGAACAAATAACGGAATATTACAAATCCGCGCTGACAAAAGAACCGCTACAACTGATAAATTACTTCATAAAAGAAATTCGGTTGTATGACGACAAAATGATAATTATCTACAACACCCCAAAGACGATAAACCTTGACGAAAGTCAGGGTTTTTCTTTTTACGACAAAAACGTAAGAATGCCTTACGTGATACAAAACAAAAAGTACTACGGCTTGAAAGATTTTCGGCTAATAATGCGCCTATGATAGGTTGAAATGTTTCCGAATTTTTTTCCTTTCGGCTTTTGGTTGTAGCACAGAGAAAAGCGGAAGTAAACGGCAAAAATATTGCCGAAAACTGCAAACAAACAACTTTCAACGCAATATTTTTATGCTGTTTCGTTGACTTCCGTTTTGTATACAACAACGAGACCGACTGAAATCTTTTCCCGGTGCTACTTCCGTCGTTGCCGAAAGGCGAAGAAAACACTTCGGAGGTAAAGAAAATGAAAGAAAAGAATGATTTTAGCATTCTCAAAGACGAAATCTCTCAAAACAACGTACTTGCTATGGCGGAACTGATAGCTATGGCTGAAACACGTTTTCTCATAGGATATATGGGAAGCCCTATGCAGAAAATACACGCAGATTTATACGTGGATATACTGCGTAAAAACGACTTGGGCTATGTTTTCAGCGATTCTTACGATTTAGTTCAAGAAGGAGCGTTGTTCCTTTGCGAACATTACGGCAAGCATTTGAACGAAGTGATTGGCTACAATAAAAAAGGCAAGCCTATTACCATAGAAATTGCTTGCATACGCAAGATGACAAAACTTATTAACCGCAAAACAAGCAGTTACTACCACAACGTGAGCCTTGAAGCATTAACCCCGGCAAGTGAACCATACATTGAAATGCAAGCTGACTCAATACAAGATTACACAATATACGATGCAATAGTAGAAAACCTTAACTTAACGGAAAATATGCGTATTGCTTTGGAATGTCGTATAAAAGGCTTGAGCTTCCCCGAAATAGGCAGAGTGCTTTCAAGGGCACAATCCACCGTGTTTGAATACTTTATCAAAATGCGCCAAAGATATACCGCAATTTACGGGTAAACAAAGTTTGTATCCTCAACGCTAGTTCAAAAGTGATACGAACTTTTGAACTCCCATTTTTGCACGGATTCATTGCGAAAATTGCCACAAAACCGACAATATATTGCACTTTTGCAAAGAAAAAACCTAAACCAAACTTTTTGGGTTCGATTTAGGTTTTGCTTGGCGGAGAGAAAGGGATTCGAACCCTTGCGCCAGTTTCCTGACGACCGCATTTCGAGTGCGGCTCGTTATGACCACTTCGATATCTCTCCAATCTGATTACGTCGGGGAAATGCCCAACGTGTGTAATATACAACATTTCGCCGGATTTGGCAACCATATTGCGGTAATTTTGCAAAAATCCTTTAATTCCGACAGCCGCAAGAAATAAAAAAGTAATGCGCGGCAAATACTTTGTGAAGAAGCGACTATCCGAAAAGCATAATGGGATAAGGAAACGGAAATTTTATAGGTCGGACGATGAAAAAAGTCCGACTTTTTTTGTCATAAGGAAGCGAAGGGCGCGGAGAGCGCCGACGGCGTAAACGTCCTTGCAACAGGCTTCGTGGGTGAGAGTCAGGGTTTCGTAATTGCCGAAAAACGAGATTTCGTGTTTACCGACTGCCGTGCCGCCGCGAATAGAATTTATCGAAACGTCCGGCGTGTTTTCGTCAACGCAAGACGACTTTATAACGTCCGCGAGCATTTTGGCTGTGCCGGACGGGGCGTCGAGTTTTTTCTTGTGGTGGGTTTCCGTGACGTTGACGTCGAAGCCGTCAAGTAGTGACGCCGTGAGCGCGACAAGGCGCGACAAAACGTACACGCCGTGGCTTAAATTCGCAGTCTTGAAAACGGCTATTTTTTTGGCGGCAGCCGCGATTTTTTCGTTTTGGATTTCGGAGTGTCCCGTCGTTGCGACAAGAAGTTTCAGGTTATTCCCGACGCAATATTCGAGCACGTCGGAAAGTGCTGCGGGTGTTGAAAAATCGACCACTGCGTCCGCGGGAACGGCAACGTTTTTAATGTTTTTATACAGCGGAAAATCCGTTGAAATCTCCGTGCGGTTTACGTCGACGCCGGCAACGATATTTACGTCTGTCGTTTCTTTTGCAACCTTTTGAAACGTTGTGCCGAGCCTGCCGCACGCGCCGTTTAATATGACGTTTATCATACTTTAACTTAAAAAATCGTCAATTAAAACGTCTAATTTGTCAGAATTCGCTTTTGACATTTTTGTGAGCGGCAAGCGCAGAATATTCTTGCAAAGCCCGAATTTATTGAGCGCGTATTTTATGGGGATGGGGTTGACTTCCGAAAATAATCCGTGTATCAGTGGGTTGAGTTTCAACTGCATTTTCGCCGCTTTGTCGTAGTTGCCGAGAAGGGCGGATTTTGTCATATCTGACACGAATTTCGGGAATAGATTCGCCGCGACGGAGATAACGCCCGATGCCCCCATACACATTGCTGGGACGGTAAGGTTGTCGTCGCCCGAAAAGACGTCCGCGTCGCCCGACAGCATTATCGTGTCGGACATTTGCGAAAGATCCCCCGCCGCTTCTTTGATGGCGACGACGTTTTTAATTTTTGCAAGTTTTCGGAAAGTTTCCGGCAGAACGTTGACGCCGGTGCGCGCCGGAACGTTGTAAACGATAACGGGTTTATCGACGGAATTTGCGATTTCCGAGTAATGCGCGACAAGTCCGCTTTGCGTGCATTTGTTGTAAAACGGCGTAACGACAAGCAGGGCGTCCGCGCCGAGCGACGAGAAAAGTCGGCTAAGTCGCACAGCCGATTTCGTGTCGTTCGAGCCGCTGCCGACGATGACGGGGACGCGCCCGGCCGCGGCTTTTACCGAAAACTTCACGACGTCGATTTTTTCGTCTTCCGACATCGTTGCGGCTTCGCCCGTGGTGCCGAGTATAACAAGAGCGCCCACGTCGTTTTCAATCTGAAAATCGATGAGGCGCCCGAGAGAATCGTAATCGACGCCCGAATCGGAAAACGGGGTAACAAGCGCGGTAGCGCAGCCTTTGAAAATTGACATTTTCGCCTTGACCTTCTTAAAAGATTATTACCGATTCGGGTTATTAAACTTTTGTGAAATCGTGAATTAAACGAGATTTTCCTTTATAAGCAATTCGGCAATCTGAACCGTGTTGGTCGCAGCGCCTTTTCTTATGTTATCGGCGACGCACCAGATATTGACGCCGCTGTCGACGCTGTCGTCGATGCGGATACGACCGACGTAAACGGGGTCGGTATTTTCGATATCGACGGGCATCGGGTACTTGCAGTTTTTAATATCGTCGATGACGACGAGTCCCGGGGCGTTTTCAAGGCACTCGAACACGCCTTTAAGGTCGCAAGGTTTCTCAAACTCGATATTTATGCTTTCGGAATGGCCGTGGAAAACGGGGACGCGGACGGTGGTTGCGGTGATTCGCATATCGGGCGCGTGCAGAATTTTGCGCGTTTCGTTGACCATTTTCATTTCTTCCTTGGTATAGTGGTTGTCGCAGAACACGTCGATTTGCGGCAGACAGTTTGCGAAGATTTGGTGGTTGAACTTTTTGGGCGGGACGCCGTTTATGCCGTCTTTAAGGTCGTTGTAGCCCTGAACGCCCGCGCCGGACACCGCCTGATAAGTGCTGTAAACCACTCTTTTAATAGTATATTTGTCGTGCAGGGGTTTTAATGCCACCATAGCCTGAATCGTGCTGCAATTCGGGTTGGCGATGATGCCTTTGTTCCACCTGACGTCTTCGGGGTTGACCTCGGGCACGACAAGGGGAACGTTTTCGTCCATACGCCAGCAGCTGCTGTTGTCGACGACGGTTGCGCCGATACTTGCAAAAATCGGAGCGAATTCTTTCGAAACGCTTGCGCCCGCGGAAAACAACGCGATGTCGATTTTTTTATTGACGACGTTTTCTTTCGTAAGTTCGATAACGGTGTGCGGTTTTCCCATGAAATCAATCACCTTACCGGCGCTTTTCGCGCTTGCGTAAAGGTAATAGTTTTCGACGGGAAGGTTTCTTTCCGCTAAAACTTCCAGGAATTTATTGCCGACCATACCCGTTGCGCCGACAACCGCCACGTTATATTTTTTCATAGATACCTCCAAAATCGGAAAGGTTCGAATAACCTCTTTAATAGTTTAATATGGTAACACACGAAAGAGACTTTGTCAAATGCTGATATATACATAGTATTAAATTTCGTCGATTCGTGTCAAAAGCCGACAAAACTCCGCGATAAATTCTTGATATATTTCTTTTTATAGTGTAAAATGGAAAGACAACAAATGTCGGAGCAAAAAATGAACAAAACTAATAAAACGAACAATAAAAACAAAAAGGATGAATTAAGCCCTTTGTATAAAAAACTTTCGCTCGGGCCCGAAATCCGCGCGGAAGAACCGAAGGGGGTATATCCTAAGGGCCGCGTGAAACAGGTTTTTGCGGTGATGAGCGGCGAGATGAACTCGCTTATGAGAGTGAACGCGTGGTTTTTGCTGTTTGCGATCCCGCTCTTTTTCGTGCTTTATTGGTGCAGTAATTATTTCACGAGCCTTGCGACGTCGAAGTTCGATTTTATGGGCAACGTCGGCATGGCGTTCCCGGGCGGGGCGGACACCCTGCAACAGGCGCAGATTGCCGTATACGACGCGTGGCAGATCGTGTTTTATCTGCTTGTCCCCGCAATCACGATTACGTTTATCGGTATGGCGGGCGCGTTCAACTGTCTGAAAGCCTTCATGTGGGGCGAAAAGGTTGAAAAAATCACGAAAACCTTCTTCAAAGGCGTCAAAAAATATTGGTGGAAATACCTTATCGTTATGCTTGTCGATTCGCTTCTCGTGCTTGCGCTCGGCAGCGCGTTCGTATTCTTCCTGAAATTGAAGGTGATGGGTGCGCTCAACGCCGGACACTGGGTGATGATAATCGTCGTGTGTCTTGTTGAGTTTTTGCTGCTTTACGTCAACATGCAACTTCTGCCGATGATTGCGGAAGTCGACTTGCCTTTCCTTAAACAGGTCAAAAACTCAATCCTTTTCAGCGTGAAACTTGCGCCGATAGGTCTGCCGTTGTTCCTTGTATGCCTTGTGCCGCTTGCGTTGTTCTTTGTCAAGAGCAGCTTCTTCTCGATAATCTGGCTTGTCGTGATGATGATGTTCGGCACGACTTTGTACGGGCTTACGTTCACGGCGTTTTCGCAATGGGCGCTCGATAACGTGCTTACCCCGCTTTATATGATGACGCAGCAAAAACCGTCGTCGAAGAAAGATAAAAAGGCAAAACAAAACGCGGTCACGGCACCCGTAACGGCGGAAACCGAAAAACCCGTCGCAAACGCAAACGGCACTCCCGCGGAAAACCGGAACGGAAAAAAGGCAAAAGGCGGAAAAAAATAATTGTACGAGATACTTGCAAAGTATTATGACGATCTGATGGGCGACTTTGACTACGACGCGTACGAAAAGTTCGCCCTTGAAAATCTGAAAGACGTTTGGGGCGTGTTCGGATACGATCTGGCGTCCGGCAGCGGCGAAATGGCAATCCGCCTTAAACGCAACGGGTTCAAGGTCGTCGGCGGCGACGTTTCGCCCGAAATGCTTGAAAAAGCGACCGAAAAAGCAAGAAAAGCACGCCTCGACGTGCCGTTTGTTTTTTCCGACCTGAACGATTTGCACCTTGAAAAAAAGTGCGATTTCGTAACGGCTGTCTGCGACGGATTCAATTACGTCAAAGGGAAAAACCTGGCGGTGGCGTTTAATGAGATTTACTCCGCGTTGAACGACGGCGGTATTTTTATTTTTGACGTGAGTTCCGCCAATAAACTTGAAAACGTGCTCGGAAACAACCTTTTTTACGAGGACGACGAAAACTTGACGTACCTTTGGCAAAACACGAAAAAGGGCGAAAAAATAAAAATGGATCTGACCTTTTTCGAGCGGGACGGCGACGTGTATCGCCGCTTTGACGAAAGCGAATCGCAATATATACACAAAACGAAAGACGTCGAATCCGCATTGACGGCGGCGGGCTTTTCTTATCGGTTTTTTAACGAAAAATTCAAAAAATTTACGGAGCGTTGCAACAGACTTATCGTCGTTGCGAAAAAATAATGGACGTTATAAAAAGATTTATGCTGTTCGACAAGACGATTCTCGTCAGCGTGATTTCCGCAAAGGAACTTGTCGACAAAGCGATAAAAATTCACTCTCTTTCCCGTACCGCGGCGGCTGCGCTCGGCAGGACGCTTATCGTCGGCGCGTATATGGGGACGGAACTTAAAGACGACAAACAAAAATTGTCGATTACGATTAACGGCGGCGGCCCGCTTGGAAGAATCGTCGTGCTGTCCGATTACGGCGCGAAGGTCAGGGGCTACGTCGAAAACCCCGCGGTCGAACTTCCGCTGAATGGAAAAGGGAAACTCGACGTGGGCGGCGGCGTCGGCAAAAACGGCTATATCAGCGTCATAAAAGACCTTGGACTGAAAGAGCCGTATTCGGGAAGATGCCCGATTGTCGACGGGGAAATCGCAAACGATTTTGCGTATTATTTCACGGTGTCCGAACAACAGCCGTCGGCGGTGGCGCTCGGCGTGCTTGCGGCGGATAACGAGTGCGTGTCGGCGGGCGGAATATTCGTAAGCGCGCTTCCCGGGGCGGACGACAACGCAATCACGGTGATGGAAGATATATTGACGAATTTCACGCGCGTCAGCGACCTGTTCAAGGAAATGACGCCCGAAGATATTATCGACAGATACTTTTCGCATTTCGATATTTTTTATCTTCCCGACGTGTATCCGACGTACGAATGCACATGCACAAGGGAGCGGCTTGAGAAGATCGTCGTGTCTTTGGGGCGCGACGAGGCGTACGATATTCTGCGTGAAAACGGGAAGTTGGAACTTACTTGTCAATTCTGCAACAAAAAGTACGTTTTCACCAAAAACGACGTTGATACGTTGTTTTCAAAGGCTTAAAAGCGTTATTTTGTACTATGGCAAAAGTTATTAAGTTTGACGACACAATCGAATATAAGATAGACCGCGCAAACGATCTTTACGCCGACGAGAACTTCGCCGACGCACTTACCTTATTGTTTGAAGTCGTTAAACGCGACGAAAAAAACAAGGACGCGCTCATTCTCATCGGACGGATTTACGCCGATATGAACGCCTTCAACGAAAGCAACGTCGCATATATGACCGCCTATGCAAAAACAAAGTCGAAGGACGCGATCAAGGGCATTATTTCGAACGCGCTTGTTAACGGCAAGTTCCGCCTTGCAAAATATTACAAGGATACTTACGGCGTCGATTACGACTTTTCGGAGTTTCTGACGGTGCAGACCGAAGACGGCGAAACCCTTTTCCCCGACGACGAAGAAGAAGAGCAGGAGTTTGAAAGACACCTAAGGCTTGTCGTATCGAGAAAAGAAAAGGGCGGCGAAAACCTTGTCAAAGAAAAAGACCTGAAAAATCTGAAAAACCTTACGATAAACGATCTGGAAGGGCTTGGCGGGAATCCCGACTTTATGAAGTTTTCGGAACTTATGGAAAAACTTCTGAACTTCGACGACGGCGAAGAAAACGACAAACCCGAAAAACGCCGTACCGAAATCGGATTCAAGCAGGTTTATCCCCGTCCGTCGGCGGAGTGCGAGCAGATTATTTCCGACGCGTTCAAACTGTTTTCGACGGGGAAACCGCAGGAGTCACTTGACCTTCTCAAAAACATAAACGAGAAAAACGGGAAATATTATTACATTGCCGAGAAAAACAAGGCGATGTGTTATCTTGCGCTTGACCGGTTGCAGTCGATGAAAATCGCCGCCGAAACCGCGCTTAAAGGCTTGCCCGACGACTTTTCGTTGAAGTGCTATTATTACATTGCCTTAAAACTCCTTGACGAAAAGGCGGACGCCGAAAAAGTGTTTTCGGAAATCAAAACCGAAAAACCCAAAAACACGATGGAATATATGGTGAAACTTGACGCATGCCGTCTTGCGCTCGACCACGAAGGAGTGCTTGACGCCGTCGAAAACGTTTTGCCCGACTTTCCGTATCAGCCGCAGTTTTTGATTCTGTACGGGAAAGCGCAGTACAACTGCGGATATATCAAGCCCGCCCGCGCGACTTTTCTGGAAATCGTCCGACTGTATCCCGACAATTTCGAAGCCCGTCTGTTGCTTGACAAAATCAACGACGGCGAAGACGGTCTTATACCGTACGGCGATATGGAAGTGATGCTTAAACGCGTGCGGATTTTGTCCGATCTCAAAATGAAGATGCAGGACAACATCGGGTTTATGAATTACCTGAAATACGACAAGGACGCTTACAGAAATATCGAATACGTGTTACTTAACGAGAACGAGCAGAACGTGTACGTCCTGATGACGGGGCTTACCACGTACGTTTCCAAGCAAATGTTCGATATGTACGAAAAACTGCTTATTTCGCCGTACGCGTCGCCGTATCTCAAAACCCTTGCGCTGACGGTTTATCTTTCGGACGCAATGCCGGGCGAGGTTGCCGTCGCGAATATCGACGAAAAACTGAAAATCGTAAAAATGGGCGATTACGGCTGGGAAAAAGGAATTAACGACGTCGTGAAAGCCGCCGCGTATTTTGCCTTTTCGCAGGTGATTATGCGTGAGCAAAAGCCGAAATCCGCCGTGGACGCGCTGAGCGAAAGACTGAAAAGAATATCGGGGTTTTTAATGAGCGACTTAAGCCCGAAAGACCTTGTGAAAGAGTTGAATTCGATTGACAGTATGGTTGCGATGAAAGACGCCTTGTGCGACTTATCCACGCACCGCGTCAGACGCTCGACGCCCATGACCGTCATCGACGAAAAGTATCTGAGATACGTCGAATTATTGAAAGAGGTTGACGAAAAATATGAAATTTGAAAATCTTGACAAATTGTTTGAACTTTACGTGCAGGAAGCCGTAAGGAAAAATAAGGAAAAGTATTCCTCGCACGAGGCGCTGGAAGACGACCTCGGCATGCTTTTCAACAGGTTTGAAAACGTCAGGATCAAAACCCTTGACGGCAAAACGCCGAAAGAGTACGCGGCGGAACTTCGCGAAGACGGCGAAATTTTCGACTACGTTTCGAAATGCCTTGAAAACAATATCGAAGTTACCGACACCATTTGCGACGAGGTCGTGCGCGCGGAAGGCGCGACCGAATACCTGAACGGGCTTTTGTACGAAAACAACAAGGACGCAAAACTTCTTGCCGCGCTTTTACTTAAAGAAATCGACGACGAAGAAGTCGAAGATATTTTCATTTCCGTCCTTACAAACGACGAAATGCCCGACGAAGTGAAAACGGTCGCTTTTGAATATCTGTCCGACGGCGACGACTGCGTGCCCGAGAAAATATTGGAAATCATAAACTCCGTGCCCGAAAAAAATCAGGGAATTCTCGTTGAGGTGCTTTCAAACTTCAAGGGGAGAAAGGACGTGTTTTACTGGCTCGTTACCATGTTGCAGCGCGCCGAAGACGTGCCGACGTACGCGGGGCTTCTCGGAAGATACGGCGATCCCGCCGCAATCGATATTCTGAAAAGTTTCGCAAGCGAGGTCGATATAAATTACGTGGAATTTGTCGAGATAAGAAACGCCGTCGAAGAACTTGGCGGGGAGATGACGGAAGAAAAAGATTTTTCAGACGATCCCTATTACAAGTACATAAATCATATCGGGGAAAACGGCGAAAATCCCGAAACCGTCGAAACGAAAAACTGAATATTCATAATGTTATTTATTCATAACCCTGTGTCGCAAGGCATAGGGTTATTTTATGAAAGAAGGATTGAAATGCGCCGCCGTGTTTATCGGGACGGTCATCGGCGCGGGGTTTGCAACGGGGCAGGAAGTATTGTTGTATTTCGGAAGATCAAGCATTGCCGTGCCGATTTTTTCGGGGATTTTACTGGGACTTTTTAACGCGTATTTTTTGGCAATCGGCGCAAAATTCAACGATAGAATCAATGAACATATGTTGCAGAATAAGGCAAAAGCACTTTATGATGTATGTATGTTCATTTGTGCATATATCACTTTTATAGCAATGTTTTCGGGTGTTGAAACCCTTTTTGTGAAAATATTTGATATTAAATACACAAGTGCGGCGTGGGTTGTCGCGGCGGGTTTCATCGCTGCAAACGGGTTAAGGTTCATGAAGGGGCTGAACTCTGTCGCGGTGCCTGTGATACTTCTTCTGACAATAGTGATTTTCGTATATTCCGACAAAGAAAAAGCAAGCGGCGCATACAACTTTTTCAACGGGATAACGTACGCCGCGATGAACGTTATGTTGTCGATGGGCGTGATGATAAGGCTTGGAAAAACCGCGACGAAGAAGTCAATTTGGGCGTCGGGGTGCGCGACTGCGGTCGTTATGGCGACGATGCTTGCGCTTATCACGCTTGTCGTGAAAAAGAGCGGCGGCGAAATGCCCGTGTATGCCGCGGCGGACAAGGTCGGGCTTAAATACGCGGCGGGCGCGGTGATACTTCTTTCGGTATTTACGACGATGGTATCCGCGCTTGAAACGGCGGCGGAAATAATCGCGCCGGACGAAAAAAAGAAAACCACGGGCGTCATTTTCGTCACGCTTTTGTCGCTTCCGTTTGTAGGGTTGTTCTCTTTTGAGGATATCGTCGATTATTATTATCCCGTCGTGTCGGGAATGGGCATACTTATCGTAATCGTTTTATCGGTTTTCGTAATTTTCAAAAAACGGGACGGCAAAATCAAAAAATCCGTTGACTTTTAATCCCATATATTATAACATAAGAAAAATTTACAAATTTTCCGAAAATAATTTTTAACGAGGTGTACAAATGGCAAAGATTTTGAAGGAAGGTTTAACTTTTGACGACGTTTTGCTTATCCCCAAGCGCAGCGACGTGCTTCCCAAAGACGTCGATTTGTCGGTGGAACTTGCAAAAGGGCTTAAACTCAACATTCCGCTTCTGAGCGCGGGCATGGATACCGTTACCGAATCCCAGATGGCAATCGCGATGGCAAGGGAAGGCGGCGTCGGTATCATTCACAAAAACCTGACGATCGAAGAACAGGCGGCGCACGTAGACCGCGTGAAGCGCAGCGAACACGGCGTCATTACCGATCCGTTTTACCTTGGACCGGACAACCTCGTTACCGAAGCGGTCGCGCTTATGGCAAAGTACAGAATCAGCGGCGTTCCCATCGCGAAAGAAGGGAAACTCGTGGGTATTCTTACCAACCGCGACCTTAAATTCGAGACAAATTACAACCAGCCCATCGGCAATATAATGACGTGGAAAAACCTTGTGACCGCGCCCGTCGGCACCACGCTTGAAGAGGCGAAAGAAATTCTTGGCGAACATCGCATCGAAAAACTGCCCATCGTCGACGCCGATTTCAATCTGAAAGGGCTTATCACCATCAAAGACATCGAAAAAGCCATTCAGTATCCCAACTCCGCAAAGGACGCGGGCGGCAGACTGCTTGCGGGAGCGGCGGTCGGCATCGCGAACAACACGATGGAAAGGGTTGAAGAACTCGTCAGAAACAAAGTTGACGTAATCGCCGTCGATACGGCGCACGGACACAATGCGATCGTTATTGAAACGGTCAAAAATATCAAAAAGAAATTCCCTTGCCTTCCCGTCATCGCGGGTAACGTCGCAACGGCGGAAGCCACGCGCGACCTGATTGAAGCGGGCGCGGACATCATAAAAGTCGGGATGGGCCCCGGCAGTATCTGTACGACGCGCGTTATCGCGGGTATCGGCGTGCCGCAAATCACGGCGGTTATGGACTGCGCCGAAACTGCCGACAAATACGGCAAGAAAGTCATCGCCGACGGCGGTATCAAATTCAGCGGCGACATCGTGAAAGCAATCGGCGCGGGCGCGGCGGCGGTCATGATCGGAAGTCTGTTTGCGGGAACTATGGAAAGCCCCGGCGACATCGAAATGTTCCAGGGAAGAAGTTTCAAGGTGTATCGCGGAATGGGCAGTATCTCCGCAATGGCGGCGGGCAGCAAAGACAGATACTTCCAGGACAGCGAAGACGCGAGAAAACTCGTGCCCGAAGGCGTCGAGGGACGCGTACCTTACAGGGGAAGCCTTGCCGACGTCGTTTATCAGATGGTCGGCGGTATCCGCTCCGGCATGGGCTACTGCGGAAAACATAACATCGAAGAACTGCGTACCACGGCGGAATTCGTCAGAATTTCAAATGCGTCGCTTATCGAAAGCCATCCGCACGACATCACGATTACGAAAGAAAGCCCCAACTACTCCACCAGGGCTTAACGGATTTTATTATGGTTTACGGCAATACGAAAGGAATAAAACAAACCGTGCTTGCGCGGCTTGACGCTCTTATCGGGGCGTACGACAAAAACCTTCTTATCGACAGGACGGTTCTTTCGACCATTGCCGAAATTACCGAAAAAATCAACCGCGAGATTTGCGTGTTCGTCGCAAGAAACGGACAGGTCGTCGCGGTGGGAGTGGGCGACAGCGGCACGGTATCGCTTGAAGATTTTTCGTTGAAGCGCAGCGACAAACGTTTTCAGGGCGTGAGATGCGTGCATACTCACCCGAAAGGAAGCGGAAAACTGTCGGATATGGACACGTCCGCGCTCACGTCGATGCGCCTTGACGCAATGATTGCCGTCGGCGTGTTGCACGGAAGAGTAAACGACGTCGAAGTCGCTTTTATCAACGGCAAAAAAATCGACAGGTTTTATTTTAAGTCCGCGGCAAAAATCGACGATGCCGATATGATTCAAAAAATCACCGAATACGAAAGAAAATCGGTGATCCCCGACGTTGTCGACAATACGCCCGAAACGCGCGGGGCAATCCTTGTAAACGTCGGCACGGGCAGCGACCTCGACGTCGAAATCGAGGAGCTGAAACGACTCGCCGACACGATGGGACTTGAAGTCAAAGGCGCGGTTGTCCAAAAACAAAATCCCGACAAGGGCTATTGCGCGGGGCTTGGTAAACTTGAAGAAATTAAACGACTCGTGCAGGTGAAAAATGCGGAATTCGTCATTTTCAACAATATGCTCACGGGAAGTCAACTGAACAATATCGAAGAATACGTCGGCGCGAAAGTCATCGACCGTCCGATGCTCATTCTTGAAATTTTCGCGCGGCACGCAACCTCGAACGAGGGCAAACTTCAAGTGCAACTCGCGATGATGAAATATACTTTGCCCAAACTTTTGGGACAAGGCAAAGAATTGTCAAGAATCGGCGGAGGGGGCTCCGGCGGCGCGGCGACGAAAGGAAGCGGCGAAACCAAGCTCGAAACCGACAGACGGCGTATCCGTCGCAGCATTTACGAACTGTCGGAACGCATCGAAATTCTGAAAAAAGAAAGGGATTTGCGCCGTGAACGCCGCAAAAAATCGGGCATAAAAACCGTCGCCATCGTCGGATATACAAACGCCGGAAAGTCAACGCTGATGAACCTTCTGACGAAAGCGGGCGTCAAGGCGGAAGACAAACTTTTCGCAACGCTCGATCCCGTGACGCGCAAGATTTTCGTCGATATCGGAAAGGAATATCTTCTGACCGACACCGTAGGTTTCATCGACAATCTCCCGCACGAGTTCGTCGACGCTTTCAGAAGCACGCTGGAAGAAGCAACGTACGCCGACCTTATTCTGCACGTTGCGGATTGCAGTTCAAAGGACCTTAAAAGACAGGAAAAAGTAGTGAAAGACGTCCTTACGTCGCTGGGCGTTACTGACACGCCGATTATAACGGTTTATAACAAAGCCGACGAAAACGCAGGCTTTTCCACAGACGAAAAAAACGCCGTCGTGATTTCGGCAAAAACCGGGGACGGCGTGAATAAACTGAAAGAAATGATCGTCGAAAAATTATTTTAATTTTCCAAGTCGCCTTAATTTGTTGACGTTCATCGGATAATCGGGCGACTTGATAAGCGCGTTCCAGAGCAGGAAGTCGTCGACCGTGGTGTCGTAAAAATTCGCAAGACCCAAAAGTATGTCGGGCTCCACGTCCTTTAAGTCGTTTTCGTAGCGGCTGTAAGTGCTGCGGGAGACGTGCAAAGCGTCGGCAAGTTGCTGGCTGGTATAGCCTTTTCTTTTTCTGATTTGTTTAAGTAAACGACCGAATAACATCTTTAATCATACAAAAAGGCTCGGTAAACCGAGCCTTTTATCATTTTATCTTAGTAAGCGAGTTCTTTTTCCAGATATTCGACAAGTTTATCGACAGGCATTCTGATTTGCGCCATGCTGTCGCGTTCACGCACGGTTACGGTGTCGTCGTCAAGGGTGTCGAAGTCAACCGTCACGCAGAAAGGAGTGCCGATTTCGTCCTGACGGCGGTAACGTTTGCCGATGCTTGCGCTTTCGTCGTACGTGCAGGAAAAATGCTTTTGAAGCATGCGGTAAATTTCCGTCGCTTTGTCGCCAAGTTGTTTCTTTTGCAAAGGAAGCACCGCAACCTTATACGGCGCGAGAGCGTGATGCAAATGCAAAACAACGCGGGTATCGCCGTCGACTTCTTCCTCGTCATAGGCGTTTGAAAGCACGGCAAGGAACATACGCTCGACGCCCAGCGACGGCTCCACAACGTAAGGAATATATCTTTCGTTCGTGACGGGATCGACATAGTCCATATTTTCGCCGCTGACGCGCTGATGGCAGTTAAGGTCGTAGTCGGTGCGGTCGGCAACGCCCCAAAGTTCGCCCCAGCCGAACGGGAATCTGAACTCGAAGTCGGTCGTGGCGCGGCTGTAAAAGCAAAGTTCTTCCTTATCGTGGTCGCGCAGGCGCAGGTTTTCTTCCTTGATTCCGAGGCCGTAAAGCCAATTTTTGCAGTGTTCCTTCCAGTAATCGAACCATTCAAGGTCGGTGCCGGGTTTGCAGAAGAATTCAAGTTCCATCTGTTCAAACTCGCGGACGCGGAAGATGAAGTTGCCGGGGGTAATTTCGTTTCTGAAAGACTTGCCGATTTGTCCGATGCCGAAAGGCACTTTCGCTCTTGTGGTGCGCTGCACGTTTTTGAAGTTTACGAAGATACCTTGCGCGGTTTCGGGACGAAGGTATACGGTGCTTGTCGTGTCTTCCGTGACGCCCTGGAAAGTCTTGAACATAAGGTTGAATTTTCTCACGCCGGTGAAGTCGGAGTTGCCGCAGATCGGGCACGGGATTTTGTTTTCCCTGATATATTCTTCCATCTGTTCGTTCGTCCAGCCGGCGATGTTAAGGGTGATACCTTTTTTGGCGTTCCAGTTTTCGATAAGGTCGTCGGCGCGATGACGGGATTTGCACGCTTTGCAGTCCATAAGAGGGTCGGAAAAACCGCCGATATGTCCGCTTGCTTCCCAGACTTTCGGATTCATAAGAATCGCGCAGTCAAGACCTACGTTATATTCGCTTTCGGTGATGAATTTTTTCCACCACGCTTTTTTGATATTGTTTTTAAGTTCGACGCCCAAAGGACCGTAGTCCCAGGTGTTTGCAAGACCGCCGTAAATTTCGCTTCCCGGGAAGACGAAGCCGCGGTTTTTCGCAAGCGCGACGAGTTTATCCATTGTCAGATTTGCCATAAACGCATACCTCATAAAAAAGATTATTTATATTCTATTTACATATCAAGAAAAAGTCAAGCGAAACGCCGACGGGCAAGGGTTTTATGTAACAAAAAAAATGAAGTTTGCGTATTGTGAAGTATAGATAATCCTTGCGGTTATCGAGTATGAAAGGGAGGTTGTGCTATGAACGGAAACTTTTTCGGCGGCGGTTCGGGCTGTGACTGCATGTTATGGATTCTTATCCTTCTTTGCTGCTGTGGCGGATGCGGCGGCGGTTGCAACGACGGTTGCGGATGCGGCGGCGGAGCGTACGGCTTCTGGCCGTGGCTTGTGATTTTGTGTTGCTGCTGCGGATGCGGCGGTGGCGGCGGGTGCAAATAATACATAAAAGCACCATTTTTTCGGGACGGCGGGCGGCGCCGTCCTTTTTTTAATTTATAATCGCGACGGCGTAGGACAGCGACCACAGATACGAATACCATAAAAGCAGGACGGGAACGGCGGCTTTTGCAAGCTTCCCCGCGCGGGATCGCAGAATAAAAATACAAAAAATCCACATTAACGCCAAAGTGACAGTCATTGTGACAAGTCCAAGCAGGGGATTTCTTGCCGCGAAAAACAGCGCAAGGAACAATGCGGACGAAAACTTGACCGACGCATACAAGCCGAATGTCGGATTTACCGCGTCTTTGACGAGCGCGTCGGACACGACGAACGCTTCAAGTGCCGTCGCGGCCGAGAACAACGCCGTGAACGCCGTCGTGTCCAACCAAAACACCGGAAGACTTAGCCCAAAAAACCAGGATAGGTTTCTTTGCACGGTGAAACTTCCCGTCCATTCCACGATAAGCGCAAACGAAAGCGCGAAAAACGCGGCGTAAAGCCATTTTACTTTTTGCATATAAAAATTATATTTATAACGCGTATCATATATGTTTGAAAAATAATAGTTGTAAAATGCGCGCGCTTTTGGTATAATAACGTAAAATCACGATAAGGATTAAAAAATGTTACTTGTTATCGACGTAGGAAATACGAATATGAAACTCGGCGTGTACGACGGCGACGTCCTGAAAAAAAGCTGGCGTCTTTCAACCGAGGCAAAGCGCACCGCGGACGAACTCGGAATGATTTTGTACGACTTGTTCAAAAACGTCGGCGTTGAATTTCAGGATATAGACGGCATTATCATGTCGTCCGTCGCGCCCATGCTCAACTACACGGTGGAGCATATGTGCACGTACTATATGAAGAAAAAGCCCGTCTTCGTGGACGCCACGCTTAAAACGGGTTTGAAAATCAAATATAACAACCCCATCGAACTCGGCGCGGACAGGATCGTCGACGCGGTCGGGGCGCACTTTATATACGGCGGGCCGCTTATCGTTGTGGATTTCGGCAGCGCGACGACGTTCAATGCGGTTACCGCAGACGGCACGTTTTTGGGCGGCGCGATTTGCGCCGGCGTCAAAACCGCGTCGGAAAGCCTTGTGAACACCGCCGCGAAACTTCCCCGTTTCGAACTTGTTCCGCCGAAAGACGCGATTGCCCGTTCCACAATCGAGGGTATGCAGTCGGGCGCTGTTTACGGATATGCGGGGCAGGTTGACTACATTGTCAGAAAATTCCGCGAAAATCCGCTTATGAAAGACGCGAAAGTCATCGCGACGGGCGGCTTGTCGGAACTTGTCGTCAACGCGGACAAGTCGATTATCGACGTCGTTGACCGCTCGCTTTCTCTCAAAGGGCTTAAAATTTTGTACGATATGAATAAAGAAGGTAATAACGAATGAAAAAAGTCGGCATCGCGCTGCTCGGACTGGGTACGGTCGGGGGCGGCACTTATAAGATTCTGGAAAAAAACCACGAAGCTTTCAAAAAGTACGAAGGGCTCGATATCGAAGTCCTGCACGTGCTTGAACGCAATATGAAAAGGGTTGAAGAATTGGGCGTAAATCCCGACATCGTTTCAACCGACATCGACAACGTCGTAAACAACAAAGATATCTCGATAGTTTGCGAGTTTTTCGGCGGTATCGAACCTGCAAGGACGTTCCTTATCAAGGCTCTGGAAGCGGGCAAAAGCATCGTCACCGCAAATAAGGAATTGTTTTCAAAACACTGGCACGAACTCGAAGCGGCGGCAAAACGCGGCAAGGCGGGGCTGTATTTCGAGGCGAGTTGCGTCGGCGGCGTGCCAATAATCCGCACGATTACCGAAGGCATGCAGGCAAATACGATTTTGTCGATTAAGGGCATAATAAACGGCACGACGAACTATATTTTGTCGGCGATGAGCGAAAACGGCACGTCGTACGAAGACGCGCTGAAATCCGCGCAGGAACTCGGATATGCCGAATTCGATCCGACAGCCGACGTCGAAGGCTTTGACGCGTCGTACAAACTGTCGATTCTGTCCACGCTGTCCTATCACAAAAAAGTGCCCGTACAAAGGGTGTATCGCGAGGGTATCACGAAGATTTCCGTGGACGACATAAATACGGGGAAGAAACTCGGCTACACGCTGAAACTCCTTGCAATCAGCAAAAACAACAACGGAAAAATCGAGGCGCGCGTGCATCCCGCGTTCATTAAAAGCAGCCATCCGCTTGCGGCGGTGTCGGGCAGTTTCAACGCTGTGTATCTTGTCGGCGACAGCGTCGGCGATATTATGCTTTACGGCAGGGGCGCGGGCGATCTGCCCACCGGCAGCGCAATCGTCAGCGATATTATTTATGCGGCGCATCAGCGCAAACCACGCTATTTACCGTTCAAAAACGACGGTTCAAGTCGCGATTCGGACTTTATCACCGATTTTAAGAGCAAGTATTACGTCCGTATATGCGCCACCGACCGTGAAGGAATTCTGGGCAGAATTTCAACCGTTTTCGGCAAAAACAAAATCGGTATCGAAAAGGTTTTTCAGAACGAAGAAAACGTCAATTCAAAGACGGACATTATCTTCGTCACGCACCTGAGCCACGAGAAAATCATTGAAAAAGCGTTGAAAGAAATCACCGCTCTTGACGGCGTGAAAAACGTCGCCGCGCTTATCCGCGTTGAAGAATAATGAAAGAAATCACACTGTCCGTAATCGGCGACACAATCAAAAATTTTGAGGAAAAAATCGCTCAGGCACAAACGCTTTGGGAAAAGGTGCAGATCTTTTTCAACACCTACAAAGTGTGGATTCTGGTCGGGCTTGTCGTGCTTGTGGGCATAATCTTTTTTGTCAACATAATGGAAGCGAAAAAGCGCAAAGACGACCGCGACAACAAAAAATAACCGCGCAAAACCGCACAAAACCGCATTAAAAAACCGCATTAAAAAACTCCGCCAAGGCGGAGTTTTTTTGTTTGGGATATACCGGATGAATATTATTTTTTGTCGTTTTCGCGGATTTCCACACGGCGGATTTTGCCCGACGTCGTTTTCGGAAGTTCTTTCACAAACTCCACGATGCGCGGGTATTTATACGGCGCGGTTACCTTTTTCACGTGGTTTTGCAGTTCCTTGACAAGCGCGTCCGACGGCTGATAGTTTTTGGTCAGGACGATTGTCGCTTTCACGATTTGTCCGCGCAGGTCGTCGGGAACGGCGGTGATTGCACATTCCAGCACCGCGGGGTGTTCCATAAGCGCGCTTTCGACCTCGAAAGGTCCGATGCGGTAGCCCGACGATTTGATGATATCGTCCTTTCTTCCGACGTACCAGAACCAGCCGTCTTTGTCCTGATAGGCAAGGTCGCCGGTATGGAAGTAAACGTCGTTTTTAAGGGCGGCGGTGCGCGCCTCGTCCTTGAAGTAGCCCGCGACGAGTCCGCACTGATTTTCCGATTTCAGTATGGCGATTTCGCCTTCTTCGCCGGGTTTAACCTCGTTTTCGTCGTCGTCGATAAGGCGCACGTCGTACAGGGGGCTGGGCTTTCCGAGGCTGCCCGTGACGGGGGATAAATATTTGAACGTGCCCAGCATTACCGTGCCTTCGGTCTGACCGAAACCTTCGTAAATTTTGAGACCGGTCGCTTTTTCAAACTGTTTGAACACTTCGGGATTCAAACTTTCGCCGGCGGTGGAGCAATGTTTTATCGAGGATAAATCGAAACTCGACAAGTCTTCTTTCACCAAAAATCTGTAAATCGTGGGCGGGGCGCAAAAAGTCGTTATCCCGTATTTTTTCACAAGCGGCAAGACGTCCGTGGGGGTAAATCTGCCGTGGTAGTCGTAGGCGAAAACCGCCGTGCCCGATATCCATTGACCGTAGATTTTGCCCCAGCTGCATTTTGCCCAGCCCGTTTCCGCCATAGTGAAGTGCAAGCCGTCGTCGACGACGTCCTGCCAGTATTTTGCGGTGAAGACGTGTCCCAAAGGATACAAAAAGTCGTGCATGACCATTTTGGGCATACCCGTCGTGCCCGAAGTGAAATATACGAGCATCAGATCGCGGGGGTTGGGGCGCGCGTCGAAGGAAAATTCCGCGGGCGCGTTTTCAAGTTTTTCGTCAAGGTTGTCGAAGTGCGCGCCGTTTACCGACAATACGCCTTTCAGGTTTTTGCAATCGGGAAGGGCAAGCGAGATATGTTCCGCAACGTCTTCTTCTTCCGTCGCAAACAGCAGCTTCACGCCCGCCTCGTTCACGCGGTACGCGACGTCTTTCGGGGTGAGCATGTGCGTTGCGGGGATAAGTACGACGCCCATTTTGCAGCACGCCACGACAAGTACCCAGTATTCCCAACGACGGTTGAGCATACTCATTACGAAGTCGCCTTTTTTCACGCCGTACGACGAAATGACGTTGCACATTTTCAGCGACAATTCTTTCATTTCGCCAAAGGTGATGACTTTTTCTTCGCCTTTTTGATTGCACCATACAAGGGCGCGTTTTTCGGGACAAAGCCTTGCGTATTCGTCCACGACGTCAAATCCGAAGTTGAAATCGGACGGAACGCAAAGTTTCGCGTTTCTTCTGAAATCGTCGTAGTCCGAAAAATCCGTTCTATTCAAAAACTTGCTTAAAAGATTCATATTCACTCGAAAATTTATAATTTAGTCAATGATAGCACACTTTATTATAAAATAAAAGCAAATTGAAATACTAATTTTCAATCGACTTTTTGAAAGACTTTTGTTAGGGCTTGCAATTTGACCTTGCAGGTGGTATAATAGGGTAACTAAAATGAGGTAGTATATGCTTGACAGGCAATTAAACGCCGTGCTGACTGTTCTTAACGACTTTTCGGACGGCGCCTATAAAATCATCGACGCGGACGAAATCATCGCGAAATTGTCCGATTCCGACCGTTGCACAAAGGTGGAACTTTCGGGGATAATCCGCACGTTGTCCGACAACGATTATATCAAAGTCAAATATTCGACGGTGGACGAGTATTGCCTTGCCACGCTTGCAAAAGCGCGCGCCATCGAAAAGGCGGAACCGCACGACTCGCACCCCACCGCGTCCGTCGACGTTCCCGTCGCAGGCGAAAAAGGCAAGTCGAAAGAAATCAAACTTGACAGCATCTCTTTAAGGAAAATGATAAGAAAAGCGGCGTTCTGGGGCGCGCTTCTCGGCGGGCTTATCGCAAGCGCGATCGCTCTTCTTATCGGCGTTTTCCTGAAAATGAAATAAGAGGCGGACTATGGCAGTTGAAAAACACGCACTGAATAAAAAAGAAAGGGCGCTTATGCACGTCCTTCTTAACCTCGCCGAAAAAAACGACGAGGGCGTTTGTCTGGTGAAACCGCTTGAAATTTTTGAGGCGTTGCCGTACGATTACGCCTACACCCCCGAAGAACTCGAACCTATGCTCAAAGGGCTTGCGCTTGACGATTATCTGGAATACATTTCCGCCGATAACCACGGCGAACTGACGTATTGCATCACGATGCATCAGAAAGGGCTTTCGTTCGCGCGCGTCGAAAGGGCGTGGCGCAAAAGCGTTTACAACAAACTGCTGATTACGGTATGCACGGCAATCGTTTCCGGCACGATCGCAATCATCATAAGATATATCATCGCCCCGCTTATCATGGGCAAGTTTCGTTGATGGAGAATCATCTTTTTCAGTTAAAATCGAAATTCAGACCGAACGGCGATCAGGAACAGGCAATCGAAAAACTTGTCGAGGGACTGAACGACGGGTTTCGTACGCAGGTGCTTCTGGGCGTTACGGGAAGCGGCAAAACCTTTACGATGGCAAACGTCATCGAAAGGGTGCAACGTCCCGCGCTCGTTATCGCGCACAACAAAACGCTTGCGGCGCAACTTTGCAACGAGTTTCGTGAGTTTTTCCCCGATAACCGCGTGGAGTTTTTCGTATCGTATTACGACTACTATCAGCCCGAAGCGTATATCCCGAGAAGCGACACTTACATCGAAAAGGAACTGGAAGTCAACGACGAAATCGACAAACTCAGAAACAGCGCGACAAGTAGTCTTTGCGAAAGAAACGACGTCATCGTCGTCAGTTCCGTATCGTGCATATACGGGCTGGGCGCGCCCGAAGAATACTTTAACCTGTCCATCTCTTTGCGCCCCGAAATGACGCTTGACCGTGACGATTTGGCGCGTAAACTCGTGAATATACAATATAAGCGCGCCGACATCGATTTTCAGCGCAGCACATTCAGAATGCGCGGCGACGTTGTGGATATATTCCCGTCGTCAAATTCGGAAGTCGCGATACGGGTTGAATTTTTCGGTGACGAAATCGAAAAACTTTATGAAATCGACGCCCTTACGGGAAAGCCGTTGTCGCGGCTCGAACACGCAGTCATTTTCCCCGCAACCCATTACGTCGTCGGCGAAAGCCGTATGGAAAACGCCCTGACGCTCATCACGAAAGACAGGGAAGAAAGGGTGAAATATTTCACCGACCGCAATAAACTTATCGAGGCGCAACGAATCGGCGAGCGCGTCGCGTACGACGTCGAAATGATGCGCGAAATGGGCTATTGCAGCGGCATCGAAAATTACAGCAGATACTTTGACGGAAGGAAACCCGGCGAACCTCCGTACACTTTGTTGGACTTCTTCCCGAAAAATTTCGTCTGTTTCATCGACGAAAGCCATATGACGATCCCGCAAATCCGCGGTATGTACAACGGCGACAGAAGCAGGAAGGAAAACCTTGTGGAATACGGTTTCCGTCTGCCCGCCGCTTTCGACAACCGTCCGCTCCGTTTCGACGAGTTTGAGAAAAGGATTTATCAGCTTGTGTGCGTGTCGGCGACTCCCGCCCCGTTCGAGTTGCAGGAAGCCGACCAGGTGGCGGAACAGCTCATACGTCCTACGGGCATTATCGACCCCGAAATTTTTATACGCCCCGTCGAAGGACAAATCGACGACCTTATTTCCGAAATCAATCTGACCGTCGAAAAGGGCGGCAGAACACTTGTTACGACGCTCACCAAAAAAATGGCGGAAAACCTTACTTCGTTTTTGAAAGAAAAGGGGATCAAAGTCAAGTATATGCACAGTGACATCGACACGCTGGAACGAATCGAAATCATCAATTCTTTGAGAAAAGGCGACGTCGACGTGGTTGTCGGAATCAACCTTTTAAGAGAAGGGCTCGATCTTCCAGAAGTAATGCTCGTCGCGATTCTCGACGCCGATAAGGAAGGGTTTTTAAGAAGCGAAACCGCGCTTATCCAGACCGTCGGCCGCGCCGCAAGAAACGTCGACGCAAGGGTTATTATGTATGCCGATACGGTAACGGGCAGTATGCAGCGCGCAATCGACGAAACAAACCGCAGAAGAAAGATACAATCCGACTACAACGCGGCGCACGGCATCGTGCCGCACACCGTCGAAAAGGAAATCGTAAATACAATCGAAATCACCAAAAAGCTGGATAAAGACGCAAAACGCGACCGTAAAGATATCGCTTCGGAACTTGAACGTCTGAAAGGACTTATGCAAGTCGCGGCGGAAGGGCTGGATTTCGAGGCGGCAATCAAACTTCGCGACAGAATATCCGAACTTAAAAAAGAACTTGGAAGATAACGTAAATGACGGACAAAATTTTTGTAAAAGGAGCAAAAGAAAATAACCTTAAAAACATCGACGTCGAAATTCCGCGCGACAAACTTGTCGTGTTCACGGGGCTTTCCGGCAGCGGTAAGTCGTCGCTTGCTTTCGACACGATTTTCGCCGAAGGGCAAAGACGGTATATCGAAAGTCTGTCAAGCTACGCCCGTATGTTTTTGGGACAAATGGAAAAACCCGACGTCGAATATATCGAAGGGCTTTCCCCCGCCGTTTCCATCGACCAGAAAACGACGTCCAAAAACCCGCGCTCGACGGTGGGTACCGTTACCGAAATTTACGATTATTTAAGGCTTTTGTACGCCCGCGTCGGCACTCCGCATTGTCCGAAGTGCGGCAGGGAAATCGAACATCAGACGGTTGACCAGATTACCGACAAAATCATCGAAAGCACCGTGCAGTCGGGCGACAATAAAGTCATAATTATGGCACCCGTCGTCAGAGGCAGAAAGGGCGAATACAGGAAGGAACTTGAAGACTTCAAAAAGTCGGGCTACGTCCGCGTGCGTGTGGACGGCATCGACTATACCCTTGACGAAGAAATCGTCCTTGACAAAAACGTAAAACACGATATATCGGTGACAATCGACCGTATCGCCGTAAAAGAAGGCTCTGAAAGACGTCTGACGGACAGCGTCGAAGCCGCGCTCAAACTCGCAAACGGACTTGTCGTCGTCGAAAACGCAAAAAAGACGACGATTTACAGCACGAAATACAGTTGCCCCGATTGCGACGTCAGCATCGAAGAACTGGAACCCAGACTGTTTTCGTTCAATAATCCGTACGGGGCTTGTCCCGAATGCGGCGGGCTGGGCTTCCGCAACGAAATCGACCTGAAAAAGATTATCGTCGACGAAAATCTGGGCGTCGGAAACGGCGGACTTGCCGCGCCGTCGGGCTGGAATCTCGGCAGTGGCGACATCGTGCGCTCGCAAATGAAAGCGTTGGCGAAGGTGCTGGATTTTTCGCTCACGACTCCGATTAAAGACTTGCCGAAGTGGAAACTTGACGCGATTTTGTACGGCGTCGACGAAAGAATCCCGATGGATTATAACTCACGCAGTTTCCGTGGGCAATTCATGACGAAATACGAAGGTATCGTCAACAACCTTATGCGCCGCTATCGCGAAACGACAAGCGACGGCGTTAAGTACGAAATCGAAAGATATATGGTGTCCGTGCCGTGCAAAACGTGCGGCGGAAAACGCCTGAAAAAGGAAGCGCTCGCGGTTACCGTTGGCGGGCTAAACATTGCGGAACTTTCGGATATGTCGGTGAAAAAAATCGACGAATTTTTCGGCGCGCTCGTTCTTGACAAACAAAAAACGCTCATTGCCGAAAGGATAATCAAAGAAATCCGCGCAAGGCTGAAATTTCTGGTAAACGTCGGGCTCGATTATCTTACGCTTTCCCGCTCCGCCTCGACGCTTTCGGGCGGCGAATCTCAAAGGATAAGGCTTGCCACACAAATCGGCAGCGGACTTACGGGAGTGTTGTATATCCTTGACGAGCCGTCGATCGGGCTTCACCAGAAGGATAACGAAAGATTATTAAGCAGTTTGAAAGGACTGCGTGACCTCGGAAACACGCTTATCGTTGTCGAGCACGACGAGGACACGATGCGCGCGGCGGATTACATCGTGGATATCGGTCCCGGCGCGGGCATACATGGCGGAAAACTCGTTGCGGCGGGCAGCGTCGACGACATCATCGCCTGCAAGGAGTCGATAACGGGCAAGTATTTGTCGGGCGAACTCAAAATCGACGTGCCCGAAGAAAGAAAACGCCCCGACGGCAGATATTTGTCGGTTCGCGGCGCAAGGCAAAACAATCTGAAAAACATCGACGTCGATATTCCCGTCGGACTTTTAACCGCGGTTACGGGCGTTTCGGGCAGCGGAAAAAGCAGCCTTGTCAACGAAATTATTTATCCCGCGGTTTATAACAAACTGAACAAAAGCAACCTTACGGAAGGGAAGTACGACGAAATCGTCGGCATCGATAACTTTGATAAAATCATCAATATCGATCAGTCGCCGATCGGTCGCACTCCGCGCAGCAATCCCGCGACGTACACGGGCGTTTTCACCCCGATAAGGGAACTGTTTGCCTCGACTCCCGACGCAAAGGCAAGGGGATATACGGCGGGCAGATTTTCGTTCAACATTTCGGGCGGCAGGTGCGAAAATTGCGATGGCGACGGCATAATACAAATCGAAATGCACTTCCTGCCCGACATTTACGTCCCCTGCGACGTGTGCCACGGGAAGCGGTATAACAGAGAAACGCTGGAAGTGAAATATAAGGGCAAAAACATCAACGACGTCCTTGAAATGACCGTCGAGGAAGCGTGCGAATATTTCAAAAACATTCCGAAGATTTACAACAAAATCAAGACGCTTTACGACGTGGGACTCGGGTACATCAAACTCGGTCAACCCGCAACCACGCTTTCGGGCGGCGAGGCGCAGCGCGTGAAACTCGCAACCGAACTCAGTAAACGCAGCACCGGCAAGACGCTGTATATTCTGGACGAGCCCACGACGGGACTGCATACCCACGACGTTGCAAAACTTATCGCAATCTTGCAAAGGCTTGTGTCGTCGGGCAACACCGTCGTCGTTATCGAGCATAATCTTGACGTCGTGAAAGTTGCGGACAACATCGTTGACCTTGGTCCCGACGGCGGCGACAGAGGCGGTACGATCGTTGACGTCGGCACGCCCGAACATATCGCGGAAAACGAAAAGTCGTATACCGGACAATTCCTTAAAAGAATTTTGAAGTAATGCAAAAATTGCAAAAAACAATGTTAAAAAGCGGGTTTACATTTGTAAAGCCGCTTTTTTGTCGAAATAATTAAATTATATCAATGGCGTTGAAGTCCAGCATATCCCGTATGTTTTGTATGAGTTGATACAGGCTTTCGATTTTGCTGAAAGCGTTGTCGGTGTCTTCGCACCTTAAACTTCCCGTGAGTTCCCCAAGTATTACGTTGATCTGTCGTGCGTCCTGACAGTAGGAAATCGCCTCCACGATTTTTCGTTTGCTTGCCCAGAAGTTTTGCAGGTCTTCGGCGTAAGAAAGTGCGGAATCAACGTCGTCGTTTTGAAGCGCGGCTTCGATTTTTTCTATGCGCTCGTTGAAGTCGTCAAAGGTTTTATGCACGAAAAAGTGCTCGGTAATCCCCGCGCCCAGGATTATAAGAAATATTATAAAAAGGATAACTGCTTTTTTCATTTTTCGATTATCGTGTTCACGACGCGCCCGTCGTAACTTTGTATAAACGCCGCGTCTTTGTCAATGGAAAACAAGAACACGTCGCGGATTGTCATATTCTCTTTTTCAAGCGTTTTTACGACGACGTCCTTTTCAAGGGGAGGGGTAATGTTTTTGAACGTATCCCCCATAAACCTGCCTTCGACGACGACGTTGTAAGGAAGGTTGTTGCTGCCGCCTTCGATATTAAGGTCGGCGTTCGTTACCGGCGCGTTTGCAAACTTTTGCAGCACGGACACTTTCCCGTTTGTTTCCAGCACGGCGTAGTTTATCTCGCCGATTTTGAAATATCCTTGTTCGCGCAGGCTTTCCAGAAGATCGTTTGCGGTCATTCCGCATTTTTTAAGCACGTCGCAGTCGATTTTGCCGTCGTCGATGAGGATAACGGGCTTGCCGTTGATGAGTTTTCGGAAGCGGTGACTTTTGATTGCGAAAAACGTCAAGAGATTATGCAGTATCACAAGCGTGAATATCGGGATTATGCCGTAAATTATCGGAATGGTGTTGTCCGACATCGGAATGCACGCAAGGTCTGCCGCGACGAGAGTTATCGCAAACTCGAAGGGCTGGAACTCGGACAACTGCCGCTTTCCCATAAGCCGCATCGCCGCCAGCAGGAAAAAGTACAATATTATTGCGCGAATTAAAACGTTGAGCATATCGCTATTATTTTTAAGTTTTCGCGATTTATGCGCCGCCGCTTGATTTTTCGGCGCGGATAGTTTATTATTAGCGTTGCAGAGTAGATAAGTCGCGTTAAGTGTTGCGGGATGGAATGTCGCCCGCAAACGAAAGGGAAACCTGCGGTGGCTTGTCGCGTTCGCTGCGAAGTACCGCGTTTTCGCGCGGCTTTTAACGCGAACCTCTTAAAGGAGGTTTTTTTATGCTCAAAAACAAAATCATTGCACAAGAACCCGACGTTTCCGTCGGGGAGCCTTCCGAAAAAAAACGTTATTTTACGGCGCAAAAGATTGCGTACCTTGCGGTATTTGTGGCGTTGAACGTCGTTGTCGGCATATTCTCGCCGCGCTTAGGCACGCTCAAAATCACGCTGACTTATACGGTATGTTTTCTTGCGGGGTACTTTTTCGGGCCGATTGCCGGCGGACTTGTCGGCGGACTCGGCGACGTGATCGGCTGTTTCGTCGGCGGCGGGTATGCGCCAAACCCGGTGATTCTTTGCGCGTCGGTGCTTATCGGCGTTATCCCGGGGCTCACGTCGTATATTAAAATCAAAAAACTCGGCGGCGCGATGCCGTACGTGAATATCGCAATATCGTATATTTTGGTTTACGTCGTCTGCACGCTTTTCATAAACACGTACGCATTGTATCTTATGGGGCTCAACAAAGGGCAGACGTTTTTTGCCTATATGGGGGTGCGCGCGGTTACGCAAACGCCTGTTACTGCGATAAACATCGGGCTTACTTTTTTGATTTATCCCGTTTTTTCAAAGATTTTTTCCGCGTCGTTTTGTAAAAGCGAGTAACGTCGAAGATTCTGAAAGCGACGCACGCCGCAAGGTACAAAAGCATGGGTATTCCGCCCGAAATCGCAATCGCGAAAAACGGCGGAATTTTGAAAAACAGCAGATTTTTCAGAAGACAGGTCAGCGCGACAAGCGGAAACGACAACAATATTGCAAGCGCGGTCTTTTTGGGATTGTCCAGAATCCGCGCTTTTTTATTGAGCGCGTTAAGGTTCAGAAAAGACGAGATGACGCTTCCCGCCGCGCCCCCGATCGCGACAGCGTAAATCCCGACGTACTTCGGCAGCGCGAGCGTCAGAATCATAAGTATCGCCGCGCCGACGGCGTAATTGAAAAAGGATTTCTTTTCAAGCCCCATCGAGTTTAATATCGACGTCGAAATCTGGTTGAGCCCCAGCGGGTACAGCATAAGCGCGACGTTTGAAAGATACACGCCCGAAAACTCGTCTTTGAACACGAAAGTCGTGATTTCTTTTCCAAGCGGGATATACAAAATCGTGAAAAGGGCTGCGATTATTATCGCAAAATTTATGCTGCCGTCAATGCGCGCGGACATCGCGGATTTGTCGTCGTGTTTAATCGTCGCGATTTCGGGAATCAGCACGACGGACAGCGCGCCCGTGAGAGTGGTCGGTGCCATAAGAAGGGGCATCGCCATTCCTGTAACGCGTCCGAAAGTTGCCGACGCGTCGCTTTTTTCCATGCCGTATTTTATGAGCAGGACGGGAATCACGATTGCCGTAAACGCGCCGATGACTCCGCCGAAAACGCGCATCGCCGTTATCGGAAGCGAGGGCTTTAACACCGCCGGAACGTCTTTAATACGGCCAAATTTACCTTTTTTTATCAAAAACAGTATGAAAAGTACGACGGCGCACGCAATATCCGACACCAAAAAACCTACCGCAAGCCCTTTAAGCGGCGTTACGGCGGCGATAAGTCCCAGCGAGAATATCAGCGTGAAAGTAATACGAAGGACTTCTTCCAGCATCTCGGTGAAACTGAACGCAAGAAAAGACCTTTTTCCCCAGAACCAACTGCGGATAACGTTGTAAATACTCGTGCTCAGAAGTGCGGGCAGCATAATTACGATAAGCGGCAAAACCCGCTCGTCCGCAAAAACCGACGGCAAAAGGAAAGCGACGGGATATATTACCGAAAGTATCGGGAGTACCGATGACAGCGATAAAACAAGCGCGGTCGAAATAAGCGACGGTACGTTTTCGCCGCCCGTTTTTTCGTCCTCGGCAATCTTTCGGCTTATCACCGTCGGAAGTCCGCTGAGCGCAACCGCCGACGCGAAAAAATAAAAACTCAACGCCATCTGATATACGCCGACAACGCTCGCGCCGAACTGCCGCGACACGAAAACTTTGAACAAAAACGCAAAAAGTCTTGTCGCGACCGAAAATGCCGTTACGACCGCGACCGATTTGAAAATACTTTTCTTATTCGTCATAATCCGAAAGAATCACGTTCTGACCGGGGAAGAATTTGTCGGTGCCGTTCAGACGGATCACTTCTTCTTTTCTTGTTCCCGTCCTTTTTGCGACGGTTTCCGCCGTGTCGAAAGGTCTTGCGACGCAGGTTTTTCCGTGGAATTCCGCCGCGATAAGCCGTTCCCCCTCAAAGAAAAGCGGATTATCGTTCAATAAAAAAAGCGACCTTTCGGTCGTTTTGTATTTTCTTGCCAAAGATGAGGCGTTCTCGCCAAAGCCAACCCGAATTACCGTATATTTCATACGGTATTTATATTCGGTACGAACTTTGATTATTCTTTAATCGCGATTATTCGTAAGTGAAGGTCGAAAGCTTGTTTCGTATCCAGAAAGTGGCTTCCGTCGTCGTGAACTTCATCGGGCAGAAGTCGTACTCGTTAAGCGCGATCGCGTTGGTTTTTTTGCACCATTCGTGCCAGAGTTGCTTCCTTAAAGTGTTGTCGGTGACAAACTCAACCCTGCCCAAAAGCGTGATGCTGTCCGAGCCGCTGTAATAGCAAATGCTTGCGTTCTGATTTTGTCGGATATTCTGGACTTTCTGGCTGTTAATCGGCGCGCCGAAATAAATGACGTTGTGTCCTTCCGAGCGAAGTTTCGTGATAATGCTGGAACGTGGACCGCCCCCTGCGCCGACCGAGGACAAAAAAACCTCGTTGGTGTTCATAAGAATCCTTGCCGCAATAATTTCTTCCGGTTTCAACATAATATAAATCCCCAATAATCATTATTCTTAGAAGTATTGTATCACACGATAATGTGATAAATCAAGAAGAATTTTGCGCGACACCTGAAAATGTCCCGGCGCAACCGTTGCGCGCGCCGTGTATTTGTGGTAAAATTAAGAAAAAAAGTAAGGATTTGAACATGTATTATATAGGTATCGATGTGGGCGGTATGAGCATTAAAGGCGGCATCGTCGACGAAAACGGCAACATAATCGTGAAAGACAGCGTTGTTACAAAACCGACGCAACCGTCCGACGACAACGCAAAAGATATCGCGGGGCTTGTCGCAAAACTTTTGGAAGACGCCGGCATTTCGACGGACGAGATCGCGGGAATGGGCATGGGCGTCCCCGGCACGGTCGATCCCGACACCGCAAAAATTTTTTATACCTGCAATATTTTCTTCCGCGATTACGATTTCCGTGCGGAATTCAAAAAATATTTCGATTTTCCCGTGTATATCGGCAACGACGCGGACTGCGCTGTCATAGGCGAATCGGTGTTCGGCGATATGAAAGGCGTGCAAAATGCTGTCATGGTGACACTCGGCACAGGCGTAGGGACAGGCACGCTTGTCAAAGGTAATTTGATTTCCGGCTTCAAAGGCGCAGGCGGCGAGGGCGGACACACCGTCATTCGTATGGGCGGCGAAAAATGCGGTTGCGGCAGGCGCGGTTGCTGGGAAGCGTATGCATCGGCAACTGCTCTTATCCGCGATACCAAACGCGCGATGGAAAAACATCCCGAAAGTCTGATGAACGAAATCGCCAAAAAAGAAGGGAAGGTCACGGGGCGTACGTCATTCGACGCGATGAACGCGGGCGACAAAACCGCAAAAGCCCTTGTTTCAAGATATATCAGATACGTCGGAGAAGGACTTGTGAATATCGGCAACTATATCCGTCCCGAAATAATCTTTATGGGCGGCGGTATAAGCAATCAGGGCGACTGGTTCATAAAACGCCTGCAAGCGTACGTCACCCGTCACAGTTACGGCGGCAAAAGAAATCCGTATATTAAGGTTGTTAAGGCGACGCTTAAAAATGAGGCGGGGATCTTAGGTGCTGCCGCCCTCGTTGCAAAATCGTCATAATTTTGCGACCTTTTGAGTTTTTGGCAAAACCTTACTCGGTTACGTACGCCAAAGTACGCGCCCTCGTAAGAACTTGCCAAGAAACGTCAAAATCTCATCAAAATTATGACGATTTTGGGAAAGTTTTTTAATCAAAATTCTGACGATTTAAATTTTGGGGACCCCGCGGGATACTGGGTACCCGTGGGGACAAGGAACAAACAAGCAAAAGACAAACAAGCGAATATAAAGAGTTTGTTTGGTCAAAAGCGAAGTTTGTGACGAAATTAGCGCCTTTTCGGCGTTTTGACGGAATCTTGCTCAGTTACGTACGACAAGTACGCGCCTTCGCACGAACCCGTCAAGAACCCCAAAAATCCATCTAATTTTTGCCGTTTTTGGGATAGTTTTTTTTCATCAAAATTCTGACGATTTAAATTTTGGGGACCCCGCGGGATACTGTGTACTCGCGGGGAAAAGGAGCACACAAGCAAAAGAGTGAGCATTATCGCGCGCGATAATGCGATTTCAAAAGCGCAGTTATCGGGGACCCCGCGGGATACTGTGTACTCGCGGGGAAAAGGCGCACACAAGCAAAAGAGTGAGCGTTATCGCTTGCGATAACGTGATTTCAAAAGCGAAGTGTGCGCCGTTAGCACGCTTTGCGTGCTTTTTTTTGTTGTATTTTTCTTTAACTTTTTTTCATAAAGGTATTGACAAATCGTAAATAAGTGTTACAATAATTAGCAATCAAAGGTTGCGAGTGCTAACGGTTTGTAACACCGATTGCCAACGCTCGCGTATGTATTATCGTAAAAAGGAGGATAAATAATATATGGATACTAATAAATATACCGCAAAAGCCGTTGAGGCCGTGCAGGGCGCGCAAAACGTCGCTCTCGAACACGACAATCAGGAAATCAAGCCCGAGCATTTTTTATACGCTTTGCTTGACGACGAAAACGGACTCATTTATAAAATTTTAACAGGACTGCAAGTAAGCGCTGACAGTCTTAAAGGCGCTGTCGAAAACGTGATTAAATCTTTCCCGAGGGTTTCGGGTGAAGGCGCGAGCATGTATCTTGGTAACGAGGCGGCGAAAGTCGTTGCCGCTGCCGAAAAGTACGCCAAAAAAGACGGCGACGCATACGTCGGAGTCGAGCATCTTTTTGAAGGTATTCTCGACAACCAGACGGCGAATCTCAAAAAATTGTTTTCGGCGTACGGCGTGGACAAGGCGGCGTTTCTGGACGCTTTGAAAAAAATCAAAACCGCGCCCAACACCACGGACAACCCGGAAGACACTTACGAAGCGCTCAATAAATACGGATACGACCTTGTCGAAAGGGCAAGAAACGGAAAGCTCGACCCCGTAATCGGCCGTGACGAGGAAATAAGAAACGTCATAAGGATTCTTTCCAGAAAGACGAAAAACAACCCCGTGCTTATCGGTGATCCTGGCGTCGGCAAGACCGCAATCGTTGAAGGGCTTGCACAGCGTATCGTACGCGGCGACGTCCCCGAAGGATTGAAAGACAAAAAGGTTTTCGCGCTGGATATGGGTGCGTTGATTGCGGGCGCGAAGTACCGCGGCGAATTTGAAGAAAGGCTGAAAGCCGTCCTTAACGAAATTAAAAAACAGGAAGGCAGAACGCTTTTGTTCATCGACGAATTGCACACGATCGTCGGCGCAGGCAAGACCGAAGGCAGCATGGACGCAGGCAATCTCCTGAAACCTATGCTTGCCCGTGGCGAGTTGCACTGCATAGGCGCGACGACTTTGGACGAATACCGCAAGTATATCGAAAAAGATCCCGCGCTTGAACGTCGTTTCCAACCGGTGACCGTCGATCAGCCCGACGTCGAAGACACGATCGCGATTTTAAGGGGGCTGAAAGAAAGATACGAAATCTATCACGGCGTGAGAATTCACGACCAGGCTCTCGTTGCGGCGGCGACCTTGTCCGACCGTTACATTACCGACAGATTCCTGCCCGATAAGGCAATCGACCTTGTCGACGAAGCGTGCGCCATGATTCGTACCGAAATCGACAGCATGCCTGCCGAAATGGACGACATCTCGCACAAGATAATGCAGCTTGAAATCGAAGAATCCGCATTAAAAAAAGAAAGCGACAAACTGTCGATGGAGCGTAAGGCGAGCATCGAAAAGGAACTTGCGGAACTTAACGCGAAGTTCAACGAGATGAAAGCCCAGCTTGAAAACGAAAAGAAAAAGATTGTCGGCGTGCAGGAAACCAAAGCCGAAATCGATAAAGTGAACCTTGAAATCGAAGAAGCGAAAAGGTCTTACGACTTCACGCGCGCGGCGGAACTGCAATACGGCAAACTTCCCGAACTTCAAAAACGTCTGGAAGAAGCCGAAAGCAAGGCGGGCAAACACGAGAATTCAAGCCTGCTCCGTGACGAAGTTACGGCGGACGAAATCGCAAAAATCGTCGCAAAATGGACGGGTATCCCCGTGACGAAACTTATGGAAAGCGAGAAAACCAAACTCTTGAATCTCGGCAACGAGTTGCATAAGAGAGTTATCGGTCAGGACGAAGCGGTCACGAAAGTCGCCGACGCAATCCTGCGTTCGCGTGCGGGCATATCCGATGAAAACCGTCCTATCGGCAGTTTCATGTTCTTAGGTCCGACGGGCGTCGGTAAAACCGAGCTTGCGAAAACCCTTGCGAATTACCTTTTCGACGACGAGAGAAATATCGTGAGAATCGATATGACCGAGTATATGGAAAAGTTCAGCGTGTCGCGTCTTATCGGCGCGCCTCCGGGATACGTGGGCTACGACGAAGGCGGTCAGCTTACCGAAGCGGTAAGGCGCAAACCTTATTCCGTCGTTCTGTTCGACGAAATCGAAAAGGCGCACCCCGACGTATTCAACGTGCTTTTGCAGGTGCTTGACGACGGCAGAATTACCGACAGTCAGGGCAGAACGGTCAACTTCAAAAACACGATTATCATTATGACCAGTAACCTGGGCAGTCAGTATATTCTGGACGGCATCGACAAAGACGGCAACATTTCGTCAGAGGCAAAAGAGCAGGTTTCAGCCTTGTTGAAATCGACGTTCCGTCCCGAATTCCTGAACCGTCTGGACGACATCGTAACGTTCACTCCGCTTACTCGCGACAGTGTAAAGAAGATAATCGGCTTGTTGCTTGAAAAACTCAATTCAAGGCTTGAAAGGCAAAATCTGCACCTTAAAGTTACAGATGCGGCAAAAGACGTCATTATCGACGGCGGCTACGACGTAACGTTCGGCGCAAGACCGTTGAAGCGTTTCATCGAAAGCCACATCGAAACGCCGGTTGCAAGAATCATACTTTCGGGCAACCTTGACGAAGGCGACGTAATAGTCGTCGACGCGGAAAACGACTCGCTTAAAATCGCGCCCGAAAAACCCGAAAAATAAAACGAAGAAGCATCTCAAATCGAGATGCTTTTTTAATGCGAAAAATCTGCGCTTTTGAAAAATTGAAAGCCGTGCGCGGCGGGGCGCGAAAATTAAGGTTTATTTTCGTTTTACAGTATATCGTTGTATAAAGTATAATATATCTATGGTTGGTAAAAACATCGGCCACGGAGGTTTTATGATTGAGATTAAAAATATCGTAAAAACTTATCGCCCGAAAAAAGGCGGCGAGGTGAAAGCCCTTGACGACGTAAGTCTGAAATTTCCCGAAAAAGGACTTGTGTTCATACTCGGAAAATCGGGCAGCGGAAAGTCCACCTTACTGAACGTTATGGGCGGGCTCGATACGGCGGACAGCGGCGAAATCATCATCAAAGGCAAGTCGTCCAAGGAGTTCTCCACGGGCGATTTCGACAGTTACCGCAACACGTATCTCGGCTTTATTTTTCAGGAATACAACATTCTGGAAGACTTCAACGTGGGTGCGAATATCGCGCTTGCGCTGAAACTTCAAGGGGCAAAAGCGACCGACGAAAGAATCAACGAAATTCTGGACGAAGTCGGGCTTTCGGGCTATGGAAAAAGGAAGCCCAACGAGTTGTCCGGCGGGCAGAAACAGCGCGTCGCAATCGCAAGGGCGCTTGTCAAAAACCCCGAAATCATCATGGCGGACGAGCCGACGGGCGCACTTGACAGCGGCACGGGAATACAAGTTTTCGACACCCTTAAAAAGTTATCAAAGGACAAACTTGTCATTGTCGTTTCGCACGACCGCGAATTTGCCGAGTCCTACGGCGACAGGGTGATCGAACTTAAAGACGGCAAAGTAATTTCCGACATCGAAAAACACCGCATCGACGCCGAAGTGAAAGAGGGCGGCGCGGAAAACTACAAGGGGAAACTTTTGCGCTTCCCGAAAGGGTACAGGCTGACCGCCGACGACGTAAAGCGTATCAATGAATATCTTGAACGGGACGAGGCGTATTTGTCGCTTGACGAGAAGGTCAACGCCGACGTAAAAACCGCGTCGCACATCGACGAAGACGGGAAAATGGAGTCGTTTGCCCCCACCGACGAAAACGCGATAAAAATTTCCGACGACAAACCGTTCAGACTTATTAAATCGCGTATGCCCGTGAAAGAAAGTTTCAAAATGGGCGTCAGCGGAATGAAAACGAAGCCGTTCAGGCTGATAATTACGATTTTCTTGTGTTTCGTATGCTTTGCAATGTTCGGAATCGTGGACAGTTTTGCCGCGTACGACAGTAAGACCGTCATCGTCAACTCGATTGTCGATAGCGGCATAAAATATACCACGTTCAGAAAAACGGTGCTGGTTGACGAGTTCGGCGATCAGTTCTTCACCGAAAAACGAATGTCCGACGCCGACGTCGAAAATCTGAAAAACAAGACGGGCATGGATTTTTTGCCCGTGCTGTCCGAAAGCGGCAGCGGATATTACAGCGGCGGCAGCGCGAGCGTTTCCGGGAGTTTCCTGAAAGACGCGGCAAGCAAGGTTTATGACGGCAGCGTTGCGGGCGTTGTCGAAATCGGGGACGAAGCCACCCTAAAAAAGCACAATCTTTCGCTTATGGCGGGGCGGTTGCCAAAGAGTAACGACGAAATCGCGATAAGCGACTTTGTCTTCGATTGCTTCAAAAAATGGGGATACGCCTACGTTGACGAAAACGGCGTTCCCGACGAAAGCAAAAATATCGAAGCGGCGGGGATTAAAAACGCCGCGGACTTTGTCAATGCAAAACCACAACCGAACCTGAAAATCGCGGGCAGCGCGATGAACGGCACGTTCAAAATCGTCGGCGTCGTGAAAACGGGCTACGATTATTCAAGATACGCCGCTCTTGACAAAACCGTCGGCAGCGACGACGACGCGCTTGATTACTTCATGTTGCAAAGCCAGTTTTCAAGCGAGCATAACAGCGCGTTTTCGGGCTTGCTCTTTTGCGGAAAGGACTTTATTAAAAACTACCTTGCTTACGACGGCGTCGGCGGGGAAATTTACGACAGGGCGATTCTGCAAAGCGAAGAAATTAACGGAAAAACGCGCAGAATGTATATGGGCGGAGATTATCGCCACTACTTCACAACCACCGATTACGCGGGCACCGTGTTTTTCGACAGCGGCAAAACCACGCTTTCGGACGACGAAATCGTGCTGGAAGTAAAGCAGCTTATAAACGCTTTGAAAAATGTTTATTACGACGACACGGGAATATGCGACAGGCTTGACGGCATAGAAAATTCTTCCGACAATGAAGAAATCAAAGCGACGCTTTCGCCGCTTGTGAAAGACACGAAAATCAAAATGCAGTGCGGCGGGACTTACAACCCGTATATTACGAAAATTTTAACGATAAAAGGATTTTTCTTCGATAACGGCGACGGCACGGTGGATTCAAGTTTTATCGGCGTGTCCGATAGCCTTGCCGCCGAAATCAAAAACGCGCCCGTCGGTAAATACGCAAAGGCGATTTCCGGCGAAAAACTTTCAAAATCCGACCTTGAAAAAGTTGTCGAGTTTTCAATGAAAAGCGAAGACGGCGTTAAGTATCCTTTGGTCAACTACGTCGTTTCGGCGGAAAATATGGTGGGCTCAATCATTGAAGCCGTCGCCAAAATTTTGTTGTACGTCGGCATCGGCGTTTTCGTATTCGCCGTCATACTGTTTATGACTTATATTTCAGCGTCGATATCCTACAAAAAACGAGAAATCGGCATTTTACGAGCCGTCGGAGCGCGTTCAAGTGACGTTTTCGGCATATTCTTCAACGAAGCGCTTGTGATTTCGCTTATCGTATTCGTGCTTGCGACGATAGGAAGCGGCGTTGTCGTTTCCGTTGTAAACTCATCCCTGCGCGCAACCTACGGACTGCCGATAACCCTTTTAAGTTACGGAATTCGCGAGATCGGAATTATCCTTCTGGGCTGCATCGCCACGGCACTTTTCGCAAGCTTTATACCTGTACTTAGGATTGCCCGAAAGAAACCCGTCGACGCGATTAAAAACCGATAATTTGCGATATTCTGCTTTTTCGGCGGAACTTGAAAATTCGTGGAAAATGGGGCCCCCGCGGGATACTGTGTACCCGTGGGGAAAAGGAGCACACAAGCAAAAGAGTGAGCGTTATCGTTCGCGATAACGTGATTTCTAAAGCGCAGTGTGCGACGCATTCTCGGTTTTTAATGCTTGTATATTTGCGCCTTTTTGAGTTTGGCAACGTTCGTATTATTATCTGTTGGCTATTAGTGGAAAAACAAATTACTGACGAACTATTGAAATCTGCATCAAAGTATGCACGACTTGACAATAAAAAACGACCGTGGGAACGGTCGTTTTTTGTGGGCGCGTGAAAAATTATAAACTTCTCAGGACTTTGTTAACTTCCGCCATATCGCATTTGCCGGCGTATTCCGCCTTGAAGTGGCGCATTACGCTTGGCACCGATTTGTCGGGCAAGGTCATAATGACGGCTCTGATTTCGTCCTCGCTCATCATTTTGGGCAGGTACTTTTCGATTGCCGCGATCTGGTTGTTCAAAGACAACACGGTGTCGGCTCTGCCAGCTTTTTCAAAAGCGTCCTTTTCTTCAAAGAGTTCCTTTTGCGTTTTTTTCAGGATCTGGACGTAGTCGGCGTCGGACATTTCCTCGCCTTTGCTGCGTTTTTCGATATTGAAGAGCATAAGTTTGTTTATGAGCGCGTTAAAAGCCGTGACGGTATCTTTGTCGTGCGCCTTCATTGCTTCGATTTTTGCTTTTTTGAAATCGTCGATATTCATAAAATCACCTCGGGAAAATTATAGTCCTAAGGCGGCGGAAAAGTCAATAAAATGCAACTAATCGTCGAGATTTGAAAACAAGGGGCTGTCGAAAAACTCCGAAAGAGAAATTGACAATCCTTCGCAAAGATACGCGATGGTTTGCAGTTTCGGATTTTGACTTCTGCCCGAGAAAATGCTGTTGACGGTGGACTGTATCACGCCGGACATCGTGCAAAGTTTATTGACGGTGATGTTTCGGTTGTTGCAGTATTCAAGAATACGCGCGGCGACCGCTTCGTTCAGTTTCATAATTTACCTTAATCATTTGTCTTGATACGTTAATCGTAACAAAAAGAAAAATCAAAAGTTGTGAATGTATCGTTGACTTTTGTTGAATAAGGTGTTATTTTTAAGGTATGAATTTAACGGATTTTACAAGCAAAATTTTGTCTATATTTGAAGACAATAATGATTTAAAATGCGTCCACAATGCAAAGTATCAGATTGTTGTGGAAACAGGCGACGAAAGTAGGTTTGTAGTAAAATTGCTATATGCGCCGAAAATGAGTAAAAAAAGCCAAAAAAGACAAAAAATATTAGAAAAATTCCTTAATGATGCGGAAAAGAGCGATAACTGATGTTATCGCTCTTTTAATGCGTTCAGCCAGATTGTTTTGTCAAAGCGGGTGTTTAAGGGGCTTGTGGACGGCAAAAACACGGTGGAATCCGAAAGATATTTGTAATTTTTCAGGAATATTTCCTTTGCCTTTCCGCCGTTTAAGATAATTTTTTTGACGTTTGCCTTGTCAAGGACTTTTTGTAAGTCCGCTACCTTATAATTTTTAATCGTGCTGTCAAGGCTGCCCGTTATTTCGCACTCGGCGACGACGTCCCAAAGGGCGATTTTGTGGTTTTTAAGCAGGGCTTGCTTTTCGCCTATCGTTTCGGGCGCGGGTTCGCCAAAGGCTTCCGATAGAATTTTCCAGAATCTGTTTTGTTTGTTGCCGTAATAAAAGTTCGTCTCGCGCGAGATGACGCTCGGGAAACTTCCGAGAATCAATATTTCGCTGTTTTCGTCGAAGAACGGCAGAAATCCCTTGTAAATCATACTTGGATTATACAACAAAAAATGCGCGTGCGGTATTGATTTATTGAAAATTTCGGGATATAATATTTCCAAACGGAAGGTGAGGAAAATGATTTTATATTTTACGGGTACGGGCAATGCGAAATATATTGCCGAAAAAATCGCAAACGTAACGGGCGACGAAACGAAAAATATCGTGGCTTATACCCGCGATAACGAGAAATTTTTGCAAGGGGACGGGGAACGACTTATCCTTGTCAGCCCCGTGTACTACTGGGGTATTCCCGAATCGGTGAAAGGATTTCTGAAAACCCTGAAAACCGCGGGAAGATATTTCGCGATAGTTCTCGAATGCGGCGGAAGCACCGGGAACGCGCAGGGAGTGTGCGAAAGATACGTGCGCACCGACGCGGTGTTCGGCGTTGTCGCGGTCGATAATTTTTGCCCGATGTTCAAAATCAAATCCGCCGAAGAAACGGAAAAACGACTTGACGCGCTTGACGAAAAAATCGCCGTTATCGCGGACAAAATCAGAAACGAGGAAAAGGGCGATTTCAACGACGTCAAGGGAAGTTTTTATAAACTCAACACCGCGCTTTTATATCCGATTTACGAAAAATTCGGCGGAAGAAAAACAAAATTTTCGGCGTCCGACGACTGCGTAAATTGCGGACTTTGCGAAAGCATTTGCCCGGTGTCCGCAATAAAAATCGAAAACGGAAAGCCCGTATGGACAAAAGAAAAGTGCGATATGTGTTTGGGGTGTCTGTCAAGATGCCCGAAAAACGCAATCTCGATTAAGAAGTCTTTGAAAAACGGACGCTACGTAAATCCGCGCGTCAAATTCTGAAAATCCCGAAAATAATTTTGAAAAAGCAGCCTTTTCAAGGCTGTTTTTTGTTGCCTTTTTATCATATCTTATATAAAATAACATTAAGTAATTTCTGTGTAGGTAAAGAGGATGCAAAAGAAGTTATCGAAGTTTTCACACGGTCTGAAAAAAATTCCCAAAGGTATCGTAAAACTCAAATGGGTGTTTCTCGTGCTGTTCGTCGCGCTGTCGATATTCGGCGCGGTGATGATTCCGCATACGAAAATCAACTATGACCTGACGGGGTATCTGCCCGCGAATTGCGATTCGTCAACCGCTCTCGAACTCCTGAAAAAAGAGTTTGACGACAAGGGCATGGCATACGTTATGGTAAAGGACGTTACGCCCGAAAAAGCAGGCGAAATCAAAACGAGGCTTGAACAAGTCGAAGGCGTCGCGACGGTTACTTACGTTGAGAGTATGAACTACAAAAACAACTCGGCACTCTATACCGTAACGCTGAAAGACTATGACTCGACGAAAGGTGCGTTCGACGCGGTAAAAGACGTAATCGACGCTTTATCCGACGAAAAAGCATATTTATCCGGTCAATCTGCATTTTCATACTACACAAAACTTGAAACCGAACAAAGCATAATGAAGCTTGGAATCGCAATCGTCGTGATCATTCTTCTGGTTATGCTGTTCACGTCGAAAACTTATTTTGAACTCATCGTGCTTATCCTCGTTTTCGGCGCGGCGATGGCGATAAACATGGGGACGAATTTCTTGTTCGTCAACGGTATTTCTTACATTGCGAATTTGGTTGCGCTCGTGCTGCAACTCGCGCTGTCGCTTGACTACTCGATTATCCTTTTGCACCGCTATATGGAAGAACGGGATAAAGGCGAAGACGCAAAAACCGCGACGGTTACCGCACTCACGAAAGGGCTGCCCGAGATTCTGTCAAGTTCCCTTACGACGGTGGCGGGGCTTGCCGCGCTTATGCTGATGACGCTGTCAATCGGCGCGGAAATCGGATTGTCGCTTGCGAAAGGTATCGTCGTTTCGATGGCGACGGTCATATTCTTTATGCCGGCTCTTCTTGTGATTTTCGACAAACCCATTCAAAAAACCCGTCATAAATCTTTCGTGCCGAACGTAACGAAGCCCGCGCGTGCAATCGTCAAAGCAAGGAAAGTCATTGTGCCGGCGTTTTTGCTTATCGCAATCCTTGCGGGAGTCGCGCAGGGTTTCAACAAATATGCGTTCAACTACAACAGCGGCTCGCTTATCGTCGCGCCGAAAAAGGTCATCGAAGAAACGGGCTTCGGCACGCTTAACTCGCTTGTCGTGGTTGTGCCGAAAGGCGACGCCGAAAAAGAACGCCAACTTGTGAAATACGTGGAGTCTTTCGACCTTATCGACAAATCGCAGACGACCGCACTGTCGACAATCAACGTGTATTCTTTCATCGACGCGGATTCTTCGGAAACGCTGTATCTTACCGACGAATTGTCCAAGGCGGAAATACTTGCCTTAATCGATAAAATCCCCGCGGAAACCGACAAAGAAAAGCAAATGGTAACCGCGATGAAAGGACTTGCACCCGGCTTGTTTAACGAATACGTCGGAAAATATATGCCCGAAGGCACCGACAAAGAAACCGCAAAAGTCAGACTTATCGACCTTCTGGACTTCGCCGTCCGCGAAAAACTGAACAGCATTTCGCCGCTTTTGAACGGAAACGAAGAAATTAAAGCATATCTCGATCAGGTCAAACAAATCTCCTTTGCAAAGGCTAATCTCGAATCCGAAAACTATTCCCGCATCACGTTCAACATCAACGGCGGGGTGGAAGACGACGACGTGTTTGAACTTGTCAAAACCTTGAAATCGGGCGTGTCCGACTTCTACGAGGAAAGATATATCACCGGCGAAAGCGTCGTGTGCTATGAGATGAGCGAATACTTTATGAAAGACAACCTTATGGTGTGTCTGTTCACCGATTTGTTCATTCTGATTATATTGCTTATAACGTTCAGGAATATTTCGCTTCCGATAATCCTTATTCTTGCGATTCAGGGCGGAATTTTCATCAACTTTGCGATTCCGTTCTTGTCCAAGACGTCGATTTCGTTCATCGGCTACCTTATAATAAGCGCGATACAGATGGGCGCGACAATCGACTACGCAATTGTCCTGACAAACCGTTACAGAAACATCAGGAAAGATTTCACCGACCGCTACGACGCAATGGCTGCCGCAACAAACGCCGTGTTCCCGACAATTCTGACGTCGGGCGTCATTCTTACGGCAACCGGCTTCGTTATGAGCATGCTGTCGTCGGGCGTGGTGGCGCAACTCGGGCTTTTGCTGGGCGTAGGCACGCTGACGTCGATAATCATCGTGTTGTTCGTGCTGCCGTCGCTTCTGCTGGTGACAGAGAAAGTCGTCGATAAAACCGACTTTTCAAAACTGTTCAGAAGAAAACAAAAAGCCGCCGTCGAAGAAGTTACGCTAAGTTCAGACTTCACGGAGCCTTTCGACAACGCCGTAAAGGCACAGAAAACCGAAAACGAACGAGGTTGATTTTGCCGACGAAAATGAGTTGACAAAAAAGATATTTCGCATTATCATTTTCATATCGATATAAAAGGGCGTATTATGAAAAACTTCGTCGAAAACAAGTTTTATTACTATTACTTTCAAAACAACGTTTCATTCTGCAAGGGACGCTGAAAGTCGACGCACTTTTTTTTCAGGTAAGTTAGCGATTCCTTTGCGGAATCGCTTTTTTTATACGAAAAACCGCGCCGATTTGCAATATATACGGAAAACGGCGCGAAATATGTGAAAAAACGATGGTTTTATAATCAAAATTGATTATAATGGAAAGACAGAGGTTTATATGAAAGATATTTTGGACGCAAGGAACGAAATCAACGAAATCGACAAACAAATGGCGCAGCTGTTCCAGAAAAGAATGGAAGCCGTGAAAGACGTTGCCGTGTATAAAAAGGATAACGGTTTGTCCGTCCGCGACCTTTCCCGCGAGGCGGAAGTCGCAAAACGCAATTCAAAATTCGTCACGGACGAAAGCCTGAAACCGTATTACGTCGACTTCATCAGAAACACGATCGACGTGTCCTGTAAGTATCAGGAATCGCTGCTTCGGAATATGACCGTCGCGTACTGCGGCGTGGAGGGGGCGTTTGCACACATTGCCGCAAAGAAAATGTTTCCGACCGCGACGTATAAGCCCTGCGCGACTTTTTCGGAGGCGTACGAGGGAGTCGAAAATGGCGACTACGACTGCGCCGTGCTTCCGCTTGAAAACAGTTACGCCGGGGAAGTCGGCGAGGTTATGGATTTGACCTTTTCGGGCGATCTGCATATAAATCAGGTTATCGAAGTGCCGATCACGCACAATCTTCTGGCATTGCCCGGCGCAAGCGTCGACACGATAAAAACCGTCGTGAGCCATCCGCAGGCGCTCATGCAGTGCGCGGAGTTCATAAAGAAAAACAATTTTGAGGTCAAAGCGTACTCAAACACCGCGCTTGCCGCAAAGTTCGTCAAAGACAGCGGCGACAAAACGATTGCCGCGATTGCCTCCGACGAAACCGCAAACGTTTTCGGGCTCGATATCATTGAAAAAAGCGTCAACGACGTGAAAACCAACACGACGAGATTCGCCGCGTTTTCAAGGGTTGAAAATACGCCGTTTTGCCTTACGAAAAGAGAAAACGAAAACTTTATTCTGGTGTTCACGGTGCAGAACGAATCGGGCGCGCTCGCAAGCGCTTTGAACATAATCGGCGCACACAACTTCAATATGCGCGCGCTTCGTTCCCGTCCGATGAAAAACCTGAAATGGAATTACTATTTTTACATCGAGGCGGAAGGAAACGTCAATACGCAAAACGGAAAAGAACTTATGCAAGAGTTGTCCGCGCTTTGCGCCAAGCTGAAACTTGTCGGCAGCTACTTCTCGGACGAGGGATACGAAAAATGATTATACCCGTAAATCTTGACGAAAAATACGACGTCATCGTCGAAAACGGCGCGCTTGACGACGCGGAAAAACACTTTAACCTTAACAGAAAGGTTCTGGTTCTGACCGACGACGGAGTGCCCGAAATGTACGCTGAAAAAGTCGCGAGAAAATGCGAAAACCCCGTTGTCGTGACACTTAAACACGGCGAAGAAAGCAAAAACTTCGACAACTTCAAACATATCCTTTCCGTTATGCTTGAAAACTCGTTTTCAAGGAAAGATTGCGTTGTGGCTGTCGGCGGCGGCGTTGTCGGGGATATCGGCGGATTCGCCGCGTCGTGTTATATGCGCGGCGTCGATTTTTACAACGTGCCGACAACCCTTTTGTCGATGGTGGACTCGTCAATCGGCGGGAAAACCGCAATCGACTTTATGGGCGTGAAAAACGTTGTCGGCTCCTTTTATCAGCCGAAAGCGGTCGTGGTCGACCCTCGCGTTTTAAGCACCCTTGACGACAGACAATTTTACGCAGGGCTTGCGGAGTCGATAAAAATGGCTGCGACGTCGGACGCATCGCTTTTTGAATTTATCGAAAACGCCGACGTGAAACGCGACGTAAAAGAAATCATCGAAAGGTCGATCCTCATCAAAAAAGCCGTCGTGGAAAAGGACGAAAAAGAAGAGGGATTAAGAAAGGTTCTGAACTTCGGTCACACCGTCGGACACGCAATCGAAAGCGCGGAAAAGGGAAGGTTGTTGCACGGCGAATGCGTTGCGACGGGTATGCTGTACGCATGCTCCGACGGTGTAAAAACGCGCCTTGAAAACATTATGACAAAGTTTGGACTTCCTATAAAAACCGAAAAAACGGCGGCGCAACTTCTGCCGTACATCACGCACGACAAAAAAGCGAGCGGCGGAAAAATCTCGACGGTGTACGTCGACGAAATCGGAAGTTTCAAATTTATCGACCGCACCGCGGAAGAAATACTTTTAATATCGGAGAAAAAGAAATGAAAAACACGTTCGGAAACAGCATTTCGCTTACCGTATTCGGCGAAAGTCACGGCGAATGCGTCGGCGCGGTTATCGACGGACTCGCGGCGGGAATCGTCGTTGACGAAAACCAGATAAGGGAAGACCTTAAAAGGCGCGCTCCATCGACAAGCACGGACACCGCGCGCCGCGAAAACGACAATTTCAAAATTGTGAGCGGCGTGTTTAACGGCAGGACGACGGGCGCTCCGATTTGCGTGATTGTCCCAAACGAAAATACGAAAAGCGGCGACTACGATTACGGTATAGCGCGGCCGTCGCACGCCGATTACACGGCGTTTTGCAAATATCACGGATATGAAGATTACCGCGGCGGCGGACACTTTTCGGGGCGCGTAACGGCAGGGATAGTTGCTGCCGCTTCGATTGTAAAAAGCGCGCTGGAAAGCATCGGAATTAACATTGCGACGCACATCATTGAATGTGCGAACGTGCAGGATAAGCCGTTTAACGACATCAAAAACGAGATATTAACCGTTAAATCCGCAACATTCCCCGTTATCGACAAAGCGCAAGGGAAAAAGATGCAGGAAGAAATTGAAAAAGCGAAAGCCGACGGCGACAGCGTCGGCGGCGTCACTGAAACCGCAATAATCGGATTGCCCGAAGGCGTCGGCGAGCCGTGGTTCGACAGTGTTGAAAGCATACTCTCGCACGCGCTGTTTTCAATCGGCGGCATTAAGGGTGTGGAATTCGGCAACGGCTTTGAAATGACAAAAATGAGAGGAAGCGCCGCAAACGACGCGTTCGCTTTGGAAAACGGGAAAGTCGTAACGCTTACGAATAACAACGGCGGCGTAAACGGCGGCATCACCAACGGTATGCCCGTGATTTTCAAGTGCGCCGTAAAACCCACGCCGTCCATTTACAAAACGCAGAAAACGGTCAATTTTTTGAAAAACGAAGAGACCGAAATCAATATTCGCGGCAGACACGATCCCGCGATAATAAGAAGGATTTGTCCCGTTATCGACGCGGTCGCAGCGCTTGCCGTCGCCGATCTTCTGCAACAAAAGTATGGCACGGACGTCATGACAAAAGGTATCGGAAAATGAAATACGGGCTCATCGGAAAACCGCTCGGGCACAGTTTCTCGCGCGAAATACACGCACTCATTGCGGACTACGATTATCGTCTTTTTGAAATCGACGAGGACGAGTTGCCGCGCTTTTTTCAAGAACGCGATTTTTCGGGCATAAACGTTACGATTCCTTACAAGCAGGCGGTGATTCCGTTTCTGGACGAAATATCCGACGAGGCGAAAAAAATCGGCGCGGTGAACACGATTGTCAAAAAGGAAGGGAAACTTTTCGGATTCAACACCGACTTTTTCGGTATGCGCGCGCTCATCAAAAGCGCTGGGCTTGACCTTGAAAACAAAACCGTTCTGATACTCGGTACGGGCGGCACGTCGAAAACCGCCGTTGAGGTTTCAAAAAGCCTTGGCGCGACGGAAATCGTGAAAGTATCAAGAAAAAAGTCTTCGGACACGGCGACATACGACGAAGCGTACGAAAAGTATTCGGGCGCGGACGTCATCATAAATACGACGCCTGTCGGAATGTTTCCAAATGCCGACAAAACGCCCGTCGTTATTAAAAAATTCAAAAATTTGCAGGGCGTTATCGACGCGGTTTACAACCCCCTTCGCACAAATTTCGTGCTTGACGCCGAAAGTATCGGCGCAAAAGGGCGCGGCGGACTGTATATGCTTGTGGCGCAGGCTGTTTATGCGTCGGCGTTGTTTCTGGATAAAACCGCGGACGAGAACGTCATCGACAAAACGTACGCCCGCATACTGAAAGAAAAGCGCAATATCGTGCTTTGCGGTATGCCGTCTTCCGGGAAAACGACCGTCGGGAAAGAAATTGCAAAAGTTTTTGGCAAAAAGTTTATTGACACCGACGACGTCGTGGTTGAAAAACGGAAGGAATCCATAAGCGATATTTTTGAAAAGTACGGCGAAGGGGAATTTCGGAAGGAAGAGCGGCTTGCAATCGAGGAATTGTCAAAAGAGAACGGACTTGTTATCGCAACGGGCGGCGGCGCGGTGCTGGACGAAAACAACGTACGCGCGCTCAGACGAAACGGCGTAATTCTGTTTCTGGACAGAAGCCTTGAAAACCTTGTCGCAACTGCCGACAGACCATTATCCAAGGACAAGGAAAAACTCAAAAATCTTTTTGAAAAAAGATACGACGTTTATAAGTCGTGCGCGGACGCGGTAATCCCCGCAGACGGCGAAATCGCCGACGTCGTCGAAAAAATAAAAGGAGTTTTATTATGAAATTTCTTATTCTGAACGGACCGAATATCAATATGCTGGGCATAAGAGAGCCCGAAATTTACGGAGAAGAAACGTACGATGCCCTTGTCGAAAAGGTCAAAGAGCACGCGGAAGAAATCGGCGTGGAGGTCGAGTTTTTCCAGTCGAACCACGAAGGCGCGCTCATCGACGAAATCCAGCGCGCGTACTTTTCGCAAGTTGACGGCATCGTGTTCAATCCCGCGGGATATACGCATACGAGCGTTGCGCTTGCCGACGCCGTGAAAGCCGTGTCGATACCCACCGTAGAGGTGCATATTTCGTTCGTCAGCGAAAGGGAAACGTACAGACAGATAAGTTTTGTCCGCGCGGTCGCAATCGACACCGTCGAAGGGCAAGGGCTTAACGGATACCTTATCGCGATGGACGCGCTCAAAAATCATCTTATAAATAATGAAGGTTAAAATTCTGCCGTCAAAAACGTCGGGCGAAGTTTCGGCGCCGCCGTCAAAAAGTTTTGCTCACCGATATCTTATCGGCAGCGTTTTGTCGCGCGGAAAGTGCGTGATAAAAAATATTGCGGACAGCGACGATATTTCGGCAACGCTTTCGTGCATCGAACAACTTGGCGGAAGCGAAACGAAAGACGGAAATATCGTGACCGTTATTCCGACAAACGAAAAGCAAATCGAAAACGCGGTTTTCGACTGCAAAGAAAGCGGCAGTACGCTGAGGTTTTTTATCCCCGTAGTGCTTGCGACAGGCGCGAAAAACTGCACGTTTTCAGGGAGCGAAAGACTGCTTGCGCGCGGGATAAAGGAATACGAAAAACTTTTTGAAAACAGCGACGTAAAAATAAAATCCGACGAAAAATCAATCGAGGTAAACGGAAAACTAACGGCGGGGAATTACGAAATAAGCGGCGAGGTCAGCAGTCAATATACAACCGGAATGTTGTTTGCATTGTCGGTACTTGACGGCAAAAGCACGCTTAAAATCACGGGAAATGCCGAAAGCCGCGCTTACGTCGATATGACGATAAAAGTTTTGAAAGACTTCGGCGCGGACATTACGGAAACCGAAAAAAACTTTTTTGAAATAAACGGAAAAGGACGGCTTTCGCCCGGCGAATTTACAGTTGAGGGCGACTGGTCGAACGCCGCATTTTTAATTGCGCTTTCCCGCCTTGTGGGGACAATAAGCGTTTCGGGACTTAACGAAAACAGCGTGCAGGGCGACAGATTTTGCACTGCCGCATTTGACGCGCTGGACGGCGAAAACGCCGAAATCGACCTTAAAGACTGTCCCGACCTTGCGCCGATATTATTTTCTTACGCCGCATATAAAAACGGCGGAAAGTTCATAAACACAAGGCGGTTAAGGGTGAAAGAAAGCGACCGCGCAAACGTTATGGCGGAAGAACTGAAAAAATTCGGCGCAAATGTTAAAGTGTACGAAAACAGCGTTGAAATTGAAAAAACGCAACTTAAACCGCCGATTGTGCCGCTTTGCGGACACAACGACCACCGCATCGTAATGGCGCTTTCGGTGCTTGCGGCAGTGTTTGGCGCTGAAATCGACGGGGCGGAGGCAGTAAACAAAAGTTATCCCGATTTCTTCCGCGTCATAAAAAAAGCAGGAGTAAACGTATATGAAATTCGATAAAAACACAAAAATTCTGATCGTAGGGCTTGGACTTATCGGCGGCAGTTACGCAAAGGCGTTGTCGGACGAAGGATATTTCGTCGGCGCAATCGACAAAAAGAAAAGTTCGGTCGAGTACGCGTTGAAAAACGGGCTTATACAGGTTGGCGAGACAAGCGTGAAAAAAGATTTCGTAAAAGACTTTGACCTTATCGTTTTTGCGCTGTATCCGCACGATTTCATAAACTGGATCAAGGAATATCAATCATCAATAAAGTCGGGCGCGCTTATCACCGACGTTACCGGTGTGAAGTCGTTCGTCGTCGAAAACGTGCAGAAAATTCTTCGTGGCGACTTGGAATTCGTGGGGGCGCATCCGATGGCAGGCAAAGAAGTCAGCGGCGTCGAAAACGCCGATCCGAAAATCTTCGTCGGGGCAAATTACATCGTGACGCCCACGAAAAGGAATACAGACGAAAACGTGCAGGCGGTGCAAGATCTCGGCCGAGCGCTCGGTTTTGAAAGGGTATCGTCGCTTTCGCCCGAAGAGCACGACGAAACGGTGGGGTTTTTGTCGCATCTGACGCATTGCATCGCCGTATCGCTGATGGTATCCAAAAAGTCGCACCATCTTGCCGAATACACGGGCGATTCCTTCCGCGACCTTACCCGCATCGCAAAAATCAACGACGAAATGTGGAGCGAACTTTTCCTTGCAAACAAGGACGAACTCTTAAAACAAATGGACCTGTTTGAAGAAAAATTCAACCAACTGAAAGAAGATATTAAAAACGATAATCGTGAAAAAATAAGAGAAACGCTGCGCGAATCCACGGCGCGCCGCAAAGTGTTTGACAAAGACGCAAAGGAGACAAAATAAATGAATCTCGAATTCAAAAGAAAACTGCCGACGTTGCAGGAAATCAAGGCGATGTATCCGCTTGACGACGCGCTTGCGGCGCACAAAAAAGATACCGACGCCACACTCAAAAACATTTTTTCGGGGAAGGATAACCGCCTGCTTCTGGTAATCGGGCCGTGTTCCGCCGACAGAGAGGACGCCGTTCTCGACTATATTTCAAGGCTCAGGCGCGTGCAGGAAAAGGTCGCCGACAAAATCGTCATCGTGCCGCGCATTTATACCAACAAACCGCGCACGACCGGCGACGGTTACAAGGGAATGCTGCACCAGCCCGATCCCAACGCCGACGAAAATATGCTGAAAGGGCTGATCGCCATAAGGAAATTGCACATAAAGGCACTTAACGAAACGGGATTTTCCTGTGCGGACGAAATGCTTTATCCCGAAAACCATCTGTATCTATCCGACGTGTTGTCGTACGTTGCGGTCGGCGCAAGGTCGGTTGAAAACCAATTCCACAGGCTCACGGCAAGCGGGCTCGATATTCCCGTCGGCATGAAAAACCCGACAAGCGGCGATTTGTCCGTTATGATGAATTCGATACGCGCGGCGCAGCATCCGCACACGTTCGTGTATTCGGGGTGGGAAGTGAACAGCGCGGGAAATACGCTCGCGCACGCGATACTGCGCGGTTCGGTGGATAAAAACGGACAGGCAATCCCGAATTACCATTACGAAGACCTTATCAAACTTTGCGATCTGTACGCGAAAAGCGGGCTTGAAAATCCCGCCGTTATCGTCGATACCAACCACTCGAATTCGGCAAAAAAATTCGACGAGCAACCGCGCATCGCAAAAGAAGTGTTGCACAGCACGCGTTATTCCAAAGGTATCGGGAAAATGGTGAAAGGGCTGATGATCGAATCGTATATCGAAGACGGCTCGCAACCGTCGGACGGCAAAATTTACGGGAAATCCATCACCGACGCATGCCTCGGATGGGACAAAACCGAAAGGCTTATTTACGATATTGCGGATTTAAGATAAAAAAAATTAACGATAAAGTCGATAATTCGTCAAAAGAAAACGAAAAATAAAAGCGCGGACAAAACGTCCGCGCTTTGTATTATACAACCGTATTAAAAGAATCTTGCGACAAGGTCTTTGGAGTATTGGACCGTTTCTTCCATATCGCCGAAGCTCATGATTTCGCCGGCATAATAGGTGTTGAGCTGACCTTGCATACTTTCGACTTTTTCGTACCAGCCGTCGGCGTAGTCTTTCTCAAACACGTGGGGGAAGTAATACCACTTTCTCTCATAGACGCATTTGTCGATGTCGATGCCGCAAAGTTTCATATCGTCCCAAGCCATCTTTTTCGCTTCTTCGTAGGTTTTGAGTTCCTTACCCTTGTAGTTGCGCAGGACGTAAGTTGTAAGAACCTGATTGGGTTCGTCCTTCCATCTGTGATAGAACACCATAAGGTGACCGAGTCTTTCGGGAACCATGTTGTCGAAGAGATAGCCCGACATATCGGGGTAATAAGTGCCTTTCTTGCAGGTGATTGCGGTGACGTCGTAGCGTTCGTAATCGATTTTTGCGAAAAGCGCTTTTTCCTGTTCGGTCGCGTCGAAGTAGGACGGCAGATATTGCAGGGGAGCGGTGACGATGATTTTGTCGTATTCTTCCATTTCGTCGCCGATATAAACCTGAACTTTGCCGTTTTCACGCGTAACTTTCGTGATGTTGACGTTGAGGCGAGCAGGGTGTTGCAGTTTCTCGTTGACCGCTTCGTAAATGCTTTGCGTGCCGTCTTTCCACGTCCACAAATCCTTGTTTACGAAGTACATTGCGGTTGCAAAGTCAAGGTATTTCATGACGTATGCCGCGGGGATTTCGTCAAAGAAGCCGTATCCGAACGCGGTGTAAGGCCCGATCCAGATTTCCTGCGCAAGTTCAACCTTGTTGAGTTTGCAGAAATCCTTGAAGTTCATGCACAAATCTTTGAGGTTGGGGTTTTCGCCGACAACGTGTTCGCCGGTGACCGGATCGTACCCGTCGTATTTACCCTCGGAAATTCCCTTGTGACCGGTGTATTGATATCCCTTGTACTTGGTCGCAAGAAGCGTGCCGAGTTTTTTGACCTGTGATTTCATCTTCAAAAGATGCGGGATAAGCAGGGGGTTTTTCTTCGGATTGAACGGATCGTACGGTTTGCCGTTCATTTTGCGATACGCACGTTCGAGTTTCGGTCCGTTGTGATCGACGCCGCCGAATAATTCAAGCTCATGCACGGCGTAATACGTCGGGCAACCCATAATCGCGCCCATTTCAAATCGCTTTCCGTCATGATACGGAGAGTGGCATTTTCCGCCGACGTGGTCTTCTTTTTCAAGAATCGAATAATCGGTATAACCGTTCTTTTCAAGATGAACTGCCGCGCTTAATCCCGCGGGACCGGCGCCGATGATACAAATCTTTTCATTCTTTGCCATAATAATCTCCTTGAACTGAGTAAGTCTTGCGACCTACAAATTATTTTTCTTATAAAACAATTATACCACCTATTTTTACGATGTAAATACTTTTGTTAAAATTTTGACGAAAAATATCGAAAGTTTGCGTTTAAGTATTCACAACGTAATTTCGGCGTGGTATAATGAAATTGATTTAAGAGGTGAAAAAATGAAATTTACGTCTTTTGTTCAACTTTTACACAGCGGTGCGACGAATTATCCCGACAACGTTGCGCTCTTGTACGACGAGGGCGGAACGACGGTCAAAAAAACGTACGCGCAGTTATACGCCGACGTCAAAGACCGCGTCCGCGCGCTTGAAAGTATGAAAGAAACCTGCGTGGGTATTCTCGAAGCGCCGTCGGAAAAATGGCTTGTCGATATGTTCGCGTGCGTGATTGCCGGAAAGCAAACGGTGCTACTCGACGCGATGTCGGACGCCGCGACGCTCCAAAAATGCGTTCTCGCAACCGACGTCGAAACTCTTCTCACCGACAACCTGACCGCGCCGTATGCGACCGCTTTGACGTTTTGCCCGCATACGCTGAACAGGACGGACGGAGAAGGCGATATATTGTTTTTCACGTCGGGCACTACGGAGTCCTCAAAAGCGGTGGTGCTGACCTCGAAATCCCTTTGCGCCAGCGCCTGGAACGGACAGGAAAGATGCCCGTGCAACGAAAACGACAATCTGCTTTGCGTGCTTCCGCTCACTCACGTGTTCGGGTTCGTATGTTCGATGCTGTGGCCGTTGTCGCAGGGCGCGTGCGTGTCGTTGACAAGGGGGCTGCGTTATCTCCCGTTCGACGCGAAATATTTCAATCCGACGATTATATCCGTCGTGCCGTCCGTGTTGAAATTCCTTTTGAACTTCAACGCGCTTAACGATAATTTGCGTATGGTGCTTGTCGGCGCGGGCCCCGCAAGCGAGCAGGTGCTGGACGCCGTGAAAGCAAAGGGCGTCGAAATCCGCTTTGGCTACGGGCTGACCGAAACGTCAAGCGGCGTTGCCATAAGCACGGGCGAAAATCCGTTTGCGATGACGCCGTGTCCCGACGACGAAATCACGCTTTCGGGCGACGGCGAAATATTGATAAAATGCCCCGAATGTATTATGAAAGGGTATTATAAAAACAAAACCGCAACCGACGAAGTGCTGATAAACGGCGTGTTCCATACGGGCGATCTCGGCAAATTCGACAAAGACGGCAACCTTTATATCAAGGGCAGAAAAAAAGATATACTCGTCCTTGAAAACGGCACGAAAATTTATCTTGCCGAGTGGGAGGCGGAACTTCAAAAAGCATTGAATATCGACGATATCGCGCTCGCGCAAAAAGACGGCGTCGTGACGTTGTTCGTCGGCGACAAGGACGGCAATATCGACAAGGACGACGTGAAAAACAAAGTAAACGAATTCAACAAAACAAAATCTTTCGACCGACAAATCGGGGACGTCTGCATCATGCCGCACGCCCTTGAAAGGACGGCGACGGGCAAAATAAAACGCTGGGCTTTATAACGACGTATTCTGCACAAAGGAGTATAAAAATGCAAGTCACAAAACAAGAAATTCAGGACAACCTTACAAAGTTGGTGAAACAATACGTTCCTTCTCTTCAAAACGAAGAAATCACGCGCGAAACCCCCATCAATTCAAAGGGGTACGAATCGCTCAATTACATATATATCGTATGCACGCTTGAAAGCGACTACAACGTAAAAATTCCCGATAAGGTGTGGATGAAACTACGCAGCGTCGGCGAAGTCGTGGACGTAGTTTACGATATGGCAACGAAAAAATAATTTTGCGGAATTTTGCAAAACAGCCGCTTAATCATACCAAAAATATGGATAAAGTCAACGATTTAATATATACGGTCCGCAAGAAGATGCTTGCCGACGACGTTACGATGTTTCGGAAATTGCGCCCGTCGGTGCTTTTAAGGCTAATTCAGGAAATATCCATCGCACACACCGAAGCACTTGGCGCAGGCAGGGCGAAAACGCTTGACAAAGGCGTTTTGTGGGTTGTCGCAAGAATGAAAATCGAAATAAGCAGGCTCCCTTCTTACGACGAAACCGTTACCCTTGAAAGCTTTGCGGGCAAGACTTTGCGCGTGCTTTTTCCGCGGTATTACGAAATGCTGGACGAAAGCGGAAATACGCTTGTCAAAGCAAGCGCGGTATGGCTCCTGATGGACGAAAAAACAAGGCATATGGCGTTCCCCGAAGAGTACGGCGTGGAGATCCCGTCCCTTGAAAAAGATATCGGGATTTCTCTTCCGTGCGGCGTTTCGCCGGGCACTCAGAAAAACAAGAAAAATTTCGTGGCGTCATACAGCAGGGTTGACATCAACGGACATATGAACAACAGCAAATACGTCGACGAAGCCGAAGACTTGCTCGGCGCGGAATACCTTGAAACTCACGAAATGAAGTCGCTTGAAATCGAGTTCAAGTCCGAGATAAAATACGGCGCGCACGTACGTTTGGAATACACGATAAATGGGGACGAACTTACCATGGCGGGATACGTGAGAAAACGCCCGTGTTTTGCGCTCACGGCAAAGTTTGCGCGCACGGAAAAGAAGTAAAAATAATTTTGTGATTTTCGAGTACGCGATATTAAAAATATTTGACGATACCGCGCGATTATGATAAAATGCAGACAAATAAGGGAGTAATCGGCACCCTTCACCCGGGGTGTAATAAAGCCGCTAACACGAGCGCAAACTCCGGTTTTATTTGAAATGATGAGACTTATCCGTAAGGATAGGTCTTTTTTATTTTCCGAAAGCCGGAACAAAACGATATCGACCTTACGAAAAATAAAAAACGTTACAAACAAAATTTTTAACGATAGATACAGGAGTTTTTATGAAACACTATCTTGAAAACATCGACGAAGTTTGTCGGGACGTGAAAACGGGCGTCGACGGCATAACTTCGCAAGAGGCGGAATCTCGTCTTGAATCAAACGGCAAAAACAAACTTGCCGAGGGTAAAAAAGAGCCGATTATTCTGCGTTTGTTGAAGCAGTTTATCGAGCCGATGACGCTGATACTCATCGTTGCCGCGATAATTTCGGGTATTCTGACTGCGGTCAACAATTCTTCCGGCGGCAAAAAAGAGTTTCCGTCCGACGTCATCATAATAATGGCGGTCGTCATCATCAACGCGGTTCTCGGCGTCGCGCAGGAGAGCAAGGCGGAAAAAGCCATCGACGCGTTGCAAAAAATAGCCGCCGCCACGTCAAAGGTCATAAGGGACGGAAAACTCGTCGTCGTAAAAAGCGAAGACCTGGTCGTTGGCGACGTTATCGTCCTTGAAGCGGGCGACGCGGTTCCGGCGGACGCGCGAATTATCGAGTGCGCGAGTATGAAAGCCGAAGAAGCCGCGCTCACCGGCGAGTCCGTTCCCGTGCTTAAAACGTCGGACGCCATAAGCGCACAAAGCGGGGAAGTACCTCTCGGCGACAGGAAAAACATGGTATTTATGGGCAGCACCGTCGTTTACGGCAGAGGCAAGGCGGTTGTCGTCGCAACGGGTATGGACACCGAAATGGGTAAAATCGCGACCGCGCTCACTCAGGCGAAGGAAAGCAAAACGCCCCTTCAACAAAAACTTTCGCAACTCAGCAAAGTGCTTACGTATCTCGTAATCGGCATTTGCGCGGTGATTTTTGCGGTCAGTATGATTCGCGCCGCCGCCACAGGAACGCTTAAAGCGAACACTGCCGCGACGATACTCGACACGTTTATGGTTGCGGTATCACTTGCCGTTGCGGCAATTCCGGAAGGTCTTGCGACGGTTGTAACGATCGTGCTTTCAATCGGCGTAACCAACATGTCAAAGCGCAACGCGATAATAAGAAAACTCACCGCTGTCGAAACGCTCGGCTGCACGCAAATCATCTGCACGGACAAAACGGGCACGCTTACTCAAAATAAAATGACGGTTGTCGACCATTACGGCAGCGACGAAAATCTGCTTGCAAACGCAATGTCGCTTTGCTCTGACGCCGAGTTCGACAAGGACAAAGGAGAGGCAGTCGGAGAACCTACCGAGTGCGCGCTTGTCAATTACGCGGCGACGCTCGGACTCGATAAAAACAAACAAAAAGAGATTTATCCCCGCATAGGCGAAATACCGTTCGATTCCATGCGTAAGATGATGACCACCGTCCACAAGGACGAAAACGGCAATATTCTGCAATTCACGAAAGGCGCGCCCGACGAAATTGTCAAACGCTGTTCGTTTTATCTCAAAGACGGAAAAGCGATTAAAATGGACGAAGGGAAACGCAATGAAATTCTTGCCGCAAACAAAGAGATGGCGGACAGAGCGCTTCGCGTGCTTGCAGTCGCTCAAAAACGTCTTGATATTGAAAAAAGCGAATATACCACCGAAAACGACGAAAAAGATATGTGTTTCGTGGGGCTTGTGGGTATGATAGATCCCGTTCGTCCCGAGGTCAAGCCTGCAATCGACGAGTGTAAAAAAGCGGGTATTCGTCCCGTTATGATCACGGGCGACCATAAGGATACCGCGGTTGCCATCGCAATGCAACTTGGGATCATCTCCGATCCGTCGCAGGCAATCACGGGCGCGGATCTTGACAAAATCAGCGACGAAGATTTCGCAAACGATGTGGAAAAATATTCGGTTTATGCCCGCGTGCAACCCGAACACAAAACAAGAATCGTCAACGCTTGGCGCGCAAAAGGATACATAACCGCAATGACCGGCGACGGCGTCAACGACGCTCCGTCAATCAAAAACGCCGACATCGGTGTGGGTATGGGCATCACGGGCACCGACGTCACAAAGAACGTCGCGGATATGATACTCACCGACGACAACTTCGCGACAATCGTTTCGGCAGTGGGCGAGGGAAGACGTATTTATGACAATATCCGCAAATCCATTCAGTTCTTGCTGGCGTCCAATCTTTCGGAAGTGCTGTCCATTTTCATCGCAACGCTTGCCGGGTTCACCATATTTAAGCCCGCGCATCTGCTTTGGATAAATCTCATCACGGATTGCTTCCCGGCTCTTTCGCTCGGTATGGAATCCGCAGAAAGCGACGTTATGAGCCGTCCGCCCAGAAACAGCAAAGACGGCGTCTTCGCAAACGGTATGGGCTTTGCAATCGGATATCAGGGCATACTTATCACCCTGATTACAATCGCGTCCTATTTCATCGGCGCGGAGGCCCTTGCAAAAATGCACCACGCGGAAGCAATCGCAAACGGCGCGTACAGCGCGGAAATGCTCGGCTCGTCAATGGCGTTTCTGACGCTTTCGATGGCGGAAATCTTCCATGCGTTTAATATGCGCTCTTTGCACGGCTCGGTTTTCAAAATCAAAAAACGCAACTGGTGGCTCTGGGGAGCGGGCATACTCTCGTTGCTGCTCACAACCCTCGTCGTTGAGGTCAGACCGCTTGCGGACGCCTTCGACCTTGCAAAACTCGACGGGACGGAATACGCCATTGCCATCGCGCTCGCATTTTCCATTATTCCGATGGTAGAGTTGGTTAAGGCAATCGCACGCGCCGTCCGCAAAAAGAAAGGGATTGTCCTTTCCGCATAATCGACATCCAAAAACAGAATAATATCCAAAGTCGTTCCGGAACAAATAATATTTGTGTCAAAGCTTGTGTCAAAGGGTGATTTTGGGTGACAAAAGAAGAAGTCCGATGAGCCTGTAACAACCCGGTGTTCATCGGACTTTTTCGTTTGGTCAGAAGCCCGTGACACAAGTTGGATAATCATTTAATTGTCTTTACGCTCCGATTTTTACATTGCCTTTCGGCGTGACGATTCAGCACAGAGAAAAGCCTATATCAACGGCAAAATTATTGCTTGTTTATATAGGCTGTTTTATTGTAAACGCAATTATTTGCGCTATTCGTTGACATAGACATCTTGTAATTTGAAGTGATAATGTTTTTGAGTTTTCTCGGCACTGCGCCGTCTGCACAAAACATTTTCATTCACTTGTTCAAATGCAGTTGACAAAACGACGTAAAAATAGTATATTTACGTTTGTTATCCGCCTTGGGGGTGTAGCTCAACTGGTAGAGCGCTTGAATGGCATTCAAGAGGTAAGGGGTTCGACCCCCCTCATCTCCACCACAGCTGAAAAAACGAACCCGATTTTATCGGGTTCTTTTTCTTTTTCGGGGGCTCTGCACGGCGATGCCGTGCCGCCTGCGGCGTGAACCCCTTCGGGCTGACGCTGCGTTTATGCGAGTAAACTCGCTCACTTCGCTATTACGCAAACGTTGTTTGCTACGCACCCCCTCATCTCCACCACAACTGAAAAAAACGAACCCGATCACTGTCGGGTTCTTTTTTTGTTTTATTTCAGGAACAGGGTGCGATTGCCGAAAAGGATAGGGAATGTTAAACAAAACGCAAGACGTATGTGCATTGTCGCATACGTTTTTTTTACGATTTCGCTGTGCATAGAAAACAAATGCCGACAATCATACGCCGAAGTGTCGACGAAATTCAACACATAGATAAAGCACGTCGCGGTTTGGTTGTGTATAATTATAAAATTATACAAATGGTTGACAATTTGTGCACAATGTGTGTATTATATAGTCGCTGCAAATTTATTTATTAGAATTAAAACACTATTATAAACGGTAGGTCGTTTTTTACATTCGCGGTTTTTCTTGGCATGTGTGATTTGTGGCAGAATCGACGGGGAAACTTGTTATATTTTTGTTTTTTAATGCCCCGCAATAAGTATAGTGAGGGATAAAATGAAATCCAGCAAAAAAAGAATCAGTAGTGTTTTTGCCATTCTTGTAATGGCAATCGTTTTGTCGTGCATTTTTGCCGCTTGCGATAAAGTCGGCGAAAAACAAGTGCCCGTATATAAAGGCATGACAATTTCGCGTAGTTTTGCAACGTCATCTACAGCGACAGCTTCCGATGATGTCGGCAATACAGATTTGCAGAGCGAACGAGGGCGTGTTGAAGGCGATTATGAGAACCGCGACGACGATTTTGACCAAAACAAGCCTTTTGAAGATCCAAATGCGCCGAGCATCGAAAACAAAGCAAACAGTACTTTGGACGTTGTAGGTGCTGCGGAAAGCATTTATTACGCAGACAAAAATCAAGATATTTTTATAACTATCAGACTTTCAAACCCCGATAGTTACGAAATTCTGTCATTCACGCTCAATGGTAAAAAGTATTCCAACTATATGTTCGAGAACGGCTCGGACATGGAGAATTTGGTACTTAAAGTCAACGTGGGCGATGTCGGAGGAATTGTGGAATACACAATCGACGCAATCAAGTACGTTGACGGCACGGAAATCAAAGACGTGCGTATGGACGGGAATAGAACCGTCAAAGCAGGCGTAAGAGCAAGCGACCAAACCTATGTCAACGTGACAAACGAGCAAAAGACGATGACAAGCATCTCGTTCGACGCGCAAGTTGTGGACTTGTATTCACTCATAGAAAAGAGCGGCGGATATGCAAAAGCTGTGCTGTACGACGGTGTGAATATGCTGACAAAGGACATCAAAGTCGGCGAAAAGACAAACATCGTCTTTGACAATCTTACACCCAACACCGTTTATCAATACGGCGTTGTAGCTTTTTATGACAACCTGAGCGGCAACGGCGCAAAACTCAACACTCTTTACAAAAAAGCAGTCTATACGGACACAATCGTGCTGTTTAAGGACGTTCAAGTGGGAAAAGAGAGCATCGAATGGGGCTTTTTGTGGAATGAATCTTTTGCAAACAAACAAATGAGCGCAATCTCGCTGTGGCAAAACGGCGCAAAGGTGCAGGACGTTGACACCACCGCAACGCGCCTTGACGGCTTGAAATCCAACAACAAATATACTCTCAAGGCAACCTACAAAAATCTTCAAAACCAAGACGAAACCATTGCAATCGAGTTTGTTACATATGCAAAAGCAGTTCCTACTGTTGAAATCGCAAACGTACAATCCACACAAACACAAGTTTCGTTTGAATTGAACATAACTGATACGGACAACGTTGGCGCAATATCAAAAATAGAACTCTTGCATGGAGAAGATGAACCTATCGTTGCGGAAAACACAGCACGTTCATTTGAAAACTTGCTTTCTAACAACGATTACACAATTCAGGTGACATACGTCTATGACTTAAATGACGGCGTTGGTGAGCAACAAATCGTAAAGACGGCAGACATTAAGACGAAAGCAAAAGCAGTTCCTACTGTTGAAATCACAAACGCACAATCAACACAAACACAAGTTTCGTTTGAATTGAACGTAACAGACACGGACAATGTCGGCGCGATTACAAAGATAGAACTTTTGCATGGAAACGATGAACCTATCTTGGCGAGTGATTTGACTGCGCGCACTTTTGAAAACTTGCTTTCTAACAACGATTACACAATTCAGGTGACATACGTCTATGACCTTAACGATGGTGTTGGTGAGCAACAAATCGTAAAGACGACAAGCATAACGACGAAAGCCAAAGCAGTCCCTACTGTTGAAATAGCAAACGCACAATCAACACAAACGGCAATTTCGTTTGGATTGAACATAACTGATACGGACAATGTCGGTGCAATGTCAAAGATAGAACTCTTGCACGGCGATGATGAGCCTATCGTGGCAGAAACAAGCGATATCAGGGCTTTTGAAAATTTGTTTTCAAACAACGACTACACTGTTAAAGTGACATATACTTATGACCTTAACGATGGTGTTGGCGAACGACAAATCGTAAAGACGGCAAGCATAACGACGAAAGCAAAGGCAATGCCGAGTGCAACGATAAGCAACTTGTCAAGCACGCAAAGCACGATTGAGTGCGACGTTGCATATACGGACGTTGACAGCGTTGGTAGTGTCGTGGAAATTGCGCTTTATAGATTGGAAAATAAAATCAAATCCGTGCCGTTTGCAACGCACGTATCTTTTGACGGGCTTGAATCGGGAAAAGAATATAAGGTTGTTGTCACGTACAAATATGATCTTAACGACGGAAAAAGCGAGCAAACTGCAACTGCAAATGCAAAGTATTCAACGCTTATAGATAGCATCGTTGTGGATGCCTTATCTTGCTCAACAACAACGTCGTCAAGCTCGGCGAAGAACTCAACTTGCGCGTGTATTTTACAAACAGCTCGGAAATCGAGTTGACAGGCATCTATGTAAATGGGCAAAAGACAACCGTTGTGGGCGGTGACAGAATCGAAAGCGCAATTGTAAAATTTGTGCCGACCACGTCGGGACTTTGCAAGTTTGCAATTGACAGAGTGGATTATGTAATAAACGGTATAGAAGTCAATCAAGCAATCGATTCTAATGTGGATGTAGAGTACCCGATATATAGAGATATCGATATTACATACACTCCTATAACGATAAGCAAATATGAAAACACTGGCGACGGCGTGTATCTTAGTTTTGACAACGAAGACGGATATACCGTATTCAAAGTCAACGAAAGTGACGATTTTGTGACAGTGGACAGCGGTAGAATATTCACAAAAGATATTTCAATCACCAGCATCGAATACGGCTATGCCGACTATGGCCACACAACGCAGAGTTGCGATTTCAAAAATGACTATTGGAGTGATAGAATTCACAACGTCACCGCGCTCAAACGCATATATACCGTTGAAGATTTCTTTGCAATGACAGACGGATATTATTTGTTGATGAACGATTTGGATTTGAGAAGTGTACAAACCAAAGCGCAAATCAACCTTACTGGTATATTTGACGCAAACGGACATACAATCCGCGGTCTTAGCAACGTTGTGGATACTTCAAAATATGGATATTTTGGTTTGTTCCAAGGTGGCTCGATTTACGACGCGACTTTCAAAGAATTGTACGTCTACGTAAATCACACAAATAGCGCGGACTATCTTTACGTCCGTCCGCTTGGCGATGCAAAACTTTACAATTGCACGGTGAAGGGTGACGTCGTGCTGTCCGATTCTGTCAATTATGGGGATTTGAATATCGCGGACGATTCCACAACCTATTCTCTCAACGTCACGATTGGCACAACGATGTCAACTCAAAAACACACTGCATCCAACACGATTGCAAAAAATGCACATATTGTCGAACGCGATGACGTGTTCTATTTTGATTGCGAAGTCGGCAAAGCATTTTTGTCGTATGCCAACAGAAACATGGCAGACTACACCGTTGAGGACGGCACTTTCTTTGTGCGCAGTTACGCGTTTGCCGATAGTGAAACACTCAGGAGCATCACTATGCCCGAAAGTGTAAAGTGTGTAGGCAATTATTCTGTTTTTGCAAATTGCATTATAGAGAATGCTGCAATTCCTATTCGTTTGCTTAGACAATTGAATGATGAACAGCGCAAACAGCTTGTGACACTTTCCTTGTTTGGTGATGGTGTGACCGAGATCGGCAGTTCTGCTTTCTCTGGCTGCAGCAATTTGACAAGCATCACAATCCCTGACAGCGTGACAAGCATCGGCAATTCTGCCTTTGCGCATTGCAGCGGACTTATGAGCATCACAATTCCCGACAGCGTGACTAGCATTGACGCTTGTGCCTTCTATTATTGCACTAGTTTGACAAGCGTAACAATCCCCGACAGCGTGACGAGCATCGGCAATGAAGCCTTCTCTTGGTGCACCGGTCTTACGAGCATTACAATCCCTGACAGCGTGAAAAGCATCGGTGATCAAACCTTCTATTGTTGTAACGGACTTACAAGTGTGACAATCCCCGACAGCGTGACGAGTATTGGCAATTATGCCTTCTATAATTGCAGTGGTTTGACAAGCGTGACAATCCCTGACAGCGTGACGAGCATCGGCTCTTCTGCCTTCTCTGGCTGCAGCAATTTGACAAGCATCACAATCCCTGACAGCGTGACGAGCATCGGCTCTTCTGCCTTCTCTGGTTGCAGCGGGCTTACGAGCGTGACAATTGGCAACGGTGTGACGTTCATTGATGATCTTACATTCTATAGCTGCAGCAATTTGACAAGCATTGTAATCCCGAGTGGAATTGAAAAAATCGCTAACGGTGCATTCGAAAATTGCAGAAGTCTTAAAGATATTTATATTACTGATATAACAGCATGGTGTAATATTTCGGGATTAAACAATTTGATGGATAATAGATTTTGCTGTAAGAGATTGTTCTTGAATAATGAACTTGTCACAACAGTCACGATTCCGAATGACATAAATTCAATTCCTGATTATGCATTTGGATTTTGTTTAGATTTGACAAGCGTTGTAATCAATGACAACGTAACCAGTATTGGCAATTATGCATTTGCAGGGTGCATAAATTTGGTGAGTGCAACAATTGGTAATAGTGTGACGGAAATTGGAGGTTACGCTTTCTATGATTGTCGCAACTTGGCAAGTATCATTATTCCGAGCAGTGTCACAAGCATCGCAGAAAATGCATTTGCAAGCACCGGAGTAACAAATGTCACAATCGGAGATAATGTAATTAGTCTTGGGAAAAATGCTTTCGCAAATAGTGAATTGATTAGCGTTTCGATTGGCAAAGGAATAACCGAAATAAGTGATTACGCATTTTATGCATGTCAAGACTTAGTAACTGTGGTAATGCCAAATACGATAACAAGAATCGGGCGTTATGCATTTAATGGTTGCGCTGCTTTAACGGATATACCAATACACGGCAGCGTTAAAGTAATTGATGAGGGAGCTTTTGGATCTTGTTGTGGATTGACAAGTGTGATTATCCCCGAAGGTGTTGAGACTATAGGTGCATATGCGTTCGATGGTTGTAGAATAACAAACCTTGAAATTTCAAATAGCGTTCAAACTATTGGTTCTTCTGCTTTTTATCAATGCTACGATTTAAAAACAGTTACGATTGGAAGTGGCGTGACAAGTATTGGTCGCGAAGCGTTTAGTAGGTGTTATGAGTTGAATACAATAAGTTTCAATGGTACAATAGAGCAATGGGATGCAATCGCAAAAGGCAAAGATTGGAATAAAGACATGCCAAACACGTGTCAAATCGTCTGTATAGACGGGACAATTTCAGTTGGGAAGGTGGAATAAGCATTGCATCTTTGGATAGATTGCCACATCACTTTGCTCCTCGTAATGACAGTTGAGGAGATAAAATCGAAAAGTAGTAGGTGATTTGGCAAAAGAAGTGCAACGCTTGCGGTTGTTGTTCAAACAGAAATGCGGGTGTTTTGCGGACTAATATTTTCTTTGGGTCCGGCGTTAATTAACGCCGGATCCTTTTTTAATGTTTTCTCTCTCACACGGGGGAGGTTTTGTCCTTTTGGAAAAACTCTCGCAATAGTTTGTTGCTGTTTTTGTTTGTCACTTTATGCCACGCAATATGCATCCGCATATTTTCCTATTCTGCCTGTATTATTTGGTTGAATTATAAGCGATAAATATGAAATGCCTTTTTATTTTAAAGTATAATTTGCCAAATAAGTACGCGAATAAAAATTTACATTTAGAAGATAATTTGGTAAAATTACATACAAAGAAACAGCTGAGGTGATTTATGAAAAAAAGTCAACTGCAAAAATATGCGAAACTTATCGCAAGAAAGGGCGTCAACGTGCAAAAAGGACAAGACGTCCGCGTGAGAGCGTGTCCCGACCAACTCGACTTTGTGAGAATGGTCGTGGAAGAATGTTATAAGGCGGGTGCGGGCAAGGTCACCGTCGAATGGGAATACAATCCCGTGACGAAAGCGACCTATAAATACTGCAAACTCGACGCGCTTTCCCGCACCGAAAAGTGGGAAGAAGAGAAGTATAAACACTTTGTCGAAACCCGTCCCGCACGGATATTTATAGAGTCCGACGATCCCGACGCGTTGAAAGGCGTAAATCAGGAAAAAGTCGCGAAAGCGCAGCAGGCAAGGGCAATGGCGTTCAAGCCGTACCGCGACCAACTTGACAACCATTATCAGTGGTGCATAGCGGCGGTGCCGGGCGTAGAATGGGCGAAAAAGGTGTTCCCGAACGACACGAAAAACAAGGCTGTCGAAAAGTTGTGGCAGGCGATTTTGTTCACGTCCCGCGCCGACGGCGAAAACCCTGTGGAAGCGTGGAACGAGCACAACAAGGACATTAAGGAACGCTGCGACTACTTAAACTCCTTGAAAATAAAAGAACTGAAATATAAATCGTCAAACGGCACCGATTTCAGAGTGGGGCTTATCGACGGCTGCAACTTCCTTGGCGGCAAAGAAGACACGCTTGAAGGAATCGAATACAACCCGAATATTCCAAGCGAGGAAGTGTTCACGTCGCCCATGCGCGGCAACGCCGACGGAAAAGTCGTCGCAACAAGACCGCTGTCTTATCGCGGGGAGCTTATCGAGAATTTCAGCGTGACTTTCAAGGACGGAAAAGTCGTTGACGTCAGTGCGGAAAAGAACGAAGATTTGTTGCGCTCCATGATTTCGATGGACGAAGGCGCGGCATATCTTGGCGAATGCGCGCTCGTGCCTTACGACTCGCCAATCAGAAACTCGGGCATCACTTTTTACAACACGCTGTTCGACGAAAACGCATGCTGCCATCTCGCGCTCGGCAGAGGCTTTAACGAATGTCTGGAAGGATACGCAAATCTTTCGTTTGACGAATGCAAGGAAAAGGGCATAAACGACTCGCTCATTCACGTCGACTTTATGATCGGCAGCGAAGATCTGGAAATCGAGGCGGTCACCTGCGACGGAAAAACCGTAAAGATCTTTGAAAAAGGGAACTGGGCGTTTTAGGAATTATATTTGCTTTGCAAGTTATATTTTGACTTCGTCAAAGTTAAGGTGGTTTTTGTTATATAATCTACGAAGTGAAACAAATAAAAATTGACACGAAAAGACGAAAGTGATATTATTTTCATATTCCAGGGAGATATTTGTACAATGACGCTTGACGAAGTACACGTTAATCAAAGCGCGGTAATAACGAAAGTCGGGGGCGAAGGCGTTTTGCGCGGTCGTCTTCTTGACATGGGGCTTATCCCGAAAACCGCCGTTACGGTGATAAAATATGCGCCGATGGGCGATCCTATCGAGATTCGCCTGCGCGGATACGAACTGACAATCCGCAAAGACGACGCGAAAATGATTGAGGTAAACGCCTTATGAAATTCGCGCTTGTCGGCAATCAGAATTGCGGAAAAACCACGTTGTTCAATCAACTGACGGGGTCGAATCAGCACGTCGGCAATTTCCCGGGGGTTACGGTCGATTCAAAGTCGGGCGTTGTGAAAAAGCACGACGACTGCGTTATCGTCGATCTTCCGGGCATTTATTCGTTGCGCCCGTACACGACGGAAGAAATCGTCACGCGCGACTTTATTCTGAACGAAAAACCCGACGGCATAATAAACATTGTCGACGCCACCACGATCGAGCGAAATCTTTATCTCACGACGCAACTTATGACAATGGATATTCCTATGGTCATTGCGTTGAATATGATGGACGAAGTGCGCGGAAACGGCGGCACCGTCGATATTCAGAAAATGTCGGATATGATGGGCTGTCCCGTCGTGCCGATATCCGCCGCAAAAAACGAGGGCGTCGACGAACTTATCGACGTCGTTATCAAAACCGCCAAAGAACAGATCAAACCCAAAGTAAAAGATATTTGCGAAAGCGACAGTCCCGTGCACAGATGTCTGCACTCGGCAATCCACCTTATCGAAGACCACGCGAAAAGCGCGGGCATTTCGGGAAGATTTGCCGCGATGAACCTTATCACGACGGGCGGCGACTTCGACAAACGTCTGAACCTTGACGAAAACGAAAAGGAACTTCTGGAACACAGCGTCGTCGAGATGGAAAACGACACCGGGCTTGACCGCGACGCGGCGATGGCGTCGATGACGTACGACTTTATCGAAAAGGTCTCGCGCGAATGCGTCGTGAAACCGCACGAGTCGAAAGAACGCCTGAAAAGCGAAAAAATCGACAAAGTACTGACGAATAAATACGGCGCGATACCGCTGTTTATCCTTATTATGGCGGCGATTTACTTGCTCACGTTTCAGGTTATCGGCAAATATATCGGGCTCGGCATCGAGATGGGCATCGACGCGCTTGACAAAGTTGTCGTAAAAGGGCTCACGAAATTCGGCACGAATCCCGCGATTATCGACTTTCTGGACAAAGGTTTGTTCGGCGGGCTTGGCGCGGTCGTATCGCTTTTGCCGTACATAGTCGTTATGTTTATGTTCCTGTCGCTCCTTGAAGACAGCGGATATATGGCGCGCGTTGCGTTTATTATGGATAAACCGCTCAGAAAACTGGGCTTATCGGGGCGCAGTTTCGTGCCTATCATCGTCGGATTCGGCTGTTCCGTCCCCGCGATTATGAGCACCCGTACCCTTGCGTCCGAGCGCGACAGAAAAATGACGATCGGACTTATTCCGTTCATCAGTTGTTCGGCAAAGGCGGTCGTGTATTACGCGGTCGTAAATTGCGGCGTGTTCAAGTGGTGGCAGCAGTCGCTGATTATCGTCGGGCTGTACGTATTCGGCATCGTTTTGGGGATTCTGACGGCGTTTGTGTCCGGGAAACTTATTTTCAAGGGCAAGCCCGTACCGTTCGTTATGGAACTTCCGAATTATCGTCTGCCGTCCGCAAAAAGCGTACTTCTTCTTATGTGGGAGAAGTCGAAAGACTTTCTGACGCGCGCGTTTACGGTCATTTTCCTTGCCACGCTTGTCGTATGGTTTTTGCAGGCTTACAACAGCCGCATTATTTTCATCACCGACGGCGTTGAAGACAACGTGAGTTTATTGGAACATATCGGCAATTTCCTTGCGCCGATGTTTAAGCCGCTTGGTATGAACGACGGTAAAATCGTTTCCGCGCTCATTGCGGGATTTACGGCAAAAGAAGCGGTTGTAAGCACGATTGAGATGCTTGCGGGAAGCGGCGGAATGACGGCGTTGTTCACTTCGGTCCCGGCGTTTTTGTCGTTTTTGACGTTCGTGCTTTTGTATACGCCGTGCGTCGCGACCGTCGCAACGATGCGAAAAGAGTTGGGTTCCGTATGGAAAACCGCCGTTGTCGTCGTTTATCAGTGCGCGCTCGCGTGGGTTTGCTCGTGCATAGTTTATCAGATCGCGGCGGCTTGCTGACATGAAAACGATTGATATAATTTTAATAGTCGCGCTTTCGTTGTGGGTTGTGTTTTCGATTGCGTACGTCGTCGTAAACCGTAAAAAAGGAAAGACGTCGTGCGGCTCAAAAACTTATTGCAACGGCGATTGCGAGGCCTGCAACAAAAAGAGAAAAGAAAAATAGTAACGAATTTTCAAGGTTTCCGCGGTTTTTCCGAGGAAACTTTTTGTTTTTTATCGTTTTTTACATTTGTTTAGTAAAATTAACGATTACATTATACAAAAAAGCAATTTTGTAACGAAATTTTATTACATTGAATTTTTATTGTAAAAAACCGTTTATACGTTTGACAAATTTTTTTTAACTTATTAAAATTGTTGTTGAATTATGAATAAACGTAATTACAACAAAGAAATGCAGGACGAGATTTCGTCGATAGGCTGTCGGAAACCGTCAATGCTGTTGCAGTGCTGTTGCGCGCCGTGCGCGACCGCCGTCATAAATCGTCTGAAAAATTTTGACGTTACTTTGTTTTATTACAATCCAAACACGTTTCCGGAAAGCGAATATCAGAAACGCTTTGAAACGCTAAAAGTTTACGTCGATAAGGCGGAACTCGGGCTTAATATCGTTGAAATCGGTTATCGCAACGAAGATTACCTTGCGGCGGTCTCGGGCTTTTCCGACACGACGGAAGGCGGCCCGCGCTGCGCCGTCTGCATAAGAACAAGGTTGACGAAAACCGCTGAATACGCAAAAGAACACGGCTTTGAATACTTTGCGTCCACGCTTTCCGTAAGTCCGAAGAAAAACGCCGCCGTCATCAACGACATCGGCGAGGAACTTGCGAAAACGTACGGCGTGAAATATCTCGTCAACGACTTCAAAAAAGAAAACGGATTTCAGGAATCCGTGAATATATCAAAAGAATTCGGGCTTTACAGACAGGACTACTGCGGCTGCGAAGCGTCGAAAAACAGGAGAAATACTTAATTATGGGCAACTCGTTGAACACGAAAAAAATGATGGCAAACTCCCTGAAAGAACTTATTCAGGAAATGCCTTTCTCAAAAATCACAATCGACAAAATCGTCACAAACTGCGGCTATAACCGTCAGACCTTTTATTATCACTTCAAGGATATCAAGGAACTGTTCGAGTGGCTGTATAAGTTTGAAACGCAACAAGTCGTCGGCGACATAAGAAAACTTTCGACGTCCAACGCAATCGACGTTATCATGCGTTATCTTTACGACAACCGCGCGATGACGCTTTCGGCTTTCAACAGTCTTGGGCGCGAATATATCGAAAAGTTTATTTACGAGTCGATTTACGACGCCGTTCACGATCAGGTTATCCAGAAATCCGTGTACGTCATCATCGACAACGAGGATATTGAATTTATCGCAAACTACTTCACGATTACTTACGTCGCGTTGATGGTGCAATGGTTGCAGCACGGCATGACCGAAGAAATCGACAGCTTCATAAAACGAATCGGACGTATGATGCAGGGCGCGGTTGACGCCGCGGTGCAAAAAATGCGTAAAGAATAAAAAATACAAATTAAAACCCGACGCGCCGCGTCGGGTTTTTTGTTTGCAAAAATTGTCGGGAAAATCATTCTTGTGTCAAAATAACAGTTTTTATGACAACAGGCTCGTTCGGAATATCGTCAAAGTACATGAAACTGTGAGTCGGGACTTTTGAAATGCTTTTCACGACCGCAAGACTTTCCTCGTCCGAAGTTTTCCCAAAGGCCGCATATTGTCCGTCCAGAAACGCGCAATCGGCAGAGCAGATGAAAAACTGGCTGGACGCGCTGTCTTTGACGTTGGTGCGCGCCATCGAAATCACGCCTTCGCCGTGGTGCAGGTCGTTTTTCACGCCGTTTGACAAGAATTCGCCTTTTATCGTGTCCGCGCCGCCTTTTTCCTTAATCGCGCGACCGTCCGCGACGAAACCGCCGCCCTGAATCATAAAATCTTTTATCGTGCGGTGGAAACAAAGTCCGTCGAAGAAGTTTTCTTTGATGAGTTTTTTGAAGTTTTTGACCGTAATCGGCGCGACGTCTTCGTAAAGATCAAGGTTTATGTTTCTGCCGTCCGAAAGCTGAATCTGAATTTTTGACATAATACACCTCGTATGTTTTATGTCGGAATTATACCATATTCAAACTATATTTTCAAGGCAATTAAAAAACTTATTGTATTTTTACAACCTATATGATAAAATATAGTAAAAGGTGGGTTATGGCACACAAGAAAGAACAACCGAGAGAACTTACGAAAGAAGAAAAAGTCGCTGAAATATTAAAGCGCGCAAACGTATCGTACGACTTCAAAAAAGCGCAGGCAAGCATTGCGCTCAACACCCGTTGCAAACGCTGCGGCAAGACTTTGTCGAGCCTTGAAAGGGTTGTTTTTGAAAACAAATGCCGCGACTGCATGGTGGAAGAAAGCAGAAAATCCCGCGATAAATTCGTCAGGAAATACATAATAATCGCTTTCTTGTTCATCGTTGCGCTTGTGTTCGGCGGGTATTGTGCAAACGCCGGCACGAAAGCGTGGCGTATTGTCGGCGTCGTCGTTTCGGCGATGTTCACGGGCGTGAGTCTTGGATACGTTTTTTATACGAATATGGACAAAATGATTCCCGGCGCGCAACCCAAAGTTCAGGTGTGGTTCGTGTTCGGGCTGGCACTCGGCATTGCGGCGATAATCGCGTTTCTGACGTACTTTTCAAAAAGCTGGATATTGTACGTCGTGCTTATGCTGTTGGTGCTGATTTACGTTGCGTACCTTGCCGTAAAGGAGTTCAATTCCTTAAAGGAAAAGGACAATCTTCTGGGTGTTTACGACAGGAAATCGCGCGACCAAGAGTTTATCGACAGCATTACGGAATCCATCAAAGAACGCACTTTACAGGACGAAAACGACAGTGTAAACGCCATTTCTGTCGAAAATACAGATTTTGTTCCGCCTGTCCCGCCTGAGACGGACGGCGAAATTGTCAAGGAAGAAATCATTGCGGTTTCCGCCGAAAAAACAAAAACAGAAGAAGATATATCCGTGTCCGTAAAAACTACGAAACAAGCTGAAATCAAGGACGACGATAACCTTTCGTCCGCCGCGGAGAAGTCCGACGACAGCGGCGATTTCAGCATCTGAAAATGAAATTATTCAAAAAACTTTTTATCAAAGATTATGAAAACACTTCCGATCAGGAAGTGCGTTTTCGTTACGGTATCGTCGCGGGAATTTTCGGGATTATTTCCAACGTTATATTATGCGTTTTCAAAATTCTCGTCGGCGTATTTTCGGGTTCCGTCGCAATCGTTGCCGACGCAATCAACAACCTGTCCGACGCAGCGTCATCCGTCGTTACCGTTTTCGGGTTCAAACTTTCCAACAGACCTGCCGACAGGGAACACCCGTTCGGACACGCAAGGTACGAATACATCGCGGCGTTTATCATTGCGTTTGCGGTCGTGCTTATCGGCGTGTTGCTGTTGAAGCAGAGCATTGAAAAAATCATCACGCCCGAAAGCGTCAATATTTCAGCGTACACCTACGTCGTGCTTGCCGTTTCGATAGTCTTGAAGATTTTGCAGGGGCTGATTTACAGGAACTTCGGCAAAACAATCAATTCCGAGGCGTTGAAGGCGTCTGCCGCAGACAGCAGAAACGACGTGTTTACGACGATTGCCGTCCTGATTTCGACGATTGTCATCGACGTTACGGGCGTAAATATCGACGGATACGCGGGGCTTGTCGTGTCGGTGGTCATTATTATTTTCAGCATAAAACTTCTGAAAGAAACGATAAATCCGCTTCTCGGCACTGTGCCCGACAAGGAACTTGTCGCGAAAATCTCCGAAAAACTCAGGCAGTACGACGAGGTTCTGGGTTTCCACGACCTTATGATTCACAGTTACGGCCCGGCGATAACTTATGCGTCGGTTCACGTCGAGGTTGACGGTGGCAAAAACTTTATCGAAACGCACGACCAGATCGACAATATCGAAAGGGATTTTATGCGGGATATGAACGTGCATCTCGTCATACATATGGACCCGATTACGGTGGGCGATCCCGAAACCGATCTTTTGAAAAATGAAGTACAGGACGTCGTCCGCTCGATGAACGAAGATGTCACCATTCACGATTTCAGGCTTGTGAAGGGCAATACTCACACAAACGTTTTGTTCGACGTCGTCGTGCCGTACGGGGTGAAGCTCGGCGCGCGCGAAATAAGGCGCGAATTAAACGAAAAGATAAAGTCCGACAAAACTTATTATTACATAATAAACGTCGATAATAAGTACGTCTAAGGGCTTCTTACGCCGTCGCGCCCGAAATGACTTTCCGGGCAATTACAAACAAAAAAACGACAAAAAAATAAGCGGGTTAAGTCGAACTTAACCCGCTTTTCGTTGTGAAAAACTATTTTGCGATTTTTTCGATTTCGTCGAAAATTGCGATTATGACGTCTTCGGAAAGACCTTTCGTCGGGCAGAGAATGCTGACCGAATTTACGCCGTCCGCGAATTTGTAGTAGTATTCCTTCGTATAGGCGGAAGCGTCGACGCCTTCGCATTCGCGCGTGAGATAGGTCGTCATATCCGCGTCGTTACCCTTTGAGAAAATCATCGTGAACTTCGGGAATTTCAGCACTTTTTCGCCTGCCTGGAACTTCGTGCGGATATCCGCGATATCGATATCGTAATCTTTCGCCGTTTTGATGGTGTCTTTGAGTTTATCCGTCTTGATTTGCTGGAATTGCGAAATCTGGCAGGACGTATCGACAAGCCATTTGCATACGCGCGGGGGCAGGTTTCTCAATTCGTTGAAGCAATACCACAACGGACCGCTGGGGAAGTTGCTGTCTTCAAGGGCTTTATAGACGTCGTTAATGCGTTGCGCGGCGTCGGGATAGCACTTGATGGAAACCTTGTAACTGTCGTCGTTTTCACGGATAATACCGAAAGATTTGCTGCTGTATTTGAACGTCCAGTCAAGCGAGCCGCGTTTTTTGATGGTGAAGACGTTGGGTTTGCTCATGAAATACGTCGCAAGTTCCTGCGAAGACAGGGTTTTCGTACGGGGCTGATTGAGAATCTCGTCGAATTTCGCACTGCCGACCATATTCACCGCGCACAATTCCATATCGGTTGCGCCCAAGGCGTTGTAAACTTTGACGCTGTCGTCGAATTTCGCGACCTGCATGTAGTATTTTCCGTTGATTTCTTCGATATTCTTCTTATAGAAGTTGTCAATCTGGAAGCTGGAAAGCTCCACCGTTCTTTTGGTCGTATTGAGCGCGACTTCGGGTTCAAGAAGGTGATCGCTGATTTCCTTGGAAATCTTTTCGTCCTTTTCCTTTTCTTTAACTTCCTGCTTAATCTGCATATTTTCTTTCAGCGCGGCGCCGATAGGTCTTCTCTTTGACGTGCCTGCCGTGAGTAACGTGATGAGAAGCAACAGAAGTTGCGCGATGAACGGGATTATCGGCACGATTTTCGCAATCGAGAAGGGCGTTGTCTTGTCGTAAATCACGAAAATATAAACATATGCGGAGATAGCGGCGCAAATTACCGACAAAACGATGATGAGGATTTTCAGCAGACGGAAGTTCTTTTCGGGCGAAAGTTTCGCTCTCAACCTTTCGGAACGCTGCGCGAGCGTAAGTTCTTCCTTTTTGGGTTTTTCTGCTTCCGCGTCGGCGGCTTTATCCTTCGATTTTTTGTCGGGTTTGCCTTTTTTCGCGACGACTTTTTTGTCTTCCGTCACCGGCTGTTCTTCATTTTCGGTAACGGCTGCGGGCGTTTCTTCCGCGGGCGTTTCTTCCTGTTTTTCTTCGGTTGCGGGTTCGGATTTTTCCGCCGCTTTTTTTGCCGTAGCGGCATTTTTTTCGCGCGGTTTCGACGGTTTTTTCGCGGCTTGTTTTTCGGTTTTTTCAACCTTTTCAACCGGCGTTTCGCCGCCCATAACAGGGCGTTCTTCTGACAAATCGGGCAGGGGGACTGCCTCGGATTCAACGTTTTCAGCCGCTGCTGGCGCGCTTTCTTCAACGGGTATTTCGGCTGTTTTGACGGGGGTTTCGGCATCTTCGATAGGGAGTTCCTCGGCGGGTTCCGCAGGGGTTTCCGGCATCGTGATTTCGCCTTCGTCGAACATCGAAGGATCGAAGGTTGCCGCGCCGATTTCGGGCAATTCGTCCGCCGCAGGTTCCGGTTCGGACAGGCTGACGCTTTCTTTTTCCGCCTTTTCCTCGGCGGCGAAAGACTCATACTGACCTGCCGCAAATTCAGCCGCGGCAAGGGCGTCTTCGAGACTCAGAGGCTGCTTTGCTTTTTCGGTTTCGTCAACGGTTTCGGGACTTACGGAAGGCGTTTCGTCCGCGGCGATTTCAGCATTTTTCGTCGTGCTGTTTGCCACGTTTTCGGTAACGTTTTCCGCATTTTCCGTCACGTTATCGGTAACGGTTTCCGTCACGTTTTCGGCCGTTTCCAAAGCGTCGTCGACATTGACATTCTTTTTTGTTGCCATAGTATATCTCCTTAAAATTTTGAACAAAAAACTGTATGTTGTACCATAAATTATAATAAAGGAAAAAAATATTGTCAATGCTTTTTCGGTCGCGTCGGAAAAAATTATGAATTTGCACGGCGGAATTTTTTTTTGACTGACATAAAAGCGACTTTATAATGCAAAATTGAACGATAAAGTATATTATTTTGCGTGTAAAAAATTGCGTATTTTTGGCGAATTTTTACGAAAAAACGTCGATTTTTTGAAAAATTCGGAAAGCAAACGCACGGCGGAATTTTATTGTACGACTGTATATTTTCGTACGAAAGTGTTGAAAACTCGTGCCAAAAAAATCAAAATAATTTTCCGAAAAATTTGAAAAATATCTTAAACCGCCGTAATTCCGCCTGATTTTTTTATGTTTTTGCAATATTTTGCGCCGAATTTTTTTTTAATGTTGAATTTTAACAAGTCGTATGTTATAATAAATTAGCAAAAGAATATTTTTTGTTTTGACAAAATAATTGCGAGGTAATATGTACAAGTATTCTTACAAGGCACTTTCGCCGGAAGGAAAACGCGTAAGCGGCACGATCACCGCCACGAGCGAAGACGACTTCAATCAGGTCATTTCGTCGCGCGGTCTGAAATGCTATTACGTCCATGCCACGGGAAAGGGCGACGCAAGCAAACTTTCAAAACTCGACACCGCGCTGGTGTTGCAGTTTTGCCGACAGCTCGCGTCGATGCTGAACGCCGGCTTGCCTCTTATTAAGTCGCTGGAAATGCTTTACGAACGCACCGAGAAACCGAAACTCAAAAACGTGCTTGCCGCATTGTTTGAAGAGGTTCAGAAAGGTAACTCTCTTGCGGAGTCGATGGGTGCGCTTCCGGGCGTATTCCCCAACCTTCTCGTGAGCATGGTCAAGGCGGGCGAAATGAGCGGTAAACTGGAAGAGACTCTTATCCGAATGGCGGACTATTACGAAAAGGAAAAAAAGAGAAAAGGGCAAATCAAATCGGCAACGTCATATCCGAAAATCGTTCTGGCGATTTGTCTTGTCGTCGTTGTGGTTTTGCTTATCTGGATTATGCCGAAGATGATTTCGATGGTGTCCGAAGATAAGTTGCCGCTGGTCACGAAAATCCTGCTGAAAATCAAGGACTTCATCATGAAGGACTACATACTGATTATCGGCATCGTTGCCTCGCTTATTATTTTCATCCCGATCGTTAAGCGAATCGAGGCGGTTGACCTTTTCGTTTCCAAAATGAAAGTCAAAATGCCGGGCATCGGAAAATTGCAAAAAATGATTTATACGTCGCGTTTTGCAAGCTCGCTTTGCACGCTGACAAGTTCGGGCGTACATCTTCTCGACGCGCTGACGATGGTGTCGGAGATGATGGACAACACTTACGTATCAAGGCAGATCGACGACGCTGTCGAAGCAATCCGCAGGGGCGAGTCGATATCCGCCGCGTTGCAGACGGTCGACGCGTTCGATCCGCTGCTTACGACAATGATATTCGTCGGTGAAGAATCCGGTTCTCTGGACGAGGTTCTCGGGCAGACCGCCGCGTATTTCGAAGACGAAGCGGACACTGCAATCAAGAGTCTTACCGCAATGATAAACCCCGCCCTTATGGTTGTAATGGCGCTTGTCATCGGCGTAATACTTATCGCAATACTTATGCCTATGTTCTCGATGTACGACTCGATAGGCACGGATACCGAATAAAGGGCAGATTTGGAGCAAAATTATGATTTACTACTACTTGAACAACGACAAACTCAAAGCGATGTTTGCGACGGCGGGCGGAAAGAGAATTACCGTGAAAGAATTTTACGATATGGATTTCCCCAGTGAATTTCTGAACGACCCGAGCGCAACCAATATCGACCTTCAACTTACCGAAGCGATGCTCGATATGATCCGAAAAAACGATATCAAGTCGAAAGCGGCGAAATTCGTCCTTGAAAACAACAAGATACCGTTCCGCGAGATGATTTTGCCTTACGCAAAGCCGTCGATTCTGTATCCGATAATTTCGGCGGAACTTTTCACGGATAAAAAACTTGCGGAAAGTCACACCGTCGACTTTGTCGAGATTGACAGAAATATCGAAGATCCCGACGAAGAGATGCAGGAAGCCGCGCTGAACTCCCCCGAAGAGGGCGAGGAAGAACAGGAAGAGAAGAGCGAAAAGAAAAAGAAAGCGAAAAAGGCGCGTCTTATGATCACGTACATAGACAACCTTGTCATCGAAAACCTGAAAAAGTGCTGCCGCGAAGTCGGCATGAAACTTACGGCAATCGATATTTCGCAAAGCGCGCTGTCGAAACTCGTCGATTTTATGAAAGAAGACCTGCCGCAATATTTCGTGCTTGTCGACTATCGCATGACGACGATTACGTCGTATCTTTTCGCGGATTACAAGCACGTCTTCTCGCTGTCGAAACCCATTTATTCGATGCCCAACGAAAACTATGCGAACGAAATGGCGTTTTTCATCAACGACTTTTCCGGCATCGTGAGCGAGGCGATTCAGTTCTTCCGCTCGAAATATACCGATTACAAATTCGACGACGTGTTTATCACGGGCGACCTTGACAGGTTCCAGTCGGTTGAAAGCGACCTTTACGGTTTCATGGGGCTTAACGTCAAGATGCTTCCCGTACCCGAAAGCGTATCGGGCGTCGAGCAGCTTGATTTCAACGCGCTTTCACCGCTTATCGGCACAATGCTCAAATAACGAGGTGGATTATGGCAAAGAGAAAGAGAAACATAGATTTTATCGCCGCGCAAAAGGCGATTGGAAAATCGGGGCAAAGCACCTCGTTTGAGTTTATTCTTGTCGTTACGGTCGTCGTGGTGGCATGCGCGATGGTCGGGTGGTATCTTGTGGCGCGTTCGCAGTACAACACTGCCGTGTCCGACCTTGAATCTGCCAAGACGGAACTCACCAACCAGAAAAACACGCTTGCCAAGAACGAAGACAAGTTCAAAAACTTCACGGTGGTGCTTGACCAAAACGGCAACCCCGTGACGAAAGGCACCGACAAATACGGCAACACGATTTACCAATACGAGTCGTTGACGGAAGTCGCGACGCGCGTTGCAAACGCACTTGCGGGCGCGCAGGCAACGTCGAAAGAAGCCGACGCCGCGATAAACCTTACCGGCACGATTTTCGACATAATCTTCACAAGCGCGAACAAGACGGAGTGCAAGGTGACGCAGTTCACTTTCACCAACGGAAGGATCACGTTAAAACTTACGGGCAAGGGTTCCCAGTCGATGCGAAACTACGTTTCGGCGATTAAGGAAAACGGCAGCGGCTATATTCAGAGCGTTGAGCCGTCGATGGACACCGCTACCGATTTTTCGGTAAGTTTCGACGTCGTGAACGATAAACTTTTCGGCGGCAGCGACAAATAAGGAGGACGGGAAAATGACGATTAACAGAAAAGAAAAAATATTGATTTTCGTGCTTATCCTGTTCCTGCTTGTAGGCGGCACGTACACTCTTGGCATCATGCCGAAAAACAACGACAAAAAAACCGCTCAGGAAGAGTTGCAGACGGTCGAAGGCGACATCGCGAAGGTCAAAAAGCAAATCGACGCGGTGAGCCCGGCAAGGTACAACAAGCTCGTTGAAGAAATCAGACAAAACGAGGCGGCGTTGAAACAACTTACCAGTCCGAGCAACAACCTTAATGAAGAACTTATACCCAGCAATATGCCCGGACATCAGGACTCTGTGGCGATTGCGGAAACGCTGTACAAGTTCTTTGGCGACCTTGGTTTCAACGTTGAGATAAGCCTTGGCAGGCCCGTCACGACGTCTACCAAAAAGGTTTACACCATATCGAGCGCATACAAGACGGACATGCAGACGCTTTACAAGGTGACCGACGCGATCGCGCGCGTGAAGTCGTACAATCTGACGTATCTTTCGATGACGCCGGACGGAAACGATGTTTCGGGCACGTTCACGATGACGATCACGTACATTCTGAACGAATAGTCTAGTCGCACGACATTACTTGTGCGGAAGCGGCACCTTAAAATAAAGGATATTATATTATATAAATATAACAAAAAGTTACAAAAACGCGCGAAAGCGCAGTCACAAAGATAAGACGGGAAAATAAAAAAGTACGATTGACGGAAGGAGGTCAATTATGCTGACGTTATTAAAAAATATAGAAAGGTTTAACAAGCGGTACAATAAAAAACGCGGTAGCGCGATGCTTATGGTACTTATGACTATGGCGATTATTATCGTCGTAGGCACTTCTATGCTCTTTGTGACGCTTTCCTCCTTCTCGAACAGTATTGCGGACACCCAGCAGGAACGCGCGTACAACGCCGCACTCACGGTTTCGGACACGTTGAAAGGCTCGACGCAACTCAACACGATTATCGAAACCTACTTTACCAAAATCAAAGAAAACGGCTCTGCCGAGGTTCAGTTTTACAACGATACCGATTTTGATAACCAAGCGGTGAATTATACGATAGTCAACGGCGTGAAAGTTTACGTCACGTTGTCGAAATCGCCAAGCAGCAGCGCAAACAAAATCGACAAAGTTCTTGTCGACATAAAAGGCGTCAAAGGCTCGCAGGAAAGCACGGTAAGTTTTGAGGCGGACTCTGTACCTGACGGGACCTCGACCACGATTCAGGACACGTTTGGCAACTCGTTTGTTGTCAGCAACAATATGGGCTCGTCGGTTACGTCGCCGTATCAGATTTATAAGCGTATCGAAGGCGACGTATCAATCAACTGTTTTGATACTGAAAACGGTGAACGCGTGATGAAGACGCGTATATTCAACCCCGTTGTTCTGGAAGGCGTGACGGGCAGTGTTTATGCCAACGGCGACCTTATCATCGGCGCGCCCGACAATATGCTGAGGGTGCAGGGCAACGTGTACGTTGACGGCAACCTTACAATCAGGGGGCTTGCGCTTGGCGTAAATCTTCCCGCGCTGACGAAAAAATACTACGCAAAGAAATACCTTTATTATTACACCTACGCGTATGGTGAATTTGGAAGCATTGCGGTTCCGCCAAACAATAATGCCGGATATAAAAATTCGAGTACGACAAAACTTGGCGAGGCAATGTACGAAAAGTTGAGTGACGGCACATATAGACCTATTCAAACGTATGACAAGCTTTCGCACTTCACACTGATGGATCTTGCGGGCGACGCAAACGAATATACTTTCTGGACGAAAAACTACGGTGAAAACAATACCACCGGCAGTTATACGTGGGAACAAGTCACGATTACGCTCAGGGTAAAAGACAAAAACGGAATCTGGCAGAATATCGATGCGGAATATAACCAGGGCGGAATAAACAACGCGCAATATCTCGGCGCGTCGATGTATGAGTATAAGGAAGGGGAAAGTGAGCCTGAAGGGGACGGCACCCCCATCATGCAATATCCGCAGGGCGGCAATATTTATTGCAGCGGCGACATTATCTTTGACACCGTCAACGTCGGCAACGTTTTCTCGTTTGACGCAGGTGTTTTCAATACCGGTTCCACCGACGCAGGCCATGAAGATCAGGACGAAAAACCCGATCCTTCCGCCCTTGATAAAATCAACAAGTGGTTAAGCGAACATCTTGGTATCGACCTTGTTAACCCAAGGTTCCCGTATTACAGTTATGCCTACAACCTTGACGGCAAAGGCGACGGCACAATTCCCGTCCACACAAAGATTGAGGGCGACGTATTTTGTCAGGGACGCATGATTATCGCGCCCGAAACACAAAAGTCTTATATAAACTATAAGGACGAACAATGGCTTGGCATAGCATCAGACCTTTCAGACACAAAAAAATACATAGGCGGGAAGGTTGTTGCAAGCGACGACTTTGTCTTAAAGGACAGCGGCGCGTTTTTAAAACAAATCAAAGACAAATGGGAAGAAATACTTGGTGAAGACAAAGAATGGGGCGATTCTATCGTTATCAACCCCGTAACGATTGACGCCGCTCTTAACAGGTTTAATTATAACAACGGCACTGTAAGCGAAAATCCCAATGCAATGAAGTCGTTTATCGAAGCATATAAGGAAGCGTATAAGAAACTTAAAACCGAAGGGGAAACGATAAAACGCCTTAAAGAAAAGTTTGAAGAACTCGGAAAAGACGGGTATTCATACCTTTTGGGCAACGATTACACGCAGTTTGGCAACGGAAACGGCCTGAACGGTGCCGATATTAAAGAGAAAAACAAGACAAATTGGTATAATTTCCGCAAGCCCGAATTCAGCGAGACTTCCAACCTTTATATCCAGAACTCGCCGATAAGAAAAGGCACGTCGTGCGGTGATATTGATCACAAAAACAGTAATGGCGTTGACCCGTGCACGCTTGAAAAGTACGCGTCCGATGACAAATACCGCGTTGTCGAAAACGTTGACGAAAAAGACAATACCCGCACGGTTGTGGGCGGCATATCGTACACCGCCGCACTTTCCGTCAGATACTGCGAAATTACCGTCAACAACGTATATTGCGACGGTACAATCAGCGTGCTTTCCAGTGACATTGGAGATGTAAAAGAGAAGGTACACTTTGTAAATTCGGCGGCGGTCAATGTGAAAAACAATTATTTCGGCAGCGACTTTGTGAAAAATGAACTTAAAAAAGCCTCGATTATGGACTTTTTGAAATACGTTCTGCAAAAAAACAATGCACAGTTGACTGACGAAGAGATTTTGAAAGAGTATTTCGGCATTGACGGCAACAAAAATAATTTCAAAGCCGAAACTAAGCTTTATTTTGACATGCAAAATCAATATAATAACTCGGAAACATCAGACGAATGGTGGGCGGGTTTGTTACATAGTCCTACAATTACCCATAATAGAAAATTCATTGTTTTGCGTGCTCATATGGAGTTGACCGAAACCGCAAAGTGGACAAATAATCCCTATGTTGTTGCGCACGAAGAGTATTGGTATAATAAGGATGCGAAAAAGAACAAGGATAAACATTATTCATTCTACGAAAATTGGTCTAATCCGGAATATTCCAATAGTGGATGGCGATATGTGTGGGATTTATTATATTGCTTGGAAGATAATAACAATTATGATGGTAAATATAAGGGTGACAAAGACTTAGAGGGTAAAATTATTAATGTATCAAACGGCGAAGAAGTCAAATACAAGGACTTGTGGGATAACGAAAAAGCAGCAGTTGATCTTATCAGAGCAAGCGTTGACGGAAAAATCAATACCGTTAATCTTGCCGACGCCGTATTTTTAGATTATCAAAGCGGAAAAGAGTTTGAAAAGAGCGTCTATGACGACTACGTTGAAGAAGGTTGGCTTGAAAGTTATACAAATGACCCGAGTGCCGCCGACGCGAAGTTCCCGAAACATAAGAAAGAATACAAAATTACTCATAAAAGACAAAGTAGTGTTTCTGATAAATTGAAAGATTGCGACCATGAATGGAAGTATTATGATTCTGCTGAAAAATCGCATACCGTTTATTATTATTTCGGACTGAAACCGTTTGCGAATATTACCGGCGGAGGACTTGCAGGTTTAGACAAACTGTCTTACGTGCTGAACGGAAACGATATTCTGACAAGTGCGTTCCTTAATACCGATTACCTTATCACGATGTTCAGCAACGGCGCGAACGACTTTGACGGCATCGATCTCAACGCCTTGTTGGGCGCGGCGGCAAACGGACTTGTCGGCTCGGCAATCATAGGCGGCAAGTTAAAGACGTTTGGCGTAGGCAGTACGTCAAATCAGTTTGACGCAATGAAAGGCACTACAAAGGCGTTCAACGAAGGCTTATACGGCATGTATCTTGTCGTGGATAATAGATATTCCTTGGTTGACAACGCCGCGACCGTAAAGGCGATTTTTGAAGAAATCAAGTCGCCGGAATTTGCAACCGTCGTGGAAGCGAACGCCAATCAGGAACAAGCCAAAGAGAATGTCAAGAAAATCCTGGCAGATTTGAAAGAAAAGGGCGATATTGAAGAGTATAACGCCTTCGATATTTATGGCTCAATCAACGAGTATGATAGATATCTTTTGGGCATTACAAGCGGTAAACCTGTCAAAGATTATAAATGCTCAAAAGGCACTTTGACAAAGATGTATATCAGACTTTTGCAATCGTCAATGCCGGAAAACCCTATGCCCGAATCTTGGTTTATAACAGATTCATTGCCCAACAATGAAGACTCGCGTTTTAATATCAGAAGATATTATTACATGGAGAGTTCAAATGATATTGAAGACGGTACCGGCTTAACGTTAAGGTTGATGGATTTCTACAACAAAGATAACGCGAACAGCCCACATCTTCGCGCGGACAACACGTTTGCAATCGACGAAAAATACAATCAGACGTTTACCGGGCTGAAAGATAAAACTTTGAGTGGATTTAGCGTCATAGCGCAACGCTCGGAAGTGCAATATACGATAAAGCAAAATACGTACTTCAATTTTGAAGAAAGCAATACGCAAATCGTGTTCGGGGCGTCCACGGATGGCGTTGACAAGAGGGTTCGTATGAACTTCCTTATCGACACGTCGGAAAAAGATGTCTATATCTTCTTCCATTGCAAGGCGCTTGATAAATCAAAGGACAAGAAAGAACAAACAAGGTTCTTGTTCCAAAAATGTTCGTTCCAGGTGACGGGTAAAAACAATGCATACCTTATGCTTGTGGACGACACTTCCTTTGCCGCAAATGCGTACAGCCTGGAAATAAGCAATACGATGCTTTCCGAGGACAAGACGGACGAAAAAGTCGGCACGCATTTCAAGTCGAACACGTATCAGAGGTACGTTGCAAGATTCAAGGGACACGGGAATGCTTACTCGGCATGGAATGTCAGCAACTTGTTTGACATATCACAGATGCAAGCATTGCCTGACGGCGATCCGGCAAAAGTCGGCAATATGTTCATAATCGGTATGGGCAGAAACTACGTCAAGTTCGGACGTGGCGGCTCGGTCAACGCGATGGTTTATATCCCCAACGGCATGTATTCCAACGAATCGTCGGGTCTTTTCAACTTAATCCCGATCGGAAACTCGGGCAATAACGAGGCGTCCATTGTTGCAAAAGATATTTATATCGGCGGAAGTAGCCGCGGACAACTGATTTTTTCAAGCTACGACGCGGCAAAAATCGGCAGCAAGAACAATAATAGCGCAGGCTTGGTTATGGACGGTTTGATTAACCCCGACACGGTGTCGCACGACACGAAATGGGTTGCGGGCGATTACTATTACGGCTAAAATGAAAAAAGTTTTGAAACGCTTAAAACTGAATAAAAAAGGCTTTACCTTTGCCGAATGTATCGTTGCAATCGCGTTGTTTGCGATCGTCGGCACGCTGGCGTTCACCATGTTCAACACGGCGACGCGCTATATGTCCAAGGCGAAAAAGGAAGAAGCCAAAAGGTCGCAGGCGCAGGAGCAGGCTCTTTTGAACACGTTCAAGTACAAGGAAGGCGACGAGGTTAAGGGATATATCATTTATCCGAGCCGCGTTTTGCAGGTGTCGTACATCAGCACGTCAAAAGGCAACGTGCCGCAGTACTCAGTGGTGCTTAATTACGACACCGATTACGGCGCGGTACCGTTTGCGGTTGCGGTCGAAAAAGTAGGCGCCCCCAAAGTGCCATATATCCACAGTATCACAAAATATCAGGTGACGTCGGACAAGGGCACAAAACGTATACTTTTTGTTTATGACGGCGATATCGATTACGACCTGAACAATCCGGAAGAAGTCAAAAGTAATATTCTTACGCTTGACGAAGTAGATAGGTACTTTAAAGATTAAAATGAGAAAACTCGCAAAAATCTTAAAAAATAAAAAAGGCTTCACCTTGGTCGAAGCGATCGCGGTCGTCGCCATTATGGGTATTCTCGCAACGGTTATCGGCGGGCTGGTCACGGCGGGCACGACGGCTTATATGCGCCAGAAAGAAAACGCCGCCGCAAAAGACCTTGGCACAATCGTCCAGAACGAAATCAAGCGGGCGGCAAGGTCGTCGGTTGAGGTATATTTGCAGGACGGCGAGCTCCCGAGAGATACCAACATGATTACAATCGGCGATACTCAAACCACGTACCAGATGAAAAACGCGCCGACGGGCGATTACAAGGTGTTCTCGTCGTCCGAAGACGGCAGGCTTATGTATTCGACGGACAGCGGCAACACCACGCAGAACGCGCAGGAATACTTCACATCAACTGAAGCCGAAAAGCGCGCGTTTTACGGCAGTTTCACGATTAAGGTTTACTTCCGTGCGATTGTCAATACCTTTGGTGAGATTACGTCCGTCAAGGTGTTCTGCGACGTCTATAACGCCAAAGGGCAAAGAAAATTTGACTCCCCGGGGCTTGAAATCGACTTTATCGAGGCGGATTACAGCCAATCGACGGAAACTAAACGTTTCAAAGGCATTTTCAGTTTCGAGCAAGGCAATATCGGGGCAATCACGGGCGACGCAGCCGCCGGTCAATACAAAAACATGCTGCTGGACGCTAACTACAAGCCGTACAATAACAACGACAAAGGGTTCAAGAATTTTTATTTCCGAACCGTGACAGGCGGTTGATAAAATGGAACTTGGCCATCTGTTATTCACGATATTTTCCGCATTTTTCGGGCTTGCGGTCGGCAGTTTTCTGAACGTTTGCATTTACCGCATTCCCAAAGGCACGTTTTTCACCGAAAAGCACAGTTATTGTCCGAAGTGCGGGCAGCCGCTGAAATGGTACGACATGGTGCCGGTTTTCAGCTGGATTTTTCTTGGCGGAAAGTGCAGGAATTGCAAGGAAAAAATCTCCGCAAGGTACCCGATTGTGGAGTCGCTCAACGCCGTATTGTGGACGTTGTCGGCATATTTTATTGGGCTTAACGCCAACGCGTTCATATACGACGCGCTGTTTTCGGCGCTCATCGTGATGACGTTCATAGATATCGACACGAAAGAGATCCCGAACGGCATCGTCGTGTTCATCATAATTTTGTCGATCCCGCTGTTTTTCACGGCGAAGGACGTTGTGTGGTGGCACCGTCTTGTTGGCGCGGTGGTTATCAGCGTGCCGCTTTACGTAATCGCGCTCGTGACGGGCGGCATCGGCGGCGGCGACATAAAGCTTTATTTTGCGCTGGGGCTTGTGTTGGGGCTTTACCCGACGCTTGTGTCGGCGTTTATCGCGATAGTGTCGGCGGGGCTTATCGGCGGCGTACTTTTGCTGACGAAAAAGGTCAGAAAGGGGTACGAGCTTCCGCTTGGTCCGTTTATCGCGCTTGGCGCGGTGGTCACGGTTTTTGCGGGCACGCCCATAATCGACGGCATAAAAAACTTATTTGGAATATAATATTTATATATCATAAGGAGAAGAGATGCAAAGAGGAGCAAGTTTAGGCGACATCCTGTTGGAGAAAGGCTTTATCAAGCAGGCGCAACTGGATGACGCAAAACGTTGGCAAAAAACCCATCCCAACGAAAAAATCAGCGCGATATTGTTGTCGCGCGGCATTATCACCGAGGACGCGATGCTCTCTGCGATGGCGGAGCGTTTCAACACGACCTATATAAATACGGAGCTTGTCGTCCGTCGTCCCGAAATTCTGAAAAACGTACCGGAGCAAATCGTCAAAAAGCACTGCATAATGCCGCTTGACGTGAAGGCGGGGCAGATTATCATCGCCACGCACGATCCGCACGACATCGGCGCGTTCGAGGACGTAAAGATGGTCACGCGTATGGACGTCGGATTTGTCCTTGCGCCGCAGCGTATCATCGAAAGCGCGATTGAAAAGTACTACACCAACGCCGGCAACTTCTTCGTGTCGGACGAAGCGACGCAAAAGGTTGTCCAGCAGACTTCGGCGGCAACCCAGCAAAAGTTGTCCGAAATCGAAAGCCGCGTTGACAACACGCCTGTCGTCAAACTTATCAACAGCCTTATCACGCAGGCGTACATGCGCCGCGCGTCAGATATTCATATTGAGCCGTTTGAGGAGCAAATCCTTGTCCGCATGCGTATCGACGGCGAGCTTGTCGAATGTATGCGCTTGGACATTTCCACGCTTAACAGTATCGTTTCGCGTTGTAAAATCCTTGCGGGCATCAACATTGCTGAAAAGCGAATCCCGCAGGACGGCCGTATCGACTTCAACAACGGCGACATCAACATCGACCTTCGTGTCAACACGCTGCCCACGATTTACGGTGAGAAGGTCAACATGCGTCTTCTTGCAACCGAGGACGCCGCGCTTATCACACTTCCCGACCTTGGCATGCCCGACAAACTGTTTGATCAGTTCTCCCGCATCATCAAAGCACCGAACGGGATCATTCTTGTCACGGGGCCTACGGGTTCAGGTAAGTCGACGACGTTGTACGCCGTCCTTAGCGAACTCAACAAACCGAACGTCAATATAACGACGGTCGAAGACCCTGTCGAAAAGCAAATCTTCGGCGTCAATCAGGTGCAAACCAACGCAAAGGCGGGCTTAACGTTCGCAAGCGGACTTCGCGCAATCCTGCGTCAGGACCCGGACATCGTCATGATCGGTGAAATTCGTGATACGGAAACCGCCGAAATCGCAATCCGCGCCGCTATCACGGGCCACTTGGTTTTGTCCACGCTGCACACCAACGACGCCGCGTCAAGCATCGTCCGTCTTATCGACATGGGCGTTGCGTCATACATGGTCGCGTCGTCCGTGAACTGCGTTGTCGCGCAAAGGCTTGTCAAAAAACTTTGCCCGGAATGCAAGAGAAAACGCGAAATCAAGGCGGAAGAGGCTGCAATTCTGAAAGATCCGTCAATCACTCATATTTATGAGCCTGTCGGCTGCCCCCGCTGCGGCAACACCGGTTACAAGGGACGTACCGCAATTTACGAAATTATCGAAATCGACAGCGACCTTCGCCGCATGATATCCGAGGGCAGGACAACCGAGGAAATCCGCGACTTCGCCAAAGAGCACGGCGCAACGTTTTTGGAAGACAGCATCCGCACGCTCATCGGCAACGGCACGACGTCCATGTCCGAGTTTTACCGCCTTATTTACAGCATTTAATAAACGAATTATTATATTTGTCATATTTGTGCATACGAATATTGACAAAATACTGTTTTGGTGTTAAAATTCTTATATATTTCATATAATAAAGTAGGAGGAGTGAATATGGCAACAGTTTCTTTTGAACAAAACGTAGTAATAAGAGACAAGCAAAAGGTTGAAGAAATCAAACGCGCCTTGAACCAAAACACTTCTTCGTTTACAGACGTAAAGGCATCAGAGAAAGACAAACTTCCTGAAAACGCAAGCAAGGTATGGTTCAATCGTTAAGAGAAATTCTTTCAATCGAAAATTCCGACAAGACCTCTTTACAAGAGGTCTTTTCTTCGTTTAAGAGTTTTAAGGGCGACGAAGATATTGAGAGTTTTTTACAAAAGAAAGCAATCCCGAATGAAGAGCAAAATATATCTCGTACATACCTGATTATCAATGACGAAAAATGGGAAAAAAACGAAATACAAATTGACGGCTATTTCTCATTGGCGTTGAAAGTTATTAAGCTGGGTGATATCAGCAACACAAAAAAGAAATCAATCGCAAAAAGTACTGTAAATGACGATGTTGCTGCTTATTTGATTGGACAACTTGCGCGAGGCAAAGATACCGACAAAGGATTTGGTACGCTATTGTTACACGAAGCAATTGCAAGAATAAAAAGTTGTCAGGAACTTGTCGGTGGCAGGATTGTATATCTCGATTGCAAAGAGGCAGTGAAGCCTTATTATGAAAAACAAGGTTTCATAGAATTACAAAAAAATCCGGGTGATAAAACACTTTGGCAAATGTACAGAATAATATAAAATGAACTCTGCAAATCGTTGCAGAGTTTTTTAATAAAAAAAGCGAGGCGTTTGCCTCGCTTTTATGTTTATTTTTTATGTTTTTTAGATTTGAAGATTATTGTAAACCCATGAAATTTCAGGTACGGGACCGGTTGAACCGACTTGATCTGCATAGAATCTGAATGTTACTGTTTTAACATCGCCAGTACCGGATTCGGTTACTTCATATTTGAAAACATGGTCGCCTGCTTTTGCAGTACCGTTTGTAAATACGCTTTTTCCGTCAGTGGCTTTTGCTTCGTCTGCAAATTTTCCTACTGCTGTTGTACCGGATGCCGCATCAGTAATTGTTCCTTCGTAGGTAAGCAAGAAAGTTTGGAAATCGCTCATTAAGGTTTTAACTTCCGAAAGTGCACTGTTGTTTTTTTGTTTGTTTAATTGCGAAATTGTTACGCCAGCGACCGTGCCTGCAAGGACTGCCATGATTGCGATTACGACGATAAGTTCAACGAGCGTGAAGCCCTTTTTGTTTTTTCTAAGTTTTAACATTTATGTTAATCCTCCACTATAATTATTTCAAAATTTGAGCATACAGGGCAAAAAATCCTTATTTTGCGACGTTTTGTCCGATATTTTTTTGTTCAGGGAAAACTGCATAAAAAAATGTCTTAGTTTCCCTTTACATTTATAATTATACTTTATAAAATATGCCTCGTCAATACTTTTTTTGAAAATACTAAAATACTATAATAGTACTATATTGTATAAAAGTCCAAAAAATCCAATTTTTGTGCAACTTTCGCCCATTCAATGCACATATTCAAATATTTTCATACGTTTTTTTAAACTTTTCCCAGCAAATACTAACATTTACCAAAATTCATACAGGGTAATTGGCGTGCTGTGCGGCTTACGCCAGGGTGCCCTGTCATCACAATGCGGTTACCTTATCTCATTCGGTACGAAGTGCTTAATGTCATTGCGAGCGTAGCGTGGCAATCTCCCGGAAGGGTATCCGCTTTTTGTTTTCCCCTGTCGCGCCAACTTTTATTGTTTTTTACATAACTGTCAATATGACACTCTTGTCAAATATATGACCGACTGTGATAATTTTTTTGGAATCATATAAATCATTAAATTAAAAACCGAGAATGCGTCACAAAAATACAATTAAATTTTTTGGTTTATGACAAGGTTACCCTTCCGGGAGATTCTCACGTCGCTTTGCTCCTCAGAATGACAGAGTACTTCGTACGGAACATAACAAGCGTTTGTTTGCTGAAAAGTAATAGCAAAATCTACATACTTTCTTTACGTTATTCCGTGCAACGCACTATTTGTCATTGCGAGAAGTTGCTTATTATGGAAACCGCTTCAAAAACGATTAAAGTGTTTATGTGGAATTCAAAACAAACCGAATAAACATTATACAGTATTAAAACTAATTATATTTATCCATACATTACTTAACTCCGGACACCGGAAAATTTCTCCTTAAAAAGATGGTCATCTATTTAGCAAGAGTGTCCTTTTGACAGTTTGATAAAAACCACCATTTCAAGCGCGGTTTTTGACTTACTAATCGCAAAATAAGGATTTGTCGCAGTGTGATATTGCGATATCGCAAATCCGGGTACCGATACCAAACATTGAAATAATTATAGTGGAGGATTAACATAAATGTTAAAACTTAGAAAAAACAAAAAGGGCTTCACGCTCGTTGAACTTATCGTCGTAATCGCAATCATGGCAGTCCTTGCAGGCACGGTCGCAGGCGTTACGGTTTCGCAACTAAATAAACAAACCAACAACACCGCAAAATCGGAAGCGCAAACCCTTGTCTCAGATTTTAGAAACTTTATGATCGACTATACTCTTCCTGCTCCTGGCGCAGATGATGATTGGAAAGAAGGCGATAAGGTATCTGATGATCTAGGTTTAACGCAGGCAGTGAAAGATTTTATAAAGGATAATCAACAAGAAGACAAACTCTTTTTGGTTGAAGGAGAAGCAACAGAAAAACCCTGGAAAGCTGGTGAGCATAAATTTAATGTAAAAGTTGGTTCAGTCACAAAGGAAATCGGTGAAGGTGAGAATAAGACTACTACTACTGAATATACCGTTACTTTCTATTGCACACAAAAAGGAAATAACGCTTCGCAAAAACCCACGGCAACCTATACTTATAGTGACGAATTAGCGGGATAAGAAATATCACACAATTAATACAAAAAAGCGAGGCAAACGCCTCGCTTTTTGTTATGCTTTTGTTGGTTATTCGTTGACTATTACATAAGTCCACGACGCGGTGGGTTCTTTTCCACGGGTGCCGACCTTGTTGCAGGATAAAGTGAACTTTATGCCCGTGACGATATCGCCTGTTTTAACTTCCGTCACCTGATAAACGTACTTGTGTTCACCCGCTTTGAAATTGCCCGTTTCAAAGAGTATATCTTTGTTATTATCCTTTTTCGCCTGCTCGCTGTACTCTTGCATTGCGGCTTTTCCCGTTTCAACGTCTGTTATCACAAATCCGTCAACTTTGTATTGCGCCAGATAGTTTTGGAAATTTGTCAATATTCCATTAGCTTCCGCCGCCGCACTGTCGTTTCTCGCCTTGTTCAAGGATGACACGGTAATCCCTGCAACCGTGCCGGACAGCACCGCCAAAATCGCGATTGTCACAATCAATTCAACAAGGGTAAACCCTTTTCGTCTGTTTCGTTTTAACATTTCAAAAAACCATAAGATATCCGAACTTTATTAAAAAAGCGAGACGGCGTCTCGCTTTTTTTTGTATAAGTCGTTAGTGTTTAGATTTCGTAAGTACGAGTTCCCGTGGGATCAGCACCGGTACTTCCAATCTTGTCACACCAAATTGTCAAAGTTATTTTTGCGGGGTTAGTATCATCTGCAGCGTCTACTGTAACATTATATGCATATTTATTAGCGCCGGATTTGCTTCCAGCAGCTGGGAGCTTATTATCAGCACCAGGTGCCGCATAAGTCAAAAGTGCATAATTGTCGCCCAAGCCTTTTGCTGCCACCTTTTCGGCTTCAAAAGCGTCAACAGCTGCTTGCGCGGCGGTAAGCCTATCAGTATCCTGTGTAGCATTGTTTATCGCAGCAACAAGCGTATCGTTACTTGCCAAGAATGTTTCAAATTCATTTAACAAGTTCTTAATATCCGAAGCTGCGCTATCGTTTTTGGACTTATTTAATTGTGATACAGTTACACCTGCAACTGTACCTGCGAGAATTGCCATGATTGCGATTACGACGATAAGTTCAACGAGCGTGAAGCCCTTTTTGTTTTTTCTAAGTTTTAACATTTATGTTAATCCTCCACTATAATTATTTCAATGTTTGAGCATACAGGGCAAAAAATCCTTATTTTGTGAACACGTCTTTCCCCACGGGTACAAAGTATCCCGTGGGGTCCCCGATTTCAATGTTATAAGTTATAGTGAGTTGTATGTGAAAAATAATATATTGACACTGTACGCGCGAAGTAGTATAATTATATAAGTATGAAAAGGCGTGTTTTCAAAAATAAAAAAGGCTTTACGCTCGTTGAACTTATCGTGACCATTGCCATTATGGCGATTCTTGCCACGGCGGTTACGCCTGCCGTTTACGTCACGACAAAACGCCGCCAGAAGAGCGCTGCCGAAACCGACACGCAGACCATGTACAGGAACGCGATCGCGGCGGTTACGTACCTTTCGGGGCAGTATATTTATCCCAACAAGCCGGATCCGCGCAAAGAAGACGTAGACAACGGCGTGCACGGGTGGTACGTCACGTATTCCGCAATGGTGTGCAAGCGCATTTATCAGACCGTAATCGGGCTGGACATTCCCGTCAAATATTACAATCCCGATGCGTCGGGGACGGAAAAGGTCCTTGTGCCCGACGGCTGCAACGCGGTGGAGCGCAGTTCCTTTGTCAACGCGGACAACAAAAATCCATATATCGTCATTCAGGTTGTGGGCGTTAAGGAGAACGACGCCGCCGACACCGAATATTATCTCATCGTCAGCTACCACAACGACAAGAATAAGTTTGAGGCTTGGGACGGCGGCGCGACGGTGCAAACGGCTACGCTTGAATACGTCACGAAAGATCCGACGACAAATCCGCAACTTAACCGCGCCTATCAGACCAACAAGGGCACTCCCATCCGCTATACGTTCAAAATAAGAACAAAGTAAGGCTATTATGAAATATATCTTGCAGTTTTTTTACCTGGTTTTACAGTTCACCTGGGGCGCGATTCAGAACGTCCTGGGGTTTTTGCTTTTCCTGAAAAATATCAGGTGCGAGCACGCCTTTTACCACGGCGCAATCCTGACCTTTCACGAGGGCGATTGGGGCGGCGTGTCGCTGGGCGCGTTTATCTTCATCAACGGCAAGCGCGGCGATGAGTACAAAAAAACCGTGTCCGTGCATGAGTACGGCCATACCATTCAGTCGCTGATTCTGGGGCCGCTGTATCTGTTTGTCGTCGGGATTCCGTCGTTTGTATGGTGCAACAACAAGAAGTGCATTGCTTATAGACAGGAACAAAATAAATCCTATTACGATCTGTATTGCGAAAGCTGGGCGAACAGGCTCGGCGAGGCGGTCACGCATGAGGAGGCCCCGCGCAAGTGAAAGAAAAGTTCAACGGGGTACTTTTGCATATAGGAAGTCTGCCGTCTGAATACGGCGTCGGCGCGCTGTCCGAGGGCGCGTTTTCTTTTGTCGATTTTTTGGCGGACGCGAAGGTCGATTTCTGGCAAACGCTGCCGTTATCGCCAACGTCTTTCGGCGACAGCCCGTATCAATCGCCGTCGGCATTTGCGGGGAATCCGTACTTTATTGATATAAATACGCTTGTTAAACGCGGGCTTTTGACGGAAAACGAGGCAAAACGCGCCAAAACAAAATCACTTGACTACGCCGAAATTTTTAACTCGCGATACGACGTGCTGCGCTGCGCGTTCAAAAGATTTCAAAAAAATTCCGATTATTCAAAGTTTCTTGAAAATAACGAATATTGGCTGGACGACTTCGCGCTGTTTATGGCGCTCAAAGTCAAAAACGGGTTTTCGTCGTTCGATACGTGGGAAAAGGACGAAAGACGGCGCGATACGCTGTCCGACGAAAAAATCGCCGCGCTTCAGGACGAGTGCGATTTCTGGCGGTTTTTACAGTTCGAGTTCTATCGCGAATTAGCCGCGCTTAAAGACTACGCAAAATCCAAAAACGTCGCGCTTATCGGCGATATCCCCATCTACGTCGCGTACGACAGCGCGGACGTCTGGGCGCACCCTGAAATATTCAGGCTTGACAAAAATATGCGCCCGAAAGAGGTCGCCGGCGTGCCGCCCGATTACTTCTCCGCCGACGGGCAACTGTGGGGCAATCCGCTGTACGACTGGAAAAAACAGCAGTCGGACGGCTTTTTGTGGTGGCATCACCGCTTGCTGCATCAGCTGCAATTTTTCGACAAAATCCGCATCGACCACTTCCGCGCGTTTGAAAGCTACTACGCCGTGCCGTATGGTGCAACGACCGCAAAAATCGGCAGGTGGGTGAAGGGCGTCGGCACGAAAATCTTCGACGGGCTTGACCTCGACGGCAGAATCATCGCCGAGGACCTCGGAATCATCACCGACAAGGTGCGCCGCCTTGTGAAACGTACCGGTTTCCCCGGAATGAAAGTCTTTCAGTTCGCTTTCGACGGCAAGAGCGATAACGAGCATCTGCCGGAAAACGTGAAGTATAACACCGTCTATTACACCGGCACGCACGACAACGATACGCTGAAAGGTTGGTACGACGCGCTCGATGACGGCACAAAAGAGTACGTCAAAAAAACCCTCGGCGCAACCGACGAAAACGTCTTTGATAAAACTTTCAAAAGGGTAATGCGCTCCCGCGCGAAATTCGTCATCGTGCCTATGCAGGACTATCTGTTGCAGGGCTCGGAGGCGAGAATGAATACCCCGGGAACGAACGACGGGAATTGGAAATACGTCCTGCCGAAAAATTACGCAAAGGTGAAAAACCGCATAAGAAAGTACGTCAGGAACAGATGTTCAGATAGCCGAGCCAGGAATAAATAAGGGAAACAACGTTAAAATCCTGTGCCTTTTTCGGTGATGATATTTTCACCGCTCAGGTAAATTTTGTAATATACTTCACGATATTCTTGCGACTTTCCCTTGTAATAAAGATAAATCGCTTTTTGCTCCGTGTTAAAATCGGCGGAAAAAGTCCCCTTTTTTTCGGGAACGCCGTACGAATCAGCCCATTTTAAGGACGAAAACCTGTTTTTCAGGGTATTGTAAGCAGCTTCCGAGTACGCATCCGTCCATATTTCGTCGATACTGCCATACAACAAAAGATCTGTCACGTCGATTTCGATCCCCGTAAGTTCGGTGAAGAACGAAGGGCGTTCAACGACTTCCTGCGCCCACGAAACGATTTGTGCAGAAATTTGTTTTCCGTTGTATATGTAGTTGACTTCGTCGGTTTTCTTGTTGAGTATGCCCACGGTTGCGCCCGAAACGACGCCGGCAAGCACCGCCATAATCGCAATTACGACGATAAGCTCCACAAGAGTGAATCCTTTTTTATCGTATTTCATAATTTTATTATACAAAATCGCCGACGTTTTGTCAAAACCGACGTATTATCAGGGCGAAACGGAAAATCCGATTTTGAAAACCCGCCGTTTTTCGTTTTGTTGAGTTCAATTTTTTTGAAGGTTTTTTTGAAAATCAATTTTTTACAAGTCGTAATAATTGACAGTGATGAATGTCAAAATGACAGTGTGTTTTTACGGAATAACGTATCATGACTTGTCGTTGCGTTTGTCGCAAAGTATGAGCGATATATCGTCGCGCACGATGCAAAGGAATTTCAAAAGACATTCCGTCTCGGACACGGTAAGGTCGCGCGTCAGTATCGTCGCAACGGACAGGGCAAGATTTGTGAGTTCAATGACGTTGAGCCGCGAAAGTTCCATAAGGCAGTTTATGCCGTCTCGGCGCACAAGGTGCTTTTGAAATCGCATTATCGCAGGCGATAACGCTCACTCTTTTGCTTGTGTGCGCCTTTTCTCCACGCAAGTACAAAAGTATCTTGCGTGGGTTTTATAATGCGGTGTCCGTTCCCGGCGATTGCCACGCTACGCTCGCAATGACATAAAGTGCGTTGCACGGATGACAACAAGTATATGGTGTCGCAATGGTATAGAGTGCGTTGCACGGAAGATAACGAGTATACAATGTTTTTTGAAAGGGTAACGGCGAAAACGGGACGTGCAAAATGGCGCGTCATAATGCAAAATAACTTGACATTCGGTTGTAATATCTTGTATATTATATTATAGCAATAACTTTTGGGCGCATTATGCCCAAAATTGCACATACTATGGCTATACCGCCGGGTTTTCCGGCGTATCGGAGGAGAGATATGAGAGCAAAAAAATCAAGCAAAAACTTACTTCGTATCAGCGGATTTGCATTAGTGTTTATGCTTGCAGTCGCACTGCTTGTCAGCGCAATTTCTTTTACGCGCGTGGGTGCGGGCGAAATTAAAGAATCCAATGCGACAAAGACGGTTTCGCCGAGCACAAAGTTTCTGGACATTGCCACGCCGGAAAAGTTTCAGCCGTTTGTTATGAACGGTTCGTCTGCGAATAGTTATTTCGCACAGTTTACATATTATCCCGAAACCTACAAAAACTATTTTGGTTTTATTGGCGGAAGATATACCGGTATTTCAAACTTCAATACGAGCGAAACGTCGGCTTCTATGGAGCCGGCTGCTATTGGTAATGTAAGTGAGAGGTTATACGCTTACTATAAACTTCCCGATTACTTAGTTAACGTAGGCGCCGAAATCGAAATCAGCGCAAACCTTGACGAGGCGGTTAAGTTCACTGCAATGAAAAACACGTTGAAGTTCATTTCGTACGCTTCCGGTGTTACCGAAATCGGCGAAAACTCCGACTACGTAAACGGCACTTTTAACAAGGGTACGACCTGGACGGTTACGTCAACCAATCAATATATCCTTGTATATGCCGGCGGCGAAGAAAACGGCAGTGAAAAAATCGAAATCAGCGGTCTTGCCATTAACATTAAAATCAAGAGCGTAAATTCGGTCAGTGCATATGAAGAAATCGCGGCAAAACTTGCGACGAACGTTGCTCCCGTTACCAGATCATGGGACGGTACGACAAAGTATTCGGCAGATTTTGGCGAATTCAGAAATATAGCGCAAAACTTTGAAACCAACCGCAATACGGTTGCCAACCTTGGAACTTGGGGATTGCACGCCGGAGATATAATTGATCCTTCTTCCAATTCATTGGTTTCAATTCGCACAGACGGAATGCAAACAAAGCAGTTCTCCTTCCTGCTTTACGACAAATATTTAAGCCTTGACACAGCGGATATCAAAGGTTTTGATTTATTCCAAGCATATCGCGGCACGGGCGCAATTGTTGACGGCTCTGCAAAAACATACAGAAGAAGCGATTATACATCAGAACAGCTGAAAACGTTGCGTTATCCGGTAGGTTTGGAAAGCATAACGGTTGAACCGTTCGGAGCAAAAAACAATGACGCGTCGACGGGTTCTTTCCGCGGGCTTTACGTCACGGTCATTTACGACGGAAAAGACAACGGGCTTTTGCCTATCGAAACCGACACGATATATCTTGTAAATTATAAAAACTCAATCAATCTTTCGGGTAAGACGTTGAGCGTCAACTGCGACGGTATCGACTACACCCCGCCAGCGGCATTGGACGAAGTTGCTCTCCTTACCGAAAGCGTTTTTAACGAAAACGACGGCGTCACATATTTTTATACCGACACCATAAAATTCAAACCTATTCTTGAAGACACCGACAATCGCGGCGACGTCAAGTATTTCTATACCCTTTACAAAAAGGTTGACGGCATTTACGTTGAAATCGAAGGGCAGACAGGCATTGCAATCAACAACCCCGGCTCCGACATCTTCACCCTTTCGGGACTTGAAACGGGCGAATACGCAATCAAGTTCAAAGCGATTGACACGGTTGGACGATTCTACGAAGGCGCGAGTGCGGAACAAATCGCACTTTTTAACAGCATACAACAAGGCTGGGCAAACCACGCCGTTTACAGCGGTTATCACCATTTCACAATCGACGACATCAAGAGCCTGCCCGAAAAATGGGAAACCGCAATTTACCTTAAAAACGGTGGCGCGTATAACGGCGAATGGACGAATCAGAACGTCGTTATCGAGTTCAACACGCTCTCTTCCATCAAGGACATAACCTATCAAATCAGTTATTGTAACCTTAAAAACGGCGTTTTAGTAGGCAAGCAAACCGATTGGGTGAGCATCAACGACAAAATCGTCGATAACAAATATATCATAGGACATGACGAAATTTCGCCCGAAGGATACGAACGCATCTATTATCTCCAGGCGATTTATAATTCGTCAAATATCACGTACACCGTTGACGTTCCCGTGAAATACGACAACTATAACGGATACAAGCCCGAAATTGCAAGGCTTCTTGACTTCTCGACAGACGCGTATGCCGACTTACTGCCCCTTCTTGTGAACCTTAACTACAAACAAGTCGGGAAAGACGGCTACGTCAGCGAATTTTTGGGCAGCCCGATGACTCTTTATTACGCAATCACCCGTGACGGCGTCGTGGGCGAGGCAAAGGAACTTTCGCTTGATACAAACGACGTTTATATGGATTTGTTCGAGGGCAGAAACGTTTCAGGCCTCACGCAAATTCAGGTCAGATTCTGGCTTGTCGACGAAGCGGGCAATACAAACGAGGAAACCACCTACAACGTCAACCTTGACAGGGCAAAGATCAACGTCAACTTCAACATCGATACGAACGCCCGAAGGTACTTCAACAATACGACCGACGTAAGTACGTCGCTTGTTTCGTACACGTTGTCGAACAAGTTTACAGGCACTATCCCGTCGGGGAAAATCGGCATTACTTTCGACGCGGCGTACGACGGCGTTAATGCAGGAAAAAGACACGTGATTGTCAGCAACGTCCTGGCTTCCTACGTCGAAGGCTCGGCTTATACGGCTGCGCTCATCGACGAATATGAAAAGGTTTTCTTTGACGTAAACGGCAACGTCATCACCCTCGTGGACGGCAGGTTTGTCGTCGGCACGCACGAAATAAGAAAAGCCCGCCTTACGATCGACGAGAATTACGAACATGCGAAGTTTGTTTATAACGGCACCATCAACTACGCAATGCCCGACTACGTTTCGGGCGACGGCTCTTTATTGGTGCTCGATAAGGTTTTGGGCGACAAAGCGGACGAATGGAAAAATATCCAATGGAAAGGCACGTTCCAGCTTGACAGCATTGCCGTCAACCCCGGGCTTCGCGCGTCGCTTATAAATATCGAAATCGCGGGCGAACTGAACAACAATTACCAGATCACAAACGCGGGCGGCTCCGCAAGCGCACCCAAAGCGTATATCGATATCCTACCAGCCAAACTCGGTAAAATCACGCTTATCGCCTCAAAGATTTATAACGGCGAAAATACGATTCTGACGAACTCGGACAACTGCACGTTTAGTATCGAGGGACTGCAAGGCACGGACAACATCACGCTCGAATACGGCACGATTATCCTGCCCGGCAAGGACGTCGGCACATATACCTTTAACGTCAACGATTTCAAACTCGTCGGCGAAAGAAAAAAATTCTATGACCTGACAGACGTTACCGTTGAAGCGACGATTACCGTAACGCCCAAACCCATCACGGTTACGGTGAATAACGTCGATAAACCTTTCGACAACAAAACGGCGTTCCAAATCAGCAGCTATACGTTTGGCGGCGTTGTGTCGGGCGACGACGTGAAACTGCACACAAGCACGGGCAATACGACAAATATCAACGTCGGCACTTATCCCGATTGCAAAGTCACGCTGGGTATTACCGGCAATGACAGCAAAAACTACGTCCTGAACGTTACCGAGGCGGTTGTTACGGTCACCATTTCTCCGCGCGAAATCGGCGGCGCGAAAATCACCGGTATTTACGCTGTCGACACGAACGGCAATTACTACTACATCAATGAAATCGGCGCAGGCGAAGTTGTGATTTATCAGAAAGACGGCGCAGGTTATATCGCGTACAGCAAGGACGAAAACGGCAAGGCAAAGACCGAAAACGTTGACGTTTTGCCAGCAGGCGCAACCGTCTGGGTGCTCGATACGTTCGTAAAAGGCGGCGTTTGCATCATCAACGGTCACCGCTTCGAGCTGTCGCAAGACATCGTTTACGCAATCGAATACTATGAGGATACCGAACTCAAAAACAAACTCGACATCGGTGAAATCGACTTCACACAGCGTCAGTATCAGCCCGTCGTCGTCGATCAGAACGGCAAAACATTCATTATCAACGTCGACATTAAGGACGGCGTTTACGACACCACTTCGGGCGCGTATAAATATACGTTGAAAATCGAAAGCTTCGGCGCGAAAAGCAACTTCCAGAAAATAACGGGCTTCAACGACACGGAAACCAAAGTCGTGTCCGTGCTTGACTTCTCGGACGTCAAGTTTGAAAATAAAATGTTCAACGAAAAAGGCAGCGTCGATAAGTTCAGCGCTCCGTACAACGCTGCGGCATACACGCTTAACGTCATAAGCCCGTCACAGTTGACAATTGAATCGGAGGAATACTTCAAGAAGGGCGCAGACGGCGTATGGGTGCCCGTTGACAAGGCAATCGACGCAGGGGAATACTACGGTAAGTTCACGGTATCGCGCTTGAATAACGAATACATTCTTGAACAAACTTTCACGATTGAAAGAATCGGCACCGAAATTAAGATTAAAGACGCGTCCGTTACGTACGACGCAAAATACGGCGAAGACTTCGCTGAAAAAGTGCAAAAGGTCGACGACGCGTTCAATTACTACAAGACGACTTACGGCATGGTCGTCGGCGCAAACGACATCGTTTACGAATATTCCTTTGATGAAGATTTCAAGACGATTCTCGGCAGTGCTCCCGTCCGTCAGGGTGGTGGCGTATGCTACGTCCGCGTGAGATATAAGGGCAACGAAAATTTCATCGGCTCGGTCTCGCTCGCCCGCAAAATCAACGTTAACGGCGCGAAATTCAACCTTGTCGATATCACTGCAAACGTAGGCGAATCGTTCAATCTGCCCACGGTTGAAAATCTTATCGACAAAGACTCCGTCGGCGGCAACTACAAAGAAATCGCAAAAGACTTTGTCATCGTTTATCGCGTCAGCGACGCCAGTTACAAGGTCGTGAATAACGCTGCGGGACTTGTGGGCGAAGGCAGATATCCTTACAGAGTCGTTCATAAAGGACTTATCAAGGGCGGCGCCTGGACGGTCGACAGCAGTGCGGAATCCGAAAGATATACCCGTGCCGTGTCGGCGGACGGCATAATCGAAGCGACGATTTCCATCACCGAAAACGAACTTAACTCGGTATGGGGCGGCGACGTTAACGTTCCCGACGATAAAGTTCTGGAAGATAACGGCATCGGCACGATCTCGGGCAGCTGGACGCAGGCTGACAGCGGATACACCGTTTACTTCTGCATACTCGACAGAAACAACGCCGCAAGCCGCGATAACTTCACCAACGGTTTAAGACAAAATAAGGAAATCTTTGGCAAAGAGTACGTCGCTGGCAAGGTCTACTTCCTGTCGCTCAGCGAATATAAGAACAAAAGCGTCCTTATGAACGCCGACAAACAGCCCAGACTTATGAGCTCCGCAACCGTAACGATGAACGTCAGCGCAAACGGCGCGAAACTCATCAGATACAACAACGGCGAATGGACGGAAGTGAACTACGTCGATAACGGCGACGGCACCGTAACGTTTGAAACCGATAAGCTCGGCTACTTCATCTTTGCAGAAGACTACGTCGCGCCCAAAGCGAAAACAAACACGCTGGCAATCGGCATCGGCGCAGGCGTGGGCGGCGCGGCAGTGCTTATGGCAATCATCGTGGTTACGTTGGTCGTCATTAAGAGAAAACGCGCATAATCGTTAAACAAACGCACGCGACAGCGTGCCGTTTCCATAATATAAAATATTTTATAAGGAGAAGAAAAATGAACAAATATGCAGGTACAAAAACCGAAAAGAACCTCGAAACGGCTTTTTCGGGCGAATCACAGGCAAGAAACAAGTATACTTACTTTGCGTCGGTTGCGAAAAAAGAGGGCTATGAACAAATCGCGTCCCTGTTTCTGAAAACCGCCGACAACGAAAAAGAACACGCCAAACTTTGGTTCAAGGAACTTAACGGCATCGGAAACACAACGGAAAACCTTGTTGCTGCGGCGGCGGGCGAAAACTACGAATGGACGGATATGTATGCGGGCTTTGCAAAAACAGCCGAAGAAGAAGGCTTCCACGAACTTGCGGCGAAATTCAGACTTGTCGCGGCGATCGAGAAACACCACGAAGAAAGATATCGCGCGCTGTTGAAAAATATCGAAACGGCGGAAGTTTTCAAAAAATCCACGGTGAAAGTGTGGGAATGCAGAAACTGCGGCCATATCGTCGTCGGAGAGTGCGCGCCCGAGGTTTGCCCGACGTGCAATCATCCCCAAAGTTATTTTGAAATATCCGCGGACAACTATTGATTGTCGCAAAACCCAAGGACAATCGTTTTCAAAGCGTCGGGACACCCCGACGTTTTTTAATGTTTAATATTATATATTATATAGTTTATATAATGAAAATAAAGGGCGGCGGGTAAATTTCGAAGGCGAGAAGAAGCGCGATATTTTCAAAAAAAATAATAATAAAAAAATTTTCTTTTCCTTCTTAAAAACGGTTTACAAAAAATGCCGCTTGTGTTATTATAACCCTAACAGAAATCTTTAATTATGTCCAGAGAGGCATACAAGGTTATCATACAATAAACAGGTGTATCATATCTTGCGTGTCTTGACGCAAGATTTTTTTTGAGGTTTTATGGAAATTAAGGCAAACATTATGGATGATACGGCTGTCGCCCGCGCGCTTAAAAGGGTATCGCACGAGATTATCGAAAGAAACGACTCCCTGGAAAACGTCGTGCTTATCGGCATTAAAAGCCGTGGTATCCCCCTTGCCGGAATAATTGCCGAAAACGTGAAAAAATACGAAGGCGTGTCGCTTGACGTGGGTGAACTCGATATAAGTCTTTATCGTGACGACCTTGCGGAAAAAAGCGAAACTCCCGTTATCGAAAAAATCAACGTTCCCTTTGAAGTAAGGGGACGAGACGTCGTCCTTGTTGACGACGTTTTGTTTACCGGAAGGACGGCGCGCGCCGCAATCGACGCCGTGTTCACGCTGGGACGTCCGCGCACGATACAACTTGCCGTGCTTATCGACCGCGGCCATCGCGAACTTCCGATACGCGCGGACTATGTCGGCAAAAACCTGCCAACGTCCAAGCAGGAGGTCGTAAGGGTAATGATACCGCCCTATGACGAGAAAATCGCCGTCGACCTGTTTTCACTCTGATATATCAAAATATAAATAAATTTTAAAGGAGATTGTTACTTATGAAGATGATTTACAACGTTGAAGACAAGTTGTCCTTCAAACAAACGCTTGTGTACTCGCTTCAACAATTCTTGGCGGTCGTATGCGCGACGATTCTCGTGCCTATTCTTTCCTCGGGAAACGGCGTCAACATGAGCCCCGCTGCCGCACTTTTCGGCGCAGGTATCGCAACTCTGTTCTACGTATGGGTTACCAAGAAAAAGAGCCCGATGTTCATCGGAAGCTCGTTCGCGTTTATCTCGGCGTTGATCGGCGCAACTCAATACGGCTGGTGGGGAATTATTCTCGGCGGCGTATTCGCAGGCGCTGTATACTGCATACTTGCCTTTATCGTCTGGAAGAAAGGTACTGAATGGATCAACAAACTTATGCCCGCGGTCATCATCGGGCCCACGGTTGCTCTTATCGGCTTAGGTCTTTCGGGCAGCGCAATCGGCAACCTTACCACTGCAAGCGGCAGCGGACAATCTTACAACCTTGTCGCAATCTTTTGCGGATTGTTTGCCTTCTTCGTAACGGTCTTCGTATCCTGCAAGGGCAGCAAAAAAATGCAACTTATGCCTTTCATCATCGGTATCGGCGCAGGTTACCTTCTCGCATCGTTCTTCTCCATCTTCGGATACGCATGCGACGTCGAATATCTCAAAATCGTCAACTGGACTCCGCTTGTCGAAAACTTCGTAAAAGACGGCAAATTCACGGGCGTCACCGCATTCCTCGATTATCCGCACCTTGCGATTATCGAAGCAATTAAGGAATCCGTAAACGGCACCGCAAGACTTACCGGCACGGGCGTCGGCGCAATCGCGCTTCTGTTCATCCCCGTATCTCTGGTTGTTTTCGCGGAACATATCGCGGACCACAAAAACATGAGCACCATCATAGAAAAAGACCTTCTTAAAGACCCCGGTCTCCATCGCACGCTCATCGGCGACGGCTTCGGAACGACCGTCGGCACGATCTTCGGCTGCTGCCCCAACACCACTTACGGCGAAAGCATCGGCTGTGTGGCAATCACCAAAAACGCCTCGATTTACACCATAATCGGCGCGGCTGTTATCGCGATTATAATCGCGTTTTTCAGCCCGTTCATCGCACTTATCGAAACAATCCCCGTCTGCGTACTTGGCGGCGTATGCCTGGCGCTCTACGGATTTATCGCAGTCAGCGGTCTTAAAATGCTGCAAAACGTTGACCTCGGCGAAAGCAAAAACCTCTTCGTCGTATCGGCAATCCTTATTACGGGTATCGGCGGACTCGCTCTTAAATTCGGTCTTGCAACGAAGGGCAAAGCAATCATCACCATCACCAACATCGCAACCGCTCTTATCGTAGGTATCCTTACCAACGTCATTCTTTCCATCAAAACCAAGAAAGAAAAACAGGGCGAAGTCAAAGACGGCGAAAGCATCGCGGTCGTGGGCGAAGGCGTAACGTATGACACGGACGACAAACTCCCCGGCGTCAGAAAAGACGAAGTCGTGGCTGAAAGCGAAGCAGTCGACGAAGCAGTCGAAGAACTCGGACTCGAAGACGAAGACAAAACCGCGACGGTGGAATTCCAAACGATTGAAGAAGCAAAGGACGAATCGTCCGACAAGTAATAATCAACGAAATATCAAAAAGTCCTCATAGTTTTATGAGGACTTTTTTTATACCTGAAATGCATTTTTTTGCATAGTTTTAAAACAAGGTAACCCTTCCGGGATATACGGCGCACACTGCGCTTTTGAAATCGCATTATCGCCTGCGATAACGCTCACTCTTTTGCTTGTGAGCGCCTTTTCTCCACGCAAGTACAAAAGTATCTTGCGTGGGTTTTATAACAAGGATTC
>ENA-UAOW01000010-UAOW01000010.1-human-gut-metagenome-genome-assembly--contig:-NODE-10-length-139167-cov-23.239383_pt1 | contig 139167 bp, 116 predicted proteins | sample MGYA00243470_ERZ654559 | MGnify/ENA primary metagenome ERZ654559 (study PRJEB26926, sample SAMN06164851) | human gut metagenome | biome: ENVO:00009003; feature: ENVO:2100002; material: ENVO:00002003...
GCGAGCATTTTTCATAAAAGCGTTGAAATATCGGCGTTTTGGCAACGTTTGTATTATTATCTGTTGGCATGCCAACAGATAATAATGCGAACTTAGGTTTTCGGTTTGCTTTCCTTTTCGTTTTTTCCGCGCGGGAAGAATCTGACGTTTTTCATCATGACGTCTGCGTACGTCAACGTCAGTATTTTCGTATGGGCGTCTTCGGTTTTCACGGTGAATACGTTGGGGTACAGGTCTTCGATCACGCCGTCGACGCGGATAAACCTGTTTCTTCCACGATTGATAAGGAGTTTCAGGTCGATTCCTTTCAGGTTTTTCACACGCTCCACGGCGACTGATATATTGTTTGTCGCTTCTCTCATAAGAAAAGTATTGCCGTTTTTTGATAAAATAAGCCCGCCGCGTTTTGCTTTCGCGATGCGCGTCGGGCATAATATGTTTTATTTTGTTTTATTTCAGATTAAAAGTCATCTTCCTCGTCTTCTTCTTCGTCGTCGTCTTCCTCGTCGTCGAAATCGTCGTCGGGGATATCGTCGCCTTCGCCGTAATCGTACTTGGTTTCGTCGTCGTCGAAACTGTCTTCGTCTTCGAGGTCGTCGTCTTTCCTCCTCTCGTCGTGTTCAAGCTCGGACAGCATGATTTCGTCGGTCTCGTCCATTTGTTCGACCGCGTCGTCTTCGACGTACTCGCGCCAGCTTTCGTCGTTGTCGTCGTTGTCGTCGTCTTCCTTTTCTTCGGCATCGGCTGCCTTTGACTTCATTTCTTCGCGGCAGGTCGCGCACATATCTTCACCGTCGTCGATGGGGTTGATTTTGCAGATGGGGCAAATTCTTTCTTCGGTATCGAGAATGTCCTCGTCGTCTTCGATAAGGCTCATACCGCCGATTTTAAGTTCCGCCTTGCAAACGTCGCACAAATCTTCGTCGTCTTTTATCCAGTTAAGTTCACACCTTGGGCATTTTTTGTAAGCCATAAAGCACCTCACTTAATATTGCTTGTTTTTTTCGTTGCTATTATAATCATAATACGATTATTTGTAAACTGTTTTATGTTACAATTTTGCGACTTATGTAAAATAATATAAAAGTATTTTTATTTATTACATTATTATACGCGCGCGACAAAAACCGTTACCGGAATATTTCTTATTTTCGGCGGTTTTTAAGGAAAAATAAAAACAACCGCAGAAAGCGGTTGCTGAAACCATATGTCATTGCGAGCACACACAATACTCGTTTTCTTCCGTACGAAGTACTATGTCATTGCGAGCGGAAAACGGGGACCCCAAAAGATACTTTCGTACTTTTGGGGAAAAGGAGTATGCGAGCGTAAGACAGGCGATTGTCGCGTGCGGCGATTGACTGGTCAAAAACGAAGCATACGACGCGGAGAAAAAGGCGCAAACAAGCAAAAGACAAACAAACAAATAAAATGCGTTTGTTTGGTCAAAAGCGCAGTTTGCGACTAGGCGCCTTCCAATATCATCTTGTCCGCGACAAGCGCGATAAATTCCCCGTTCGTGGGCTTATCGTTTGCTGTGTAAACCTTGATGCCGAAAATGCTGTTGATATTTTCGATTTTGCCGCGATTCCAGGCGACTTCGATTGCGTGTCGTATCGCGCGCTCGACCTTGCTGCTGCTCGTGTCGAATTTATCGGCAATCGACGGATACAGTTTTTTGGTGATGTTGTTGATGATATCGGGCGTATCGACCGCCATTTTGATTGCTTCCCTTAAAAACTGATAGCCTTTGATATGGGCGGGAATGCCGACCGAAATAAATATGTTTGCGATTCTTTCGTCCAACGACCTGTTCACGCGAGAAGACACTTTGTGCGTTTCTTCACGCGGCGCGGCGACGGTTGCGGCGGGCGCAAGCATTTCGCGCATATATTCGGCAAGTTTATCGTAATTTACGGGCTTTGCCATAAAGTAACTTGCTCCGAGGCGCAACGATTTCGTAACAAAGCCGTCGGTTGCAAGCCCCGATACCATTATTGTTTTCGGTTTTTCGTCAAAAGCGGAAAGCGCGCTCAACACGCCGAATCCGTCCAGTTCGGGCATAACGATATCGAGAAGTAAAAAGTCGGGCTTGTGTTTTTCGACAAGTTTTATCGCTTCAACCCCGTCGGGCGCGATGCCAACCACCTTGAAATCGGTATTGTTCGTGAAATAATTTCGCATTTCTTCTGCGAAAGAGATGTTATCGTCCGCTATAACGATTGTGTGCATTTAAGTTACCCCCTGAAATGTAATTATTCGACGGAAACCAAAATAATACTTCGTTTTCCGTGTTGCAATGCGATTATAACAAATAAAACAAGTAAAAACTCAATGATTTTCACTTGTTTTTGTCGATTTTTGTCTAATTTTGTCGAATTAAAAATTAAAAAGAAACCGCCCCTTACGGGACGGCTTGGTTTTTTATTCATTTTCCGACTCGAAAACCGCCTTGTAGTCGTCCGCGGTCATTTTGCCGACAACCATATCTTTGGTTTCGGGCTTTACGATATCGCCGGTTTGCAATTTAACGCGATACGTATATTCTTTCGTGCCGTCAAGGAAGTACATGTAATCGCCTAAGATTACGGGCGCGAACCAGGACGAAGAAAGGTTGAATTCCGCAACGAGTTCTTCCGTGGTAAGGTCAAGGGACGCGTAATTATAGCGATAAAGTGCTTTTGCACTCGACGCGTCGGTATAGAAGACGTAGCCGTTCCTGACGTCGCGGATTGTGATCTGACGTTTGAGTTGGCTGTCGGATTCGGTCGCGGTTGCGGGGACGTTCTGAGGTTCTTTGCCCTGTTCCACGTATTTAAGATAAGGGGCGGAAGATACGGTGACGAACGCCGACTTTTCGTCGATGCCCTTTACTGCCGCAACGTTGGACGAAGACGCGTCTTTCATCAGAAGCACTTCGTTTTTGCTGTCGAACGAGAAGTCCGTGCCGAACGTATATGCACAAAGCTGAACCTTGGAATCCTTATCGGTTTTGGTGTAATAGACGGTGATTTTGTCGCCTTTCACGACGTAGTCTTTCACGGACACGGTCGCGTTGTAAAGATAGCTGTCCGCATCGCCGCCGAAAGAGTTGTCGGTGATGACGTCCTTAATCGTGCCGTCCGCATAAATGACCGAAAGGGTGTTGAATTTCTTCCAGCTGTCGCTGTCGGCAGCATTCGATACCATAAGCGCCATGCCGGAGAACGCGCCGCTTGCGACGATGGGTTGCAACGACGAAACGTTGCTGCGTACTTCGACGTAGTTTTTCTTGTTGTTGATTTTGCCCAGCGACTTTTTGTTGAGGTCGATTTTCTTCAACGCGCCGCCGTCAAGGACGAGAAGCGAGTTGTCCGTAACGAAGAAGTCGGCAGAACGATTTGCAATCGTGTATAAAAGTTCCGTCTTTTTGCCGTCAAGACTCACGCGGAAAAAGTCAAGGTATTTCGTATTGACTTCGCCGCTCTTGGTTTTGTCGGTGTTGGGGGACGCAAAGTAAATCCAGTTGCCCCTGACGTAAATGCCGGATTTCGTGCTGGTCGAATAAATGTTTTTGTTGACAAGCGCGACGCGGCTGCCTTCGATGATGTTGCCGTTTTCGTCAAGTTCCGCACGGTACAGGCAGGACTTTTCCTGTTTGCCGAATTTGTTTTCGGCGTCCGCCCCGACGTATGCGTTGACGAAATAAACGTAGCCCCCCTGTTTCACGACGAAACTGCCGTTGTTTTCAACGGGGCTCGAAGCGTATTTGTTGCCGTCGGCAACGCCGCTTGCCTTATAAGTTTTGCCGTTGCACGCCACAAGACCGATTGTAAGGACGAGAACAAGTGCTATAACGGCGATTATTTTTTTGTTCATGACAATCTCCTTGAATATAAATTCATAGATAAAAATATTATATAGTAAACAATAAATTATGGCAAACGAAAATAAACAAATTTTAACGATATGAGGTTTCAATGTATAAAAAATTTGGCGAATTTTACAAGATTGACAACGGCGGAGTCCCGAAAAAACCGCAAAACGCAAAAATCGCCGCGCCGACGCCACGCGAAGTCGACACCGTGAAAAGCCCCTTTTCGGCGGCGGCGTATCGTGAATTTATGGAAAAACACAAGGCCTTGTCCGCAAAAATCGATTCCATAAAAAACTCCGAAAAACGTTGACTTTTGTCATTCGATGTGCTACATTAACCTTGTTCAAGGGGAGTAGTAACTCTTTGAGTGGCAATGCCGACATGCTGACCAGACGGTCCGGTTTGCCTTAATTCACGAGACTTTGGACGGCAATTCGCCGTGACAAGGTCTTTTTTATTTATGAAAAACAACGGAGGGAACAATGGTTGAAATTCTTGCAATAACGCGCACGGGCGATATCTGCCTTACCGTGTTTTTGTTTCTCGTGGGGCTTGTCCTTATCATCAAAGGCGGCGACTGGTTTGTGGATTCCGCAAGCAAGATTGCCGAAATGTCGGGCGTGCCGCAATTCATCATCGGCGCGACGGTCGTGAGCATCGGCACGACTTTGCCCGAACTTATCACGTCGTCCATTGCCGCAGGCGAAGGCAACGCGGCAATCGCAATCGGCAACGCCGTCGGCAGCGTGAATGCGAACATCGGGCTTATTATGGCGGTGTCGCTTTTGTTTTTACCGCACGCTTTTGATAAGAAAGCATATCTCTTTAAGGGCATAACAATGATTTTATCCATCGTTATTTTGTTCTTAATGTGCCTGAAAGGTTATTTGAACGCATATTTGTCAATTATTCTTCTGGTTGTTTTTCTCGTCTTTGTGGCGGAAAATATCATCGTCGGAAAAAAAGAAGCGACAAAGAATAAGATTGTCGACAACGGCACGAATCCCGCTTCTGTCGATGCGAACGGCAACCCCGCCGAGTCCGGAAACGCAACCGACGAAAGCACAAACACGGATGCCTTGGCCGCCAAAAAACAAAAGACGAAAGACATCGCAAAAAGCATTATCTTCTTTATTCTCGGCACGGCGTTTATCGTCGGCGGCGCGCAACATCTCGTAACTTTCGGCAGCAAACTCGCGGGATATATGGGCGTCCCCGAAAGAATCGTCGCGATCACCCTTGTCGCAATCGGCACGTCGCTGCCCGAACTTGTCACGACGGTTACGTCGATTATCAAGAAAAAACACGACTTGTCCATCGGCAATATTATCGGCGCGAACGTCATCGATATTTGTTTAATCCTGCCGGTTTGTGCAATGATTTCGGGCGGCAGACTTCCCATCGAATTCAACTCGCTTTACATAGATATGCCCTTCTGCATAGGCTTCACTCTGCTTGCGATTCTGCCCGCGGTTATCACCAAAAAGTTCTCGCGCGTGCAAGGCGGCGTTATCCTTGCAACCTACGTCGCCTATATGACGGTATCAATCGTCCTGTAACAACTTTTCTTTTCAAAAACAAAGCACCGATTTCTCGGTGCTTTTTAATTGTTCCGTGTATTTTGCTTTTTCGGTGTATTGTGTTTATTCGGTGTATTTTGCGCGGATTTCGTCCACGTCGAGTTGAGTTAATCCGTATTCTTTCAAAAGGTAGTTTTCAAAACTGCCGTATTTTTTGAAAATCGCGTCGCGGGCGGCGTCAAGGTAACTTTTGTCGACGATGAAAAGCGGCTCGTAACTGTTTTTTATGAACGGGTGCACGATTTTCGGGATTTTGTCGAACATTACTTTTCTGATGTTGTCCCGTATTTTCAGACTTTTAAGGTAATCTTTCACGATTTCGTCGTAGGACACGCCCAAAACCGCAAGAAGAAGCGCGCTGCCGCACCCCGCGCGGTCTTTTCCCGCCGTGCAGTGTTGCAAAAACGGCACTTCGCCGCGCTTTACCGCAAGCAGCATATTTTTGTATCCGTCGTTACCGAAAGGCAGGTACGAATAAAACTCGCACACGTCCGCGGGCTTGATTTTTATGAACATTCTTTCCATTCCGCCCGTCTGCAACTTGAAAACCTTGCCCTTTGTGATGTCGTTGGGATAATGTAAATGCTTTGCGCCGATGCGCTCGTAAATATACTCTTTGTTTTTGTCCACCTCGTCGCGGTCGCGGTAATCGAAAACTTCCAAAAGGCCGAGGGTTTTCAAAAACGCGATATCGTTGTCGTTTGCAAAATCCAAAAGACCGCTTCTGAAAAACAGTCCGCTTTTGACTTTTCTGCCGTCCGCCGTGGGGATTCCGCCAAGATCTCTGAAATTAAATACGTTGTCCATAAAATACTCCGTATTCAAGTATATCAAACGACGGGCGGAAAATCAACGGCTATAATATTTTTTTATTACGTTTATAAATTCCTCGGTCGAGTACGAACCTTCGCGGTTGATACGCCTCATATAAATCACGCTGTCGGGATCGCCGAATCTTGCGCTCGTTACGCCCTCGTTGCAAGTCAAAGTGATTTTATATCCGAGCTTTTTCAAGGTGTTTTTTGCAAGGGCGGAATATTTTCCGAAAGGATATGCGTAAACCGCCGTGTCGTAGCCCGCGTATTCCTTGATTTTGTCATGCAGTTTCATCGTGTCGGCGGTGAATATTTTCACGTATTCGTCGTCCGATTCGTACGGTTTTTGCGCGATTCCGTAACGCGGCTTGAACTTGTGCATTCCGAAACTGTGATTGCCGAAATATATCACGCCGTCCTTTGCCGCGTCCGCCATTTCGTCCCAGGTAATGTGCGAATAATTTGGGTTTTTGGAGTCGCCCGATGTCGTCGTATATTCCGAATATGCCCCGACCACGTTGATGACCGCCGTGAATCCGTGCTTTTTCAGAATCGGCACGGCGTAATATAAATTGTTGTAATGCCCGTCGTCGAAAGTAATAAGCACGGGTTTTTCCGGAAGCATACCGCGACCTTCCGAAAACGCGATGATTTCATTCGGAGTTACCGAAACGAACCCTTCGTTTTTAAACGCGACAAGGTCGTTTTCGAACTGTTTTTCGCTGACGATATATCTTCCTTTGCTTCCGTTTAACACACTGTGATACATTATCGTTACGATTTTCGTTTCGAGAACTTCCGCGCGCGCGACGCGCGCGTTACAATTTATTATTCCCGTCGCCGACAACGAAAAAACCGCAAAAATCGCCGCGGAAATTATGACTTTTATGAACTTCTTCATACGCCTATTATGCGTAACGACGCGATATTTATTTGGGGTTTGAAATGGATAAAATTTTCGCGGTAAAAGCAAGGTGGCTCGGAAGAATCCGAGCCACCTCACTAATTATATGATAAGGGGGAAAATTATGAGCGATTTAATATCAAATGTAATTTCACTTGATTTATGGCATCATAATACAATGATATTTTTGACTTGTCAAGTGGTTTTATACAACTTTTTGCAAAATTTTTTTATTTTTTTTCTTTTGTCGGTTAAACGACCGAAATTGATACGTTTTTTTGTGATTTTTATCAATTCATTATACAAATATTGATATATGTCTATATAAAATTTTACATATTTTGACGATTGTCATAATTTTCCAGCGCATATTCCGCAGCAAACTGCCCCGCGATCGCGCCGTCCGACGACGCCGTGACAATCTGGCGCAGGTTTTTTTCGCGCACGTCGCCCGCGGCAAAAATCCCCTTGACGCTCGTCTGCATTTTATCGTCGGTAACTATATAACCTTTGTCGTCTTTTTTGATTTCCGACGGTATAAAGCCCGTTTCGGGTTCTGCGCCGAGCGCGACGAATACGCCGTCGGTTTCAAGCGTTTTCACGCCTCCGTCCATAAATTTCACGTCGACGGATTCAAGTTTTTCGTTGCCGTGAAATGCGCCTATTACGCCATTTAACACAAAATCGATTTTTTCGTTGTTTTTTGCCCGTTCAACCAGGATTTTTTCGGCGCGGAAACCTTCGCGCCTGTGCACGATATAAACCTTGTTCGCAATCGTCGCAAGGTACAGCGCGTCCTTGAAAGCGGTGTTGCCGCCGCCCGCGACGACGACGGTTTTCCCCTTAAAGAAATTCCCGTCGCAAACCGCGCAGTACGACACGCCGCGCCCGATAAAATCTTTTTCATTTTCGATGCCGGTTTTTCTGTCGTAAGTGCCGACCGCTAGAATCAGACTTTTGTATTTTACGTCGCCGCCTTTAAGCACCGCCTTGTTTTCTTCCGGGAAAACGCCCGTAACCTCGTCAAAGATAAACTCCGCGCCGTACTTTTCGGCTTGCGAAAACGATTTAATCATAAGGTCGCTGCCCGAAATCCCGTCGGTGCCCATATAGTTTTCAAGGTCGTTTGCAAGATTTGCCTTGCCGCCCGGCGCAGACTTTTCGACAATGCCGACTTTTGCGCCCGCGCGCGCCGCATATATACCCGCCGTCAGCCCCGCAGGACCCGCTCCTATTATCAATACGTCGTATTCTTTCATACTGCCTCCGTTTTTATTATATCACAACCCGCCGCCGTTCAAGTATAGAAACGCAAATACGGGCAAGAATTATGTCGGACAAGAACAATACGAGGTGAACAATGAAAAAAATCGTTATCGTAACTCTTCTTCTGATGATTTCCCTTTCGGGCTGCGTCGATACAAAAAATCGCAAACAGGACTGCGTACGGATACATATTCGCGCGAACAGCAATTCCGAAATCGACCAGAGCGTGAAGCTTGATGTGCGCGACGCCGTCGTAAATTACCTTACGCCGCTGCTTTCGGATTGCAAGTCGTCGGACGACGCGAAAGAAGTGATAAGAAACAATCTTGGCGCCCTGAAAAAGACGTCGGACGACGTCCTTCTTGACAAAGGTTTTTCTTACCGCGCGACCGTGCGGCTTTCTTCGGAAAAGTTTCCTTATAGGAAATACGACGACGTATCTTTCCCCGCGGGCGTTTACGACGCGCTTATCGTGGAACTTGGCGAAGGGACGGGAAATAATTGGTGGTGCGTGTGTTTTCCGCCGTTGTGTTTCGTCCCCGACGACGGCAGCGAAAACTTTCGATACAAATCGAAAATCGTTGAAATAATCAAAAAATTCAGAGGTGAAGATGAATAAAAACTCGCAAAAAATCTTGTGCGCTTTCGTACTATTTGTGACAATGCTCACGGCGGTTCTGGCGTTTTCGGGCGTAATGACGAAAGACGACGCCGTGACCGAAGCGGTCGTGCTGAAACAAGGCTCGACGGGCAATCAGGTGAAAACCGTACAAACGAAACTCAAACGCTGGGGCTATTATACGGGCGCGGTCGACGGCATATACGGCACGGCGACAACGAAAGCGGTAAAGTATTTCCAAAGCAAAAACGGGTTGACCGCAGACGGTATCGTCGGCAAAAAAACCGCCGCCGCAATGGGAATCAGTCTGTCTACCGGCAACACGACGGGCTCGTCAAGCGGATACTCGTCGTCGGACGAATACCTTCTTGCAAAATGCGTGTACGCCGAAGCGCGCGGCGAACCTTACGTCGGACAAGTCGCGGTCGCGGCAGTCGTGTTGAACCGCGTGAAAAGCGCGTCTTTCCCCAACACTATCGCCGGCGTAATTTATCAGCCGTGGGCGTTTACCGCAGTCAACGACGGACAAATCAATCTTTCGCCCAACGCCACCGCAATCAAAGCCGCAAAGGACGCCCTGAACGGCTGGGATCCCACAAACGGCTGTCTGTATTATTACAATCCGTCAACCGCCACGTCAAAGTGGATCTGGTCCAGAACGGTGATGCTTTCCATCGGCAAGCACAACTTTGCCAAATGAGGTGCGTATGAATAAAAAAGCAATAATAGCGGTAAGCGTGATTATGGTCGCAATGGCGGCGGGGGTGATAACTCTCGGCGTGCTTTTCGGAAGAGAAAAGAAAGCGCGCGCCGAAACCGAAAACGTGTTGGAAGCGCATTACCAGCAATCTTATTATACCCTGCTGGACGAAACGAACGACCTTGAAATCAAATTCGCGAAACTGACGGTCGCACGAGGGAAAACCACAAGACTTTCTCTTTTGTCGGACGCCGTGAAGTCCGGGGAACTTGCCGTTTGCGCGTTATCCGCCCTTTCGGGCTCGGACGTGAGCATTGAAAACACAATGCGATTTCTGAACCAGACGGGCGACTTTTCGGCGTATCTCAAAGACAAACTCGAATCGGGCGGAGAGATTACGGCGGAAGAAAACACGGCAATCGGGAAAATTCACGAAATGCTGAAAACGCTGTCGCAGGAACTTAATAAAGTCAAGGACAAAATATCCGAAGGATACCTTTTCGTAAACGGCGTAAATGACAAATCGGACGTTTTATCCGACGTTTTCGCCGCATTAAACGACCCGTCTGTCGAATACCCGCAACTTATCTATGACGGACCTTTCAGCGACGGCAGAAACGATAAGGTAATAAAAGGTCTTCCCGAAAACGAAGTAACAAAAGAGCAAGCAACCGCCATCGTCACGGATATTTTCGGCGACAAAATACAAAATCTGAACTTTCTAGGTCAGTGGGGCGGCGACATCGAAACGTACAATTTCGACTGCATGCTTTTGGGCGTGAGAACGACTTTGCAGGTCAGTAAGCGCGGCGGAATGTTATTGAACGTGAGCGGTAGCCGCGACGTTACAAACCCCGTTTTGTCGGTTGAAGATTGCGTCGAAAAGGCAAAAGTTTTCCTTGAAAAATGCGGTTTTCATGACATGCGGGACGTGTGGAGCGCAAACGACGACAGCACGGTTTATATCAATTTTGCGCCCGTGTTGTCGGACGGCACGATACTTTATCCCGACCTTGTGAAGGTGAAAATTGCCGCGGATAACGGCGACGTTCTTGGAATGGACGCGGTAAATTATGCCTTCAACCACGTTGAAAGAAAAACGCAGACGCCCGCGGTTTCCCGCGAGTCCGCAAAGGCGAAAGTCGGCTTTGAAAACGCGTCGGACGGCAGACTTTGCGTCATTCCGTACAAGACAAGTTCCGAAAACCTCTGTTACGAATTCATCGTGGAATCGGGCGGAATATATTATATTTATATCGACGCTCTGACAGGCGAAGAAATCAATATTCTGTACGTTATCTCGACCACGGGCGGCGACAAACTAATATAAAAAGCATAAAAAAATCGTACGGGGCAACCCGTACGATTTTTTTTTGTTTTGTGTCTTGTTAGCGACGTCTTGCCATAATCTTGATAAGCCTTGACAAAGATATTACGCCCGCCATAAACGGTATGAGCATTGTTGACGCAACGTCGATGATAATTTTTACGTAGTTTGAGAAATCCGGCGTGTTCACGAAGAAATACGGGTTTACCAGAGTGTAAAGGAAATACGCGACGGCTGCAAGCGTCAGAGTTTCCAGAACGGCAATTGTCGGGACGTAGTCCTTGCGGATATTGTATTTTACGCCGTATTCGCTGCGTTTGTACTTTGTGATTTTTTTGCGGTTCGCGCTTAAAACCAGCATAAGGAATACGTTGGGGAGATTCAGTATCGTGCAAGCCGAGGCGATAAGTTCCGCCCCCGTGTCGATTTTTCTGCGGCGCACGCATCCGAGCGACATAAACGAACTCGACGCGCATACCCAAGCCAGAAATACCAGCAGGTCAAAATAAATCCAGACGTATCCGACGATTGTTTTAAGCAGTTCATCGTTTGCGACGCTCGGCAACGCGTTGACGAACGACAACGACATTTTGTGCAGCGGATAAAACCACGCAAACATAAACGCCGTGAAAAATACGTACGTGAAAATCGCAAACGCCATACCCGATTTTACGGTGTGATTGACCTTCCCGATTTGTGCCGCTTCCGCCTTTTCTTCGGGTTTCGGGACGGGTTTTTCAAGAGGTTTGGGTGCAGGCGCAATGGGCGGCGCGATGTTGATTTTGTGCTCGGGCTCGGGCATTTTTACCTGCACGGGCGCAACGGGCTGCATCGGCATCGGCGGCTCGGGACGCACTGTTTCGTTCACGTTTTCCGCGCTGATTCGATCGATTTCAAGTTGTCTTGCTTTTTCCGCCTGTTTCTTTTCAACAAGTTTTTTCAATAAAAGTTTTGCCTGCGACTTCGTGATGACGACGCCCTTAATGCAATAAAGACGGGTGCCGCAATCGACGCAGGAAAACACGACTTGTCCGTCCTGCAAAGTCATCTGTGCCCCGCACTCGGGACAAACGACAATTTTATCCATAAAACCTCCTTTAAGGTGTTTTTTTTATAACTTAAACTGCATTTTGTGCAGTATTAACATTGATAAGGTATCTCTAAAAAAGTAAGAACTCTGAGTTTTTGTAATTCCATAAAACGGCGAAGTTTTAATGGAAATACTCTCCCCTAAAAAGTCAGAATTTTGATGAGATTGTGGTTTTCTCGGCGGGTTCTGGAAAATCCAGTGTACTTGGCGTACACGATTTTTCGGGTTCCGCCGAAAAAGCAGAATATCGCAAAATTATGACTTTTTAACGGATTTCGCCGCCGCCGAGACATATGGGCGAATCAACCTCATACATCACCGCATATTGTCCTGCCGCCACGGCGCGTTGCGGACGGTCGAAGTACAAATGCACGTCGTCGCCGTCGATTACCGCAGTTGCGTTTTCAAGGGGCTGACGATGACGGATACGGGCAAGCACCCGAAACTCCTTCTCGTCGGGTTTTTTTGTGATAAAGTTGAAGCCGCGCGTCGTGAGTTCCTTTGTGAACAGCAGATCGCACTCTCCCTGATTGACGTAAAGGATATTGTTTTCCACGTCTTTTTTGACGACATACCACGGCTCACCGTTGCCCGCGCCGCCAAGACCGAATCCTTTTCTTTGTCCGACGGTGTAATAAAACACGCCACTGTGAGTGCCGACGGTTTTGCCGTCAAGTGTTTTGATATCCCCTTCCTGCATGGGGATATATTTTTTTAAGAATTCGCGGAAGTTGCGCTCCCCGATGAAGCAAACGCCCGTGCTGTCCTTCTTTTCGGCAGTGGAAAGTCCGTTTTCTTCGGCAATTTTCCTGACTTCGGGTTTCAAAAGGTTTCCGACAGGGAAAATGACGTTTTCGATTTGTTTTTCCGAAACCTGATTCAAAAAGTACGTCTGGCACTTGTTCTCGTCCTTTGCGCGGGCAAGGTAGGCGCGACCGTCCTTTTTCAGCACGTTGCAGTAATGCCCTGTCGCGATAAAGTCGGCGTCAAGGTCTTTGGCGTACTTTGCAAACGGGCCGAATTTGATTTCCCTGTTGCACAGAACGTCGGGGTTCGGCGTGAGCCCGCGTTTATAGTAATCGACAAACTGCCTGAAAACGTTATCCCAGTATTCCTTGGACAAATCGACGGTGTAATAAGGTATGTCGAGTTTCCCCGCGACGGCGCGCACGTCGTCGTAGTCGTCAAGAGCGGTACAGCAACCGCTTTCGTCTTCTTCAACCCAGTTTCTCATGAACAGCCCGATGACGTCGTAGCCCTGCTGTTTCAGGAGAAGCGCGGCAACGCTGCTGTCGACGCCGCCGCTCATACCAAGCACAACTCTTTTCTTACTCACCGCACAACTCCGTCGAAAGATATTTCATACCGCCGTCGGGAAGGATAACGACGATGTTGCCCTTTTCCCCGTGCGACGCAAGGTTTTTTGCAGCCTGAATCGCCGCGCCCGACGAAATACCGACGAAAATGCCTTCTTCTTTCGCAAGGTTTCTGGCGCATTCCATGGCGTCTTCGTCCGACACGTCCTCGACTGCGTCCAGAACGTCGGGATCAAGGATTTTCGGCACGAAGTTTGCGCCGATGCCCTGAATTTTATGAGGTCCCGCTTTCCCGCGCGTGAGCAAGGGGCTTCCTTTCGGCTCAACCCCGCAAATAAGCGTGGAAGTTTTATAGGTGTCGATATATTTTTTAATGCCCATTATCGTGCCGCCGGAGCCTATGCCCGCGACAATCCAGCTGACGTTGTTAAGGTCGGCGAAGATTTCCTTTGCGGTGTGCATAAAGTGCGCCGCAGGATTTGCGGGATTTGTGAACTGCGACGGGATAAAAGCGTGGCCGTAACGTGCTTTGAGCCTTTCCGCCATTTCGATACTGCCGCGCATGCCTTCCGACTTTGGCGTAAGGACGATTTCCGCGCCGTACGCTTTCAGAACTTTTATTCTTTCGACGCTCATATTTTCGGGCATTGTGAGAATAAGTTTCATTTTAAGAGCGGCGCATACCATGGCAAGTCCTATGCCGGTATTGCCGGAAGTCGGCTCGATAATAACGGTGTCTTTGTCGATTGCGCCCGACGACGTCGCTTCCAGAATCATGTTATAAGCGGCGCGGTCTTTCACGCTGCCCGACGGATTGAAATATTCCAGCTTCCCAAAGACGTTCACGTCGTCGTAACTTATGCTGTTGAGTTTCACAAGCGGGGTTTTCCCGATTGTTTCCAGAATATTGTCGTATAACATACAATTCACCTCGTAAAATATTGTAAACCGCGGCGGAAAAATAGTCAAGCGGCGAAAGTGCGCACGCTTCATTTTTCAAAAATAAAACCCCGCATAAGCGGGGTTAAAACTCGTTTTACGAAAGATTACGCTTCGGGAGTTACGGGAATATCGAGATCCGCCGAAATATCCGCAGCCGCCTTTCTTTCGGCGATTTCTTTCACCATTTCGCGCTGACGCTTTTCGGTAAGGTTGTAGAAGAAGATGGGGATAATGCAGGCGATGAAGCTCACTACGCCCGACAAGACAAGCATCATCCACAACTTGTTAAGTCCCGCGACGTCCATATTGCCGACAGGGTCGGTCGGGGAAATGTTGCTCATTCCGTATGCGAGAACACCGATGAACGCGCCGATTGCCATACCGATTTTATTCATAAGGGTTTGCATTGCAAAGCAGATACCTTCGCCGCGCTCGCCCGTCTTCCATTCAAGATAGTCAACCGTATCGCCGATCATCGCGTAGGTCATAATGTTGGAAATACCCTGCGGGATACCGATAAGGATAAGGCAGATTGCCGCGACGTAAATGCCGCCCGCACGAAGTGCGCCTGCACTGAAATCCCACATGAAGAACATAATTATCATTGCGACCGCGCCGATTATGTGCGAGCCGATGAACGTCCATTTTTTGCCGAATTTGTTGGTAAGCCACGGGCAAAGCACCGAAGCCACAAGACCGCCCGGCACGACCAGCATCGTCAGAAGGCTGTATGCGCTTTCGTTTTGCAAGGCGTATTTACAGAAGTACAAGCCGCCCGTATATGTATAAACCATTCTCGCGCCGCCAAGGATACCCGAAAGAACAAGGAGCAACAAAGGTTTGTTTTTGAACAGCAACCCGAGGTTGTGTCCGAGCGTCGGGGGATTGTCGTCTTCCGCAGCACCGAATCTTTCTTTGGTGTTTTTGAAACCATAGAAGAACATCGGCATCGCAAGCACGACAAGCACTATCGCCGCGATGAAGTAAGTATAACGCAAGGCTTTCTGGTTTGCGTCCGCACATTCCGTCCTTAAAAGACCGCTTGCGGAGCGGAAATTCTGCTTATAATATTCTTCCTTGACTTCGACGCTCTTGATATCGCCGTTTTTCTTGAATTTGATATTAAGATATTTCGGATTGTCCTTATCGTCGTAGATAACCGTTCTGCCGTATTTGAAGCCTGCCGCTTTCGCCGCTTCGGTAAGGTTGCCTTCCTTGATATCGCCGTCGTTGAAGTATGCTTTTTGCATTTCCGTATCAAAGACGTAAACGTTTTTCGTGCTGTCGTTGACGTCGTTGATCTGGTAAACGATGACGGGGGTTTGCACCGCAAGTTCGTTATACTTGTATTCCGCAGTGACGCCCGAGGTAATAATAGGCACGAAAACGGTAACGATACCTGCGCCGAGCGTGCACGCAAGACGCGCAACTGTCAGCATTTTTCCGCGGGAGTCGGTGTTGTTTGTCATTGCGGAAGAAAGTCCCCAGTAAGGAACGTCCGCAACCGTATACACGACCGACCAGATAACGTAAATCACCGAAAGAGCCGCAAAGCCGCCGCCCGTTTTCGGGTACCAGGGCAGGAAGCACAAAATGGTAACGACGCCGATGGGAATCGCCATCCATTTGAGATAAGGACGGCACTTGCCCCACTTCGTACGGGTTCTGTCGACGACGCTACCCATAATGGGATCGTTGAAAGCGTCGAAGATACGCGTGCCGAGCATGAGCCAGGCAACCGCCATAACGCCCGACATAACGCCGATTTTCGTGTTAAGGTCAAAGCCCAGTGCGTCTGTCATGAAGACGGTAAGATAACTGCCGATAATCGTACAAATGAAGTTTTGTCCGAAACCGGCAACGGAATAAGCAATCGCTTCTTTCGGCTGCATTCCCTCGCCCGGCGTGGTGCCGAAAAGCTTATGAAGGAAAGCGTCGACTTTTGGATTTTTACTCATAATCTCTCCTTATGGATTTTCAAAAGATAATAGGTATTATATCATTCGCCGCCCTGTTTTTCAAGCGTTTAAGGGAAAGACAACCCGCGTTTTGTCTTTTTTTGTAAATGATGATAAAACTTTTCCTGTTTTTTTAAAAAATACTCTTAACAATTTTGCAATTTTAATTTATTTTTAATATTAAGATCTATTATTTTAAAATCAAAAAATATGGAAGGCGCTTTTTATGTTGAGACTTGAAGAAATTAAAAAAGATTTTAAGACAGACAACAACGTCGTAAACGTCTTGAAAGGCATCACGATCCAATTCCGCAAACAAGAATTCGTGGCAATACTCGGCCATTCCGGCTGTGGCAAAACAACCCTTCTGAACATAATCGGCGGGCTGGACAAATGCACGTCGGGCAACGTCATCATCGACGGCCGCTCCACGAAAGAATACAACGACCTTGACTGGAACGATTATCGCAACAAGCGTATCGGCTTCGTCTTCCAAAGTTACAATCTGATTCCGCACCTGACGGTTCAGAAAAACGTGGAACTTTCGATGACGCTTGCGGGCGTATCGAAAGAAGAACGCCATGCCCGCGCGCTTGAAGCGCTTGACAAAGTCGGGCTGAAAGCGCACGCTAGAAAACATCCGTCGCAACTTTCGGGCGGACAAATGCAGCGCGTCGCGATTGCCCGCGCCATTGTCAACAATCCCGAAATCATTCTTGCGGACGAACCGACGGGCGCGCTCGACAGCGAAAGCGGCGTCGAGGTTATGGAACTGCTGAAAGAAATTTCAAAAGATCACCTTATCGTCATGGTCACGCACAACTCGCAACTTGCCGACGAATACGCAACCCGTATTCTCAATATGTCGGACGGCGTCATCATCGGTGACACGAACGAGTACACCCTTGACGAGTGTCTTAGCGACGAGGCGGCAGACCTTGCCGCAAAAACCGCCGCCGAAGAAAAAGCGCTTTCCGACATCGAACAGTCGGGTGCGAAAAACGCCAAGCGCGCGCTGAAACGCATTGAAAAGAAAAAGCGCAAAAAGGCGTCGATGTCGCCGCTCACCGCGTTTTCGCTGTCTTTCACAAACCTGATAAGCAAAAAAGGCCGCACGTTTCTGACGTCGTTTGCGGGGAGCATCGGTATCATCGGCATAATGCTTGTTCTCGCGCTTTCGACGGGCGCAAGGTCGTTCATTTCAAAAATGGAAGAAAACGCGCTGTCGCAATACCCCATCGAAATCAGTGAAAGCAACACGGACTTGTCGGCGATTCTGTCCCTTCTGACAACGGACACGGCAAAGCGCGAAAAATATCCTTCGGGCGACACGATTTATACGCAACAAGTTATCGGCAATGTCATTGATAATATCCCTTTACTGACTTCAAAGAACGATTTGACACGATTAAAGTCGTATATTGACGACAACTTTGACGAAACGATCGGTTATGTCAAGTACAACTACGGCACGGATTTCGACGTTTACTGCGACTACACTCACTCGAAAGGCGACGAAGACAAGTATATGAAAGTGCAGCCTTTCGTCGACGCGATTGCGGATATTCCCGTGCTCTCCGGCTTCAAGGAGCAACTTGAAATGTTCTCGTCCTATCTCACCGTGTGGGACGAAATGACCGACAACACAACGCTTCTGAACCGGCAGTACGAACTTCTGGGCAATTCCAAATGGCCGACGAATTACGACGAAGTCGTGCTTGTCGTCGACCGCAAAAACCAAATTAACGACTATACGCTCTTCGCGCTCGGGCTTAAATCGAAAGAAGATATCGGCAGCGCGTTGGGCGGCTCGACCGGCGGCGAAAACAGTTTCAGCAACTCGACATTTTCGATAAGCGATATTATCGGTGAAAACGGCAAAGAGCCCCTGCAATACCAAATCGCCACGGGTTGCGACTATTATCACAAAAACACCGAAACGGGAAAATGGGAAAAGATTGCCGCAAGGGACGAGCAACGCGCAAAAACCTTTATCGACGGCGAGACCGACGGCAGAAAAAACACCGTGAACGTGAAAGTCGTGGGCGTCGTACGTCCCCGCGAAGACGCAAACGTTACGTCGATAAACGGCAACATCGGCTACACCGCCGCCCTGTCCAGGTATCTTTCGGAGCGCGCGTCGGAACATCCGCTTGTCAAGGCGTTGAACAACGACGAGGTCGGTATCAGCGAAATCGATCCGAGCACTGACTTCGATTCTCTCATGCTGAAACTCGGCGTGTCCGACGTCGACAAGCCCAAGAAAATCAAAATCTATGCAAGTTCGTTCGACTCCAAAGAGAAAATCCTTGCGTTCCTTAACAACTACAACGCGACTCTTCAAGCAAACGGCGAAACTCCCGTGAAATACAGCGACAACCTGTCGATGATAATGGCATACGTGGAGTCGATGACCGCAACCATAACGGGCGTACTCATAGGTTTTGCCGCGATATCCCTGATTGTTTCGTCGATAATGATTGCAATCATAATATATACGTCGGTCATTGAAAGGAAGAAAGAAATCGGCGTATTAAGAAGTATCGGCGCAAGGAAACTCGACGTGTCGAGCGTATTCATTGCGGAATCGGGCATTATCGGTTGTCTGTCGGGCGTGCTGGGCATTGCGATATCGTATATACTGATTTTGCCGATAAACGCGGTCATTGCAAAGCTGTTCAGCGTACAGCACCTTGCGACGCTTTCCTGGTGGCAGCCGCTTATGATGTTCGGTATCAGCATCGTATTGGCGGTGCTTGCGGGATTTGTACCGGCGCATATGGCGGCAAACAAGGATCCTGTCGAGTGCCTGCGCTCCGAATAACCGACGATTCCACAAGGACGGAAATTTTCCGTCCTTTTTTTGGCAATTTTTCCGATAAGTTTTAATAAAGTTGCCCTATCCGCCCGTTTTGTGCTATAATCCGTCATAGACGTATCCGTAGCTCAGTTGGATAGAGCACCGGCCTCCGACGCCGGGTGTCGAGGGTTCGACTCCCCCCGGGTACACCAAAAAACAACCGCAACCGCGGTTGTTTTTGTATACGGAGGGGGAGGAGTCCGTGCGTTTAAACAAAAACGCACACTGCTTCGCAGTCGAACCCTCCCGGCTGACGCTACGCTTTCGATGCAAGCATCTTCGCTTCGCTATTGCGTCACGACGTTCCTTTCGACTCCCCCCGGGTACACCAGTGGCGTTGTCAAGCGACAACGCCACAGTTATATTTGCCGTTCGGCAAGTTGGATTGCTTCGCAGTTATATTTTGCTTCGCAAATCTAAATTTTCACGTTGTGAAAGTTAAGGCAAATATAATATCACTTTTAGCCAACGGCTAAAAATATCACTTTGGCGCAAGCCAAAATTTCACCGCCGAAGGTGATTTCATTCGCTTTAAGCGAATTTCATTTTTTTACTTTTACGTGCACTCTACTTTTGTTTTTTCGCCAAGGAAAAACCGTCCGAAATACGGACGGTTTTTTGTTGTTTGGATTTATTGTTTTTTGTTGAACAATGCTTTGTTGACATTATTGTTTTTTGTTGAACAGTGCTTTGATTGCGGAAATTAACTCGGCAAACGTTTTCTTCTTCACAACAAACCAGAATATTGCAAACCCGATAATTCCGACGCCTGCAAGGCTTCCGATCACGATGCCCGCAATCTGTCCACCGGACAGTCCGTTTTTATCGGGAGCGGGTGCGATTTCGCCGTCAATCGTGCCGCCGCCCGGTGCTTTGTCCTGATATACGGCGGTAAGGACCATTCCGTCTTTTACCACAAAGGTATATTCCTTTTGGGTGCTGACGATATTTCCGCTTGCGTCCTGCCAACCAACGAACTCTTTGCCTTCTTTATCTTCTGCCGTTACGGTTACTTCATCGCCTTGTTTATACGTTCCGCCACCCGTTCCGCCGTTTACGGTAATAGTGTACTCGATATCTTCGTAATTTGCGGTTGCGGTTACAGCATTTGCAGGCATATTAAAGGTAAGGCTTGTTTTAGTTGTATCAAGACCGCTTATTCCCTCAATCGTCCAACCCGAAAATTTCTTTCCGATTGTAGGCTCGTTTGCGGTGATAGTCACGCTTGCGCCTTGAATAAACACACCTTCGCCTGTTCCGCCTATTACGGTAAGATTGTATGAAGAAACGCCGCTTTCAGGAACTTGCACTTCGACAACTTCTCCTGCATTGTAGTTGTCCGTTTCCTTAAACCTTATTTGATATCTACCGGACGAAAGCCCTGTAACATCGCTACCTGTTCCCGAAGTCCAAGCAGAATCGCCTACTTTGAGGTATTCCATTTCGGCTGTTATACCCGTTATCTTTCCGTCCGTTGAAGTCTCCGAAGTAGGAGCAACGGTTGTGAACAACGAAGCAGCCGGTGCAGATTGCTCCGCCTTTGCGATTGTAAATTTCCACGAAACGTCGTGAATATCGGTTGCCGCGTTGAAGTTCGCCGTTGCGGTTGTGTCGATATACACTTCATATTCGCCTGCGTCTTTTACATCTGAAACAATCACTCCGCCTTTTTTGTACTTAACCGTTATAGCAAAGCCTGTTTCGTCACCATAGTGGGCAATCAAACTAACGGTTGCGGTTTTGGCATTGCCGTCATACGTAAGGTTGCTCGGTTCATAGAAGTTAAAATCGCTTACAATAGGGTTTCTCTTACCTATGCTCCAAGAGATTTCCTTGTCGGTTATCGTGCCGTCGTTCCACTTATATCCGCTCTCTAATTTTGCGATTGCGGTATAAGTTTTTGCGTCAACGCCGCTATTTCCTGTTAGCGTATAGCCGACGCCACCTTCCACGCCTATTTGACTTCCTGCCGTATAAGTTAGATTCGTTTTTGCTTTCGGAATGGCAATTTCTGTAAGCGTAGCAACGATATTAAATTTTGCGTCCGAATTGCTTTCGGCAGTCAAATCGCTTGCAAGTCCCGTGATATTTGCCTTTGGAATCGTGATTTCTACAAACTGGTCGCTAAGAGCAGTAGGCGTACCGCTGACGGTGATTTTCGCCTCGGTGTCGCTTATTCTCGTAACAGACTGAACAAGTCCGTCGGGAAGATTTGTTATCCAGTCTCCCGAAAGAGCGGTTTCAAACGTATATCCCGTAAGAGTAACGGTAATATCCGTGTTTGCAATCGCTTCGCCTTGCTCACCGAAAATAGTTACGCTATCTATGGTTGCTTTCTTTTCGGTGTAGTCCACGGTGAACGGCTCACTGTATAGCGTTCTATTATTATACACAACCTCAACCACATATTCGCCGGCAGGAGTTCCGTAATAAGTCCCATTATCTTCAAGAGTTGCTTTATAAGTAGTTCCGTCAACAGACACAACGTTACCCTTTGAAATAGTTAAATCGTTTATCGGTCTGATTTTTATCCAATTACTTTGGTTAAATTCATTACTAATAAGAGTAAATGTCACCGTACCTTTTGTACCACTTTCTCTTTCAAAAACAGGTTGCACCGTAAACGCTTTATAATTTGCTCTTACTTCAATATCCTTGTCTTGAACGGTAAGTTTCGCTCCGTTTTGGCTTGTTGCGTTTGTTATAACTGCGTCACTTGTAAACGAAAACCATTTGTCAAACGGTATGTTTGTCGTATCCGTTTCGCTCACTTGCAAAGAAGGCGCATTCAAAGTGATTTCGTCACCCGCAAGGAAATATCCGCTACCACTATTTGCTTCCTTAGGTACGCCCGGACCTGCAAGTGTACCGTTTATTGCTGCCACATAGCGCGGTGTGCCATAGCGGTAGGACGCAAAGCAATTTCCGCTATCTTCGTTTACAGCGTGGGTTGTATTATCTACGTCACCACCGGTAATAGGCCAGCCATTGCTTCCTGCTTTCTTGTATTTTATGGTCATATTGCCTGCTTTAGTCATCGTTTTGCAGTTTCGAATACCATAACTATAAGCACTATCGCCACCCGCCACGCTAACGTCAATATCGATATTGCCGTTTGTATTTATAGTTACATTGTTTTTTGCAAAAATACCTGCTACCCATTGACTTGCGGTGCTATTGTTTGTGTTTTTGGCTACAATATTAACGCTTGCATTGTCTTCAATTGTTACGTTCCTTGCATGAATACCATCAACTTGACAGTTTTCTCCATTAGACGTTGCGTTAATTGTGACTTGTGCGTTGCCTCCAATAACAACGTCAATGTTCTTAGCCATTACCGACGCTCCGCAGGCTATTCCCCATACAGAAGAAACGCTGCTTGAAGCGTTTATCGTCAATTTTCCGTTTGCATTAGACGTAATAGTTACTCGTCCTTCATGTTCTCCATCGATAAATACGCCGTTTTGCCCACCGGTAATAATATTGTCTCCGATAAGGTTGATTGTGAAATATCCTGATACAGCAGGATTTATACCTACGTTCCCGCCGTTAAAATTGTTAAGAGTCAAAACGCCGTCTTTGTATTTGGCAACGTAACCCGTATCGGGGTTGCCGTTTAGTTGATCTCCATCAGACGTTTTCAAATAATAACCATTGTTTAACGGATTATTATTTATGTAAATTATGTCATACGGCGTAAGCGTTTCTCCTTCTGCATAGACCGTACTCGTCGGGCTTGCAAACACAATGCCGAGCATAAGTGAAATGCACATCGTAAGACCGAGTACAAGTGCTAATACTTTTGATTTATTTGCCTTTGTGTGCGTCATAATATTATCTCCTTGTTTGGATTTTTGGGGGATATTTTGCATAAAACTCGACTTTACGTCGTGGATATGCTGCATTAAGTCGTTTAGTATACGATAAACAAGTCTATGTCCGAAACAGTGCCGAAATCGAAACTCTTTGCCCCGATTGCTTTCATGGAATAGGCAAAACCGATGGCGTCTTTCGTGCCGATCAGTGCGTTTACCGCCATTGAGCCGACCTGCATATTCAGGTTTTCGGCAGTACCTATTTTCAGCACGGCGTTCAGGGTGTTGAACAAATCTGCAGTATCGTCGCCGGACAAATTGTTGAGCGTGACGGATTTGTGCGACACTTTGTAAGAAAAGCCGTCTTCTTCCGTCTTATCCACGCGCACGGTGGACGAAACGTAAAGGTTATCGGGGATATATTTTTTGAAGTATTTATACGGGAAACCGCCCATATCTGCTTTGAACGGCGTAAGGTCGAGTTTTGCCACGACGTTGAAGTCCGCACTGCCGTTTGCGGCAATTTCCGAAAAATCGACTTGCATGACGGTTACGGACACTTCCTTATCGCCCAACTTGATTTTGCCTCCCGTTTGCTCGTAAAAGACCGTCTGGGCAATCGCCCCGACATGCTTTTCGGTGAGGAAAATCGGATCCGTCATACTTTTGCCCGCAAGTGAAGCAAAATTGACCGAATAACCGTTGTAGCCTTTGTCCTTTTCATAGACGATAAGCCCGTCGATTTTATCATTGACTGCGCTTTTCATTTCGACAAAATCCTGCTCGCCGTAGGCATTCGGGCAAAGCGCGGTTTCATCCACGTCTTTTGTGAGCGTTTTCAGTTGTCCCGCGGTGCGGAAAAGGTCGATGCCGTACTTGGAGCGAACCGCGACGTACCCGCCGATGACGGTAACGCCGACGATGGCGATGATGACGACAAGTGTAATAAGTACGCCTTTTAATGCTTTCATATTGTCTCCACGATAAGTAAATAAATTTCTGATTTTTAGTACGTTGCCAAACAGAACAAACCCTTTCTGTTTGGCAACATACCCAAGCCGTCCTGACTGACGGCTTTTCGATATGTCGTTTTTTTTGGACAAGCGGGTTTTTACGCCCGCTTATCCGATTTTTCAACAGATAATAACTTTTAAGTTATTTTGCTACGATGGTTGCAGTGTCGCTCAGGTTCCCGAAGCGGGCGTAATATAAACACCAATTGCGATATATATATCATCGCCTGTAAAAACCCATTCGCCGTTATTACCGGTTAGTTTGGGATCAGATCCAGTGTTTTTATAAAACTCGACGATGAGATATGAACCGACTATTCTTCCGCCAACTTCATTGTATACCCCCTCGCCTGTGCCGGGAGTGCGAGTGTATTTTGCGATGTCCTTTCCGCCATTAATAAATTTTATTTCGATTGTATCGGTGTCTTTGGCGTTTTTAAGCATTTCACCGAGATCACTTCTGTTCAGGTTGACCGCAAATGTGTTTTCGCCAAGCTCGATAGGCTCAATGACATTGGTGCCGGCGACGCCTAACATAAAACCGCTCCTAACTCTTGTCGCATTAGGAACTGCGGTGACTATGCATTCGGCAATAGTTTTTCCGCTCACCCTAAGTGTGAACCTGCGACCGACAAATGCGGGAACTTTTTTGCCTTGGAAATTAATGGTGACGCCTTCAAGTATTTCACCACCTGAAAGTAACGTCGTGCCTTCCGGGAACGTAACTTCGCCGGTTACTTCACCGAACGTGTCGGCAAAGGCAACATTCGGTTTAATTCCCGACTGAATTGGGGTGTTTTGACCACCCTCGTCTTTTGTGCGCACTCTTATTGTTACCGTGACCTTGCTATAACCGATAATCGTATCGGGCTTGGACAGCATATATCCTCTATTAAGTTCAGCCTTCGTTGCGCCTTCGATATACAAGCCTACTTCTTCACCAGCGGTTGCCGTTTCAACCTCTGTCGCCGTTGTGCCTGTGCCCTTTTTGATTTTATTCACGGTGATTATCTTGCCGATTTCATTGACTAAAATTTGGTCGCCTTTTTTCACCGTGCCATTAGCGATTATTGTTGTGATCAAAATATCACTGCTACCGGAAAAGGTGAACACGTCTTGGATTCCGGCATAGAAGGAATCGGGAGCGTTCCAAACGGTAAATCTGACCGTGTCGTACACGCCTTTGTTAAGCTCGAAGTTGTCGTTGTCCACGGTCAGGACGGTGGCGCTGATTGTATGTATGCCAATCGCATAGTATGTTTCGGGAGCGCCAATCGTCACCCATTCTACGACGTTGTTCGTATCTGCCGCGACGTTTATGCACGTCAAACCGAACTTTCCGCTTTCAAGGTTTTCTCCAAGTTTTCCTTCAAAAACGCCTGCGGGCAAAGTTATCTCGCGTTTGTTGATTATGATAGTCGTGGTGATTTCTCCGCCTTTCCATTCCGCAGTGCCTTTTACGGTTGCTTTCACGGTATATTCGCCGGCGTTAATCGGGGCGGTTTCGGAAAACGCAGTGTCGTTTTCGCCTTTGTAAGTAATGGTGATTTCACCGTCGCCCTTACGATTGACCTTCGCGGGATCAATGATAAACGCCAACCCGTCATAGGTTTTTTCATCAACTAAATCGTTAGCAAACGAAATAGTGTTGTCTTTTGCGCCAAGTGCGTCGATTTCTTGGGTATAGCTATATTCGCATACCGTGCAGGTGAATTTCTTTTCGCCGACCACGCCGAAGTCCGCCGGTTTGGTTTCTACGCCTTCGTCAAAGGTATGCGCGGCGAAATTGCCCTTTATTGCGTCATGCGTGGGAGCCGTTGCGTCACAGGTCGAATCGTGCCAGTGTCCCGACTCGTCTTTTTTCCATTCCGTGCCGTACGTGTGCGTTGCGGTGCCGGAAATTGTCCTTTCGGTTTCGTATCCGCATTCACATACGCCCTTTTCGACTTTGTCCGTATGAAAGCCTGCGGGTGTTTTTTCTGTCCACGTGAACACGTGCGGGGTTTTCTCCGTCGTGTCGGTGTGTTTCTTCGTGGTGCATTCGTGCCAGTGGGTTTTTTCGTCAAACTTCCACTCGCTTGAATATTTGTGCTTCTTGTTGCATGCCGAGAATATCGACAACGACAACGCCAACACTAATACCAACGCCAGCACTGTTATGATTGATTTTCTTTTCATAGTCTTGCTCCTTTTAGATTTAAGTGATTTATTCCAAATCGCCGAAAATCGCGACTTAAAACCTTTATTATTTTTTATATGTAAATTTAATTATTTTCTTCTTTAAGTAAAATGTTTTTCGGACAAGCGGGTTTTACCCCGCTTATCCGATCTTTTGTTGTTGTTATTTTGTTGAATTATGCCGCGACGATTTCTTTCGTTACCGTCAACTTGCATTTTACCCCAATGCCGTGGCCGGGGCCACCGCCTGAAATATTTTCACATGTAACCGTTATGATATAATCTTCAACATTTGTTCCTGCGGGGATAGTGAAAGAACCATCCACCAGCTCAATGGCGTTGCCTTGTTTATCGTGAACCTGATAACTAAAATTATCATTATTTGAAAGCGCAACAGTGTATTTCAAATTCTGTTCCGAACTCGCGTCGCCTACACCGACAATGAATTTTACCGATGTGCCTTTCGAGTAAAACCTTTCGTCCGACGCAACGTTACCCGTGAAATTCAATCTTGTCGTCGAGGTTTCAAAGGAAGCCGTTATCGTAAACCCCGAAGCATTATTGGTCGCTTCCAACTCTTCTACGTACAAGTAAAAACTCTTTCTGCCGGAAGTTTCCGTGAACGTAAATTTGTTTTCGCCGACTTTATTAACAACAATGCTTGTTTCGGAACCGGTAACCGCATCGTACAATACCATTTCGATATTCTTCGGCGAACCCGACCAACTCACGTCGAACGTGCAAATAATGTCATCTCCCTCGGGAAGTTGCACTTCAAACACCGCGATTTGACCGCCTCCAACCGATGAGCTGTTCTGCAAAGAGTCTTTGCTGAGTACGGGGTGGTCTTTGGAGTCTGTTATTTCTATCGTAATTTCCAAATCTTCGTTACCAATCCATTTGCCTTCCGCGCTAACGTACTCGTTTGCGCCAAACAAATCGAAATGCATACCGGTCACTCGGTCATTATCGAACGACATACCGCCATACGTGTACACATAATGTAAATCGCTCGTGGTCTGCACGCCTCTTCTTTCAAATCTTGCAATGACGGTTTCTCCGCACTGAACTCTGATAATAAAGTATTTCTCTGCATTGTCTGTGTTTGTCAAATATTCGCATAATCCGTCTATCTGAGCCTGCATATTAATTCTATCTTCGCCAAACTTAATTCCCAAAGTACTATCGGCTATGCCGGCGATAGGATTACCATCAGGACCGATTATATTTTTTATGGTAAGCACGCTTTCTTTCTTTACAGTGAAGCTGACGTACTGGGTGGCTCCGAAATTGTAGTTGTCGCCTTCCGCATATTTAATGCGCACGCGATATTCGCCTGCTGTTCCCACTACTTCGTCTTTTGTAAGGGTGCGACTCCAAACGCCGTCACCAAGGTGCCTTATCCACTCGATAGTCCTTTCGCCGTAACCGGTGCCGATTTCAACGTAATTTGTTGTAGGATCGGGGATATTCGTTGCGCCGACAAAGAACAACTCATTAAATGCGCTCGCATTGCTGATTTCAAAGTTAATGTCTGCTTTGATGATTTCCACGTTGACGTCTTCTCTTGCAAGGCTGTAATTGCCCGCGTCTTTTCCTGTGATTTCAAAGCTTTGGACTTCTGCTCCGACGTTAGCGCTACTCATTGTAACGGTAATCATTGCTTCTTCGCCTGCAAGCAATTCGGCGGGTTCGCCTGAGAAAACATTTTTATTATCGTATGGATGCTCCCAGTCAACGCTGATTACCATGGGGGTGATTGCAAAGTCGAAAGTTTTTGTCGCGGATTTCCACTCTGCCGTGGCTGCTACGCTGACTTTCACGGTATATTCGCCGACTTTCTTCGGGGCGGTTGCGGCGTATGCGTCGTCTTCCGCGCCTTGTGCCTTGAACATTAACGTCACTTCGCCGTTGCCGTTGAACGAGAATTTGTCCGAAACGTCAACAGCACTTCCGTCGTACGTTTTATCAAGCGTTTTGCCGGCAACAAGTACGATTTCGTTGTCCTTCGCGCCAAGTGCGTCGATGTCTTCGGTATAACTATATCCGCATACCTTACAAGTGAATTTCTTTGTGCCGACCACGCCGTAGTCCGCTGCTTTCACAATTTCTTCCTTAAACTCATGCGGGAGTTTCTCCGATGTGTCGGTGTGTTTCTTCGTGGTGCATTCGTGCCAGTGGGTTTTGTCGTCAAACTTCCACTCGCTGGAATACTTGTGCTTCTTGTTGCATGCCGAGAATATCGACAACGACAACGCCAACACTAATACCAACGCCAGCACTGTTATGATTGATTTTCTTTTCATAGTCTTTCTCCTTTTTGATTTTTGTGATTTATTCCAAATCGCCGAAAATCGCGACTTAAAACCGTTGTTTTTTGTGTTTGTTCCTTTTACGCCGGTTTATTTTACCACAACGCTATACTTATATTTAATCGTTCCAATTCCCGGTTGGATATTGCTCTGTATAATGGTCGTTTTATCTGAGGACAACTCAAACGTTGAGCCTACAAACAAACCCATTTCGTGAGCGGGGATTTCTTTTTCCATATCTTCTTGGCTGTCGTAAAACACGATAGCAGAGCCTTTAATCCTGTACAACAGCGTTCTGACGCCTTTGCCTTTATCGTCTTCTTCGCCCGGGTGTTGATCAAAAGTCGCCGTCACGGAATCTTTATCCGCCGCAAAAACGAGCGTAACTTTTGATACCTTATGACTTTGTATAAACTGCTCCTCCGTCATTTCCATTTCTGCAAGAAGCGCTTGCTTGACGGCTTCGGACTCCCACTCGATGGTTGCGTCAACTTTGTTGAATGTCTTGCCCTTAATGTCGGCAGTCGCCCACTTTGCGTAAAGCGTGAAAACTCTTGCCGGCATATATGAAAAACTGAATGCCGTGTCGGAAAGCGTCGTGCCGCCGTCCGTGCTTTCATACCAGCCTGCAAAAACAAAACCGTCTTTGGTGGGATCGGTCGGGGCTGTAATCGCCGCGCCTGCGCTTGCCTTGATGGGTTGCACCGCGCTGCCGCCTTTGCTGTCAAAGGTTATCGTATATTCTGTTCCGACGACAAGTTCGTCAATCGATTCGGTCTTTTCTCTGCGGCAGACCGTGCAGGTGTAAACCATTGTGCCTTTTTGTTCCGTGGTCGGCTCAACAGTCACGTTGCCGCCGTCCCAGGTGTGCTCGGCTTTGTCTTTGGTTTCCTTGCAGCCCTTGTCTGTGCACGCGTGCCAATGATGAGTCTCGTTGTTGCTCCATTCTTCCGCAAAGTTGTGCTTCCCGTCCTTGTTGCAGGCAGCGAGCAGAACAATTGCCAGCATCAGCACCATAATTGCGAGAAATGACTTTCTTTTCATAGTCTTACTCCTTTTTGATTTAAGTGATTTATTCCAAATCGCCGAAAATCGCGACTTAAAACCGTTGTTAATTCCGCATATTTCGCGTTTTATTGTCTCAAAGGCGGATTGACTTGCGCGCGCATGTTATGCTATAATACAAATAATCACCTTTGAGTGTATAGACAGTATATCAAAATTAGGACGGCTTTTCCCCCACCCAACCCGCCAAAAGGTGGGGAAAAACCCAAAAATAATTTGATTTTTTGAAAAATCGGGGCAATTTCCCCCGACTGATAATAACGGAAAAACACTATGAAACGTAATGCCAAAAGAATACTCACTTTGTTGATCGCCGCCACGGCGCTTCTTGCAATTCCGTTTACGTTTGTTGCTTGCAACAAAAATAAATCCTTGCTCGATCCCAAAAAACCCACGACTCTTACGATGTGGCACGTTTACGGCGAGCAAGCCAACTCCCCGATGAACGACTTTGTGGAGAAATTCAACGCAACCGTCGGCAAGGAAAAAGGAATCGTCATTGATGTCACACTGATGTCCAACGCCGCCCAGATCGGAAAGAAACTCAAAGACGCGCAGGCGGGGAAAGCGGGCTCCAAGGATATGCCCGACCTGTTCTTCTGTCACTCGGGCGACGCGCAAAGTCTTGGGGCGGACAACCTTCTGAACTGGAAAGATTATTTCACGCCGTCCGAACTGGACGCTTTCGTCCCCGATTTTCTGAGCGACGGCATGCTGGGCGACCGCCTTTCGGTTTTCCCCGTTTCCAAATCGACTTATTTGCTGTTCATCGCGGGCGGAGTTTTTGAAAGATTCGCCGCCGAAAAAGACGTTTCCGTGTCCGACCTTGAAACGTGGGACGGCTTCTTCACCGTCGCCGAAAAATATTACGAGTGGTCGGGCGGAAAACCCTTCTGCGCCATCGATTATCTCATAAGACTTGCGGAACTTTGTGCAATATCCGACGGCGAAAGCGTTTCTTACAAGGACGGCTGGTACGACGAAAACAACCCGTCGTTTATAAAAGCCTACGAGGCGTTCGCGACGTCGATTGCCAAAGGCCATATCGTTGTGTCCGATATGTACTACAACACGCAGATTATGACCGCGCAAACGTGCGCCGGCATCGGCTCTTCGGCTTCCGTGCTTTACGCCAACGACAAAATCACGTATCCCAACAATACGTCGGAAGATATGAAACTGCAAGTTCTACCCCTGCCCCAACAGGCGGGAAAACAGAAAGTCGCAACGCAGGCGGGCGTCGGGCTTTGCGCCTATAAAACGACCGACAAAAAAGCCGAGGCGGCAACCGTATTCGCGCGGTGGTTCACCGAGGAACAGCGCAACGTGGACTTCGTCCTGTCAACCGGATATATGCCCGTAAGAACGGGGGCTTTTGCGAAAATCGGCGAAAACTCCTTTAAGTCGGACGCCTTCAAAAACCTTTACGCCGCACTGACGAAAACCGTCGCGACCTGCACTTTCGTGAGAGAACCGAATTTCGACGGCTATTATTCCAAAGTACACACGCTGTACGAAGAAATCCGCGAAATCCAGAAAAACCTTGACGCGGCGGGCGACACCACGGAACAAATCGTCGCGAAAATAAAAGCCGCGCTTTATAACGTCGCCTGAACGCGGCGATAAATCCCGAAATATGTTAAGAATCGCCGATTTCAAAAATAGAAAAAAGTCAATGTGGCGCAAGCTTTTGTTGTATATGCTCGCGCTGGTTCTTGCCGTCGGCGTGTTTGTAAGCTGCGGATTGTTTTTCGCCGGGCAGTTCTCGACGACAACCGAAAAATATTCCAACAATCTCACTTTTCAGAACGAGTTTTATACAAGACAAATCGAAAAATACTTTGACGATCTCTCGATGATGGGCGAAATGCTTGCCGCCGACTCTTCGGCTATAATCGACGCGTATCTGTCCGAAAACGGGATTTCTTTCAACGCGCTGAACGACTCCCTGTCGCATACCGAAGGCGTGCAGAAAGCCCTTTTGCCGAAACTCAGAGAAGAACTGCTGAAAGCCGACGCCTCGGGCGCGTTCATTGTGATGGACGCAACCGTAAACTCCGGTGCTACAAACGCCGACAAATCCAGAACCGGGCTGTACTTCCAGCGCAGTACCCTCGACCGCACGGACGAAACGTTGCTTATGTACAGAGGAAACTCGGATCTCGGCAGGCAAAACGGCATAATGCCGCATCGTAAATGGCGGTTGGAATTCAATACCGAATCGGTGGCAGAAATAAAAGACATCTTCGGCAAATCCGTAAAAGATAAAAGACCGCTGCTGTCCGACGTTTATGCGCTTGACGGCACAAGCGACAGTGCGATGGCTTATATCACCCCGATTTTCGGCGCGGACAACACTTTTTACGGAATCTGCGGCTTTGAAATCTCCAACACCTACTTCAAGGACTACTTCGCCCAGCCGACAAGGTTGGATCAATTAACCTGCACTTTTTCACAAACTTCAAAAGACAGCAAAATCGACTGCGAAAATATCTTTTGGACGGGCGTTCTCGGCGGCTATTCCCTGAAACCGAGCGGCACTCTTTCCCCGAAAATAATTAAAAACAACCTTACCGAACTTAGCGGCGAAACAAATTTCGTCGCCGTCACGAAAACGATTTCGATATGCGATACGGCATACTCCCTTGTGGTAATGCAGCCGAAAAGCGGCTTTGACAAAACCATTGCGGTCAACGCAACGAGAATCGTTTTGGTATGCTTCTTGTTGGTGTTCGCCGCCGTCGTGCTTTCGGTTGTCTTCTCACGAAAATTCGTCGCGCCGGTGATAAAAAATCTGGAACAAATCCGCAAGCAGGAGCACGCCGAAAACAACTCCGACATTATCGAAATCGACGACTTGTTCGTCTACCTTGCCGAACAGGATAAACTGCGCGATCTCGAAACGGATAAGCTGAAACGCCAGAACGAGGAACTTGCAAGCGTCACCGAAAACCAGACCGCCGAAATCGACAAGCGACAAGCCGAAATCGAAAGGCTTGCGTATTCCCGCAAAAACGAAATCGATCCGGACAACTACGAGGCGTTCAAAGCCGGGCTGAAAGAACTCACGAAAACGGAAAGAAAGATTTTCGACTTGTATATTGACGGCAAGTCCGCAAACGAAATCGCCGACGTCCTTAATATCCGCGAAAGCACGCTTAAATTCCACAACCACAACATTCTGGAAAAACTCGGCGTGTCCTCTCGCAAACATATGCTGCGCTACGCAACTCTGCTCAGGCAGGAAACGCAGGAATAGTAATTCGGAACCTCGTTAAAAACATCTCGTTTTATTGCATAAAAAAGACAGCCCGCGGGCTGTCTTTTTTGTTTTTGTTTTTTGTCCTGTTCTCGTGGTTATATGTTTTATCGCGCGATTTTGACCGATAAACTGCACGTTTCGCCGTTTAAGATTTTCATAAAACTATTGTGTTTTTTGTCGTACGGCAGTACTTTGCATGATGTTTTTCGGGCTTTATTACAGCAGCAGCGTTTTATCTTCGCCCATGCCGAGCATTCCGTCAAGGACGTATTTCTTGCCGTCTTCGTCACGGATATACCCTTCGAGTTCGCCGTATGCGACGTAATAATCTATGTTTACGACAAGCGCGTGCATAATCATCGGATTCATATTGTATACCTTGAATTTAAGGTTTACCATATCGTGCTCGTCCTTGACAATCCATTCCGAATAATCCTTAAAGTCCTTGCTTTCGGGGTTTCTCGTGAACGTTATCGGCGGAAGAATGCTTGTTTTCCCTTCAAGCCAGAGTATGTTTTCGTTATACTTTTCCTGATCGATGGATTGATTTCTGGTGAGATTGAACGCAAGCCATTTTTCTGCGCCGTCGACGTTGCATTTACCCATCGTCGTTACCCAGTCGTAATGGGCGCGGCGGGGATAATAGCCCCTGTGATCGTCGACGATTGCCGCAGAATCTTCGTCCGTCAGCATTTCTTCGCCGTTAATGACAAGCCTGCCTTCCGCCTTAAAGAAGTCTTTCTGGCTGTACAGCGGGCGGTTTTTGCCAAAAGGAATGCTTGCTACGCAAGGTTTTGACAAACGCGTCAGCGTGAAGTCGTACTCGATTGTCGCTTCGCCGTAGTTTTCTTTGATTGCCGCGACGATCGTTTTGTCTTTTTGAGGAACGGTGATCAGACATTTGCCCGTATGTTGTCCTTTAAGATGGCATTTGCCGTCCTGGAAGTCGTTGACATATCTGACGTGCGACACGGGTGTTTTCCCTTCTGCAACGGCACCGTTAATAAGGTTCGGCGCGATAACAGTGTCCTTTGATTTTAAGTTGGTATCCCAGCAATAAACCTTTTTCGTACGCTTGTCGTAAAACACGTTCAGCGTTTTTCCGAATATGCCCATATCGCAAACCACCGCAAGCAGCACACCGTTTTTCAGATGGACTTCCGTCGCTTCCCACAGCGTGAGTTTAAGCCTGTTGAAGCAATTTGGCAAACTTGTGGGTTTTTTCAGTTTCACAAGGTCCATTTTTTCAAATTCCTTGTCGAAAGTTCCGAACGCGCAAATGCCGTTTTCGTCAACCATGCTTTCGGGCGTCGGTACGGCGCGTCTTTTTTCGTCGATAAATTTTGAATAATCTCCCATAATTTTCTCCTTAATCTGTGTTTTGCAAACCGCGGACACTCCCGCGGGTTTTGCCTATATTATTATATCATTGAAAAATCGAGAATTCAACGAATATGAAAAAATTTTCCGACGAATATCGGGTTTTGTATGGTTTTTCCGTCGTATTTTTAGGATGCCAACAGATAATAATATGAACGTTGCCAAAACGCCGATATTTAAGCGCTTTTATGAAAAATGCTCGCTTGTAGTACGAAAAGTACAACCGCGTTCGCCTTTTCCAAAAATCATCTGAAATCTCGGCGTTTTCGGTTGTGAACAAGTTTTCCGTCGTGTTTTTAGAATAAGACAAGGCACGCGAGCGGCTTAATACTTTACCGTATAAGCCGTGAGCGTAACGCAGTATTAGTCAAAAACACGGCGTAAAACCTAAGGTCGTATTATTATCTGTTGGCATAAGACAAGGCACGCGAGCGGCTTAATACTTTACCGTATAAGCCGTGGGCGAAACGCAGTATTAGTCAAAAACATGGCGTAAAACCTAAGTTTGTATTATTATCTGTCGGCATACAATCTCTTTTCGTCACAAAAAAAGGACTTGCTTTTGCAAGTCCCCTTTTCTCTTTTTATTACAGTTTGTTGCCGCAGTTATTGCAGTATGCGCTGTCGGCGGAATTATTTTCGCCGCAGTTGTCGCAGGTTTTTGCAAGCGGCTTTCCGCACGCCTTGCAGAACTTCGCGTCAGCGTCGTTCAACGCGCCGCATTCGCACCTGACGCCGCTTTCGGTTTTTGCCGCTTTCACGACGTTTTGTATTGCCGGCGCGATTTCCGAACTTGCCTCGTTAATGACGGGCACACTTTCGTTTTTGGAATACGTGGCAATTTCGCGGCGGAACGCCAATGTGAGAAGCCCTGCCCCGATACCCAGCATGGGAAGCCCTATAAACGCCAGGAAGAAGAGTTTGGGCATTCCTTTGTCGGGATTACCGACCGTTATAACTAAGTCGATAAACGCCACCAGTGCCAGCACCGCCCCGACAATCACCAGGACAAATCCCGCGATCTTCAACTTTTTTTTCAGTTTTTCGTGTTTTTCAAAATTGTTTTCGTTTTGCATAATGACTCCGAAAGTTGTTTTATTGATTATATAATATCATAATTTTCTTGGTTTTACAATACTAATTTTTGAGATTATCCTGCGGTTGTTTTTTCTTTCAAAAAACCCGATAAAAAAACCTTCGGTTACCCGAAGGTTTTTGATTGTTTTGTCTTAGTCTTTTACGCCAAGCGATTTTTTGAGTTCTTTCACTGTCTTTTCCCAGGCTTTCTTATTCCTTGAAATCGAGTTGTCTTTGTTTGCTGCGATTGCGTTCTGAGCGGCAATCTGATAACGCGCCTCGGTATTTTTGGATTTAAGATCTTGGACAATGACGTCACGGAGCGTTTTATTTTTGTCGTTTTCGTCGTCTTCGCGGCCATAGTAAACGATGTAGTCAGGGGGAATAAGGTCGTCCGCTACGCCCGAAACGGTCGTGTCGTAAGGAATGTAACTTACGAACATGAAGTGAATGCCGTAGTCGGTGACGCACCAGCCGTACGAACCGAGACCGTTATTTACAAGTTCTCTGCCCTTTTTCGAAAATTCTTCGACGTAAGTTTTATCGGTTTCGTGGGGCGAGATAAGGTATCCGTTGCCGCCCGCAGTGATGGCGTTATTGCTGCTCGTATTATACATACCGGTGTCGTCGTTTACCATATAAACGTACTGCGCCGCGATTTCGCGTTTTGCCTCAAACGTAGTTGCCGCGTCGAGTTTCGCCGTGAGTTCGTTGATTACGTCCATTACGTTGTACTTCTTGATATTGCCTTCGCTATCGACCTCGTAAGGACGGGCGTTGCATTTTTCTTTCGTGCAGTACTTGTTGGGGTCCTTGTTGTCTTTCTGTGCCTTTTCGCATTCTTCGCAGACTTCGTCGGGATCGTAATCGGGATTCGACTTCATAACCTCGATTTTGTTTGCAAGTTGTGCGCGATACTTTTCAACGATTGTTTTGTCGGGTTGTCCCGCCGTGAAGTTTTTAAGCTCGGTCGATTGCTCGTCGCTGAACTTAAAGAGAATGTTGAAAACGTAGCCGTAGCCGTGTTCCGACGTCGGATGATAAACGGTGTTTGTCAAGGACGACGAGATTGCCGACTTGTAATTCGATTCCGTTTCGATGCTGAATTTTTCCTTGTTGAGCGAAACGTATCTGTCGTATTCAGCCCGTATTGCGGTGTCGTCGGGGTCGAAATCCTTGACGAGTTCTCTCTTATACTTCGAGATAAGCTGGGTTTCGTACGCGCTGTTAAGGTAATAGTCATAGGACTTGTAGTTGTCTGCAAGTTGCTTTTTGAGTTCGTTCAGAGCCTTGGGTATATAGTCGGCTTTGCCCTCGACCTTGTTAAGTTCGTCCCATTCTTTTTCGGTATACAAATCTTTGTAGGGTTTCTCAAAGAACTTAATTTCGGCTTTTGCGGGATCTAAAGGTTTGTTATAATCGACCTCGGCTTCCTTTTTGGCGGGACGAGTGGGACGCGCGGCGATTTTGTCGGTTTCGTCGACTTTATCGTCGTCTTTCGTATCGTCCGTCGTGTCGTCGGTGGAGTTTGCCTCTTTCCAGAGTTCCTCAAACACCTGCTTATACCACTTTGCCATGGATTCGTTCGCGCTCTTGACGGCCTCGTTCTTTTCAACCTCTGTCAAAAGTTCGGAAACGTTGACGGTATTCGGCTTTGAATTGAGTTTTGCGATTTCGTCACGGACGTAAAGGATAAGCAACTTGCGCTGGGCAAGCGAATCCAATATGGATGTCGCCGCTTCGTCGACGGTGTATCCGTAATAGTAAACGTAATAGTAGGCAAGTGAGTTGAACGACTCGTTAAACTCGCCCTTCGTGACGGTGGACGTAAGCCCTGCGTATTTCACGGTGGCAAGCGATTGATTGTAGTCGCGCTCCTCATTCTTCGTGATAACGTCGCAACCCGCAAACACGGTAATCGCGATAATCGTCACAAGTATAACTGCCAAGAATTTCTTAATATTCATCATAGACTCCTTGCGGAATTATATATAATAATAAAAACCGTACACCATATTATATAAGATTACCTTAAATTAGGCAAACGTTTTTATATATTTTCCTTTTTATCGTTTTTTTGTTTTTCACGCGGGAAATTTCACGATTTTTGCGTGATCAGCAAAAAGTTTATCATCTTTTCGACAACCTGTTCGACCGTCATCCCCTTTGTGTTGAACAACAGTTGCGGGGGTATGGTCGCCGTCAGCACGACGTCTTCGGTAAGTTTTGCCACGGCGGAAAGCAGGTTTTGCTCCTTAAAAACGTTCGCGTTGCGGAACACGAATGCCGCGCCTTTTTTCGTCGCGACGATTTTTTCGACGTCGTATTCGCCGGCAAGGCTTTTTAACAGTGCGATGTCGATAAGGTTTTTAAGCGGCGCGGACACAGGGCCGTATACGTCGGACAGCGCCGCGATAAGTTCGTCCCTTTCTTTCACGCTCGTAACTTCCGAAATGCGCTTGTATACCCTGATTTTGTCGCCGTCGCCCACGTAGTCTTCGGGAACGTATGCGTCGACATCGATTTTGATCAGCACGTTGTTTTCTTTCTTTACGCCGCCGTTTTTGATTTCTTCCACGGTTTCTTTCAGAATCTTGCTGTACAGTTCATAGCCGACCTTTTCGATATGGCCGTGCTGTTCCGCGCCGAGGAAAGTCCCCGCGCCTCTTATTTCAAGGTCGCGCAGCGATATTTTGAATCCGCTGCCGAAGTCGCTGTATTCGGTAAGCGCGGTAAGGCGTTTTACTGCGTCGTCGGTCAGGACTTTGTTAAGCCGCGTCGTGAAATATGCGTGTGCAAGCGCGCCGCTTCTGCCGACTCTGCCCCTTAACTGATACAAAGTCGAAAGCCCGAATCTATCGGCGTCGATGACGAAAAGCGTGTTCGCGTCGGGAAGGTCGATGCCGTTTTCGATAATCGTCGTTGCGATAAGCACGTCCGCTTCCCTTTGATAAAACGCCGTCATTCGTTTGTCAAGTTCGCCCGCGCCCATCTGACCGTGCGCCACCATTACCCTTGCTTTGCCGTCAACGAGTTTCCTGACCTTTTCGGCAAACGCCTCGATAGTTTCGACGTAGTTGTAAAGGATAAACACCTGTCCGCCGCGGCTCACTTCGCGCATGACGGCGTCTTTCAACAGCCCGTCGCTGTATTCGACGACGTAGTTTTGCACGGGCAAACGGTTTTTCGGCGGGGTTTCCAGAAGACTTATGTCGCGGACTCCGCTCAGCGCAAGATTCAGCGTTCTCGGGATTGGCGTTGCGGTAAGCGTTAAAACGTTGACGTCCTTTTTCACCGTTTTCAGTTTTTCTTTGTGCTCCACGCCGAACCGCTGCTCTTCGTCAAGGATTAAAAGCCCGAGATCGTGGAACGCGACGTCTTTCGACAGTATGCGGTGCGTGCCGACGACGATACTTACCACGCCGTCTTCGATTTCTTTGAGCGAGCGGTCGATTTCCTTGTCCGATTGAAGCCTTGATAAAAGTACCGTCTTTATCCCGAATCCCTGCAACCTTGCGTTTAAGGTATTGAAATGCTGTTTTGCAAGGATTGTCGTCGGGGCAAGAATCGCAACCTGCTTGTTGTCCATGACCGTTTTGAACGCCGCGCGGAACGACACTTCCGTTTTGCCGTAGCCGACGTCGCCGCAGACAAGCCTGTCCATCACGCGCCCTTTTTCCATATCGTCCTTGATTTCGCGGACGGCGCGATCCTGGTCGTCGGTCAGGTCGTATTCGAAATTTTCCTCGAATTCGCGCTGCCACGGCGTATCGGGGGAATATTTATATCCTTTTTGCTTTTCGCGTTCCTGATAAAGTTTCAGCAGGTCGAAGGCAAGTTTACGTATCGACGCCTTCGCTTTTTCTTTGGTTTTTTTGAATTCGTCGCCGCCGAGTTTATTGAGTTTCGGCGTTTCTCCGCCCGAAAACTTCGTCAGCATATCCATCTGGTCGATGGGCACGAAAAGTTTGCCGCCGTCGCGGTAACGAAGCACGACGTAATCGCGCGTTATCCCGTTGACGGTGATGCGGTCGGAGCCTTCGCAAACGCCGATTCCGTATTGCTCGTGAACAACGTAATCTCCCGTTTTTAACTGGATAAACCCCGTTTTTGGTTTGCTTAACTCTGTTTTCTGTCCGATTTTGCCAAAAAGTTCGTCCATTCCGAGGACGACGAGTTTTGCCTGATGATATATAAATCCGACGCGTATCGGGGCTTTTGTCGCAATGATTTTACTGCGTGAAAAATCTTCGTCGTACTCTGCGTAAATATCGTTTTCTTTGAGCGATTTCGACACGTTTTTCGCGCGGTTTTCGTCGCCGCAGCAAAGCATGACCTTGTAGCCCGTTGCGTTGAAATTTTTGACGTCGGTGTAAAGCACGTTGCGGTCAAGATAATACTTTGCGGGCTGCTGCGATTTGAGCGTATATACGGCGTTTGACTCGAACACGGGATTGAGCGCGGTCAACTGCTGGAAAGCAAGCCGCTTCATCACCCTTATATACGTCAGCGCGTATGCGCGCGTTAAAATCGCTTCCTTGTGGATCGGCAGTACTTCGCCGCTTTCAACAAGGCTTTTTACCCTTGACGAGTGTTCCTTTTCGATAAGTTCCAACTTGTCGTACAAAAGTTTCGGCTCGTCCACGATAATCGTCGCGTCGCGCGGAAGATAATCGAAAATCACGCTTCTTTCGTCGATAAACGGCGTTATCCACACAAGGTTTCTGTCGGTCGGATTAAGTTCGAGCCTGCCGATGACGTCGTCGATTACGTCGTTCGCTCCGCCGTTCGTCGTGCGGTGCTTTTTGATTTTTCCGATGATTTTGTCGGCTTCGTCGCGGGTGATGAGTACGTCGGTTGCCGGCGACAGCGTGACGTGTCCGATTTCTTTCACGCTTTCCATCGTCTCCGGGCGGAAAAATTTTATGCTTTCGACAAGGTCGTCAAAATAACTTATCCTTATCGGGTATTCGCTTGCAAGGGGATATACGTCCAGCACGTCGCCGCGCAATGAAAACTCGCCGCGGTCGGACATGCTTTCGACGCGGGTATAACCCATCGACACAAGTTTGTTCGCGACTTTTTCGGGCGCGTACTCTTCTTCTTTCATAAGGGTTACGTGCGCCGCCCTGAACGCATCGACGTTGGGATAATACTGCAAAAGCGCCTCGGCGGGGATAACCGCGATTTCCGCTTTGTTTTGTATGAGGCGCGTCAACGCCTCGATTCTTCTTCCCGTGAGTCCGACCGAGCCCGCCTTTCTGTTCAAGAGTACGTCGTCCTTGTCGGGGATAAACACGACGCGGTCGTTCACGTACGCTTTCAGACGAGTGTATGCGGTTTCGGCGGCAAGTCTATCCGGCACAATCAGCAGTTTAACTCCCGGAATTGCACTTGTAACGTGGTTTTTTGCTCCTTGGACAAGCGAAAACGCCGTGGTGGCTTTGCCACCCCGTACTGCGTCGAGAAGGTTTTTGAAGTCGCCTTTTAAGTTTTCGAGTCTCAAAAAGTCGTACATTTCGTTTTTATATTTTTCGTCATTCGGGCTTAAATCCGTTGACGTTTCTCATAAGTTTGTCAAAGTCGCCGTCTTTCAAAAACGACAAAAGTTCGTTTGCGACAAAGTCGGTCGAGGCGTCGACAAGCGTTTTGTTTTCGCCCTTGACTTTCGACAACACGACGTTGTAAAGGGGCACGTTGCCGTGATCAAATCCCGTGCCGATGCGAATGCGCTTGAAAGCAGTGTTGCCGTTCAAGCATTCCACGATATTCCGCATGCCGTTGTGCGTGCCCGCGCTTCCCGCGTTCCTTGCGCGGATCGTGCCGATTGCGATGTCGATATCGTCGTAAATCACGATTATGCCGTCCGCCGTTTCCTTATATTTTCCCATAAGTTCCCTGACCGACTCGCCGGAAAGGTTCATATACGTTTCGGGTTTTGCAAGGACGACGCGTTTCCCGTTCACGTTCGTAACGGCGGTTTTTGCCTTGCACTCGGTATGCGAAAACCTGACGCCCAGCTCTTTCGCGAGTTTGCTCACGACGTCGAAACCCATGTTGTGATATGTGTTTTTATAGGAAAGTCCTTTGTTGCCAAGACCGATAATAATCATTTTTCACCTTGTATGTCGCTGTCTTTTTTGCGTTTTTTTCTGAAATATTCCGTGAGAAGCGCGGCGCATTCGTCTTTTAAGATGCCCCCTTCGACGTGGAGTCTGTGGTTGAACCGCTTGTCCGTCGGAAGGTCGTAAAGAGTGCCGCAGCAGCCGGCTTTTTGGTCGTACGCGCCGAAGTAAACCGCTTTCAGCCTGCTGTTTATAAGCGCGCCCGCACACATCGCGCACGGTTCGAGCGTCACGTACATCTCGCAGTCCGAAAGATACCAGCCGAGTTTTTCGTTGGCGTTTTTAAGCGCGACGATTTCCGCGTGCGAAATTGCCGAATTGTCCCGTTCTTTTCTGTTGTTGCCTTCCGCGACGATCTCTCCGTTCAAGACGATGACCGCGCCGATGGGGACTTCGTCGAAAGTTTCCGCCTGTTTTGCGAGCTCGATTGCGCGGCGCATAAACTTTTCATCCATATTTCATCACCGATTTTTGCAAGGATTTTCGGCGTGTTTTCAAGGATTTTCGCAAATTCCGCCGTGTAATCGCGCGAAATCGGGTGAAAAAGACAATCGTCGCCGAGTTCCGCCGTTATCGAAAATCCAAAGCCGGTTTTCAAAAACCAGTCCTTGTAGCCGCCCGCGCTACCGTCGCTAGTCACGGCGGGAAGTCCGGTTGCGGCTGCAATCATTTTAACATAATTTTTATAACATTTCAATTTTTTATAGCCATAATAGATAAGATTTCCCTTTGTATGCAGACACATCGCCGCTTTGAAGCCGAATTTTTCAGTCAATTTTTTCATGGCAAGCGTTTCGGGCTCGGAAAACGGACGCTCACCGACGTAATTTTCGGGCGCGGGATAAAATACGTTGCTTTCGCCTTTTCCGAAGTCCGCGTCGAAGTTTACGTTGAGGTCTACCGCCCGCCCGTTTGCTTTCCATTTTGAAAAATCCGTTGAATTATTATTCACCCGTTTCAAAAATTCGCGCGACGAAAACTCCGCCCCGTCAAGCGAATATTTCACAAGCATCGCGCCGTCCGGGTTTACAAGCGGCACAAAACATATCGCCGGCAAACTTTCGTCGTAATTATCGTAAAGCCGCATCACGACGTCGGCGGTAACGCACTCTCTTGCGTGAATTCCGCCGAATATGAGCGCGTGCGGATTCCCCCGTCCTTTAACAAATGCGAAAATTTCGCGCGAAAACACGCTTTGTCCGATTGAAAAATAATTTTTTCTTGTTTTAAGGTCGTTCAATAAATCGTCGTACGCGTAAATCATACGACATAATATGAAAAAACTTTTTCGTTTGACCTGATTTGAAATAATAATAAAAGTTATTTATGGTACGGAAGATTGTTCATTATCGAAAACGCGCGGTAAATCTGCTCCGACAAAATCACGCGCATAAGCTGATGGGGATAAGTCGCTTTCCCGAAAGAAATTTTGAAATCGGCGCGGTTTTTCACTTTGTCGCTCACGCCGTTGCTGCCGCCGATGACGAAAGTTATCTCGGAAACGCCCTCTGTCATTTTGACACTCATTAACCGCGAAATCTCCACGGAATCCAGCATTTTTCCGTCAATTGCTGTCAATATGACATACCCTTTGACACATTCGAGTATTTTCTCGCCTTCCTTTTCGACAGACTGTAATACTTCCGCCGCGCTTTGGTTTTTCACGGGGAATTCCGCGCACTCGATAACCTTAAACTCCGCAAACCTTGAAATTCTTTTTGCGTATTCGTTTATCGCGTCCGTAAAATACTTTTCTTTTATCTTGCCCACGCACACGACGTTGATTTTCATCTTATAACCCCCCATACAAAGGTAAATATCGTAATAAGCGCATTCAGCGTTATCGCAAAATACAGTGGCGCGTTGTCAAGCCGTGCGGCCTCTTCCTTGCAAAACGCGACTTCTTTGCCTTTTTCGATCCTTTTGTCGCTCTCGATAACCGACGTCTTCAAAAACAGTACAAACATCAAAAACGCAACGAGTATAAACAATATCGTGGCGATTATTCCGCCTTTGGTCGTGCCAAGCAGAAAACCATACGCCTTGTTCAGAAAATCGAAGCCTTTTCCATTTTGCCGTCCGTAATCGCGCATCACTGCAACGAAGTTGTTGACGAAATGGCAAAACATCGCGGGATATATACTTTTCGTGACGTAAACGAGCGCGCCCGTGATAAGCCCGAAGAAGAACGTGTAAAATACCTGCGTGACGTTCGTATGCATCAGCGCGAACATCAGTGCCGAAAGAATTATCGCAAAAGTCGGAAACCGCGCGTTTTCGTTTGCGCCGTAACAAAGTCCGCGATTCGTGAACTCTTCAAACGTCGCGGGAAGAATTGCCGTGAGCGCGATATCCGCAATGAGTACGCCTGCGTTTTCGTAAACAAGCGGTTTTGAAACCGAGGGAGTGTAGCCGATAACCGAAATAAGATTGTACCAGACGTTTGACAAACACGTCACCATAAAGGTTGCGAAAATCGAAATCAGGAAAATATAAACCCAACTTTTATTAGCGGGCAACGAATCGTACTTGAACTCCGCCGCGATTGTTTTTAAGGCGTGCTTGTCCCGGGAAATTTTAAGATATATTACGTATAGGAAAAGCGGCACGACGCCCATAAATCCGACTTGCACAACGACGCTCCACACGGCGTCGGCACCGAGCACGGAAAACCCCGACAAAACCCCTTCCGACACCATAATGCGAAAGATTGCGATAAGGAGCATCGAGAACGCGTATATGCCGTTTTTTACGAAGCGTTTTGTCATCAATTCAAAAATCCGCTGACCAGCGAGATAATCCAAATAACGGCGAGAATGACGTAAACAAGCTTGATATTCGACGGGAAAAAGTCCTCGCGCGACATCTCGGTCATTTCGTCGTCTTCGGGCGTAATATCACGGATTATGGTGTTTATCTTATTATAAGCAGCCTTTAATCCGCCTTTTTTGAAAATACCGCACAAATCCCTAAATGCCGCCGCAAAGTCGTTTTTGCTTTCTTGTGCTTTAACGGACAAGGTCTTTTCGGTGGAATAAACGCCGTCGTTGTTTTCGTAAACGTCGATGACTTCGGCGTTATCCGGCAAAATTTCAACGCGTTTCGGCGCGCTTACTTTCGTGAACTTTTTAAGAAGATATACGACGAGCGTGCCGCCCAAGAGTATCGCCACAATCCAGATGAGATACCGATATCCGACGTGCATGGAGCCCAAGCTCGTATTCTTCATAATCGCTTCGTACGGGTATTCCAGCGTCAGGCTTAAAAAGTTGTTGAAGAAATGCAGGAAAATCCCAGCCCACAGCGACTTCGACACAAGCACGACGTAGGCAAGCACCGCGCCCAGCAAAAACTGATGCACCGTCTGTATCGGGTTGCCGTGCATGAGCGAGAACATACCCGCGGTGATAAGTATCGCATAGGAATAATCGCGCTTTCTCGACGCCGCGTTCAGGACGACGCCGCGCATCAGAAACTCTTCGGCAAACGCAGGAAGCACCGCAAGCAGTAACAGTCCCAAAAAGTATGCGCCGACCGATGCCGTCGTATCGACGATATTAAGGCTCATATCGAACCCGAGCCTTGAAAGTATGTCCAAAAATATGTTCGACACGGGCAAAAACGCCATAATACAGCATACCGACAACAGCGAAAGTATGCCGATTTGTTTCAGCCCGATTTTTTTGTTGAGTTTCGTCGCGGACACGACGTCGACGTTTTTACGCTTTGCGTAAACGAGCATCGAGCCTATGAACGCAACGGGGTTGATAAGATACTGACACCACGCCGCCGCCCCGCTCATTCCGCTTGTGAAGCGGAAAGAGAATTCATAAATAAGGCTCAGGACATAAAAGGTCGCAAACGCAACGAGAAACGCGTTGCCCGTGTTTGAAAACTTGAAATTCTTATTTTTCATCGGCTTCGATAAGTTCTCCGCATTTATTCTGATATGCAAGTTCGACGCGGACTTTGTCCGAAAACCCGTTTGCGTCAAGGGCGGACAATACCGTCGAAAAAGCAAGTTCCGGGCAGTTGTTTTCCTCGGACATATGCCCGAGAATCAGCGTTTTCAGCCCGCTGTGTGCAAGGACGGCCGCGACGTTTGCGGCGCAATCGTTGGAAATATGCCCGTTTGCGCCCGAAATACGTGTTTTGAGCCGTTGCGTGTACGATCCTTTCATCAGCATTTCCACGTCGTGATTCGATTCCAGCAATACTACCTGACTACCCTTCAAATTACTTAAAATTCCTTCGGTTATATGACCGATGTCGGTTGCGACGGAAACCCTTGCGCCGCCGGACACGAACGTATAAGCAAGCGGATATACCGTGTCGTGCGGTATCCTGAACGGATAAACCGCAATATCGCCGATTTCAAACCCAGCGTCGAAAAAATCTACGTTTTCAAACGGAATCGGCCCTATACGGCGCGCGATATGCGGCATAACCCGCTCGTGCGCGTACACCTTGACGCCGGCGTTTGAAAGTGCGGAAAGTCCAGAAATATGGTCGTCGTGCTCGTGCGTGACGACAACTCCCGACAAATCCGTAATCCCCACGCCGATTGTCTTCAACGCGTCTGAAATTCTTTTCAAGTTTACCCCTGCGTCCACAAGGATATGCGTCGTTTCCGACGAGATATAAGTGCAGTTCCCGTGACTACCGCTGGCGATCGACATTATTCTCAGTGACATATTAACCTCGTTTAATATTGTATCACGGTTTTTTTTGCTTTACAAGCGATATTATGTTATACTATATCGGTAAAAAGGTGAAGTATGATAATCGACACGATAAAAATCGAAAACGCGGTCAGGGAAATTTTTGAGAACATCGGAACGCACCTTGACGAAAATGTATATTGCCGTCTGAAAGCGGCAAAAGGCGCAAACGAACGCGAAAGCTTCGCACTGAAAGTCCTGACCAAAAACGCCGAAATCGCGCGGGATACAAACTCGCCGGTATGTCAGGATACGGGGCTTGCCGTCGTATTCTTGGAAATCGGGCAGGACGTCGCGCTTTCCGGGAAATACGTCGAAGACGCCGTAAACGACGGCGTAAGACAAGCGTATGAAAACTTCCGCAAATCGTCCGTGCATCCGCTTTCCCGCAAAAACTCGGGCGACAACACCCCCGCGATTATCCACACGCGCGTCGTGAAAGGCGACAAAGTGAAAGTTTCCTGCATGATGAAAGGATTCGGCAGCGAGAATATGTCGCGGCTTTTTATGCTAACTCCTGCGGACGGCGTCGAGGGCGTGGTCGAAAAGGTTGTGGAAACGGTGAAAGACGCAGGCAGTTGCCCGTGTCCGCCCGTAATTTTGGGCGTCGGCGTCGGCGGCACGATGGAAAAGGCGGCGATTATGAGCAAGCACGCCCTATTAAGCGACTTGGACAAGAAAAACCCCGACGAATATCTTTCTTCCCTTGAAAAGGAAATGCTTGAAAAAATCAACGCTCTGGGCATCGGCGCGGAAGGCTTCCGCGGCGACGTTACCGCCCTTCGCGTGTTTATCGAAACGGAAAACACCCACATTGCGGGACTGCCCGTCGCGGTCACCGTACAATGCCATTGCTCGCGCCACGGCGAAAGAATAATCGAGGGATAAATGATTAAGGTCGAAACAAGCGATATTGAAATACTGAAAACGCTGAATGCGGGCGATATCGTGTCGATAAGCGGCACGATTTACACGGCGCGCGACGCCGCTCACAAAAAGATTTTCGCCCTTATGAAAGACAATGAGCCTTTGCCTTTCCCCCTTCAAAATTCGTTTGTCTATTACACGGGCGCGACTCCCGCAAAATACGGCGAACCATACGGCAGTTGCGGCCCCACGACGTCGAAACGCATGGACGTTTATACGCCCGATATGCTGGACGCGGGACTTAAAGGTATAATAGGTAAAGGCGCGCGCACGCGCGCGGTAGTGGACGCGATAAAACGAAACGGCGCGGTTTACTTCGTCGCAATCGGCGGAGCGGGCGCGTTTTATAAATCGGCGATAAAGTCGGCGGAAGTCATCGCTTTTCCGGAACTTTTGTCGGAAGCGGTAACGAAACTCGAAGTCGAAGGGTTCGAGTGCATCGTCGGCGTGGACTCAAAAGGAAACGATATTTTTTAATAAATAATTGTTCCGACAGATAATAATACGAAGGAGATAAAAGAATGAACGGAATTGAGAAAGAATATAAGGAAAAAACAGGGGGCGACCTAATCCCATTATATATGGTAATGGGCAATTCGATTTTCGCTGAAAAGTTTCAGCAAAGTCCCGAGTTGGTATACATATACTGTATCGAACACAATAAGACGTGGGAAGAAGTCCTTGAATGGGAAGAAATCCCCGGCGTAGAATATTAAACGAACAAAACGAAAAAGCGCAAACAAAAATCCCGCGGTCTCCGCGGGATTTTTCATTGTCTTTTGTTAAATCAGATCGCTTAAATCGTCGTCGTTATCGAACTTGGGCTTCCTTGGAATGAAGCAAAGCGCGAAAATCAAAAATACCACCGACACCATCGCAAGACGCCATACGAAGCTGCCCTTCGCAATCGGGTTCAAAGGAACGTTAAGCGCTTTGAATGCGGGAACGGTTGCACAAATAACTGCGCCCGCCACCGTCAATACGAACAGAATAAGCGCGGAAATCCAGATGTGGTATCCATGGCCGTTGCAAAGCCCCACGAATTCCACGATAAGCGTCGCAAGAGCGATCGCGCATACCACGGTGTAAAGGAACAGCGGAACTTGTGCGATAAGGTTGCTTGTATCGAAGTTCATCCAGCCGGCAATGATATCGGGCTCGCCGGGGGCAAGCGCAAGGCTTGTGATTTTGAGTTTGTCCGCGAAGTGGTTGAGAATGACAAACGCAAAGAATCCAAGGGTGATAATGAAAAGGATTGCCGCAAACGCGCGGTTTTTGGCTTTCGTTTTCTTGATTGCTTTTTCTGCAGAAAGGTCATCCCCGACAAACTCGGGCTTTTTATCGCGGCGTTTTGCCGCGCGCGCCGCCTTTTTATCAAGGGGTTGATCCTTGACTTCGGGCAGCGGTTGTTGCTGTTTGGGTTTATTGTCGATTTGCAAAACGGGTTGGTTTTGCGTTGCGTACGGCACGAACGCCACAGGCACTACGACGGGGTTAAGCTGAACCTGACCGCGGGGTGCAATTATGGGTTGAAGACCGCCTGCCACGGGACGCATCACCGCATATTCGACGGGATTTGCAATCTCGGGCGGGACTTTTTGCGCGTTTTGCGGAGCGGGAGCAGCCGCCGCGGGTTTCCCTTGCGGAATGGGCGTTGCTTCGGACTTTTGAATTCTGAGTTCAGAAAAATCTTCGTCCTTCATTTCCGCGCGGGCGTTTTTAATGGTTTCTTCCGCGTTCACGGGCAAAGATTCGGCAACTACTTTTTTGTTTTTTCTTTTCATTATATAACCTCCGCTTAAAACTCGACAGTTTCCTGAATTCTGTGTTTAGGACAAATTATGTTGCAGACGAATGCGAACACAAGGTTTGCGCCGCCGATAATAATCAGCATTATCGAGGGCCAACCGCAATCGCGCGAAAGCAGATTGCCCAGATTTTTGATCTGAGAGAAGAATTTCATCTCATAAAACGCCGCGACGACAAAGCACAGGAACGCTATGACCGCGCAAAGGGTAAATCCTATTCTCTTTCCCGTGGAAATCGCGATTATCGACAAAATGAAGTTGACGATTATCGCAACGTAGGCGACAGCGATAAGATACGGCGCGAAAACGATGTCAAACTTTGCAAACTCGTGCGTTTTGAGCATCACGTCGAACATATCGGCAAAGTATTTAAGGCTGATGTATTTTTCCGCTCCCGCAATGGGATATTTCGCCGCGAACGACAACCCGAACAGAATTATCGACAGCGTGGCGATGATAAGCATAAGAACGCCCGACACACGTGCCGACGCGCGTTTTTCCGTCTTTCTTGCGGCAACGGTCTGTTGTTCCGCCGCGGACTGCGCGACGGTTTCTTCTTCCTCGCCCGCAGACAGGTAAGGAACGATCGCAACGGGATTTACCGTGGGTTGAAGTTGGATTTTTTCGCTGGGCCTTATGATAGGATACGGTTTGTTGACCGGCAACGGAGCGTAAAATACGACTTTTTCGTTTTTAACGTTTTCTGTTTTTTTATCCATAATTCCCCCGTTATTTTTTTGCGTTATTACGACGCATTCTTTCATAATCCGCCTTGGACGCATACTGCCACAAGGGCTGTTCCTGCGTGACGTACGGAACGATTGCAAGGGGCTGTACTATGGGCGAATTTTGCATAAATCCGTCGCCCGAATAAGCATAGCCGCCTGCGTAACCGGCTTGTCCGCCGCCCCTTACGGGTTTGCTGTCGGCAGACTTTTTACCGTTTATAAACTCAGGCTTTTTGTCCGCTTTCACCGGGAATACGGGCTCGACCACGGGAGTGTGCGGTACGTCGGGCACCTCGACGGCGTCTTCGAACGAAGGAATACGTTGCTTGCTTGCAAGGTACAGACTTCTGTTCTTATCTCTGCCGCAACGACGGCACTTTTCGTCGGAAATGCTGTTGCGCTTGCCGCATACCGGACAAACGTACGTGGAATTTTTCAATTCTTCTTCGGAAAGTTTGTCAAATTCGCCGTTGAACCTTTCGGCATAAGAGTGGATGAGCGGCAAAACCGCTTGCAGTTTTTCGATGCTTTCCACCTCGAACTCTTTTTCGAAATCGCCGGGCATTTCGCTGCCGCAAGCCGTGCAATATAAGGCGTCTTCGGCGTTTTCGCTGCCGCATACGGGACATTGAACCGTCTTGGGCTTTCTCAGAAGCACCGCGCCGCAATGTTTGCAAAAGCGCGTCCCGGGCGCATTCGGCGTTTCGCAAGCCGAACAGATAAGCGCGTCTTCGGGGTTGAACAGGCCTTGTCCGCAAACGGGGCAGAACGAGTCGCCCTGATGGACTACTGAACCGCAAGTTTTACATACTGCCATAATTTATCTCCTTAAACAATGGTCGAAATCACGAAAAAACCGTCGTGGTTTCAAGATACTTCTTAACTATTATAAACTAAAATAGTTTACATATCAACGCTTTTCGTAAAAAAGTTGACGGCGTTTTTCTTTTTTTGTCTTATTTGTTGAAGCTGTCTTTCAGCCCCACGACTTCGTTGAACACGGGCGCGGATTTGTCGAAATTGCTTACCGCCATATAATAGCCCTGTCTCATAAACTGGAAGCGGTCGTATGCCTTTGCGTTTTCGACGATGAATTTTTCGGCTTTCGCGCGGACAACCGTCTTCGAATTTTTGTTGACGCGATCCATAAGGTCGCCTTCGACGTCGTTGATAAGATAATCGAAACGATTTACCGTTACGTCGACGCAGTCGTTTGCGTTCACCCAGTGTATTACGCCCTTGACCTTGATGCCCGCGTTCGCGCCGCCCGATTTGCTGTCTTCGATATACTTGCAGCGCACTTCTTTGACGTTGCCGTTTTCGTCTACGTCACAACCGGCGTATTCGACGATGTACGAGCCTTTGAGCCTTACCATTCCGCCGGGTTTTAAGCGGAAATATTTTGCGGGGGGATTCAGCGAAAAGTCGCTTTCTTCGATGAAAAGTTCGCGACTGAAAGTCGCGGTGTGAGTTCCCGCGCCTTCTTTGTTGGGATTGTTTTCGATTTCGACGGTTTCCGTCGCCCCTTCGGGATAGTTTTCGATAACGAGTTTCAACGGTTTCAGAACCGCCATTGCGCGCGTTGCGTTTTCGTTAAGGTTTTCGCGGACGCAGTGTTCCAGAAGCGCGATATCGACGACGCTGTTTGCCTTTGCCACGCCGATGCGGGAGCAGAAATCGCGGATGGCTTCCGCGGGATATCCCCTTTCACGCATACCGCTTAACGTCGGCATACGGGGATCGTTCCACCCTTCGACCACGCCGTCTTCGACAAGCTGACGAAGATAACGCTTGCTCATAATCGTGTGGGTAAGGTTGAGCCTTGCAAACTCGATTTGCCTCGGGCGGGGATTAAATCCGCACTTTTCGACAACCCAGTCGTACAAGGGGCGGTGATCCTCAAATTCAAGACTGCAACAGCTGTGCGTGATACCCTCGATCGCGTCTTCCAAAGGATGCGCGAAGTCGTACATGGGATAAATCACCCATTTTGTGCCTTGTCTGTGGTGCGGCGCTTTCACGATACGGTAAATGACGGGATCGCGCATATTGATATTGTTCGCCGCCATGTCGATTTTCGCGCGGAGAACCTTTTCGCCGTCGTCGTATTTTCCCGCGCGCATTTCCCTGAAAAGTCGCAGGTTTTCTTCCACGCTTCTGTCGCGGTACGGGCTGTTTACGCCGGGCTCGGTAAGCGTGCCGCGGGTTTTGCTGATTTCTTCCGCGGACAAATCGCAGACGTACGCAAGCCCTTTTTCGATAAGCCCTTCCGCAAGCGAATACATTTTTTCAAAGTAATCGGACGCATAATAAAGCGCGTCCCATTCAAAACCCAGCCACCTTATGTCTTCCTGAATGCTGTTGACGTATTCGACGTCTTCTTTCGACGGGTTGGTGTCGTCGAAACGCAGATTGCAGGTGCCATGATATTTTTCCTTAATGCCGAAATTTATGCAGACGGCTTTTGCGTGGCCGATATGCAGATACCCGTTCGGTTCGGGCGGGAAACGCGTCGCTATGAACGTATGCTTGCCGCTTTTAAGGTCGGCGTCAATGATGTCTTCAATAAAGTTGGTTGGTTTTGCAAATTCTTCCATATATGCTCCTTAATGGAAAAATCGACGCTTTATACGCCGATTTTATTCGGTTAATTATCGATTTGGTGATTTCCGCCGCAAGACGACGGGAAAACTACGTCCCGCGCGGCAACAACCATCAAATCTCCTTGTTTTTTGAATCCGAATTTTTCAAGCCTGTCGTCGGGCGCAATAAGAATATTGACCTCGCTCATCGACAGTTTGAAAAGAATAGTCCTGAAAAAGAAGTCGGAAACCGACGGATCTTCCGCCTTGTCCTTTGCAACGTCGAAAGATACAATAAGGATCCCTTCGTCGCGAAGCACCATTTTGCATATGCCCACGCCCTCGTCGTCGTCGAAGAGCACCGCGTTGATACCGCTCGTGTTTGCGCCCGTCACCCCCGCGCGGTCGTAAATTCTCATCAATTCATCGTCGTCGTCAACGTAATTTACGGTCAGCATATCGTCTTTTCTTCTCCCTTTTCCGATTTTTATTTATTATATAAATATTTTATATTAAAGTCAAACAATCTTGCGGGAAATTAACGCCCCGCAACAATTTCGTTTTTTAAAACGCTTTTCATTTTTTCGGCGTTGTGCTATTATGTTATTATCAAAATAATATGGAGCACGTTTATGATTACCGGTAAAAAAATCGTTCTGACCGGCGCAAACAGCGGTATCGGTCTCGAAACATTGAAACTTCTTGTGCAAGGCAACAACAAAATCCTTGCCGTCGACCTTAAAACGGACGTCATTTCCACGTTCGACCAAAGCAAGGTCTTCCCCATGCAATGCGACGTCGGCAACAAGGAAGGCATCGACAAAATCTTCGAGGTCGCAAAAGAAAAACTCGGCACAATCGACATTTTTTATGCAAACGCCGGCTTCCCTTATTACGAACAGTACAACTACGCCGACTGGGATCGCGTCAACAGAATGTTTCAGGTCAATACGATTTCGCCGATGTATACCTATGGCAAATACCTTGATTTCTTAAAAGGCCGCGACGGACACTTCTGCATCACCGTTTCCGCAATCGGTCAGATGGCTATGCCCGGCTACTGCGTGTATTCGGCGTCGAAGTTCGGCACGCAAGGCTTCCAGCAAGGTCTTCGTCTGGAACTTCCCGAAAACGTGACGATGACCTGCCTGTATCCCGTCGCAACGAATACGAACTTCTTCAAAACCGCAAATCCCAAGGAGTTCAAGAAACCCTTCCCCGTACAAAGCCCCGCTCACGTGGCAAAGAAAATGGTAAAGGGTATCGAACGCAAGAAGAAATACGTTTACCCCTGCGGACTGTTCACCTTCGCAAGATTCCTGTTTGCGATCTGCCCGCCGATTAAGACGATTTACTGGAAGATGGAAACCAAAAAACTTAAAGATTTCATCAAAAACAACAAGTAATAAAAGTAATAATCCGTTAAAAACGCCCCGCTTTTGCGGGGCTTTTTTTGTGCCTACGGCATTACGGGTTTTTATAAACCCTTTTCACCCTTTCCGAAACGCCCGTCAGAATCTCGTACGGCAGAGTATCCGCGCGGTTTGCGACGTCCGTGACCGTTATCTCGTCGCCGAAAACGACAACTTCGTCCATAATTTTCACGTCTGCGTCGCCCGCGTCGACGGCAACGCTGTCCATCGAAACTTTTCCGACGATTTTCAGAAATTGCCCGTTGCAGAAAATCATTCCCTTGTTCGACAACGCCCGCGGGAGTCCGTCGGCGTAACCTGTCGATATTATCGCGACGCGCATATCTTTTTTCGCCCGATACCCGCGCGAGTACCCGATAAAATCGCCCTTTTTCACCGTGTTTATCGCAATTACAGCCGCGCGAAAAGTCATCACGGGCAAAAGCGGCGTTTTGTCGCCCGGGACAGGGTTTACGCCGTACAGCGCAATTCCGATTCTCGCGCCGTCGAAAAATCTGCCGTACTTTATGAGCGCCGCGCTGTTGTCGGCATAAAAGGGGACGTCCTTTTCGTTTTTGACGACAAGTTCTGCTTCCATAAAGTTTTTTATCTGCGCTTCGGTGATGCGGCGGTCGGTTGCGTCGTCGCCGTCTGCCGACGAAAGATGGGTGAACACCCCGAGAACCCGCAAGTTTTTCACGGCGGACGCCGTTTCTCCGATTGTCGAAAACCCGAGCCTGTTCATTCCCGTATTGATTTTTACGAAAACTTCCGCGTCGTACTTTTTTGCAAGACAAAGGGTGTGTTCGTCGTACACGAGCGGACGTGCGGCAATTTCGCGGGCAAGCCCGAAATCCTCGCAAAAACCGAGTATCGCGATTTCGCCGTTTATCCCGTTTTTCCTTAAACTTTCCGCCTCGTACACCGACGCCACGGCAAATTTTTTGCAACCGCTTTCTTCAAGAGTTTTCGCGACTTCCGTCGCGCCGTGTCCGTACGCGTTCGCTTTCACGACGGCAAACACGTCGTCGCATTTTCCTTTTATCGTTTCAAAGTTTTTTTTCAGCCGAGATAAATCGACTTCCGCGCGGCATCTGTCCACCCTTTTCCCCCGACGATTTTTTTCAATATATGACGAGACTAGTTCAAACGTGATTTCGCGCCTTGACTACCGCCCCCAAAAAGGGTAAAATATCGGTATGATTAAAATCGTTGATAGCGGATACGGCATAAGGCTTTCTTTTGACGAAACGGAAGTTTTCAATCATACGTCGCTCGTTCCGTTTATAAAATCGGTAAAGGCCGAAAAAAAGTTCGGCGTGAAAAACGGGAAACTGACCGCGCGGTTCGACGTCGACGGGGAATACACGCTTTCGGACGTAAAAACCAAGTCGTGTTCGGTAAAGTCCGCGCATATCGACTTTTCAGGATACGACGGGGATTTTGTGAAAATGTCCGTCGTCGAAGAAGAAAACCGTCTTGCGCTGCATTTTTCAAACGCGACGTTTTCCGCCGCAAAACTCACCTTTCTCGTGCCGCCGACTTTCCCGGTGAAGTTTTTAGGGAAAGAGATTTCAAAAGGTACAACAGACAACCTTGTCGAAAAAAAGACGGGCGTTTTGTCGGCAATTTTTAAGAAACCGAAAGACACCTTAGAATACGAAAAATCGTGCGCGCTTTCCCTTTCGGACGGCAGAAGATACGAGTTTGAAACAACCTCTCTCGTGACGCTCGATTTCAACAAAAAAGCCGCTGTTTCGCTGTATTTCGAGCAACTGCCCGAAACTATATATTTTTACAAATTATGACAAAAAACGGGGTTTATTATGGAAATTAAAAACGTAAAGTTAATTTTTGACGGAAAAATCGCCGATAACGCCGTCGACATAACCGTTGAAAACGGAAAAATTTCAAAGGTTTCAAAGACGCGCGAAAAGTCCGCGCCGCGATACGTTACACTGCCATACGTCGATATTCACACGCACGGCGCGGTGACTCACGACGTCACGGAACTTAGCGAAAACGCATTGTCTGAAATCGGAAATTACCTTCTTTCAAACGGTATCGGGGCATACCTTCCGACCTTTGTCGCAACCCCGCTTACCGCGCTTGACAAAGCCTTTGAAAAACTGAGAAAATTGTCGCCGTCGGGCGCGGAAATTCTGGGCGCGCATATCGAAGGTCCGTACATCAGCATTGCGAAAAAAGGCGCGCAACCCGTTGAAAACATTATGACTTCCTTTGACGAAAAGGACGCGGATTTTTTCAGCCGGAACGCGGACGTTCTTAAAATCGTAACGCTGTGTCCTGCAACGAAAAACGCGGTCGCACTCGTAAAAGCAATCGTCGGAACCGGCATAAAGGCGCAGGCGGGACACGACGACAGTATCGACGATCAGATTATCGCCTGCAAAAACGCCGGGCTTGACGGAGCGACTCATATTTACTGCGCGTCAAGCGGATTCCGCCGCGTCGGCGGCAAAATCACGAAACATCTCGGGCTGAACGAGTGCGCGATGTACTTTGACGATATTTATACGGAAGTCATCGCCGACGACGTGCATATCGGCGAAAACCTTTTCAAATTCATTTATAAGTGCAAAGGATATGAAAAAATCATACTTGTGTCGGACGCCCTTGCCCCGTGCGGCGCGCCTGTCGGCGAATATATCCTTGGCGAAAACACGCCCGTAATTGCCGACGGCACCGCGGCGTATCTCAAAGACAAATCCGCCCTTGCGGGAAGCACGACGAACATCGCGAAAATGGTTGAAATCATCGTCCGCTACGGCGTGCCGCTTGAAAAGGCGGTCTATTGCGCGACCGAATCGCCGAGAAAGTATTTGGGGCTTGAAATTCCCTCTCTTTCCGTTGGATATGACGCGTCGTTCAACGTCGTCGACGAGCGCGGAAAAGTCACGGAGGTTTATTCAAAAGGCAAAAAAGTCCTGTAACAGGACAATTTTTTCCTATAATTTTGCAAAAAAATCGTCCGTTTTTGTCGTTTTCTTGAAAAAGAGTATTTACACCGACCGCTTTTTAATGTACAATTAAAATGCAATAATGTTTTTGCAAATTACGGCACTTCAGGCACTTTTTCAGGGAGGAACTTATGAAAATCGTTATTCTGGACGGTTTTACCGAAAACCCCGGCGACCTTTCGTGGGACGGGTTCAGAAACCTCGGCGAGCTTACCGTGTACGACAGAACGCCCGACGACTTCGACACCGTTGTTAAACGCATCGGCAATAATCAGGCGGTCATCGTGAACAAGGTGAAAATCACAAAGGAAATTCTGGACGCCTGCCCGAATATCGAATATATCGGGGTGCTTGCAACCGGCTTCAACGTCGTCGATACCGTCGCCGCAGCCGAGCGCGGTATCCCCGTCTGCAACGTTCCTACCTATGGCACTGCGGCAGTCGCGCAGTTCACTTTCGCGCTTATTCTGGAATGTTGCCACCACGTCGGACACCACAGCGACGCCGTAAAACAAGGCCGCTGGACAAATTCAAAAGACTTTTGCTTCTGGGACTATCCGCTTACCGAGCTGAAAGGAAAGACTCTGGGGCTTGTCGGATACGGCAGAATCGGGCGCACCGTCGGCACGATCGCAAACGCGTTCGGCATGCACGTCATCGTTTACGACAAAATAATGTCGTTGGACAGCGAAATCGCCGAATACGCCGACCTTGCGGAACTGTACTCCCGCGCGGATATCGTGTCGCTGCACTGCCCGCTCACGAAAGACAACGAAAAAATGCTTGACAAAAACGCCTTCGATATGATGAAAGACGGCGTAATCGTCATCAATACTTCGCGCGGCGGACTCATCGACGAACAAGCGCTTAAAGACGCGCTCGACTCGGGCAAAGTTTCGTTTGCCGCAGTCGACGTCGTGTCGGAAGAGCCGATAAAACCCGACAATCCGCTTCTTCGCGCGGACAACTGCATCATCACGCCGCATATCGCCTGGGCGTCGAAGGAATCCCGAAAACGCCTTATGGACACCGCGGTTATGAACCTTGTGTCCTATCTTGACGGAGAGCCGATAAACGTCGTGAATTTCAGATAACAAAAAATTCAGATAATAAAAATCCTTTTTGCCCCGCGCCAGCGGGGTTTTTTATTTTTTTATTGACAATTTTTAATGCGCGGCGTAAAATAAGTTATACAAATCATACTTTTCATACTTTTGAGGTAATTATGAAATCGCAAAAAGACGGCAAATTCGCCTGGACGGTAAAAGTCGGCGAGAAAGGACAAATCGTCATTCCAAAGGAAGCGCGCGACGTTTTCGGCATTGTGCCCGGCGACACGCTTATTCTTTTCGGAGATCCCGAGCGCGGTATCGCCATTCCGCCGAAACAATACATTTCGGGTTACGTCGACAAGGTGTTTAATAACGACAATGAAAACTCTTGAAATTGAACACCTTACAAAGATTTATCCCGCATTTACCCTTGACGACGTGAGTTTTTCAGTCGAGAGCGGCCGCATTATGGGATTTATCGGCAGAAACGGCGCGGGAAAATCCACCACTCTCAAATGTCTTCTGGGTTTTGTCCATAAAGACGGCGGCACGGTAAAATTTTTCGGAAAGGACTTTTCAGAAAACGAAAAGGAAATCAAAAGCCGCGTCGGCTACGTTTCTGGCGGCGCGGATTATTACGTCACGAAAAAACTGAAAACGATAACCGCCGTCACGAAAAGGTTTTACGAAAACTTTGACGACACGGCGTATTGCGGCTATCTTGAAAAATTCAACCTGGACGAAAACAAAACCGTAAAGGCGTTGTCGCAAGGAATGAAAGTCAAGTATTCGCTGGCGCTTGCCCTGTCGCACAACGCCGACCTTTTGATTCTGGACGAGCCGACGTCGGGGCTCGATCCCGTCTCGCGCGAGGACCTTCTGGATGTGTTCTTGTCGCTTAAAGACGACGGGAAAACCATACTCTTTTCAACGCACGTAACATCCGATCTCGACAAGTGCGCCGACGACATTACCTACATCAGAAACGGCAAGATTTTCGCAAGCGAACCCACCGATACGTTCAAGGAAAAATACAAACTCGCATTCGTTAAAAAGGACGCTTTAACGGACGATATCGCAGCGTGCTCGCACGGCATAAGACGGCTGAAAGACGGGTTAAGCGTGTTGATTTCTGCCGATAAAGCCGATGTTTTGAACATTGAAACAACCGACACATCGCTTGAAGACATTATGGTGCATCTTGAAAAGGAGGAATTATGAAAAATCTTGTTTACAAGGAATTCCGCCTTGCGGCGCATCCGACGAACTACATTTTTTTGTCGTTTGCCTTCATGCTACTTATTCCGAATTATCCTTATATCGTGTCGTTTTTTTACACCACGCTCGGCATATTCTTTATGTGTCTTTCGTCGCGTGAAAATCACGACTTGGAATACAGCCTTAACCTGCCCGTAAGGAAGCGGGACCTGGTCGGCGCAAGGATACTCACCGTCTGCGTTTTCGAACTTTTGACGATTGTCGCGACGATTCCCTTTGCCGTCCTTCGCTGCACGGTTTTAAACACTTCCTTTAATCAGGCGGGCTCGATGCCATCGCTTGCTTTTTACGGAATCGCGTTTTTGTATTTCGGCATATTCAACCTGGCGTTTTTCACGGCGTATTATAAAAGTCCCGAAAAAATCGGCAGACATTTTGCCTTGTCGAGCGCACTCGGATTTTTAATTGTCGCAATCGACGTCGTGCTTGCACACGCGCCCGTTGTAAAAGACGTGTTTCTGACGACGGACGGCTCTCACATTGCGGCAAAACTCGTAATTTTGTTTATTGGGATTATTTCGGGCGCAGGACTCACCGCGCTTTCATATAAAATTGGCGCGAAAAGTTTTGAAAAATACGACTTATAACGTTTTTTCGGACGCAAAAAAACCGCCGTTGTACGGCGGTTTTTCAATGCGCTTTTGTTTGTTTTTTATTATTTGATTACTTCAAGTCCGCCCATAAACGGCCTTAAAACCTCGGGCACCGTTACCGAGCCGTCGGCGTTCTGATATTGTTCCACAAGCGCGGGAAGGATGCGACTTGTCGCAAGTCCGCTGCCGTTTAAGGTATGCACGAAACGGGTTTTGCCGGTTGCGGCGTCGCGGAAACGAGTGTTGTTTCTTCTTGCCTGATAGTCGCGCGCGTTCGAAACGCTTGAAACTTCCTTGAAAATGCCCATCGACGGAATCCAGACCTCGATATCGGTCGTGCGCGCCATCGACGCCGAGCAGTCGCCCGCAGCAAGTTTTGATATGCGGTGATAAAGCCCCAGCTTTTCGACGAGTCCGCTTGCCTTGTTCACAAGTTCTTCAAAGGCTTCGTCGCTGTGATCGGGGTGGGTATATTGCACCATTTCGACCTTGTTGAACTGATGTCCGCGGATCATGCCGCGTTCTTCGCTTCGATAACTGCCCGCTTCCTTTCTGAAACACGGGGTATATGCGAACATCTTCATCGGGAGTTTGCTTTCGTCGATGATTTCGCCCGAGTAAATATTCACGAGAGCGGTCTCCGCAGTCGGCAGCATAAAGCGGTTTTTCTTTCGGTCTTCGTCGACGTCAAGCCAATACACTTCGTCCGAAAACTTGGGGAATTGCCCCGCGCCGAACCCGCAGTTATAGCCGAGTTGCAACGGCGGAAGAATAAATTCGTAACCGTCTTTCAGGTGCTCCGAAATAAAAAAATTCAGAAGCGCCCATTCCAGCCGTGCGCCGACGCCGCGGTACATCCAGAATCCGCCGCCCGACAGTTTCACGCCGCGTTCGTAGTCGATAAGATTAAGGCTTGTGCAAAGGTCGACGTGGTTTTTGGGCGCAAAGTCGAATTCGGGCATTTTGCCGATGACTTTTTGTACGGCGTTGTTTTCCTTGCCGCCCGCAACGAGGTCGTCGTCGGGAAGGTTGGGAAGACACGCGACGAAATTGAAGATTTTCTCCTGCAAATCGTCGATTTTTTTGTCGTCTTCGGAGATTTCTTCGCCGATTTTTCTCATTTCGTCAAAGATTGTGTCAACGGGTTTGCCCTCTTTTTTCAAGCGGGGAATGTCCGCCGACACCTTGTTTTTTCTTGCTTTCAGACTTTCGACGTCGGAAATAAGCGCGCGTCTTTCGGCGTCCCACGAGAGAAGTTCCGAAAAGTCGACGTCGCATTCTTTCTTTTTCAAAGACGCTTTCACCGCGTCGGGATTGCTGCGAATCAGGTTAATGTCAATCATATCTTTCTCCTATATTACGAAGTTGATAAGGCGATGGGGAATTACGATAACTTTTTTCACGGTCGCGCCGTCGAGAAGGGCTTTGACCTCATCGGAATCCATCGCGATTTTTTGGATTTCGTCTTTGTCCGCGCCGGACGGTACGACGATTTTCGCTTTCACACGGCTGTTGATCTGCACCGCGAGTTCGAGTTCGTCCTTAATAAGGGCTTTTTCGTTGACTTTCGGGAATTCGGTATTGAAAATCGTGGTTTTGTTGCCCAAAATCTCCCAAAGTTCTTCCGTGAAATGCGGCGCGAACGGCGCAAGCACCTTCACAAGGTCTTCGACGCACTCCTTAAAGACGGCGTTTTTATCGGACACTTTGTTTTCGTAATCGGTAAGCGCGTTCGTGAATTCCATAATACGCGCGATCGCCGTGTTGAACGCAAAGTTTTCGGTGTCGGCGGTGACGCATTTTATCGTGTTGTTTCTGACGTATTCGATATTCTTTTCGGCAGCGGTCAAAGGATTATTGTTGTACGAGAACGTGCGGCTGTGGCACACGAGCCTTTCAACCCTGTCCATGAAACGCTGGATACTTTCAAGCCCTTTATCGTTCCATGGTCCGCCTTCGACATAGGAAAAACCGAACATAAGGTAAAGTCGGAAAGCGTCGCTGCCGTACTTTTCGATGAGAGTGTCGGGCGAAATTACGTTGCCGCGGGACTTGCTCATTTTTTGTCCGTCGGGCCCTAAAATCGTGCCCTGATGCACAAGCGACTTGAACGGTTCGTCAAAGTCGAGATATCCCATGTCGCGCAACGCTTTTGTGAAAAATCTTGCGTACAAAAGATGCATGCACGCGTGTTCCGCGCCGCCGATGTATTTATCGACGGGAAGCATTTTGTCGACTTTTTCGCGGCTGAACGCTTCCTTGTCGTTTTTCGGATCGACGTATCTCAGATAATACCAGCTGCTGCATACGAAGGTGTCAAGCGTGTCGGGATCGCGCTTTGCGTCCGCGCCGCAAACGGGGCATTTCACGTTCATAAATTCGTCGCACTTTTTCAGCGGGCTTTCGCCGTCGGGCGTGAAGTTGACGTTGTAAGGAAGTTCCACGGGCAAATCCTTTTCGGGGACGGGCACCGCGCCGCAGTGCGGACAATGGATAACGGGAATGGGCGCGCCCCAATAACGCTGACGCGAGATAAGCCAGTCGCGCAGACGATAGTTGGTTTTGAGTTCCCCTTTCCCTTCTTTTTCAAGTTTTTCGATGACGGCGATGCGTCCTTCTTCGGTGGTCATACCGTCAAATTCGCCGCTGTTGCACATTATGCCGTAGTCGGTATAAGGCAGATCGTCGGGCGAGCCGTCCTTGCTCCTTATTACTCTTTCGATGGGCAAGCCGTGCTTTTTCGCGAAAACGTAGTCGCGGTCGTCGTGCGCCGCAACGCCCATAACCGCGCCCGTGCCGTAACTTGCAAGGACGTAATCGGCAACGAGAATGGGGACTTCCCTGCCGTTTATCGGGTTGATTGCGTAACTTCCCGTGAACACGCCCGTCTTTTCGCGCGAGGACGAAAGACGTTCAATCTCGTTAATTTTGCTGCACTGCAATTTATAGTCTTCGACAATCTGTTTGTTTTCTTCGGTGACGACCTTATCGACAAGCGGGCTTTCGGGCGCGAGAACGACGTACGTAATGCCGAATATCGTGTCGGCGCGCGTCGTGAACACGCGGAAACTGACGTCCTTGTCTTTCACCCGGAACTCGATTTCGCCACCCGTGGATTTACCGATCCAGTGTTTTTGCATAAGTTTGGTTTTTTCGGGCCAGTCGAGTTTGTCGATGTCGTTCAAAAGTTCTTCGGCGTATTTCGTGATGCGGAAGAACCATTGCGTCAGATTTTTACGGACAACCGTCGTGCCGCATCTTTCGCAGCAACCGTCGACGACCTGCTCGTTCGCAAGAACGGTCTGGCAGGACGGGCACCAGTTGACCGGCGCTTCCTTTCTGTACGCCAGGTCATGCTTATACATTTGCAAAAACAGCCATTGCGTCCATTTATAATACTTCGGATCGCACGTGACGACCTCGTAATCCCAATCGTATGTCGCGCCGATGTTTTTAAGCTGTTTTTCCATCGTTGCGATGTTTTTCATGGTGCTGTCTTTGGGATGAATACCCGTTTTTATCGCGTAGTTTTCGGCAGGCAGACCGAACGCGTCGAATCCCATCGGCTGGAACACTTCGTAGCCCTGCATACGCTTAAAGCGCGCGAAACTGTCCGACGGTCCGTAGTTGAACCAGTGTCCGACGTGCAACTTTGCGCCCGACGGATACGAAAACATTTCAAGGACGTAATACTTCTTGTCGATTCTCGACGGATCGAACTTATAGGTTTTTTCCTCTTCCCATTTTTTATTCCATTTTGCTTCGACTTCGAGCATGTTCATATAGGAAATACCTCGTTTGAAAAAATATATAAAAGATTATAACAAAGTAAATATAATAAGTAAACAAAAATCGAACGGATTTTTCATTTTCAAAACCAAACGCCCCCGAAATCTCGGGAGCGTCTTGATTTTCATTGTTTCGGATTTTGAAAAAATTATACGTTGAAGCGGAACAAAACCACGTCGTCGGGTTGCATTACGTAGTCCTTTCCTTCGCTCCTCACCTTACCTTTTTCTTTGGCGGCGTTGAAACTGCCAAGTTCCAAAAGCGTAGGATAATCTACTATTTCCGCACGGATAAACCCCTTTTCAAAGTCGGAATGGATTTTTCCTGCCGCTTGCGGCGCTTTCGTTCCGCGCTCGATCGTCCACGCCCTGACTTCCTTTTCGCCGGCGGTCAGATAACTGATAAGACCAAGGAGTTTATAGCACGCCGTGATAAGTTTCGGAAGCGCGCCCTCTTCGATTCCCAAATCGTCAAGGAAGGCTTTTCTTTCGTCGTCGGAAAGGCTTGCAAGTTCTTCCTCGATCTTTGCGGAAATCACGACGACTTCGCTGCCTTCCGCCTTTGCGTATTCTTCGACGGCTTTCGTATATTCGTTTCCGCCGGTCTGGTCTTCGGACACGTTCGCGCAGTAAATGACGGGTTTGTCGGTGAGCAGGAAAAAGGATTTCACAAGTTCCTTTTCGTCGTCGGACAGTTCCATCGTCCTTACGGGTTTGCCGCTTTCAAGCCATTTATAAATGCGGGTTAAAAGATTTGCCTCTTCGATAAACTTTTTGTCGCCGCCCTTTGCCATAGATTGCGCTTTTGCGATGCGGCGTTCCACCGTTTCCATATCGGCGAAAATAAGTTCCAGATTTATGGTTTCGATATCGTCGACGGGATCGACCTTACCGGAAACGTGCGTTACGTTTTCGTCGTCGAAGCACCTTACGACGTGCACGATCGCGTCCACTTCCCTGATGTGCGACAGGAATTTATTGCCAAGACCTTCGCCTTTCGACGCGCCCTTGACAAGCCCCGCGATATCCACGAATTCCACGGTTGCGGGGGTGATTTTCTTGCTGTTGTAAAGCGCCGCGAGTTTTTCAAGCCTTTCGTCCGGCACCGCGACGACGCCCACGTTCGGCTCTATCGTGCAAAAAGGATAATTCGCGCTCATCGCGCCTGCGTTTGTAATTGCGTTGAACAACGTGCTTTTCCCGACGTTGGGGAGCCCGACTACGCCTAATTTCATATCACACCTCTTGTTTTTGTCGAAAATATAATACAACATTTTTATTTTGTAGTAAAGAGAAAGGCGGCACTTTGGTTTACAAAATATAATTGCTATGATAAAATAACTTAAACTATTTAAGCATAAAAGCAAATAAAAAGGCAACTTATGGATTACAAACACGAGATTTCGCAACTTATCAACATCGACGGCGTCGACCGGCAGGACGTCGAATCCCTTATTGCAGTGCCCAAAGAAAGCGGCAACGGCGACTATTCCTTGCCGTGCTTCCGTTTCGCAAGGGTGTTAAGGAAAGCCCCCGACAAAATCGCCGAAGACCTTGCAAGCGATATCGTCGCAAAACTCAAACGCATAAACCGCATTCACGAAAGGATTTCCGCCGTGCGAGAGTCGGTAAAAAGCAAATCTTCTTTGCCCGATCTTTTGCCCGAAAACGAAAAGGACGATTTCCGCGCGGAGTTTTCCTCGCTCGGAAAGCCTTTTGAAAAACTTTTTGACGACGTCAGTCAGTCCGAGCCGAAAAAACGCGCCGACGCTTTCTTTTATCTTGCGTCGCTTGCGAAATTTGTCGATAAGGTCGAGGCGAAAAACGGATATCTCAACTTTTACCTTAACAAAAGCGCGTACAACAAAATAATTCTGGACAAAGTCGCCGCGGAAGGCGATAAGTACGGCGCGTCCGACGTCGGCGCGGGCAAAACCGTCTGCATCGACTATTCGTCCATCAACATCGCAAAGCCTTTCCACATCGGCCATCTTATGACGACGGTCATCGGCGCGGCGCTTTATCGCACGTTCAACTTCTTGGGCTACCGCGCGGTCGGTATAAATCACCTTGGCGACTGGGGCACGCAGTTCGGCAAACTTATCGTCGCATACAAACTCTGGGGCGACAAAGACGACATCGAAAAACGCGGTATCCGCGCCCTGCTCGATATTTACGTCCGCTTCCACAAAGAAGCCGAAAAGGACGACTCGCTGAACGACGAGGCAAGACATTACTTCAAACTTATCGAGGACGGCGACAAAGACGCGCTTGCCCTGTTCAACTGGTTCAAAGACATCACGATGAAGGAAGTAAACAGGACGTACAAACGCCTGAAAGTCACCTTCGACAGTTACGCCGGCGAAAGCTTTTACAACGACAAAATGCAGCCCGTCATCGACGAGCTTAACGCAAAAGGATTGCTCAAAGACAGCGAGGGCGCAAAGGTTGTGGATTTGTCCGCATACAATATGCCGCCGTGTTTGATCTTAAAGGCGGACGGCGCGACGCTTTACGCCACGCGCGACCTTGCCGCGGCGTTTTATCGCAAGAAAACTTACGACTTTTATAAATGCCTGTACGTTGTGGCTTATCAGCAGAATCTGCACTTTAAGCAGTGGTTTAAGGTCGTTGAACTTATGGGTTACGACTGGTACAAGGATTTGGAGCACGTCGCTTTCGGCATGGTTTCGATGGAAGACGGCGCAATGAGCACCCGCGAAGGAAAGGTCGTGTTCCTGGAAGACGTCCTCAACAAAACCGTGGAAAAAGCCCGCGCAATTCTGGACGAAAAATCGAAAGGGCTTGACGACAAAGCGACGGTTGCCGAAGATATCGGCGTTGGCGCGGTGGTGTTCTCCGCCCTTTACAACAACCGCATAAAAGACGTCGTTTTCAGTTACGACCGCGTGCTGTCGTTCGAGGGCGAAACGGGACCGTACGTACAATATACTCATGCGCGCTGCACAAGCGTTTTAAGCCGTGCGGAAATCACAAATGACGTCGATTACTCTGCCCTTGACAATGCGGAAGCGAACGCCGTCGTGAAAGCGATCGCGGCATTCCCCGACGCAGTCAAAGACGCCGCCGAAAAGTACGAGCCGTGCTATATCTCGCGCGCGGTGATGGCGGTATGTCAGGCATACAACAAGTTCTACTTCGAGCACCGCATTATCGACGCGGCAGAACCGCAAAGAAACGCAATGCTCCTGCTCACCAAAGCGACGAAACAAGTCATCAAAACGGGCTTGACGCTTCTGGGCATCGCCGCCCCCGACAAGATGTAACTCGGGCGCTACACTGAAATAAATTCGCCATCGGCGAATTTGTGAAATCCGTTTTCCAACCGACTGAAATCGCCCCGCCGATGAAATTTGCCCATCGGGCAAGTTATGGATTCCCCTTTTCTTTGGCGTCAACCAAAATCTAACTTGCATTGAAAAACAAAACCCTGCACCGCAGGGTTTTGTTTTTGTTTTAGGGATAAATGATAAGGAAAATTATGTTTTATTAAATGACTTCGGAGTAGCCGTTGTTGTAGGTGAGTTTATAGCCGCCTTCAACCGCTTCAACGGTGATAAAGCCTTTTTCTTTGCCCTTTTCGTATTTAATCTTGAATTTTCCGTCCACGTCGCCTTTGATGATTTTGTATTCGGTTTCTTCGGGAGCGTTTTCGATTTCCATTTTGAAAGTGACTTCGGTTTTGCCGTTTTCGTCTTCGATTTCAAGCTTGAATTCGCGTACCTTCTCGCCGTTTTCGTAGATTTCGTATTCGTATTCGACTTCCTGAGCGCCGTTTTCAACTTCTACGGATTGTTTAATCTTGACGTAGTTCAAGGGATTCGCCTTGCTTTTGGTGGTGAATTCGATGGAAGTTTCTTTTTCGTTGCCTTCGGTTTCGATTTCTTTTTTGCCGCTTACTTCAAACTCTTTGTCGTCAAAGACCATCACGCCAGACAAAGTCGTGGACACTTCGGTTTCTTCCTCGCCGTCGTCGATTTCGGTTTCGGTGACGGTGTTTACTTCCTTATAATACATTTTTGCGGTGATACCGGTATTGCCGACGGTGACCGTCATGACGAAAGGATAATCTTTATAAAGCCCTTCGACGTCTTCGTTCTTTTCAACGGTTTGCGTGATGCCGCCGCCCGAGATAATGTCGTCGAACATGTTAAGACAGTCTTTGATGCCGCTTACGTCCGCGTCGGTTATGACCCCTGGACGGGTTGTTTCCGCCGCGCCGGTTGCGCCGCTTTCGGTCTGATCAAGATATTCCGCACCGGTCAGCGCGGAAAGCGCGTATACGTCTTTTGCGTCGACTTTGACTTTCTCCGCGTTACCGCCGCCGCCTTTGACGTCGCACGCCGTGAGCGCAGCCGTCATCGTTCCGACAAGAGCGAGCGCACATACTATTGATATTATTTTCTTTTTCATAAGGGGTTACCTCCTGTTTATTCTACTTAATATACGGACAAGCCCTTAAAAAATTCTAACGTTTTTGAAAATTCTTAATCTTCTTGTTCAAAAAGTTCTTCCTTGACGATTTCCAGAAGGTCGGACAGGATCTCTCCGTAGGAGTCGTCGCCGTCGGGATTGTTGATGTCGTCGATACACTCTTGAAGGTCTTTCTTTTTTTCGACAAGGTCATCGCAAAATTCGGCGATTTCGTCGTTGGCGACCTCGTGGTAATTCACCTTATAGTCGGCGCAATAAACCTTGATTGCTTCAAGCGCGGCTTTTTCCGCGTCGTTTTGGTCAAGATTTTTCACCTTGCGCTCGTCTTTTTCCCACGGTTTCAATATATTAAGAAGTTCGTCGATGTCCCCAATTTTTTTGTCGATTGCACGAAGAAGTTTGTCCTTAAACTCCTTAATCATATCGATTTCGTATTGTCCGACGTTGTTGTTGTCGTAATAATCCTCGATGGCGTCGATTTCATTATCGCTTAAAATCATTGCGGAAACGTCCTTGTTTTTGTTTTGGAACAGATTGTTGACGACTTCTAAGGCGTGACGCTGTTTTTCGTCGATGCGCTTGCCCGTTTTTTTGTCGGCGACGGAAATTCTGACTTTGCCTTTATCCTTCACAAGCCCCGCCTCGTCCATTTTTTCAATGAGATAAGTTGCCGCTTCGTCGATATTTTTGCCGATAAGGTTTTCCTGATAAAGTAAAACCACGCCGTCTTTGTTCATACCTTTTTGCGCGGTAACGACGTCTCCACCGGACACGTCGAGCCTTACGGACGGGTTGACGTCGATAAACACGACGTAGTCCGACGCGTACGAAACGCCGGGGGTTTTTGGGGGTTTGTCGGGCTTGGACGTTTTTGCGATAATCGGCGCAAGCACCGCAATCATCGCGATAAGCGCGACAGACAAGACTGCCGTCGCCCACTTGAACCCGTTTGACGATTTTGCGGCGGGCGCGTTCTTCTTTTCAAACTGCGAAAAATCGACGTCTTTCCTGATTCTCTCTCTGACGTCGGGGGACTTTTCGTATAATTCGTTTATAATCTTGTTTTTATTTTTCATTATAAACCTCGCCGTAAAACGTTTTGACTTTTTTGATTAACTTGTTATATTTCCAGTTTATCGTGGATATGGGTTCGCCAAGCATTTTTGCGACCTCAACGCGGCGGTATCCGTAAATCGTCGTGAGTTCCAGTATGCGGAATTCGTCGTCGCTTAAATTCTGCCTTGCGTGTTCGAGAAGCGGAAGATCCGAAACGGTCACGTCGCTTGTCGCGATTTCGACGTCGTCGATATTTGCGCCCGCAGCCCGTGTCTTACGCCGCGCCTCGTCCAGCGCCTTGTTTTTCGCGATTTGCAAAAGGTACGAAAGCGGGTTTTGCTCATCATCGATTTTCGCAATCGAGTTCAGAAAAGCGACGTACGTTTCCTGCATTGCGTCCTCGACAAGATAGTTGTCCTTCAACACGCCGCGTATCACGTAATACACCGACGCCTTTGTCAAATCGTAAATCTCGTCAAAATACTCGGTTTTGCCCTTTTTAAGTTGTCTGATAGCGCGCGCTACCTTTTCTTTCAACATGACTCTACTTTATATACGGATTATCTCTTGAAAATTTCCAACTTTTTTCAAAATAATCTTAAAAATACAAACGGGGACTCCGAAAAGCCCCCGCATTTTTGTTTTTTGCCGTTTATCCGAAGATATACGTCCTTGCTTCCCACGGACGGGTAACAAAGCCGTTGTTTACCACTTTGTTGTCCTTGTAGTTTCCAATAAGTAACTTGCCCTTTTCAAGGTCGAAGCCTTCGGGCGCCTTGAATCTGACCGCTTTGTCCGAGAAATTCAGCACGACAAGCATACGTTTCCCTTCGTAATTCCTTTCGTAAACCCACAGGTTTTTGCTGTTTTTATAATGCAGTTTATAGTCGCCGTAGATTATAATCGGGTTTTCTTTTCTGATCCTGATAAGTTCGCGATAGTAGTTAAGGACGCTGTTTTCGTCGTCAATCTGGCTTTCTACGTTGATATCCTTATAGTTTTTGTTGATATGGAACCATGCGCGGTCTGCCGTCGTGAACCCGGCGCACTTGCCGTCCGTCCATTGTACGGGGGTGCGGGCGTTGTCGCGGCTGCCGTATGCAAGCATTTTCATCGCGAGCTTTTCGGGAAGACCGAGTTTTTTCATTATGTCGTGCGTGCAGAACGCCGCAACGTCCACGTAATCGCGCATGTTTTTAAGGTATATGCTGGTCATGCCGATTTCCTGTCCCTGATACACAAACGGCGTGCCCGACAGGAAGAAATACGAGTTTGCAAGCACTTTCGCCGACAAGTCGTGATATCTCTTTTCGTCGCCGAAACGGGAAACCGAACGGGGTTGATCGTGGTTTTCCATATAGTTTGCGTTCCACGCGACGCCGTACATTTTGTCCTGCCACGTCGACATGACTTTTTTGAGTTTTTTAAGTTTGAATCCCGTGTGCACGCAGGCGTTGCCGATGCAGTCCGCTTCCATATGCTGGAAATGGAACATCATATTAAGGTCTTGTTTGTCGCCTTCTTTTATGAATTCGAGGGCGATATCGGGCGTCATTCCGGGCGCTTCTCCGACGGTCATGCAGTCGTATTTGCCCCAGCCTTCGTTTTTGAACTGTTGCAGATATTCGTGAAGGTGCGGTCCCCTGTTATAGTGCGTCGTGCCGCGCATGACGGGTGCAAGCGGATTGCCGTTCGGCAGCCCTTCTTCCTTGCTGATATAAGTGATGACGTCTTCACGGAAACCGTCCACGCCCATATCGAGCCAGTATTTGTAAATGTCGATGACTTCCTGTCTTACTTTCGGATTATCGTGATTCAGGTCGGGCTGTCCGACGGCGAACAGGTGCAGATAATATTCTTTCCTTTCGTCATCCCACGTCCAGGCAGGGCCGGGGAACGATGACGTCCAGTTGTTGGGATAACCTTTCCCGTCCTTTCCCGTGCCTTTGCGCCAGAAATAATAATCCTTATACGGGTTGTCGTCACCGCCCATGCGGGACTTCTGGAACCATTCGTGTTCGGTCGACGTGTGGTTGACGACAAGGTCCATTATGACTTTTATGCCCCTTTCCTTGCATCCTTTCAGCACCGCCTTGAAGTCGTCAAGGGTGCCGTATTCGGGCGCGATGTTGCGATAATCGGCAATGTCGTATCCGAAGTCGCATTGCGGACTTTTGTAAACGGGCGAAAACCAGATGGCGTCAATACCCAGCCATTTCAGATAATCAAGCTTTTCCAGCACGCCTTTCAGGTCGCCGATACCGTCGCCGTTGCCGTCCTTGAAACTTCTGGGCCAGATCTGGTAAACGGTCATTTCCTTGTACCAACACTTTTTGATTTCCATAATTTTACCTCTTTTTAAGGATAATTTCTTATAACTATATATTATCAAATAAAGCGGCGGCTTTCAACAGATTGCACAAAAAAAACCGCGTTCCCCGACAAAAAAGTTGTGTTTTTTTTATAGTATGATATAATCGTAATGGTTTTCTTAACGCTCCTTGGCGAGGTAGCCCGTCGGAGAAGGTAGAAAAGTGCAAAAGCGTAAAAACTTGTTTTTATATTTCTTGCTTGCTTTGGTCACCATCGTCTGGGGCTTGGGCTTTGTATTCACGAAACAGGTGTTGTCGTATGTTTCGCCGTCGCTTCTGAACGTGTTGCGTTTTTCCGTCGCCGCGCTCATAACTTTCATTATATTTTTCAAACAGGTAGTTAAACTTAATATAAAGCAGTGTTTAAGTGGCGTTTTGGCAGGAACGCTTATTGTTTTCAGCTTTGGCTGTCAGACTTATTCAATGGTTTACACGTCAGCGACAAACACATCTTTGATGACGGGGCTTTACGTCGTGATGGTGCCGTTTTTTATTTGGGCGGCGCACAAAAAACGTCCGCCGATCCGCGCATTCGTCGCGGGCTTTCTGGGCTTCGCAAGCATTGCGTGTCTGGCTTTCGGCGGCTTGTCGAAACTGAACTTCGGCGACCTTCTCGCGTTTTTCTGCGCTTTGGGGTTTGCCGTCCATTATCTTGTCCTTGACAAAGCGACGAAGTCCACGCCCGCAGGCGCGCTGACCTTTGTACAAATGCTGACCGCCGCCGTTTTGTTTTTCGTCGTCGGATTTATCGTCGACGGCAAAGCAATGCTGAATTGCTCTTTCCCTAAATCCATTATCCTTCCGCTTTTCACCCTGTGCGTGTTGAATACAGCGTTTGCTTATATCGTTCAGACGCGCGCGCAAAAGACAATCGACGCGTCGAAGGTTTCGCTTGTTTTGTCGTTTGAAAGCACGCTGGGCGCGGTGTTTGCGGTGATTCTGGGCGGCGACAAGTTCACCTGGTATCTCGCCCTTTCGATAATCGGAATGACGGCGGCTATCCTTATTGCCGAGTGGCCGACGAAAAAACAAAAGTCGTCTCTTCCCGACGTCGAAACGAATAATTACGACTTTTCTTCCATACAATCTTTAAGCGACGACGAAATTATTTTGCCGTAACCGTTGACTTTTAAGTATTACGGTGCTATTATTCCTTTCGTAAAAAATGTTTGGAGGTTTTTTATGCAAGACTTCGCAAAAAATTATATCAAATCATACGAAGGGCTCGGCAAATGGGTCAAGTTCCTTCTCAATTTCCTTTGGGCAATCCCCACGAATCTTTATCGCCTTTCGAAAAGCATCGTGAAAAAAGATACGATCGGCGCGGTTCTTTCCGTCGTTCTTCTTATCTTCTGCGGCTGGTGGGTTATCGCGGTCATCGACTTCGTAACAATCGCCCTTCAAGACAAGATTTACTGGTTCGACTTCAAGGAAATGAAACTGTACGCCCTTGAAGACAGCACGGATTCGGCCGACGACAACAACTCGTCCGACGACAACAACTCGAACGCCGACAAAATCGACTGAAAAAATCAAATCAAAAAGAAAAGACTTGCAGCAGACGGTTGCAAGTCTTTTTTTATTACGTTTTTTTGTTTATTGTCCGCGGGCTTCCTGCGATTGTCTTTGCTGCGATTTCGTTTGTTCGATACTGATATTCGATACGTTTACGTACGTTCTTTCGAAAGTCATAACATTGTTGCCCGCTTCGTCCTTATATGTCAGCGTTACCTTTTTCGTGATATCGTGAACGAAAGTTACGTCCTGCGGCGCGCCGAAAGTCACCCCGCCCGTTTCGTCATACTCGGGAAGCCTGAACCCCGAAATCTTCACGTATTGCACGTAAATATCACCCGATGAATCTTCGCCGTATGTCATCGTGAACGTGACGTCGTACTTTTCATCTTCCTTTCCGTCACGCTTGATTATGACCTGTCCGGTTTTGCCGTCGCTTTCGTTCAGCGCAATGATAAAGTATTCGAACTCGCCCGAAACGTTGTGTTTTTTGCCGTCTTTCGAAATATAATACATTTCGTTCACGCCGTACGTGCCGAAAGTTCTCTCCTCGTCAACCTCGTGCGAACGCGCTTCCCGCGTCCTTTGTTGCTGTTCTTTTGCGGACTTGATTTTCGCTTCGGTTGTCTTTTTTGCAATCTTGTGCAGCGCAAAGTAGTTTTTGTTGAATTTCACCCGGTTATCGTCGCCCATTTGTGAAAGCGTAAGGCTGAACGTGAACGTTTCGTGCATCGGATAAAAACGGAACTCCCTTTGGGACGGATCGGAATAGCGCACCGCGCCCGTTTCGTCCTCGTATTCCGGCAGACGGAAATCGTTGACGGTAATGCTCCATATCGTTTTGCCGTCCGCGTTGAACTTCGGCGTGTAAGTGATGTCGTATGAAAATTCTGCGTCGCCGTCGCGCTTCATTATGACCTTGCCCGTTCTCCCTTCGTCGCCGTTCAAGACCAGCAGAAAGTATTCGTATTGCCCGGACACGTTGTACTTCTTTCCTTCATACGACTTATAATACATCGTCGTGACGCCGTAAATGCCTTTGAGTTCGTCTTCCGAGCCGTCGTTCGTGATGTTGCAGCCCGAAAGCGCGAACACCGCCACGACAATTATCGACAATATAAGGATAATCGCAATCGTTCTTTTTACGTTCATAATTCTCCTTTATTAAAAAACCGCGGTTAAGCGGTTTTTGGTCAATCTGAGGTACTGCCGCGTTTTTCGCGGGAATTAGTTTGTTTACTCTTTGCGCGTTCGATTTTCTTGTCAGTCGTCCTCATAGAAATTTTGTTAAATTCCAAAAGGTTTTTGCTGAACTTCCATTTGCCGTCTTCGATTTTCGACGGAGTCATTCTATATGTCAGGTCTTCGCGCTTCGGATACAGCATGAATCTTGCTTCCGCGGGCTCTGCAAAAGACAGCGTGCCCGTCGAGTCACCATACGTCGGCAGTCGGAAATCCTTGATGATTACCTTCTTCACGACCTTGCTTTTTTCCGCGTCGAATTCCAGCGTGAAGTGAACGTCGTACGAGGTTTCTTCGCCGCCGACGGGTTTTAAGATTACCTTGCCCGTCTTTTCGCTTTCGCCACCCTTATACAATACAAGAAGATAGTAGTCGAATTTGTCGGCGTAATTATACGTTTTTCCGTCGTACGAATTGTAAAACATACGGTCGACTCCGTACACCCCGTAAACTTCTTTCTCTGCGCCGGTATTGAATATGCAGCCCGTAAAAGTCAGCGCGGTTGTTACAATAAGTATCGCGACAAGCGCGACAGAAATCACCTTTTTCATGCTTTTATTGTATATGTTTTGACCGTTTTTGGCAACTATTCTCCCCTTTTTGCACGTTTTTCGCCCCTTTGCACGGTCTTTCACGAATTTTTTATTCCTTTTTTCTTATTTTCGTTTGACAAACATTCAATTATAAGATAAACTAATTAAGCATTTGATTTTTATGCAAACGGCGCGGGGTAGAGCAGTCGGTAGCTCATCGGGCTCATAACCCGAAGGTCGTGTGGTTCAAGTCCCACCCCCGCAACCAACTTGGCGGCGTAGCTTAGATGGTTATAGCGGCCGGTTCATACCCGGCAGGTCGTTGGTTCGAATCCGACCGCCGCTACCAAATGTACACAACGTAAATTGCAACACCGCAAGGTGTCGGGTTTATTGAAAACACGTTGAAAGTTCACTTTCAAAAGCGTTTTTAATAAAAACGAGAAAATGCGAAGCATTTGCAATTTACGATATATACATCCCCATAGGCGGAAAGACGCATCGCGGCTTACCGACGACGGGAGAAATTAAAAAACACACGTTCCTTGAAAACTGAGCTATCCTTTAACGTTACGAAAGGTTTGTTTCTTTACGCCGTCTTCGCGTAAACGCAAAACGCCGAAACAAAACATTTGTGAAACAAATCGCCTAATTTCGTGGCCCCTTGGTCAAGTGGTTAAGACATCGCCCTTTCACGGCGGTAACATGGGTTCGAACCCCGTAGGGGTCACCACAAGTTGGGGGTATAGCTCAGCTGGGAGAGCACGTGCCTTACAAGCACGGGGTCACAGGTTCGAGCCCTGTTGTCCCCACCACATTAAAAAACGCGCAACATTATGTGTTGTGCTTTTTTTATGTGTCGGGAAACAATTTATGGGCGAGAACCCAACCGAACGGTTGGCGGTCGGCGGTTGCTTGCAAACGCTTGCGTTATGCACCGTGTCTAACTTTGCAGACACTTTGCGTCGCTTTGCTGTTTATCCTCGATTTGCACTATGCCGAGCACGCCCTGTTGTCCCACGTCATAAACTGCGCTTTTGACCAAACAAACGCATTTTATTTGTTTGTTTGTCTTATGCTTGTTTATTCCTTTTCCCCGCGAGTACACAGTATCCCGCGGGGTCCCCGTTAACTTCGCTTTTGAAGTCACATTATCGCTCGCGATAATGCTCACTCTTTTGCTTGCATACTCCTTATCCCCAAAAGTACAAAGTATCTTTTGGGGTCCCCATATTTTAAAAAAAGCGCATCAAGATGATGTGCTGTTTTTGTTGTATGGGACAATTTATGGGCGAGAACCCAACCGAATGGTTGGCGTTCGCACTTGAAATGCTTATTTTAATTTATTTGAAAACTTTGATATCGGGTTTTGATGAATAGACGTTCCATTGCGATTTGCCGTCGACGTTGGGATTTTGCGATTTGGCAAAAGCGGAAAATCTGTCAACCATTTCGTCGGACAAGTCGTAATCGGCTTGCGTAAAAGGTCGCAAAGAATCCCCGAGCGAGCCGAGTGCATACCAAAGATCGCAGGAATGGAATGAGGCGTTATCGGGTGGCAACAGCCGCGTGAGCGAAAAAACGTAACACGGCGTATTTTTTCTTTTTTGTTTTCTTGCAAACGCTCTTGCCATATGATTGAGCACGGGCGGTAACAAGTCCTTTTTGACTGTTCCGAAGATTATCGGGACGTCTGTGTCGTACTTTGCGTTTTTGACCAATTCGTTGTCGATCACGGGCTTTGTACAAAGTGCTTTCCCGAGCGTATGTTTTGTTTTCCACGCCGTCCAGGCCTGCTCTACGGGCAGTGTTTTGAACTCGTCAAAAGAGCTTGCTCCGCTTGCTTTCAAAAGTTTTTTCCAATATCGCGCGTTCGGCTTTGACAACGGGAGTATCGCCGTGCGCTTTCCGCCGCCGGACAACATAATTGCGCCCTTGACTTTGCCTTTGAGATAATCCGAGCAAATCAACGTTTGTATGCTCATCGCGCCTGCGCTTTGCCCCATAAGCGTTATGTTGTCGGGATCGCCGCCGAAAGCACTGACGTTGTGTCTGATCCACTCGATAGCGGTGTATTGATCGTACAATCCGAGATTGCCTTTGCAATGCACACCATCGGCAAAAAAGCCGAACACGTTGAGGCGATAGTTTATCGCAATGAAAATCACGCCACGCTTCGTGTACGCCGAGCCGTTGAACTGCATCTCATTTATGCTGCCGCCCGTGAAACTTCCGCCGTGAATAAACACGATCACGGGACAGTTTTTGGCGTTGTCGGGCGCATGAACGTCAAGGATAAGGCAATCTTCGCTGTAAGTAAACTCTTTTCCTTTCCTGAACTCCTGATAATAAAATCTGTGTTCTTCGTTCCAGAACGCGCGCATTTGCGGACAGCATACGCCTTGTTTTGTCGCGTCGAAATCACCGCCGAAAGACCTTACTTCGGCGGGCATTTCAAAGCGTCCGGCTGTTGCGTATTTTATACCTCTGAACCGCAATCCGTACGATGTAATTTCGCCGATAACGTTGCCGCAAGGCGTTGCTATCGTTTTAGTTTGCATTTGCAATCCTCTTTAACGTATTCATCGAAAACTCGACGCTCTTATACGGATTCGGTGAAAAATCAAGCTCTACGACGGCATTCTGAACCCCGCATTTTTCGGCTGTTTCGAGTATGCTCTTAAAATCGAGCGTGCCCTTCCCCACCGCTCTGAAAATTTTGTTTTTGTAGTCTTTGAGATGGAGCGTATTCACCCTGCCTTTCAACTTTTCAAGATACTCTTCAATGTCCTTTCCTGCAAATCTTATCCAGTACGTATCGGGAATAAACTCCACGCGCGGATCGGTATGTTCGATTATATAGTCGTATATAACCTTGCCGTCGATTTCGTCGAATTCAAACCAGTGATTATGATAAGCAATCGTCATACCCTCTCCCGCAAGCTTCTGCGCGGCGGAATTAAGAAAGGAGATAAATTTGTCCAGATCTTCAAGTTTTCCGGTGCGGAACTTTTTGGGCATCATGCCGACGCCCATACGATTGCAACCGTAAATCCTGTGCTCGGCGATAAGTGCGTCAAGGTCGTTTTCAAGCCTGTCGAAGTTATCGTGAGTTATGCAGACCGGCAGGTCGTACTTGTCCGAAAGCGACCTGATATATTCGGGTGCGACGGGTTTTCCGCCGGACAGCTGCACCACTTGCGCGCCCGTTTCTTTCGTGCGCTTAAACACTTGCTCGTATCCTTTTTCGTCTTTCAGATACTTTCTTAAAGAAAACAATTGTATGCCGTATTTCATATTTTATCCCTCGCTATTATCATTGTAAATGCCATTTTGTGCAATTTAATCTATTTTTGTATCAGTCGTTTCTTCGGCTTCTTCTTCAAGTTGCGCGCACGATTCTCCAAGGGTTTCTATGCCTCTTGTATTGTCGATTGCAATCGCGTTGCTTTCGAATGCGTTTTTGAGATGTTCTTCTTTTGCAATTTGAAGATCGGCAACTTTCTTTTTGGAAAGCGGATACCATACAAGCAACACGACAGCCATAATTCCAAAAAGCACCGCCGGGATAATGGTTGCCATATCGTACATTATTTCAAGGTTTTTCGTGGTTTGAACCGCACCTTTCGTATAGTCGTAATGCATGCCGAGAAGCGCGCCGTTTACGGCGATTGCCGCGATGACCTGCCCGAGCTTTCTGAAAAACATAAAGAACGCATAGGCGGTGCCGTCGTCACGACGTCCCGTTTTGACCTCGATATCGTCGATTGCGTCGGTTGCCATTGACCAGACCTGCAAAATGATGAAAGTAAGTCCGCATCCGCTTGCAAAGCAAAGCACCAGGAACAGATACGCCAAAATGTTCGGGTTAACCGAGCGCAAAGCAAACATTCCGAGGTTTGCAACCGCCGCGATAATCATACCTATTCCGCAAAGTTCTTTTTTGCCGAATTTTCTGACGAGTTTCGGGGTGAAGAACATGAATATGACCATGGGTGCGTACGTGCAGGCAGTAGAAACAAGGTTCATCCAAGGCTTTCCGAAATAGTCGTCGAACAGGTACAAATAAAAACTTTGCGTGAACATTTGTCCTGCAAGCAACAGCATACTTGCCACGCTGACCGCCAGAAACGCCCTGTTTTTGAACAGGCCTGTTACGATTTGTTTCGTCTCACCTTTTGCGACTTTTTCTTTGGGCTGAGCGATGACTCTTTCCTTGTTCATCATAAAAGCAAGGATAAGCATAACAAGCGCAACCAGTGACACGATTACGACGCCGATTATTACCGGCTTATACTGCATCTCGGAAATAACTCTGCCCGTCTGTTCGTTGACGCCGATTTTTTTGTAACAAAACGACGCGATAAGCACCGCAGGGATACTTCCGACGCCCGCCCCGATTGAACGGAACACCGAAAGTTTCGTGCGCTCTTTCTCGTCTGTCGTAACGACCGACGCAAGTCCGCCGTACGGAATCTGGAGCATCGTGTAACTCATGCCGAACATCACGTATGTAACCGTTGCATAAATGCAGGTGCCAACGTAGTTTTCTTCGCCCGTAAGCCCCGGCCATTTGATGAACATCAGCACCGTCGAAATAATCAACGGACCCGCTGCCCATAAGAACCACGGACGATATCTTCCCCATTTAGAAAGTTTGATTGTGTCGCACAATCTTCCCATAACGGGATCGTTGATTGCGTCCCAGACTCTCGCGCCGATGAACATAAGCATGATGAACAACGGGCTTAAACTGAAAATGTCGGTGTAAAATTTTTGCAAGAACGACGTGACCAGCCCGAAAACGAGACAACACGCCGTGTCGCCCATCGCGTACCCGATATAATCCTTGCTTTTGAGCCCGCTCGTGCGCGAAATGAAACTTTGTTCCGTCGCCTGTGCGACGTTTGAAATATCGCTCATAATAACTCCCTTTTTTGTGTATTTTGATTATTTTTTGCCGTTTTCTTTTTCGGCTTCCTTGCGTTTTTCAAGCTCGCTGATATACAGATCTTCATCAAACGGAATCTGTACTTCCTTATGCGTCCAGCTTGCAAGGTGGATTGCATTGGAGAAAGTAAGTCCGACGATGCCCTGTTCGCCGGGAGCCGTGAATTTGTCCGTCTTTTTGAGAAGATAATCGGTATAGTTTTTGATTATGCCGACGTGCTGAGGCGGATATTTCGTGACGGCAAGATAATGCCCGATTCCGCGATACTTGTATTTTTTTGTTTTCGGCTTGCCCATAAACACGGTGTTATGTTCCGAAAAAGCCGGCTCCATTTCTTCGTTTTCGGTGAAGACGAGTTTGCCCTTTTCAATGACGATTTTTCCGCCTTCCCCGGTGATTTCAAGGCGATTCGTGCCGGGCGCGTCGTGAGTTGAGGTAATAAACACACCCGTTGCGCCGTTTGCAAACTTGCAATAAGCCGTCACGTCGTTTTCAACGCTGATATCGCGACCGACGGTCGACGCCGTTGCCGTTACGCTGACGGGAAGCCCCGCAAGCCAGGTGAATAAATCGAGCTGGTGAGGACATTGATTGAGAAGTACGCCGCCGCCTTCACCCCACCACGTGCCGCGCCAGCCGCCTTGTGCATAATACGCACGCGGACGATACCAGTTTGTTATTATCCATACGATACGCGTGAGTTTTCCGAGACGTCCGCTGTCGATAATCTCTTTGGCTTTTATGTACAACGGATTCGTGCGCTGATTGAACATCATTCCAAAGAGCAGTTCCGGATGCTTTTTCGCTTCTTCGTTCATTTCTCTGACTTGTTTTGTGTAAACGCCCGCAGGCTTGTCGCAAAGCACGTTCAGCCCTGCTTTCATCGCGTCGATTGCGATTTGCGGGTGGAAATAGTGCGGGGTTTCGACCATAACGACGTCGATAAGTCCCGACGCAAACATATCCTGATAGTTATCAAAGACTTTAACGCCTTTGAGGTTTTCTTCGGCGTACTTGCGACGTTCAGGTAAAATGTCGCACACCGCCGTAAGCTTTGCACCTTTTACGAGCCCGCTGAGTTTGGTAAATATCTTTGTGTATAACGTGCCTTGTTTACCAATTCCTACAATGCCGTATCTGATTTCTTTCTTATCCATTTATTCCACCTCTTTAAGTAGTTTTTTCAAATTATAGTATTGCCACAAGAAAACTTGTTTTCTTGTCGCGCACGCAAAATAGTTTCTGTGCATTTTCTTGTCAATAAGTCTGAACGCCTTGAAATAATCTTTCATCGCAAGTGCTGCAAACGGGACGAAATTGACAATCGGCTTGAATATCGCGTATTTGAAAGTATGCGGTTCAAGCGTCATAAAGCCGTGATAGCCCCGCTTTTTCAGTTCGCCCAGAATGTACGGATAGCACCCTTCGCCCGTGCCGACGGGGACTTCGACCTTGTATTTCGAGCAATCTTTGATATGATAATAAACGACGTAATCTTTCAGCATATCGAACGCCGTTTTCGGATTGACGTCGCACTGGACGTAGTTGCTTGCGTCAAAACACAAAACGAAATCTTCGTCGTTAATCGCGTTGTAAATTTCCAGAACTCTTTCGGGCACGTCGCCGTAAACTTTTTTCTCGTTTTCGTGCAGAAGTTTCACTCCGCTGCCTTTGACGATTTTCAGCATTTCTTTGAGGCGGGCAATAACTTTCTCCGTGCAATCTTTCGGATTTTTGTCGCCGTAAAAGAAAGAGAATACCCTGATGTATTCGCACCCCGTAAGTTTTGCGATTTTCACGAGTTCCGCAAGTTGTTTCTTTTGTTTTTCAAAGCCTTCTTCGTCGTCGATGCCGACTTTTCCTATCGGCGAACCGATGGACGAAAACTTCACGCCTTCCTTTTTCAACACGGGGAAAATCTTTTCCTTGAATTCTTCAAACGTATAGTCCGCAATGTTCTTGCCGTCCACGTTTCTCGGGCACATATAAGTTTCGCCGAGTTCGTGCAAAACAGCGATTTGAGTGCTTAACGCACTGCTTATTTCATCATAAAACCCTGATATTGTAATTTCATTCATAATAGTATCCTTTTTATCTTTGCACTCTTCCGCTTGCGTTTCCGTTTGCGAGTGCTTCGACTTCTTCTTTTGAGACCATGTTGTAATCGCCCTCGATTGAGTGTTTCAGACAACTTGCGGCAACTGCAAATTCTATCGCGTCGCGCGCGTTTTTGCCTGCAAGCAACGAATGAATCAGCCCTGCGCCAAAACTGTCCCCGCCGCCGACTCTGTCCACGATATGCATTGCGTATTTTCTGCTGAACACCGCTTTGCCGTCCGTGTACAGCATTCCCGACCAATTATTGTCGTTTGCGCTTATGCTTTCTCTTAACGTGATTGCAACCGCCTTAAAGCCGAACTTATCGACAAGTTGTCTCGCAACCGAAACGTAACCTTGTTCGTTGAGTTTGCCGCTTTCGATATCGGTGTTTTCCGCCTCGATTCCGAACACGTCTTTTGCGTCTTCTTCGTTTGCTATACACACGTCGACGTACTTGCAAATCTCGCTCATAACTTCTTTCGCTTTTTCCTTGCTCCAAAGTTTTTTACGGAAATTCAGGTCGCACGACACGGTTATTCCTTTTTCTTTTGCGATTCTGACAGCCTTCAAGACAATGCCTGCAAGCGTGTCGGAAAGCGCGGGCGTGATTCCCGTAAAGTGGAACCATTTTGCGCCGTCGAAAATTTTGTCCCAGTCGAAGTCGTCGTCGGTTGCGGTTGCGATTGCGCTGCCCGCCCTGTCGTATATGACTTTGCTCGGGCGTTGGCTCGCGCCCTTTTCGCAGTAATAAATGCCGACTCGCTCGCCGCCCCTTGCGACAAACGACGTGCCGACGCCGAATTTGCGAAGGGAATTTATCGCGCTTTGTCCTATCTCGTGGGACGGAAGTTTGCTCACAAACGAAACGTCGTCGCCGAAATTTGCAAGCGACACGGCAACGTTCGCTTCCGCACCGCCGAAAGTCGCTTCAAGCCTGTCCGCCTGTACGAACCGCAAATAGTTTTCGGGTGCCAGACGAAGCATTATTTCTCCAAACGTCACAACTCGCATATCTTTACAATCTCCTTACAATTTTTTACGATATCGCCTTTCATCATAAAAGAGCCGCCGACGGCGTACACCTTATCGAAATCAAGGTATTCTTTCAAATTGCTCAAATCCACACCGCCCGTCGGTATAAATCTGACCTGCGGGAACGGCGCCGACAATGCTTTCATCGCTTTCAGACCGCCATATACGCCCGCCGGGAAAAACTTAACGACGTTCAGCCCGTACGAGAGCGCGCGCATAATCTCGGTGGGAGTCACACACCCCGGATAATACGGAATCTTCTCGTCTGTACAATAGCGAGCCACTTCGTCGGAAAACCCCGGGGACACGATGAACTTTGCGCCCGCCTGTACCGCGCTTTTTGCCTGTTCGGCGTTGATAACCGTACCCGCGCCGATATTCATATCTTCAAAGGCTTTCGTGCCGATTGCGATTGCTTCTTTCGCGCACGCCGTACGGAAGGTGATTTCCGCACAGTTTATGCCGCCTTCTCTCAATTTCGAGAGAATTTCTATCGTTTCTTTTTCGTCGTTTATGACGACAACGGGAATTACTTGTTTCATATTACACTCCGCTGTATGCCGAAAATCCGCCGTCAACGGGGATAACCGCACCTGTTACGAATCCGCTTGCTTTGTCGTCGGCAAGCCACAACAGACAACCGATAAGGTCGCTGATTTCGCCGAATTTTTTCATCGGCGTTGCGTTCAGAATCTTGCCCGTTCTTGCCGTCGGCGTGCCGTCCGCATTGAACAAAAGCGCCCTGTTCTGATTTGTCACGAAAAATCCCGGCGCGATTGCGTTGCAACGAATATTACACGGCGCAAAATGCACGGAAAGCCATTCGGTAAAATTGGATACGCCCGCTTTCGCCGCGCTGTATGCAGGGATTTTGGTGAGCGGTCTGAACGCGTTCATCGATGAAATATTGATGATGTTCCCGCCTGTTTTGACCATGTCTTTTGCAAACACCTGCGTCACCAGAAACGCCGACGTAATATTAAGGTCAAACACGAATTTAAGCCCGCTTTCTTCAAGGGCGAAAAAGTCTTTCGCGCCTTCAAGATCCGCCGTCATAACTTCGTTGTCGGTGGTCGCTTTGGGATTATTTCCGCCTGCGCCGTTGATAAGGAAGTTGACTTGTCCGAACTTTTTGACAACTTCTTCTTTGGCTTTTCGGATTTCGTCTTTGTCAAGGCAGTTGCACCTGACGGCAAACGCGTTTTCGCCAATCTCGTCCGCGACTTTTTTCGCCGCGTCGAAGTTTACGTCCAGAAGCGCGACTTTTGCGCCGCACTCCGCAAGCGCACGGGCAAATTCCGAGCAAATCACGCCGCCCGCGCCCGTTATTGCAACAATTTTGTCACTTAAATCTACTTTGAAAGGAACTTTCATTTTTTCTCTCCTTTTATATCCTTTTCAACCGCCTCGAACAGTCCCGTGAGATAACACGCGCCCATCGCTCTGTCAAACAGTCCGTATCCGGGCTTTGCGTCTTCTCCCCACACGTTTCTGCCGTGGTCGGGACGAACGTATCCGTCAAACCCGTTTTCGACAAGCGCTTTGACTATCGCGTACACGTCGACGTTTCCGCAGTCGGTCTGATGTCCGTTTTCGTAAAAATTTATTTCTCCGTCGTATCTCAGCTGACGAAGATGCGCGAAATAAATCCTGTTTGCATATTTTGCCGCCATTTTCGGAAGATCGTTGAACCTGCCCGCACCCAGGCTTCCCGTGCAGAACGTTATTCCGTTGTGCTTATTCGGTACCGCCTTAAACAACTTATCGTAGTCTTCTTCTTTGCAAATAATTCTGGGCAAACCGAACATATCCCACGGCGGATCGTCGGGATGTATCGCCATATCGACGCCCGCTTCGTCGCAGGCAGGCATAATCGCATTCAGAAAATACACAAGGTTTTCAAACAGTTTCTCGTGCGTGATTCCCTTGTATTCATCTAGAAGTTTATTGAGTTCTACCAACGAATAACTTTCGTCCCAGCCCGGCAAATGCAGGTTTTTGGGATCGAGCGCAAGCAATTTTTCGTGATCGTAAGCAAGCGACGTCGAGCCGTCTTTATGCTTGAAATAAAGGTCTGTCCTTAGCCAGTCGAACACGGGCATAAAATTATAACAAATGCACCTGACGCCGACTTTTCCGCAGTTGATGATATTTTGTTTGTACGCTTCGATATACTTGTCTCTCGTAGGTTTGCCGAGTTTTATGTCTTCGTGCACGGGGACGGACTCGATAACTTCCATATCAAGCCCCGCGTCGTTTGCAAGATTTTTGAGCCTTTCAAGTTTTTCTTCTTTCCAGACTTCTCCGACGGGCGTGTCGTAAACGGCGGTCACAACCCCGCTCATTCCCTGTATTTGTTTTATGTAATTCAGCGGTATGCAATCGTTTTCTCCATACCAGCGGAAGGTCATTTTCACAGTCCCAAAACCTCCTTTACGTTGTTGTATGCAATATCTTTTGCAAGCGCGAGCGCGGACTTTTCGTCATACTCGCCGTGGTCAACCTTATCTGCGATAAACGATGAAAGTATCCTTCGGTAAAAATCAAACCGCACGTACGAACTGAACGATCTGCTGTCGGTAAGCATGCCGAGATTCGTGCCGAGAACCGCATATTCCGACACGGTTTCGAGTTGTCTTTTTATGCCCGATACGGTGTCGTTAAACCACCATGCAGCACCGACAATAACGTTGGGAAATGCGCCTGAAATCGCACAAACCGCCCTTAAACATTCGTCGTTGAGCGGATAAAGTATAATTTTTGGCAAATCCCCAAGTCTTGTGTGCATTTTGTCAAGAAGTCGTGCAAGCGCGTCGGTGTCAACGCTTGCCCTGAAAACGTCAAACCCGCTGTCTTTGCCGATTTTATTAAACGCTGCGGTATTGACGTTTCGGAAAGTGCCGAAATGCAGCTGCAAAACGACTCCCTTTTCAAAGCATTTTTCAATCAGCCATTCGATATTTTGCGTGTCGGAAAAATCATCGAATCCGTGGTCTGCGATTTTGCAGCCTTTGGAAACGAAATAATCCAATCTCTTTTCAAGTTGCACCTTGTCGACGCCTTCCGAAAAACATCTGTCGGGACGGAACGTCGGGCGCACCTTCACCCCGTTTATATCGCCGTGGCAAGATAAATCGGAAAACGGATCGTCGGTGGTTGCGATATACTCCACCCTGAATTTTTCAAGCAGTTTTTGCACGCTGAGCCCTTGCAAAATTTCGTTTGCTTTTTCATAAATACGACTTGCGCTGTCTTCGTTCAAAGGCTCCGAAATGCCGAAAATTTGTTTAAGCTCCATATGCGTCCAGTAATAAAGCGGATTGCCGAAAAGTTTTGGCATAATCTTTGCGTATTTCAAAAACTTTTCTTCGTAAGAGCGGTCGCCCGTGATATAACTTTCGTCAATGCCTGAAAGACGCATCGCGCGCCACTTGTAATGGTCGCCCGAAAGCCACAGTTCCCCTATGTCGGAAAACTTCTTGTCGTTTTTAATATCCGCTTCGTTGAGATGACAGTGATAGTCGATAATCGGCAAATCCGCAATGCTTTTGTAAATTCCGCGCGCGGTGTCGCCGGTCAGCAAAAGATTTTCATCAAAAAATCCCATTTTCCTTTCTCCTTATTGAAAATATTTTATCACACAACTTTTGCATAGTAAATTTTATTTTTTGCTTTTTTGCTTGCATATCTTGCGGTTTTGGAGTATTGTTAAGATATGAGCGGAACAAAATACGAAAATCAACAAATGAGCAACTCGACTTACGAGGTGCATCACAAAAAAGACAAGGATTTCAAAACGGTGGAAATGCATTCTCACGATTTTTCGGAAATCTATTTCTTTTTGCAGGGTTCTGCGTCGTACATCGTGGAAGATTGCAAGTATTCCCTGCGCCCGGGCGACGTGCTGTTGATTCCGCCCAACAAACTTCATCAGCTTGACATCAAAGACTCCGCCATGACGTACGAACGCTTTGTTGTGTGGCTTAATCAACGATATTTGAAACGCATCTCAACCTCAAAAACCGACCTGAACACCTGTTTTTTGCAGGCGCACGATCACAACGCTTTTCTTATCCGCAACAGTGCGGTTTCGGACAAAGTTCGCCATATTCTGGACGGTTTTTCCGTTTCACAAACCGGCGACTTCGGCGCGGACATCGAAAACGAGGAGCGCATAAAGACTTTGCTTGTGTTGCTGGGACAGTATTTCTTGCAAAACCGCGACGATTTCACCATATTGGGAAAAGCAAATCCCTGCGTGACAAAAGCCATTGATTATATTTCCGAACATATCTCGCAAGATCTTTCCCTTGACGCAATCGCGTCTGCGTTGTTCGTGGACAAATACTACTTCGCGCACATTTTCAAGGAATACACCAACACTTCCCCCCACCGATATATCCTTAAAAAACGGCTGGTCTTGTCAAAACAATTTATCGAAGAAGGCTTCCCGATAACCGAAGTGTTTGCAAAATGCGGTTTCTCGGATTATACACACTTTTTCCGCGCGTTCAAAAACGAGTTCGGCATAACGCCGAAGCAATTTTACGCATCGATAAGTTTACAACCTTAATTGCCAAAATTTGCAATAAAAAACAGCCCGCTCGGGCTGTTTTTACGGTTTTTTCCTGAATAACGATTTTTCTTTTATATTTCAACGAATTTTCCGTCGCTTTCATACGCGGAAAGGACTTCCTTCGCGCATTTTGCCGCTTCGCTGCCGTCAATCGGAAATTTTTCTTTTTTCGCGACGCAATCGTAAAAATGACCGATAAGTTTCTCGTGTCCGTTGCCGTAGGAGCGTTTCCCGTTCCATTCGATTTCGTTTTCGATATCGGCGACGTCGCCGTTGATAAGCACCTTATCGGGATAAAGCGTAACGATATCGCCGCCTGCAATGAAACGTATTTCGACCGGTAAATCTGTTTTTGCGGTATTAGTGGCAAAAAACTCAAAATCCGTGTCGCCTTTGAACAGCGCGACGGCGGTGTCTTCCACCTCGATGACGTCTTTAAGCGAATAATTGTACGTGTTGGCGCAAACGCTCGTCGGCTCACCGCAAATCCATTGCATCAGATCAAGCGTATGTATTGCCTGATTGATAAGCACTCCGCCTCCTTCGGTTTCTTTCTTACCCCGCCATTCTCCCGACGCATAATACGCCTTGTCGCGATGCCACAACACGTTGCCGAAAGCGAAATCGACTTTTTTGTCTTGAAAATATCTTTTGACAAATTGACTGGATTTATTATATCTGTTTTGCAGGCATACGCCGAGCATCGCCTCGGACTTATTTTCCGCGTCGATAATCCGCGCGACGTCTTCTTTCCTTATACACAGCGGTTTTTCGCATAAAACGTTCACGTTTCTTTCAAGCGCGTATATCGTCATATCGGCGTGCAGATAGTGCGGGGTGCAAATATGCACGACGTCGATTTTCTCTTCATCCAGCATCTTCTTGTAGTCGAAATATTTTTTGACGTTGTCGTAGCCGTTCAACTTCGCCGCATCTATGTCGCAAAGTGCAACTATGTCTTCACCATGCCTTTTCAAAACGTCGTAATGAACCTTTCCGATAACGCCCAGTCCTATAATTGCCGCTTTCATATTTTCTCCTTTTTTGCAACGATATAATATCACCATTTCGCCCCAAAGTCAACAACCGAATACCAGAATACTTAGCCGGCGTCCGCGTCGCTTTGTTCGCTCACCGTGCACTCGTCGCCACGGCAAAACGTTTTACTTATCATTTTATCGTTTATGAACATCATAAGCCTTCCTATGCCGACAAACAGCAACATTCCCGCCATAAGCACGATGAACATCAGAAAATACGCAAGCGGATAATTGACGTCGCCTTTTGAGAATATCGACCATATAAATTCGGGACGATAAAACGGATAAGGATAAAAGTGCATTTTTCCCACCGCGCCCCGGATTATGGAAAAGAGCGAATACACAAACGGATATATCGCAAACGCCCAAACCGTCTTATGATTCGTGCGCCTGTCCGTAAACGGGAAAAACCACAGTATCAGCATAATCGGCGGTATAATCATATGAAAATACACCTGAATGAAACTGCTCATCGCGTGGTAGGAATCGCCCCACTTGAACGGCGGAGTAAATCCCATGGGAATGCCCGCGGTGTATACGAGCCCGGTAACAAGGATATACGTCGTTGCCATTGCGCCGACAAGCGGATTGTACGCAACCTTCTTTGCCCCCTTGACGCCGAGAGACGCAAGCCCCGCGCAAATAAGATACACGTATACGAACACGTTGGATTGAATTGTGAAGAAAGACAGAATATTAAATTTTCCGTAATCGACAGGGCTGAATTTTTCGTCATATTCGAACTTGTAACAGCACAGCCTGTGTATGATAATCAAAAAACCGAACACTCCGAGAATCATCAGAAAGATTCCGAACGCCTTGTTTTTTGCGAGTTTGCTTTCTTTGTGCATAATACCCCCTTGCCTTTCCCGAAACGATGTCGCGAAAACGCGCGACTTGTTATCAAACACTCCACGATTGTTTTTTCGTTTGTTAAAACATCGCCCCCAGACGAAAATCTTCGCGCGTATATTATAAATTATAAATCGGCACCCATTCCGTTTGTCAACGAGCTTATGAAAAATTTTCTGTTTTTGTTGTATGCCAGACAAAAACAAACGGTTTTATGACATCGGCACGCCGAACAACGCAATGAAAAAGGCTTGCCGCGTGGCAAGCCTTTTTGTAGTCTGGAATTGAGGGAAAAGTTATTTCTTCCTTTCGGGTTTTTCGGGACGCACGCCGTAGTCATCATAGTAGTTCATGGGGGCGCAGTCGAAGGAGATTTCGTCGGGCTTGTCGCCTTTAAGCGAGATGACCGTGCAGCCGCGTTGACCGTGTCTCCTGTAAATTCCCGGGTAAGCGAGGTAGTCGATGGACATGCCGTACGTCAGACGAATGGAGCGGGTTGCGCCCTTCGGCGTGTAGTTTACGGAGAAGTTGTTGTAGTGGTCGTGACCGCAGAAGACGCCCTGCATATCGTTTTCAAGCCCTGCCTCGAACAGTTCGTCCGTACGCATTCCGCAGAAGACGCCGTATGTGCGCTGACCGTTTTTCTTCCCGTCGGACTCGCCCATCGTGCCGTAGATAAACTCGGTCGTGCCGCGGTCGGATACAAATTTATCGCCGACGTTCGGTGTTTTACCGTCGCCGATTTTGTCGATTACGTTCGCCCAAGCGTCGCGGTATTCGCGCAGCGGAATGTGGAAGAACACAAGGTTGTTGACGGCTTTATTGCCGTTTGCTTTTCTCAACTTCGCCATTTCGCCGGTATACCAATCGACCTGGCACTGATGGATATTGTCGTATTTCCACGCCGCGCCGAAGTAGTCGCCGTCGATGTAGCTGTGGCTGTCGAACGTTACGAGCGCCTGATTGATGCTGCCGTCCGAATTTTTGACCACGAACATATTATTGCCGAAGCCCATTGCGTCGTCGCCGATATAGTCCTTTTCGTCGCAAACGCCCGCGTCGAACAAGCAATACTTGAAATTTCTTTCCTTATAATAGTTGCAGATATCCACGCGCGAATAACGACTGTAATATTCGGTGTCGTGGTTGCCGAACGCGAACGTCCAGTACACGCCGAGGGTTTCCATCATTTCCGCGAAAATCATCGTGGCGTTTTTGTTGTTGAACGTGCCCGACTGGAAAGGTACGGGGTACGCGATATCGCCCGTGACCACGACAAAGTCGGGTTGCTCTTTTCTTATCATCGTCGCGACGGCGTTCATTGCCCACGCGTCCTTTTTGTGCGAAAACGCGCCGCCGCCGATATGGACGTCGGTGAACTGCAACACCTTGAAATCGCGGCCGTCTTCCTTCGTAAATACGTAGTATCCGAGGCTTTCGTCAAACGTCGGGACAAGTTGCGAATGCTCGGTGTATTCGACTTTGTCAAAACTCTGCCCTTGCCTGATAAGCGACTTCGTGCCGACAGCCGAACTTATCGCGCAACCGCCAAAGAATATCGCAAGGACAAGCACGACGCTTGCCGTGATAATCAGCGCTTTTTTCGTGCGCTTTTTTCTTTCCTCGGGAGTGAGATCTTTTCTCCTATTTCTTTTGCGTTCGGGCGTGCCGAATTCGGTTGTTTCCACGCTGAAAGAAACGTCGTTCGTTTCGTCGAATTTCTTCTTTCTCATATATTCACCTCAGTTTTTTTGTTCTTCGGCGTTTTCGCCGTTTGTTTCAATGATAAATTTAATTTCCGCGCCTGTTTTTTCGCGAACTTTTCGGGAAATGTCGGAAAATACGTTTTCGTCGCCGTTTTTCACGATGACAACGCCGATTTTTGCGCCGTAACCGTAATCGTGAAGTTCGGTTTTCACAACGGTCACGCCGACCTTTTCGCACTCTTTGTATATCGCTTCTTTCTCGTCGTTTGCGCCGTCACCCGACACAACCGCCTTTATGTTGTCCCTGACTGCCTTTATCGCAAATACGATAACCGCAATGCTTATGACGATGCCGACAATCGCGTCCGCAGCGTAGTCGATGCGAGCAGACACCGCAAACGACACCACCGAAGTCACCGTTATGCCGACGTCCATAAAACTGTCAATCGCCAAGGCTTTGAGCGCAGGCGACTTCATCTTCTTGTCGGCAAAATAGTAGGTAAGCCCCAGTCCGAGTTTTACCGGCACGGTCACCGATATCAATATGCAACTTTTTACACCGAACCATACCGGCTCGGGCATCGCCATGCGGTTAAGCGACCTTATCAGAAACAGCCCGCCGACCACGACCGAAGTCGCCGCGACGATAAACCCCGCAAGATACTCCGTCCTGCCGTAGCCGTACGGCGCCTTTTCGCTGCGCGGGATAAGAAGCGTGCAAAACGCTACCCCTGCCACTATCGCCGTCAAAATGTCAAAAAAGTTGTTGATCGCGTCAAGCATTATGCAAAGACTGTTGCTTGAAAGACCGACGTACATTTTGATGAGCGCAAGCGCGACGTTTACCACCACGCCGATTGCAACGATTATCAACGATTTCTTAACGCGCTGTTTCATTTTTTACGATATTTGCTCCGCCGCGACTTTGTGTTTTGCGGTGACTTTGTTCGTGATTTCGCTTACGATAAGCAGCGCCGCCGCAAACGCAAGCAGTAAGTACGGCATGAACAAAAAACCGACCTTTTGCGCGACGAATCCGAACGTGAGCTGCACCGCCCAGCCGATTGCGTAAGAGCCGCCCATCTGTATTCCCGTAATGTCCGCGGAATACTTCGTGCCGAACCTGAACGGTACGGCGTGTATCGTCGACGGAAACACCGGACCAAAACCCGTGCCGATGAGCAGAAGCCCCGCAAGCGAGTATTTCCCGATGGGCAACGCAAACACGATCATTCCGATTGTCATGACGATAATTCCCAACCGAATAAGGACTTTATCGTTAAATTTATAAGAGATAAACCCGCTGATTACCCTTCCTGCCATAATTCCGCCGAAATACAGCGACACCCAGCGAGCGGCGTCTGCGGGCGATACGCCCTTTGTGTTGACGGCGTAACTTGCGCCCCACGTGCCGATCAGAAATTCCATCGAAGTGTACATGCCAAGCGACAAAACCGCCCACGCCACGCCCTTGATTTTCAATATTTCAAAAATTGCAGGCTTCTTCTTTTTCGGCTTTTCGCCGTCTTCTTCCGCCTGTTCTTTCGTCGTATTTTCGTTTTCTTCTTCGCTTTCGTCGGGCACCGCCCCGTCAAGCGTTTCAACCGTCACGGAGTGTTCGTACTTCTTAAAAAGCGGCAACGAAAAAAGCGAAGCCGCGAATATCGCGAACTGTATGCACGACACGCATCTGTATCCGCCGCGCCAGTTGTTGTTCCTATCCAGAAACGCGCCCATGATTATCGGGCTTAACGTAACTCCCACGCCCCAGAACGCGTGCAACCAGTTCATATGCCGCGCCTTATAATGCGTCGAAACGTAGTTGTTGAGCCCCGTGTCGATTGCGCCCGCGCCAAACCCCATAAGTATGGAACCGCAAATCGCCATCGCGATATGCACCGAAAAACCGATGACAAGCATGCCGACGGCGGTAAGCAAAATCGACACCACCGTTACTTTGCCCGTACCGAATTTTCTGATCAGCGGCCCCGCAATAAAACTTACGCCGCCCGAGCCAACCGCGGTGATTATCATATATATGCTTGCGAAACTTTCGTTCACGTTGAAGTCAACGTGCATGACCGGCCACGCCGCTCCGAAAAGCGAATCGGGAAGCCCCAGCGATATGAAAATAAGATAAATTAACGCAAGCAATAAAAACATACGGTCGATTTCGAATCCTCTTACATCTGTCTATTATAATATGCAATTACAAAAAAGGCAACTTTATTGCCCGCGTGCGCCAAAAGAAAAAGAGCGTCCGCTTTGGACGCCCCTTCTCAATAATGGGAGAAAATTATGTTATGAAACTTTATGGCTTAATCATAACCGCGCAAGTTAAAGATTACTTTAATCCGAAGTTAAGATTTAGTTAAAAAATAAACTTCTCATAAAAAGTCAGAATTTTGATGCTATTAAGCCCCACAAGTACACAGTATCTTGTGGGGACCCCTGTTTGTACTTTGGAATGACAGAGTGCGTTGCTCGGAATTAAAATCGCTCTAACAAAAAAGCACCCGTTTGGGTGCTTAAATATAGTTCTCTTAAAAAGTCAGAATTTTGATGAGATTTTGATGTTTCTTGGCAAGTTCTTACGAGGGCGCGTACTTTGGCGTACGTAACCGAGTAAGGTTTTGCCAAAAACTCAAAAGGTCGCAAAATTATGACTTTTTACTAGTAAGGGCGCGCATAGAATTGAGAGTAGCCAACACCGCCACACCCACGTCCGCAAACACCGCAAGCCACATACTCGCCAAGCCCAGCGCGCCGAGAATAAGCACGACGGCTTTGACAAGCAATATGAACACGATGTTTTCGTATGCGAGTTTAAGGGTTTTTTTGCTGATTTTCCGCGCCGAAACAAGCCCTGCAAGGTTGTCGTGCATAAGCACCATATCCGACGCTTCGACCGCGCTGTCGCTGCCTACGCCGCCCATCGAAACGCCGACGTCTGCACGCATAAGAACGGGGGCGTCGTTGACGCCGTCGCCGACGTACACGACCTTGTCTTTTTTGCCCTTATTTTCCATGATTGCTTCCATTTCGACGACTTTGTCCGCGGGAAGAAGACCGAATTTGAAATCGTCGATGCCGACTTCTTCGGCAACCGCGCGTGCGTATTTTTCGTTATCGCCCGTAAGCATGACGGTTTTTGCGCCCTGCGCTTTCAGTTCTTTTATGACTTCTTTCGCGTCATCGCGGACGGTATCCGCAATCAGAATCGCGCCGAGATATTGACCGTCTTTTGCGACGTACACCACGCTTCCGACTTCTTCGACGGGGATAATCGCAACGCCGTTTTCGACAAGCAATCTGCCGCTGCCGCAAAGTATGCGCCCTTCGGGTCCCGTCGCTTCCATACCGCGTCCCGAGCGTTCCGTGATTTGATATTCGGAACTGTCGACGGACTTTCCGTACGCTTTGTAAATGCTTTTTGCGATGGGGTGCAGGCTGCCGCTTTCGGCGATGCACGCAACGCGCAGGATTTCGTCGCGGTTTTCCGCGGGGATAACCTTTTTGACGTCGAAAGTACCTTTCGTCAACGTGCCGGTTTTGTCAAACACGAATATATTTGCCTTGTCGATAAGTTCCAGATAACTCGTTCCCTTGAAAAGTATACCCTTTCTGGACGCGCAGCCGATACCGCCGAAAAACGACATCGGAACACTGATGACAAGCGCGCACGGACAACTGATGACAAGGAACGTAAGCGCGCGATTGAGCCACGAGATCCAGACCGCGCCGCTTCTCATATCGATGACGAGCGGGGGCAGAATCGCAAGTACAACCGCCGTGATAACGACCGCGGGGGTGTAATATCTTGCAAATCTTGTGATAAAGTTTTCGGCTTTCGCTTTCTTTGCGGAAGCGTTTTCCACCATGTCGAGAATTTTTGCAACGGTGCTGTCGTAATACTCTTTCTCGGCGCGGATATACAAAACGCTGGAAAGGTTGATGGCACCGCTTAAAACGATGCTGTTTTCCGACACGGTTTGCGGCACGCTTTCGCCGGTGAGCGCGGACGTATCGAGACTTCCTTCGCCCTTTATCACCACGCCGTCGACGGGGATTTTTTCGCCGGCTTTCACAACGATAACGTCGCCGATTTTAACTTCTTCGGGCGCGACTTCGGTTTCCTGTCCGTCCTTAAATATTACAGCCTTGTCGGGGCGGATATCCATAAGAGACGCAATGGATTTCCGACTCTTTCCGACGGCGTAATCCTGAAACAGTTCGCCAAGTTGATAAAAAAGCATGACCGCCGCGGCTTCGGGATATTCGCCGATTGCAAACGCGCCGACCGTCGCCACGCACATTAAAAAGTTTTCGTCGAAAACCTGTCCGTGCACGATGTTTCTCGCGGCGCGGTACAGCACGTCGTAGCCTATCGCGAAGTACACGACAAGATACGTCGCAAGTCCCACGTACCACGGCATACCGACGGTCTTGCCGACGGCGTAAAGCACGATAAACGCGGCAAGACACACACAAAAACGTATGAGCCTTATTTGGTTTTTTGTTAACTTTTTCTTATCTTTATCTTTCATTTTTGTATTATAAACCCAAGATTACGCAATCAGGTTCGACTTTCTTTGCACAATGCACAATTTCTTTTGCGATTCTTTCGTAATCTTCTTCGTCACATTCGAATTGCAGACGCTGTCCGAAGAAATTCAGGCTTGCGCTTTTAACGCCATTGATTTTTTGCACGTCGCGTTCGATTTTTGCGGCGCAGTTTGCACAGTCGATGTCTTTAATGGTTACCGTCTTTTTCATATTTGTTACCTCTTTGATTTTTTACTCTTTTACGTGGTCGATTGCAAGTTCCAGAATCTTCACGACGTGGTTGTCCGCAAGCGAATAAAACACTTCTTTGCCGCTTCTTCTCGCCTTCACGAGTTTGTTGTGGCGAAGAATCCTGAGTTGATGCGATACCGCGCTGACCGTCATATTAAGTACCGCCGCGACGTCGCATACGCACAGTTCGTTTTTTGAAAGCGTCGCAAGGATATTGACGCGGGTGCTGTCGCCGAAGATTTTGAAAAGTTCCGCAACGTCAAACAATAAATCGGCGTCGGAAAGGCTTGCTTTGACCTTCTGCACCGTTTCGTCGTGCGCGTGCACTTCTTCGCAAAATTCGTTTTTTTCGGTTTTTGTTTCTTTCATTTTTCTTTTTCCTTTTGTCAAACATTTGAATAACTGTTCAACTGTTTGTAATTATAAAACCCCTTTATACGTTTGTCAAGGGGTTTTCAAAAAGTTTTTAAGATTTTTAGGTTTTTCGCCGTTTGTATATTCGTTATATTATATGTTTTATAAAAAACGATATTTCTTTTTGTGTTTTCACGCGGTTTTCTTTTTACCGATATGTCTGAGTTTTTCTATAAACCTCTCTTCCGCGGTCATATCGAGCATTCCGTCCCATTTTTTGACGGCAAGGTATATGAAGTATATCGCGGCGGTCACAACCCAACTTATCGGGTAAATCATAAACAATACCGTGAGATTGTGCGTCATAAGCACCGCCGTGTAAAGCCAGATTATCCTTGTCAAGAGTATACCGACAAACGTGATTATAAACGCCGTCAGCGACTTTGAAAGCCCTTTCAGCGTGCCCGAGAAAACTTCGCACATGCCGAAAATCACGTAAAACGGGCAGATGTGCAGAATGATGTCCGAGCCTACGCTCACGACGTCCGCTTCCTTATTGAATATGCGAACGACGTCGCCCCTTAAAATCAGCACGGGTACAATGATTACGACCGCCGTAACGACGCTCATAATAAGCGCAGTGTAAAAGCCTTTCTTCACGCGGTCCATGCGCTTTGCGCCGGCGTTTTGTCCGACGAAACTGTTCATCGCCATGCCGTAGGAACAAATGGGGGCATAGGTGAAATCGTCCACTTTCATCGCGGCAACCCAGCCCGCCATAACGACCGAGCCGAAGGTGTTCAGACTTGACTGGATAAGCAGGTTTCCGACGCTGTACATGCTTGACTGCAACCCCGCGGGAAGACCGACTTTGAATATGTTTTTGAGAATCGGCTTGTCAATCTTAAAATGCCGAAACGACAGTTTATAGTTCTGTTTTGTAAGAAGAAGCCTTAATGTAACCAGAATCGCCGATACGTATTGCGAAATAAGAGTCGCCCACGCCGCGCCCGCAACGCCCATGCCGAGCGTCTTTACGAACACTACGTCCAGCGCGATATTCAAGCAGCATGCGAACAACAAGTACAAAAACGGCCGCTTGCTGTCGCCGACCGCGAGTATCACGCCCGACCCCATATTGTATACGAGCGTGCCGAGAACGCCCAAGAAATAAATCTGCAAATATTCGCAACTCAGCGCCATTACGTTTTCGGGGGTGTGAACGAGTTTTAATATGGGCTCCGCAAGGAAGTATCCGCCGATTGTCAGCACTATGCCCGAAACAATCGCCAGAAACGCACAGGTCTGCACGGATTTTTTGAGTTTTTCATCGTCCTTTGCGCCGTAGTATTGCGCGACGACAACGCCCGCGCCCACGGATATTCCCAAAAACAGCGACACGAAAACGTTGATTATACTGTTGTTGCTGCCGACCGCCGCAAGCGCTTCGTGCCCGACAAACCGCCCTACGACGATAGAGTCGACCGCGTTATACAACCGCTGTATGACGTTGGACAAAAGTATCGGCAGCGCAAACGCCAGAATTTGTTTCCAGATGACGCCTTCCGTCATATCGCGCTGACCTTTCTTTTTCGGCAAATCCTCCGCGTTGTCGGTCGCGGAAATCTTTGCGGCGATGCCTGACGTTTCTGCGTTTTCGACGCTTACTATTTCGTTTTCTTCGCTTGTCGTATGCCCTTCTTCGGTTTTTTCCCGTTCGCTTTCGGGCGGCACGACAAGTGGTTCGTTTTCGTTTTCCATAGCGACAAAAATATAATCTTAAACCATTATATTGTCAACCGTTTCGGGCGACGATTTTCAACATTTTATTAAAAATAAAAACGCACTTTCGCGCGCCTTATTTTTTGCGTTTCTTTTTTATCAGCGTCGCCCCGATAAATGCGACGAGTCCCCCTGCCGCAACGCTTCCTACGACAATCCCCGCGATATCCGATTTTGAAAGGATTTTTTCTTTTTGCGGTTCGGGGACGGCGGTCTTTTGCAAAATCGCCTGCTGCTTTACGTTGCACCTGACGCACGTTCGCTCTTTCAGCCCTTCTTCGTCGTTGGTGGCTTCTTTTACGACTGTCCATTCGCCGCAATAATGCATCGGCGTGCGCTTTTCGCCGCAAAGATTGCATTCGTCATCGCAATCGTCGTCGTATTCGTGCGGGCAATTTCCCGTTTCGGCGTACGAAACGGCGCGCGGCGGTTTCATTGAAAATATCGTCGCCGATATCAGCACACACACGATTGCCAAGAACAATATTTTGATTGTTGTTTCTTTCGTTTTCACGGCGGATTTATCTCTTTTTCTTTCCTCTGACCTTTTTGTCGAGTTTTTCCGACCACTTTCTGACCTTGTCCGCGTCGTAGTTTTTGGGGATACGTTTTGCGACCGCCATCGCGTTAAGCCCGCGCGCCGCATATTTCACGGCGCGGCAGACAAGCGAAAAGTTTTTGAAAAGGATTCCGATTTTTTTAAGGATTGTCAAAAAAGACAAGCCTTTTGCGTTTTCGTCGGTGCTGAGAAGAGCCATATCGTCGTCGGTGACAAGCCCGCTTGAAAACGCTAGGTTAACGTCTTTATCGGGCAGGTTGAGCGCCCAGCGTTTCAGGACGTCCACGAAAACGTACAAAAAACCGAACTGCTTATAAAATTTGAGTTGATACGGATACAGACTCTTTGCCGAAAAGTCGCAGTCCGTCCCGATTGTTTCGGCAAGCATTCTGCCCGCTTTCATCGCGCTTTCGATACCGCTGCCCATCATGGGCATCGTCATATACGCGCTGTCGCCGACGATTGCGTACCCGTCTGCGACAAGTACGCCCGAGGGATAACGCAACGAAATATCAACGCGCCGCTCCACGATCGGCTCCCCGGTGTTGAAATCGTGATTTTTAAGAAGGCTTGTTTTCGCCCTTTCGAGTTCTTCGTCGGAGAGGCTACCGATGCGCCCGACAAGCACGTCCGCAACGTTGTCCTGCGACAGATTGCACCAGCTGATGCCGACACCGCCAAGGTGTTTTATGTAAAGTGTGCACGGCGGATTCGGCAGATTTTTGTTGAGATCTGCGCGATAATATCCCCGAAATGCACAAAATTTGTCGTCGGATTCCGGCTCCGGAATACCGAACTTTTTCGGGACTTCCCGGCGGAATTTCGAGTTGTAACCAGACGCGTCGATGACCATATCCGCGCGGACGTCTTTGCCGTTTACCCTGACTCCCGCGACTTTATCGCCGTCCGTGATAAGGTTTTCGACAGGGCTGTTAAAATGCACTTCGACGCCTTCGCATTCTTTCAGAAGGTATTCAAGAAGATATCGTCTGTCGATTGCGATTTCTTCAAGCGGCGGCGTCATCGGCACTCTGAGCGTCGACTTTTCGTCGGGCGACACGAATTTCCATTTGTTTTTCTGGACGCAGTCGGAAACGGGAATCGGCGTTAAGCCCGCTTCTTCGAAAACGGCGCGCCTTATATCGTCGCGCCAGGGATGCGCCGCGTTTTCGCGGCTTTCCGCCTCGTACACAACCACGTCGTGCCCGAAATTTTTAAGATGCTTTGCCGCGACAAGTCCGCCTTGTCCCGCGCCGATTACGATAATTTTTCCCATTTTTTCCTTTTTCCCTTTTCTTTTTTTATTTGAAATCTTTCAGCATTTGCAGATAATCAAGCGTTTTGAACCCGAGATGTCGATAAAGTTTCGCCGCGCGTTCGTTTTCCGCCGTGTATTCAAGCCTTATTCTCTTGTACCCTTCCGAAACGTACTTGCCTTCAAGGTACATTAAAGCAAGCGTGCCGAGTCCTTTTCCGCGCGCCTTTTCCGAAAGATACAATTCTTCAAACCATGCAACCATGCCGCCCGCTTCCTGCGAAAACGTTTTCGCAACGAGAGCATATCCGACGTTTTCGCCGTCGCTTTCAATCATATAGCCGTCCGAAAACGGGTTGCCTTCGACAAGCGTTTCAAAGGTCAGCGTCAGGTATTCTTCGGGAACGTCGTGCGTGACGGCGTCCGACGTATAAAACTCTTTTGCGAACTTTATATAATCCACCCTGTCCGCCGACTCGATTCTTCTTATCATTTTTTCAACATACCGCCTTTATGTTATTTATAAATATCAATAATAATATAACCTTTGCGCCGTCCGTTGTCAAGGCGTGAATTTTGTGTTATTCTTGAATCAGGTCAAACGCGCGACAATCACGCCGTCGCGCCAAAAGGAGAAACTATGGGTATCGACGAATTCGATTATAAAGAGCCTGCCTGCGCGACGTGCGGCGGCAAAGAGTTTTATTATCCCGAAACCGAAACTCACGGGACGATTCCCGTCGAACGCATTATCGAAAAGGAAGACGAATTTTTGTCACAAAACGATCTTGCGTCCGCTGAAAAACTTTTGAGATACTGGCTTGACGAGGCAAAAGCCTTGAACGATAAACGGGGCGAACTCGTCGTGACAAGCGAACTCACCGGGGTTTTCAGAAAAACGGGAAACAAGGAAGACAGCGAGAAATATTGCGCCGAGATTTTGCGGCTGATTGACGAGACGGATATGGCGGAAACGACAAGCGGCGCAACGTTTTTACTGAACGTCGCAACCAACAAAAAAGCCTTTGGCGACGCGAAAGGCGCGCTGAAAATTTACGACGAAGTATACAAGGTTTTTTCAAAAAACCTTGACGCGGATAATGCGCTATTCGGCGGTTTATACAACAATTCCGCACTGTCATACGCCGATTTGGGCGATTACGACACCGCAATATCGTATTTTGAAAAGGCACTTGAAATTGCGAAAAAGAGCGGGAACAAATTGGACGAAGCGGTGACGTACACAAACCTTTCGACAACTTTTCTGAGAAAAGATCCCTTTGACGACGAAAACGTCGACAAGGCTCTTGACAACGCCCTGTCGTGCTTGAACGACGAAAGCGTAACGCGCGACGGATATTACGCCTTTGTGTGCGAAAAATGCGCGTCCGCCTTTTCCGACGCCGGTAGATTTATCGACGCACAAGACCTTTCGGCGCGCGCAAGGAGTATTTATGAAAGGCGTTGAGTTGTCTGAAAAATATTTTGAAAAATTCGGAATGCCGATGCTTGAAAAAGACTTCGCTTTTCTTTTGCCGACGTTGTCCGCAGGGCTTGTCGGTCAAGGCAGCGAGTGTCTGTTTTTCGACGACGACGTTTCAAAAGACCACGACTTCGAGCCGGGATTCTGCATTTTTTTAAGCGACGCGGATTACGAAAAATACGGGTTCGACTTAACCCGCGCGTACAACAAACTCCCCGACGAATTTTTGGGGTTTTCCCGTCTGAAATTTTCGCCCGCGGGCGGCAGTCGCCACGGCGTTTTTTCGTGCAAAGACTTTTACGAAAGTATTATCGGCAGAAGTTCCGCGCCCGAAACAACTTTCGACTGGCTGAAAATCCCGCCATACGCCCTACGCACCGCCGTATCGGGCAAGATGTTTATAAATAACTGCGCCGAGTTTTCAAGAATTCGCGAAGTTTTGCAAAAAGGCTTCCCCGAGGACGTCCGTCTGAAAAAAATCGCGGCGCACGCGCTTTCTATGAGCCAATCCGGACAATACAACTACCCCCGCCTTATCGCAAGGAGAGAGACGGGCGCGGCGCAACTTGCGATTTTCGAATTTGTAAAAAGCGCGATTTCGTGCGTGTATTTGCTGAACAACGTTTACGAGCCTTTTTACAAATGGGCATACCGCGGCATGCGGGAACTCACCATTCTGTCCGATGTCGAAACGGCGTTGTCATTCCTTACCGAATGCGGAAATTCGACAAGCGAGGCAAAACTCAAAAACGAAATTATTGCTGACGTTTCGGGCAAAATCATTGCCGAGTTCCGCGCACAAAAAATATCCGACGAAGACGGACAAAATCTTGACAAACACGCGTTAAGTATCAACGATAAAATCAAAGACGTGAGCCTCAGAAATTCGTCGATTTTCATCGGGCTGTAACGCCGAAAAATTTTTCTCTTTATACAAAAAACCGCCGTTTTGGCGGTTTTTGCGTTTTATCGTCAAATATTTGACGGCAAAGTTATTTATCGTTTGATAAAAACATTGTGAACATACTCACGAGAAGTTTCACCTTATCGTGCAACGATACGTCGTCAAAGCCGACGTTGCCGCGCATCGTGAGCCTTTGAGACAAGCTGATAAGCGACTGCGTCGCCGCAAAATAAAAGTCCTGAAAACTGCCGATATCCCTGACCGTATTATCGGAAAGTCCCGTCTTGTATGCATCCTCAAACATTTTGTAAATTTCAAGCAGGATTGCGTCGTATTCCTTCCTCTCTTCCCGCGTCGCGTCTTCCGTCATCAGAAACGAATCGAGCGACAGCAAAAACTTTGAAAACGACTTTTCGTTCACCACAAGCCACGAAAAATATTTCGTAAGCACGACGATCTGGTCATATCCGCTTTCCGACAGATTTTTTTCATAAACGACGCGCAATTTATCACGTTTGTCCTGCCATATGGACACTGCGCATTCCATAATCAACGCTTTCCTGTTTCCGAAGTAGCGATACACCGACGCCACGCCGAAATCGGCTTCTTTTGCAATGTCCGCCATCGAAACGCCCGTGATCCCGCGTTCCAAAAAAACTTCTTTTGCCTTTTCAAGCACGTAATTTTTGTTTCTTTCTTTCGCTCCCATATTTCCTCATTTTCATAAAATCTTGTTGATAATTTGCCTATCAAAATGAACTGTTTTTCTTAATTTTATTTTTCAAACCCTAAAATTACCTAAATTCCGCCGTATAAAGGGGGTTTTTTGAATTTTTTTCGATTTTCGGATTACGATTTTTCCGCTGCGGTTGCGAAAAAAGAAAAGATATTATAAAATACGATTGAGGTACCTATGAATATAAACGACCAAATTTTTTATAAGGCGGAACTCCTGACCAAAGGTATGCGCGCAAGCGACAACGCAAAAGCCATATTATATAAGGAATTTCCCGACTTTTTCACAAAAGGAATAATGCACAGCCTGAACGTAAGGTTTTCGGAAACGAATTGCAACGTCAGTATCGCCGACGACTTCGCGCACGAATCGCCCTATCTTCTGGACGAAAAGGACGGCAATTTTTTTATAACGGACGGAAAAAACAGTTTCCCCGTTTCGTTTTTCGGCGCGCTCCCACACACCGGCACGGTCGTGGACGACTTTGCAAGGCTTCACTCCAAGGGTTGCGTTACGATCTGGCCGAACAGTAATTGCTGTTATGACAGGGAAAACGAAAAATGCAGGTTTTGCAGTATCGTGAAAGAGCGCGAAACGCCGCTTGACGCAGACATCCTTGCAGATTCCATAAAAAAACTTTTTGAACTGTCAAAAGACAATATGCTCAACTTTTCGGGCGGTACTTATAAAAACCCGGACGTCATGGCGGATTACTGGATTGACCTTGTCAAAAAAATCCGTGCGTTTTCGGACGCGAAAATCGCAATCGAGTTTGCCCCGCCGTCCGACCTTGAAAAAATCGCAGCGCTGAAAAATGCGGGCGCGGACGTCGCGATAATGAATCTGGAAGTCGCAAACGACGAATTAAGGAAAAAGATTTGCCCGGGAAAATCGAAAATTTCGTACGAGCATTATTATAAGGCGTTTGAAAAAGCGGTGGGAGTTTTCGGATGGGGACAGGTATCTTCCGTGCTGATTGCGGGAATCCAGCCGAAAGAAGACATTATGGCGGAATGTGAAAAGATGGCAAAAATCGGCGTGTTCCCGACTGTTATGCCCATTCGTCCGCTTGACAACGCGCCCGTCGACATTTCGACAAGGTGCAAAACGCAGGATCTTATCGAAATCGCGACGCATTTGTCAGGCCTTCTCGTGAAATACAATCTAGACTTCAAAAAACAGGAAGGTTGCACGAAATGCGGCGGCTGCTCCATCGAAAACGATTGTTATCGTAAACAACTTCAATCGAATAATTAAAACACACTTGCGTTTTTACTGTCGGCATAACTGTCATATTGACATTTATGCCGACTTTTTTGCGTTTTTGAGCCGGTTTTGCACGCTCTTGTGTGTCATACTGACACAAATTTGATATTATTTTACTTTTTTATCTATTTGTAAAAAAGTTGTTTACATTAAAAATGCACTATGGTATAATTTTTGTATAAAAATTTTTTAGGGTGACACTTATGTCAAAATATATTATGGCCTACGACGTAGGCACGACAGGCATCAAAACTTGTATTTTCGAAATCGATAAAGACTTCAAAATTCTGGCGTCAGCAACCGAAAGCTACAAACTTTACGTCTACGACGACGGCGGCGCGGAACAGGATCCCGACGAATGGTGGGCGGCAATGTGCTCCACAACGCGCGTCGTACTTGAAAAATCCGGCATTTCCCCCGACAAAATCGCAGGCGTTTCTTTCTGCTCGCAGGCACAGGGGCTTGTCCTTGTCGACAAAGACGGTGTCGCAATCCGCAGAGCCTTTTCTTATATGGATCAGCGCGCGAGAAAGGAAATCAAGGAAGGCATTTCCTATGGGCTTCAAATCGCAGGCGCAAATATTTTCAAACTTATACCCGCGCTTATGATAACGGGCGCGGCACCCGTCAGCGTAAAAGACCCCGTCTGGAAATATAACTGGGTGAAAAATAACGAGCCCGAAAACTTTAAGCGCGTTTACAAATGGCTGGACGTAAAAGAGTATCTCATCTGCCGTCTAACCGGCGAATTCGTCATGACGTACGACAGCGCGTTCGGCACGCTTTTACTTGACCTTAAAAACAAGTGCATCAGCAAAAAAATGTGCAAAATGTGCGGCGTGAATTACGACCACCTGCCAAAACTTATCGCGTCGTCCGACTGCGCGGGCGAAATCACCGAAAAAGCCGCGAAAGAACTTGGGCTTGTCAAAGGCATCAAAGTCTTCGGCGGCGGTATGGACGCTTCTCTTATCGGCGTCGGCGCGGGCAGCACGGAACTTGGCGAAACTCACATTTACAGTGGCACTTCGGGCTGGGTTTCGACCGTTACCGATAAATCCGCCGTGGACGTAACCACAATGATTGCGGCAACCGTCGCGGCGCAACCCGGCAAATTCAACTACTTTGCGGAACTTGAAACCTCGGGCAAGTGTCTGGAATGGGTGAAAGACCATATCGCTTTGGACGAGGTCGGCATTTACATTCAGAAAAAACACATCGCGGAAGATTTTGAATCCAAATATCTCAACCTGTATCAATATATGACAACCGTCGTCGACGATATCCCCGCAGGCTCGGGCGGCGTAATTTTCACGCCCTGGCTGCACGGCAACCGTTGCCCGTTTGAGGATCCGAACGCACGCGGTATGTTCTTCAACATTTCGCTTGACACCGGAAAAACCGAACTTATCCGCGCGGTGCTGGAAGGCGTATGCTATCACAAACGCTGGATGCTGGAAGCAAGCGAAAGGAAAGTCAAAACGTCAGACGTCATTCGTTTTGTCGGTGGCGGCGCGCTGAACGACTTTACCTGCCAGCTCCTTGCCGATATCACGGGACACACTATCGAAACGGTTGACAGTCCGCAAAACGTGGGCGCGGTCGGCGCGGCGGTATGCGTTGCAATCGGGCTTAACCTTATTCCTTCGTTTGACAAAGTTAAGGACTTTATCCCCGCAAAAAAGACGTTTAAGCCCAATTTGAAGCTGAAAGCCGAGGTTTACGATAAGGGCTTTGAAGTGTTCAAAAACCTTTATAAGGCGAACAAACAGAACTTCGCGCTGCTTAACGGCAACCACAAATAAGAGTTATGTCGCACAAGACGGACGCAACCCTGCGTCCGTTTTTATTTTGTTTTTATCATATATAACTATTTTTATTATTATATAAAGCAAAAAAATTTTTGAAAATGCTTGTTTTTTGCTTTACAAAACCTTTTTTATATGGTATTATCCATTCATAACACTTTATTACGCTAAATTACTAACGCGTTAAACCGAGGTAAAAATATGAAAAAGAAAATCACCGTTATCGTTTCGATTATTTCAATAGTATTCGTGATGGCGTTTGCGCTTGCAGCCTGCAACAAGGAAACAAAACCCGGCTACACCGCGCTCTCGGCGCAGGCAGACGTTTTCAAGGAACTCAACGCCAAAACCGCCGACGTTGGCATAATGGACTACACGATGGCGAACTATCTTCTGAGCGTCGACTCCGCAATGGCGAAAAATCTGACGATCGCCGACGTGGAATTTGAAAAAGAATACTACGGCATCGCTTTCAGAAAGGCAGCCGACGGCAAATACAACGCTCTCACCGACCTTGTCAATCAAGTTCTTGTTGAACTTAAAGACGCCGACTACAAAACAATCGCCGAAAAATACGGCATTTCCGCGGCAACGCTCGACCTTGTCTACTCCAAACCCACGGGCGAAGCGGACAATACGGAACTTGACTATATCAAAAGCGAAGGCAAAATCGTCATCGGATTCACCTTGAACGCACCCATGGCTCTCGGCTCGGGCGACAAAACGACGGGCGGTTTCGACACCGACCTTGCAAAAGCGGTCTTTGCAAAAATCAGCGAGAAAGTCGGCAAGACAATCGCGGTTGAATTCAAACTTATCGATTGGGGCAAGAAGGAGTCCGAAATGGAAGCAAAAACCATCGACTGCGTATGGAACGGTCTGACCGTAACGCCGGCGCGTGCCGCACAATGGTCGATAACGATGAACTACCTTGAAAACAAACAATGCGCCGTCATCAGAAAAGCCGACAAGGATAAATACAACTCCTACGACGCTTTGAAAAAAGCGCGCATCGTGGCGGAAGACGGCTCGGCAGGCGAAGACGCCGCAAAGGAAATTCTCGGCATAAAATAATTAAACAAAAAAATACTTTTTCGATTTCGCCGTGCAAACGGCGAAATCTACCTTTTTACGGACTTATAAATATGGTTTTATCGGCAGCAACAATTTCATTTTCGGAAGTGACGAGGCAACTTTTCACGGGGTTCGGGACAACGTGTCTTCTGTTTATTCTGACGCTTGTCCTGTCCGTGCCTTTGGGGCTTATCGTCTGCTTCGGCTCGATGTCGAAGTTCAAACCGCTTCAATATCTTTCAAAACTTATCGTATGGATTATCCGCGGCACGCCGCTTATGCTTCAAATCATCGTGGTATTTTACGTGCCGGGACTTTTGTTCGATTATCCGATGCAATCGCGATTTACGGCGGTACTCGTGGCGTTTGTGATAAACTACGCCTGCTACTTTTCGGAAATTTATCGCGGCGGGATCCAGTCGATACCGCGCGGACAAACGGAAGCGGCGGCGGTCTTAGGCATGAAGAAATCGCAGGCATTCTTTTACGTAACCCTGCCGCAGGTCGTGAAGCGCATTATGCCCCCGATGTCCAACGAAATAATCACTCTTGTCAAGGACACGTCACTTGCGCGCGTCATCGGCGTTGTGGAACTCATCAAATTCAGCGAGCAAATCGTCAACAATTACGTCGTGTTGTGGCCGCTTTTCTATGCGGGCGTATTTTATCTCGTATTCAGCGGACTGCTCACTCTTCTTTTCCGCTACATCGAAAAGAAGCTGGACTATTATAAGGTATAAAAAATGGCAATTCTGGAAGTTATAAATCTGAAAAAATCGTTCGGCGCGCAGGAAGTGCTGAAAGGCATAAATTTTGAAATGGACAAAGGCGAAGTCGTGGTGATTATCGGCTCGTCGGGCAGCGGAAAGACGACGCTCCTTCGGTGCTTGAACTTTTTGGAAACCGCCGACGACGGACAAATCATCGTTGACGGCGAAACTCTTTTCGACGGCGCAAGCGACAAAAACGAAAAATACAACGACCTTCGGAAAAAACGGTTGCACTTCGGACTTGTGTTCCAGCAGTTCAATTTGTTCCCGCATATGAACGTTTTGAAGAACGTGAAAATATCTGCGGAACTACTGGCAAAAGACAAGATAAAGCAGCAAATTAAGGAGTTAAAACAGCAAAAAGTGCGCGGTAAAGCGTTGAGTTTGCAAAAAAAGCAACTTAAAGAAGCCGAGTTTTCGGCAATCGACGCCCGCGCGAAAGAGACTCTTTCAAAGGTCGGGCTTCTGGACAGATGCGCGGCATATCCTTGCGAACTTTCGGGCGGACAACAACAGCGCGTCGCAATCGCAAGAGCCCTTGCGCTCTCCCCCGATATCTTGTGCTTTGACGAGCCGACGTCCGCGCTCGATCCCGAACTTACTGGCGAAGTCCTGAAAGTCATAAAGGGGCTTAAAGGCGACAGTACAATGATTATCGTAACGCACGAAATGGACTTTGCAAGAAAGGTTGCCGACCGCGTCGTGTTTATGGCGGACGGCGAAGTCGCCGAATACGGCACGCCCGACGAAATCTTCGACAATCCCAAAACCGAGAAGCTAAAAGCGTTTTTGTTGAACTCCACATCGACGTTTGAATAAATTGTAAGCGCTTTTGCTTTTCTTTTTTGAAAATATTTGTATAATAACGTTTATGAACAACGTTGAAAATCACAAGAAAAACAAAGAAATCGCGACGCTTGGGATAACGCTTGCCCTTGTCGTCGTGTTGCAGGCTCTTGCGGAAATCATACAAAAATTCGGGCTGCCGATAAGTTTTGCGCTGGGGCTTATTCCCGTCTTCGTCTGCGGACAGGTTTACGGCGTGAAATTCGGCGCGATCTCGGGCGGCGTATTCGGGCTTGTAAGTTTGTTTATCGCGCTTATTTATTCGGGCAGTATTCCCATGTACGCCGTTGCGATAAACCCGCTCGTATCGGTGCTTCCGCGCATATTGTGCGGCACTGTCTGCGCGCTCGTATACAAAGGGCTGAGCAAGGCGGCGGCGAAATCGACAAAACCGCGCACCGAAAAACAAAACCGCGCCGTGAACTTTGCAATCGGCTGTTTTTCAACGATTTGCGGCGTTATCACCAACACGATATTGTTCCTTTCAATGTTTCTGGCATTCGCGCACGGCAAAAACTACGACGGACTTGTCATAAATTTTAAGTGGCTTTTGTCAAGCGTGGTTGCAATCAATACCGTTGTCGAACTTTGCCTGTTTGCGGTAATCGTGCCGTCGATAACCGTAGTTTTGAATATCATAGAAAACAAACGTCAAGATGAAAACGGGGAAATTTAGCGATATTTTGCCTTTTCGGCAGAACCCGAAAATTCGTGAGAAAAGGGGACCCCAAAAGATACTTTTGTACTTTTGGGGAAAAGGCGCACACAAGCAAAAGAGTGAGCGTTATCGCTCCCGATAACGTGATTTCAAAAGCGAAGTGTGCGACGCGTACACTAGGAATTTTCAGAACCTGCCGAGAAAAACACAATCTCATCTAAATTTCCCCGTTTTCGGGGGATTTTAACTCTCGGAAGATTTTTCAAATTAAAAACTCTCGCGATTTTGCGAGGGTTTTTTAGGTTTTATTCTTTCTCGTCGTTTGCGGTTTGTTCGTTTGCGGCTTGTTCGTCCGATGGCGGGTTTTGTTCGTTTTTTGGGGTATTTTGTTCCGTTTCGGTCGGCGCGTCCGTTTTCTTTTTGCGGCCTATCAGCTTTTCAAGTTTAGGGAAAAGCGGGGTGTAGTCGAAAACTTTGTCAAGCCCTTTTCCGATTACCGCGATTATCGGGGCGTTTATCAACGTCGTGACAATCGTCCCAAGCCCCAGGCTATGATAACTTGTCGATGCGATATTTTTCCAGTCAAAGGTATTCGCGTCCCTGAATATCGTAAGAGCAAGCACCACGGACAGCACCAGAAAAGATAAGTCGAAAACGAGTTTCACCCTGTTTATTTTCAGGGAATATCTGTCGGACAGTTCCGCAACGAAAAGTTCGTGCACCTGAAGCGGCATATACGTCCTGAAAAAGCACGCCACGCCCGCCGCCGTCATCACGTCGCCAGCGATAAGCATAATCCATTTTAAGTACGCTTCTGTGAGCACGACGTTTTTGAAAACCAGCATCCACATGTCCATCACGTAGCCGTATATCACCGCCACCGCAAACGCCAGCAAGTATCGCCAGTTCACCCGCTGCACGACGGCGCACATTATAAGGAGAATCGCGCCCTGCACAAGATATTCGACCGTGCCCACCGACACTGCCCACAACGGCCTTATCGCCTCGTACACGATAAACGTCGGCGCGGCAATCATCGAAACTCCGAGATCGGCTTTCTTGCTCATCGTCACGCCAAGCGCGACAAGGAATATGCCCAGCACCCACATAAGTTCCGCGGTCTTCGGGATTTTTTTAAGCGGTTTTTTCATTGGTTAACCTTGAATTTTCTCACGATATATTATCACCGCGGGGGAAAAGTTGCAAGCGATTTTCAAAGAAATATGCGCCCTTTCGGACGCATACTCTGTTTTTTGAGATGGGGCGCGGTTATTGCCACGTTCCGTTGTTGTAATTATAGGTTCTGTTTGTCACCGCCGCAACCGTCGAGTTGCCCGCATTTACAAACACCAGCGATTTGGTTGTCATCGTCTCATCAAGCCGTGTGTAACTCGTTATCATTGCGTTGCTTACGTTTCCTTTTCCTTCCGGCGAGTAAACGTTCGTTATTGTCGCTTTTGCGCCGACAATAACTTTCCCTGCCGTTGTCGACAATACTTTTCCACCGAATGCTCCGTTTATGTTTAACGTACCGTTCACGGTGAATATTGCATCACCTAACCCTGACGGATAATGCGTATCGGTAACATCCTTGAAATCTCCGGTATACACAACTATACTTCCATTTTGATTAAGAGTTGCGCCATTGTCTATCGTAAGGCTTGAACCGGGCATCAACTTGTACTTATATTTTTGAGTGAACGTTCCGGATTTTATGACAATATCGGTTTTCCCGCAAATCGGGAAAAATACCTTTTCAGAAGTCATACTTATTGTCATGTTCACTACTTCTAACGTAACCGAGGTATATCCGTCTTCCACCGAGCCATACGTTTCGATACCTACTCTGTCGCCTTTGAACGTTTTTACAACTTTTGCGTCCGAACTTTTCATTCTGACAAGTCCCGATGACTCGTTACTGTCAGAAGACGCGAACGGGAGCCACGCTTCGTTAATTTGTGCCTTAATACCCGCTATTGCGCTTGTTGCTATTTTTGCATAGCCTTGAAGTTTTGAACCTTTGTGCAAAGTTATTGATGATTGTACACTACGCAATTCATAACGACTGAACGGGAATTGCACAGGGTTGTTTACGTTTGTTGAAAAAGCTAATATTTTTCCGTCACCAATATATCTTCCCGCAGATTCTCTTCCTCCGAGCCAACCTGTAATACACAGATTTTCAATCACGGTCGTGTTGTTTGCGGTAATTTCGCCGTTTCCTTTGATATATCCGTACACTTCAAGCGTTGCGTTGTTGAGCGTTATGGTGCCGCCTAAACTTATTTCGCAATAGTTGCCCCTTACTCCGTTTTGCACTCCGCCCGCAGCTGTTGTTCCCGTTTGTGCGCCGACGATAAGATTTCCTTTGACGATAACTTCAATGCCTTCGGGGATAACGAGCGTTTTATAAAGTTTCGCGGTTCCCATAAGCGCGGCGGTTGCCTTGTAGTTATCGCTCCCTTCTTTGCCCGCGCCGATATGACCGACGGTGTCGTTCTCGTTAAACGGCAGAAGCAGCGTTACGCCCGTTTTGACGGTTTTGAATTTTACGTCGTTGTAAAGCACGCCTGCAATTTCTTGCGTTGCAAACGTCGTGTCGTTCAAGACGAAAATCGTTTGTCCGCTTGTCGCGACGTCAAGTGCGTCTTCGATTGTGTAATAGTTGTTGCGGACTTTCACGCCTTTGACCTTTACGTAAACGACGTTGTCGGACAAAGCGAAGTTGTCCGCCGTAAGCGTCGCGGTTGTTTTGTGCGTGCCTGCCGCAGAAAACATATTCTTTTCAAACGTCAGGGTGTAAGGCTCCGTTACTTCGATGTTATTGTACTTCACGGTCGTGCTTATTTCGTGCGACGCGCCGTCAAAGTTAAACTCGAAAAGGTTTTGTGCGAGCGCTACCGTCGCCTTTTGAAGAACGAGCGTTACCGTCGTTACAAAATCTTCGTAGTTTGCGGGGTCCTTATTGTACTTCGCCTCGTACACCGTCTTTGTGCAATCGGGGGTTTCGTTCGCGTCAGCCCAGGTAAATCCTTCTGCGAGCGTGTAATTTCCAAGCGTTTTGTTGGGATCGTATATGCCGGAAAGCGCTTCATGCGCGGTAACAGACGTATACGTTGCTTTTTCGATAACGATTGTTTTTGTAGTTTCGCCCGAAAGGGTATAGTTTTTGTCTTCCTTAATGGTTACCGTATAAGTGCCCGCGTTTTTGAACTCGCAAGCCTTGCCGTCTTTTGTGAATATAAGGTTTGCGGTTTTGCCGTCGTACGTTGCCGTGGGCAAAGTCTGTCCGTCGTTGTAAACGTAACTTTCCGCAATATTCCAAGTGACAGTGGCGGGCTTTTTGTTTATCGTGAGTGTGCCGGTCTTGACAGTCACCGCATAATTATCGCTTACGGTAAGTCCCGAAACGGAAATATCGTATACGCCGGCATCCGTGCCTGCGCCGCTGTAAACCGCTTCGCCCGAAAGCGTTTCGCCCTTTACAAGCCCCGTGACGGCGTACGAAAATGCGGGCGTATCACCGTAAGTTATCGTGACATCGTTAACCTTTACTGTGACCGCTTTCTTGTTTATCGTAAGCGTAACATATCCGACATGCTCCGCGAGGGTGTCGTTGTCAACAACCTTAAAGTATATTGTGTATGCGCCTGCGTTTATATATTCGGGCGAATTATTAAGCGTGCAATCGTTTTTGGTCGTGCCGTACGTTATCGTGTAGTTTTTGCTGTCGTCGGTCTTTTTGACCGAAACGCCGTGCGGCTGCCCGTCGTACGTCAGCGTAACGTCCGCGAAATCTATTGCGAAGGTGACCTCTATAAACGTAACGCTCATTTCGTACGAAATATCGTAGCAATCGGCGTTCATAACGACAAGGTTGGATTTGTCGAAATCGTCTGCGTAATATGTGCCTTTGACGTCCTTTGTTATCGTGACGTATCCCGTGACGGTGTCGCCCGCAACAAGTCCTATTTTTTCCAGGTGTTCCGCCTCGACCGTGTATGTTTTTCCGACCGCAACGGTCGCCGTATTATTGAGTTTTATCGTAAGCGGTTTTTGGACGACGTTGAACGTTGTGTCGGGTGCGGTAATTGCATAGTTTTTGTTTTCCGCGGCTTCTGCATTAAACACAACGCTTGCGGTATATTCGCCGATTCTTGCGCCGACCGTATAGCCGGTTTCAAGCGTGTAAGAAAGGCTGTCACCGGCAAGCACTCCGTCGACTGTTGCAGACAAAACGGGCACTTTATCGCCGTAAACGATATCTTTAATTTCGTTTATCGTGATTGTCGCTGCCTTTTGTTTTACGGTGAAATCAGCCGTGTTCACGTTGATTTCGTAAAACTTCGTCTTGTCGCCCGAAACCGTTACGGTCGCCGTATACGTACCCGCATCGAGTTTTTCTGCAAATTTCGTTTTGGTAATCGTGAAGTCATCTTCCTTGTCCGAAGATTTCAACCCGCTAAAAGTATAACTTATTATTGGCGAATCTTCACCGTACGTAAGTTCGGTTTTGTCCAGCGAAACGGTTACCGCAAGGTTCGCCTTATTAATCGTAATCGTGCCGATGGTTGTGAGCGCAATATCGTAATTCTTTTCGGGATACTTTGCGCGTAAGACCGAAATATCCACGTTTTCGATATTATACGTGCCGACGTTATTTGCAACGTCGCCCGTTATCGAGGTCATGCCCAGGTGCAATTCGTATTTGCCGCTGTCGATAGTGTACGTTTCGCCGTTTATGGCTGCGGTAAGGCTCGGCAAATTGTCGCCGTAAGTCAACGTGTCATCGTCGGGCGTAACGGTGGCGGAAACTTCCGCCTTATTTATAGTTACCGTGATTTTTCCCGACGTGTAAGGGTTGTAGTTGTCGCCCCTGTACACTCTTACGAAGTAATCGTATTCGCCGCAGTCGAGCGCCGACAAATCGACGTTTTGAAGCGGGAATGTTGTGCCGTCGGTGCCGTATGTTACGACGTCGTCCGCAAGAAGTCCGCTTATTCCGATTTTTGCGGTTTTATCGCCGTACGTCATTGTGACGCCCGTTACCGTAATGTCCGAAATGTCCGCGCGGGATACGATAAGAGTTTCGCCTGCCGAAAAGTCTTTTTCGACAGAGCCGCAGTTTTCCATTGACGCGACGATTTTGACGTTTGCCAGATACTCGCCCGCCGCAAGGTTTTGAAGGGTGAGCGACGATTCGGTTGTTTCTTCCGTCTTATAAAAAACGTTATCTTTATTTATTGTCCATATATACTTATAAGTAACGCCCGCGTGCAAAGTGGTGCCCTCGTTCGGCATTACACTAAATTTGGCGGTGTTGCTTTCCGTAAACGTGAAGTCCGCGGGGGTATTAACCTTGAAATCGCCGATTGCGGAATCTATAAGGCTTAATTTCAGCGTAAGCGTAAAGTTTTCAGCCGGCATTGTCGGCAAATCGAGCTCGTCGATTCTCGTTCCGTCCGCTTTGTACCAGCCGTCGTAATCAAGAATTGTAGCGTCGTACGTCGCGGCGCTGTCTGCCGTTTCAAAATGGTCACTGATGGACGCGCCGTACTCGACCTCCGCCGTGTAAACCGTCGTGCCGTCAAAGTTAATAAACGTCAGCGTGAACTTCTTCGTTTCAAACTTTGCGTTGACGATAAGGTCGCTTGTGACGTTGTCAAACGATTTGTCCCATCCGACGAACTTTTTCGTCGCGGTATCGTACACGTTCGGCGCGGTCGCGGCGGCTTCGTATTCCACCGTTTGGGTTTCAAGCACCTTTTCACCGTCCTTAAACGTCACCGTGAACGTGTCGACGTCGTACACCGCGTTTATCGTAAGGTCGCTTGTGACCTTTGAAAAATCTTTGTCCCATTTTGAAAAAGTCTTGCCGTCCTTTTCAGGGACTTCGGGTGCGGTTACGGTATCGCCGTGCGGGACGTTTGTAAAGGTTTCAAGCACCTTTTCGCCGTCCATAAACGTTACGGTGTATTTATTGATCGTCCATTTGACGTAAACCGTATCGCCGTTTTTGACTTTGGAATCCTTTGTAAGCGGCTTCAAAAAGTCCGCGTCGCGATACAGTCTTCCGGTGTATCCTTCTTTTTGAAGACTGAGCGTGAATAAGTCGGAAAACACGACGTTTTCCTTGTAAATGCTGCCGTCTTCGTCTTGGATTTTCACAATCACTTTCGTTTGTCCGTCTTTGTCAGCCACATCGCTTTTGTTGCATGCAAACAGCGTAACAAGCCCGATTAAGAGCACGATACACACGAGCATTGTTTTTAATCCTTTTTTGCTCATTTAACATCCTCCGCTACCACGGGATGAATTTTCATCCCTTGGCTTTCTTGGTTTTTTATGCTTTCCTGCCATGACAGGTTTCTACTCGATTTATTATTATAAAGGTAAAATCTGAAATCGCCCGCGCCCGCAGCCAAAGGCAACATTTTGCCCTGATTTCGGATATTCTCGTCCTTGCTGTTTTCAAGCACCGAGATATTGACGTCGTACACGCCGAACTGCTTTGTTTCGTCGTTCGCTTCCGTCAGGTCAAGGTACGAATAGTTATATCCGCCGCCGTAAAACGCTATGCCGCCGTGGACGTATTCCGTCCCTCCGACGTTCAGGATTATATCGCGGCATTCCTCCTTTACCTTTGCGACTTCTTTCATCATTTCCGCAACGTTCATCGAAAGCCACGGATTTGCATCGCCGGTAACTTCGATAAGCGTGCTGCTGTCGACGTTTGAAAGGTTTTTCCAGTCAAGCATTTTCACGTCGCCGACAATGCGAAGCGCCGACGCATACGAAGTCGCCGCGCAATCTTTCCACGTCGTTATCGTGCCGCCTAACAAGAATTCGCCCGAGAAGTGCGTTTCCATACCGACCGAGAACAACCCCGACGTTTCGAGCACCGAGTTTTTGAGCGTAACGTCGTTGATAAGATAATTGTCGTTGAAGTATTTGTCCGTCTTGTTTTTCTCATCGTAAGGCGAATATTTGTTTCCGTTTGCGTCAAAAAGGAATCTTTGCACTTCGTCTGTTTGTTTCAGCGCGCGGTTACTGCCGATTTTCAATATGAATTCGCGCGCGTTTGAAAGCACGCAACTTTCAATATGCACGTTTATCTTCTCATCTTGCACGTTAAACGCCGCTTTGTCTTCAACAACGGGACTTCCCATTGTGGATCCGCCCGCAAAAATTCTGACGACGGTGCGCCCGTTCGACACGCGGCTGTTCAGAAGTTTTGCGCTTTTTGCGATTTCAAGCGTAGTGCCGACGTAGTTGAGTTTCGACAAGTTGAATTGTCCGTCTTCTTCAAGAAGGCTATCGTCGCTGCAACCTTTTAAGACGACGTTGTTTATAAGCACGTTGTCCGTCCTTACAAGGAAAGAAATGTTGTCCTGTCCCTTGACGCTTGCGGACGATATCGCGACGAAATTCAAAGGCCCTTTGAAAATTTTCGGAACCCCCGTCGCATCCTTGCACTGCGTGAACTTGTCGGCGTTGATTTCAAAGCCGTTTCCGTAAACGTGGTTTTTGAACTCGATAAGATATTGGACTTTCTTGTTTTCGTCGTTTTCGCCGATGTTATCAAGATACGTTTTGTCGTACGTGGTTGTGAATTTTTTGACGTCTTTTTTGAGTTCGTCTTCGGTCATAGCCGTGCCGTCGTTTTTGACACCCAGCATCACGTCGCTTGTCAGCACGACGATATGCCCGGCTTCGGTCACCGTTTTCAGTTCCTCGTAATTGCCGACGTTTCTGCCGTCTTTGACCGCGCGAAGTCTGATTTTCGCGCAGATGTTCATGCCGAAGTATTGATTATAATTTTTAAGTTCCGCATTAAGCGTGGTAAGCCCCGTGCCCGTCGCCCTGATTTCCGCAGCAACCGCGTCGGCGTTCGTCGCCGTTTGCGTCTTGCAGGAAAAGAGCGAATTATCATCGGAAAACGCGACGTTCATAAATTTCAGAAATTCGTCCGTGAACGTTTCGGCGCCCGCTTCCGTGACAACCCTTACGAAAATCGTCCTTGCGTCCTGTCTTCCTTTGGGGTTTTTGCCGCCGATTGTCAGTATGTTTTCGATGCCGTACTCTTTTGCGCTGTCCGCAAACTCCATCGAATACACGTTGGGCACGACGCAGATTGTCTTTTCGATTTCTTTGATGACTTTTCCGTCGTGCTCGGCAGTGATTTTGATTTTGGCAGAGCCCCTTTTCGTTGCGGTAATAGTTGCAAACCGCCCGTGTTTTTCAAGGGTTATTACGTCTGTGTCGTCGCTTATTTCAAAGTTCACGTCCGCGTCGTCATCGCTTTCGGAATATGCGACGTAGGTGACTTTCGTGTTGTTTTTTTGCTTGATTTCGTCGCCTTCGCCGTCATAATACGACGTACGCACGTCAAGGTTATATTCGGTAAACTCCAAAGAGAAGTCCGTTGCGCCGACCTTTCCCGAAATTTCTTCGTCCGAAAATTCTTTGTCAAAAGACAAGGTCAATACGAATTTGTTTTCGGAAATCCTTTCGATTCCGCTTGCCGTGACGCCTTCGGGCAAAGTAAGGTCGGATATTTCAAGGGCGTCGTTTTTGCTTTCGACGAAAAGTTTTGCCGTTGTCGCTTTATTTTTCACGGTGACTTTCGCGCCGCTGCTTTTCCCGTTGACCGCAAAGCCCGTGCTGTCGGTATCGACGTTGACCTTGACGGTCAAAACCTTTTCAAGCCCTTCTCGTCCTTCGGGACAAGTAATTCTGATCTGCGTCTCGCCCGAAAACAGCGCCTGCGCCACGCCCGTGACGGCGTTGAGTTTCAGAATGTGATTGTCGCCGATTTCTTCAAATATCCTTGTTTCTCCCGAAAGGTTTTCGGGGTACAGTTCTGCGGAAAATACGTTTTCGCCGCCGTCTATCGAAACTACGTCGCTCGTGATTTCATCACCGTTGACTTTGGGATAAATTCTTAACACTTTCGTGGAATATGCGGAAACTATAACGCTGTCCTTAAATCCTTTTTCGGCGGAAATCGCCGTGATTTTCACCTTTCCTACGTTATCTATATGAAGTTTTCCGTCGATTATTTCAAAACCTTCAGGGGCTTCGTCTCCGCCGACGCCCGATATTTCAAACGAATATTTCTGATTCCTTGCGTTGACGGGCTGCACCTGCGCCAAAAACGCGATGGGGTCGTAATCGGCAACGTCCACGTCGATAAATCCGTCTTCGTTCTGCGTCGTGATTTGTATGCCCGTCACGGGAATGTCCGCGTAAACGCCCGCCGCTTTCCCCACGGAGAACAGCGCGATCAGAAATACAATCGGTATTATCATTATAAGCGCGATTATTTTCTTTTTCATATCAATCCCCCTCCGTTACTCTGTCAAAGCGGGCTTTTATCCCGATAAGGTAATATAAAAGCGAGCCGACAAACTCCGCCACCGCGCACACGCTCACGAAAACGTAAGTAAACCAGCGCATATCTTTGCCCCTGACGTTCGACAATACGTTGACGAAAAGGGGTATTCCGCCAAGAAGCATCGCGGACACAAGCCCCAGCACGACGATTATCGACACGTTGTTGTTGCTTTCCCTCACAACGTTGTCTTCTTCCAGCGAAAACTGAGGACTGTTCAGATCCTTTCTTGTGGCGTACAGTATCTGCGACAACGCCATCATCGCGCCGACGAAAAACACGAATACGCCTTCGCCCGCCGACACGTATTTCTTTGCAAGAAGCACCGTCGCCGCAATGCCGACGGACAAGACTGCCACCGCAAAACTGAGTGCGATTTTCGCGCCCATAATCTCGTTTATTGAAAGCGGCAACGTCTTTTCGACATAAAACGACTTCCCGTCGCGGCTGACGTTCGTCGCGCAGAACGTGTTAGTAAGCGCTCCGAAAAGCACCGTGAGCAAAATCGCCAGCTCGAAATCGCTCTGAACGAAAACGAGCGACGTCAGGAAGTTTTTGCCAATGCCCATACAAAAATATACCATAAGCGGCATTATCGCCGCCACCGTGAAGTACTGCACTGCGTAATCGGGCGTGAACAGCACGAGATTGAATTCCTTTTTCAAAAGACTTAAAAACGGCGGGAGTTTTCTTGCCGCGGATTTTTTTGCAAAAATCATTATTGCGCCCGCCGTCGCGCGCGTTTTCATCGCCTTGTTGTACAAAAGCGACGTTATGAGAATGCCGATTGCGCCCGTCGCGACGGTTATCGCCACGATTATCCCCAGGTTTTTCCAGACGTCCGTTTTCAGTGTGAACGCCGCGATAAAGTTTGCGGGGACAAGGTTTTTCGTCAACGAAATTATCGTCGTCATCGTCTTTTCGGAAAAGAAAAACTTGATTTCGCCCGTTGACATAAGGGTTTTTAAGAAGTCGAGCACCGTCGCATAGCAATAAAACAGCGCAAAAAGCACCAGCGTTACTATCACCAGAAGGCAAACGTACTTCGACGAGAAAAACTTTTTGACGTAATAATACGGCATCGCAAGCACGCTCGACACCGAAAGCGACATAACGGGAATAATAAACGCCGCAAGCAGCCCGAGGATCACGTATCCCGCGCCCTGCTTCGTCACGCTTGCGAACACCGCCACGAACGGCACGAGAATCACAAACGCCGACAACACCTGTTTTGCGTAAATGAAAATGATTTTTGAATACAGTACGTCTGACGCCTTTACGGGAAGAGTCTGGATAATCATTCTGTCGTCGCTTTCAAAAATCGCGCGGTTTATTGCTACGACGCCGCCGATAACGTCGACCGCGAAAACGAATTCGTACACGAACGTCATTATTTCATATTGCCGCGCGTGCACGTCGCGTACGCCGTTGAGCCTGATTTCGGTATATTTCGCGACAAACGCGCCGAACACCTCGATAACGACGTACATAATAAACGCCGTCATCACAAGCGTAAGCAACGCGCCGACGATATCGATGCGTTTTTTGTCACGCTTGAAATAAGACAACTTTTCGGTCATCTGTTTTTTCAGAAGTACGCCCAGCATCAGTCTTCCTTATTAGTATCGTAATACTTTTCGATAAGTTCGTCGCCGTCGAATTTGTCCTTTCCGGTGACGATGATTTTTTTGAGTTCGCCCGCGGCAATTATAATCACCCTGTCGCAAACCCTTTCCACGACGTCGAGATTGTGCGACGAAAACAAAATGGTTTTGCCCGTCTGCACGTACTCGCGCATATAGTTTATGACGGCGTTCTGCGTACGGGGATCGAGACCAAGCATCGGCTCGTCAAGAAGCCACAACCGCGGCTCGTGAATGAGCGAACCCATCATACATATTTTCTGTTTCATTCCGTGGGAGTATCCCGAAATAAGTTTGTTTATGCTGTCGCCGAGTTTGAATACCCCTTCCAGCTCCTTGATTTTCTCGTCGCGCTTTTCGTACGGCACGCCGTAAACGTCGCTCATAAAAGAAAGATATTGCATACCCGTCATTTTTGTGAACACCGTGTGATTGTCGGTGACAAAAGAAAAATTGCGTTTTGCATCCACGGGATTTTTCGACACGTCGTACCCCGACACGGTTATCGTGCCGGAACTTAACGGAATCATTCCCGTGATACATTTAAGAGTGGTGGATTTTCCTGCGCCGTTTGCGCCAAGGATACCGACGACTTCCCCTTCCGCACAAGAAAAAGAGATGTCTTTTACGGCATAATCGGATTTTTTGCCGTACTTTTTGAAAAGATTTTTTACTTCAAGGGGCAACGAACCGTCGATCGGCGTGCCAAGTGTTTTTTTACTATTTCTCATTGTATCTCTTATCTTCAAGTAATATATCGCGTATGCACGCGTGCGTGCTCTAATAAAAATTATTAGATACCTTATCATATAACCAAAAACCATATTTGTCAACGATAAAACCGCCCGAAACGCCTTTTGTTTCGTTATTCAACTTTTTGTATAGTATTTGCAAAAAACAAATATCGCCGCTCTTGACAAATAAAAAATATGGTTTTATACTATATAAATACCCCCATAGGGTATATTGAAAATTAACGGAGAATAAACAATGGAAAACGTAAAATGCGCCGAAATGTCGTGCGTCGATTGCTGCCGTAAGAAGCACACGCCGCGCGACGAAAAATCTCTCAAATGCCTGAACGACAGGTTAAACCGCATAATCGGACAGTTAAACGGCATAAAAAATATGTTGAACGACAATCGTTATTGCGGCGACATACTCGTGCAGTTGTCCGCCGCCGAAAGCGCGCTGTCGGCATTCGGGTATGAAATTCTGTCCGACCATTTCAAAACCTGCGTCGTCGAAAACGTGAAAGACGGAAACACCTCAATCCTTGACGAGGCGGTTGAACTCATTAAAAAACTGAAATAGTTAAATTATGGAAAAACTTAAATTCAACGTTTACGGTATGAGTTGCTCGGCGTGCGCCGCGCGCGTCGATAAGGTCGTAAGGGAACTTGACGGCGTAAAAGACGTCGCCGTGAACCTTCTCACAAATCAGATGGTCGTCGACTTTGACGAGCCTGCCACTGCCGAAAAAATCGAACGTGCCGTTTCGGGCGCGGGGTATAAAGCCGCTCTTTTTAACGATAAATCGCAAAAAAAGGAAAAAGTCAATCCGCTTATCCGCTCGATAATCCGCCTTGCCGTGTCCGCCGTCCTGCTTATCCCCCTTATGTACGTTTCGATGGGCGGCGTTATGTTCGGCTGGGATATGGGCGCGCTGAACGGCAACCCGATGGGTATCGCTATATACGAACTTGTGTTCTCTTTCGTCATACTTGTCATCAACGGAAAGTTTTTCGTGAGCGGCACAAAGGCGATTTTCCACCGCGCGCCGAATATGGATACTCTTGTGTCGATGGGCAGCGGCATTTCTTTCGTATACAGCGTCGCGCTTATGATCCGCGCAGGCGTAAATACCTCATATCTTCATCATCTTCCGCACACCTTGTACTTTGAGTCGGCGGCGATGATACTTGTACTTATCACCCTTGGAAAAACGCTGGAAATTTACAGCAAAGGAAAAACCACGTCCGCGATAAAAGGATTGATGAACCTTGCTCCCGAAACCGCAAGGGTTATTAAGGACGGCGAAGAAAAAGAAATTCCGCTGTCTTCACTTTCGACGGGCGACGCGTTTGTCGTACGCCCCGGCGAGAACTTCCCCGCGGATGGCGTAATATTGTCGGGGAGCGGCTCCGTCAACGAATCGGCGGTAACGGGCGAAAGTATGCCCGTCGATAAATCCATCGGCGATAAGGTTATTTCCGGCACGACGATCGTCAACGGTTATATCACCGCAAAAGCCACTTCCGTCGGCGGAGATTCCACGCTCGGGCGCATCGTCAAACTTGTGCAGGATGCGTCCGCTTCAAAAGCCCCGATTGCAAAAACGGCAGATAAAGTGTCCGGAATATTCGTGCCAAGCGTCATTTGCGTCGCAATCGTTACTTTTATCGTGTGGATTGCCGTCACGAAAAACTTTGCGACTTCCCTTACGCACGCAATATCCGTGCTTGTCATAAGTTGCCCGTGCGCCTTAGGTCTTGCAACCCCCGTCGCCATTATGGTCGGCAGCGGAAAAGGCGCGAAAAACGGACTTTTGTTCAAGTCGGCAACCGCCCTTGAAGAAGCGGGAAAAACAGATATCGTCGTTCTGGACAAGACGGGCACCATAACGAAAGGCACGCCTGTCGTCACCGACGTTTCGGCTTTGTCGGGTGAGTCCGAAGAAGAAATTATCGCGCTTTCCGCTAGCCTTGAAAAAGGCAGTTCGCACCCGCTTGCGACGGCGATCGTACGCTTTTCGGAAGAAAAAAACATAACGGTTTTCACCCCGGAAAAGTTTGAAAACCTTTTGGGACACGGCGTGAAAGGAATCGTGAGCGGCGACGAAATCGTCATCGGAAACGCAGCCCTCATGAAAGATATCGGCGCGGCGGCAAACGACGCTTTCCCGACAGGCGAAAAGTTCGCGCGGGACGGCAAAACCCCGTTGTACGTTGCGAAAAACAATAAAATTATCGGCGTCATCGCCGTGTCGGACGAGCTGAAACCCGAAAGCGCGGGCGCGATAAAACAAATGAAAGAACAAGGTCTGTTCGTCACAATGCTTACGGGCGACAACGCGCTCAGCGCAAACGCGGTTGCAAAAACCTGCGACGTCGACTGCGTTATCCCTGACGTTCTTCCCGACGAAAAAGACGCCGTTTTGTCAAACCTTCAAAAGTACGGAAAGGTCGTCATGGTCGGCGACGGAATCAACGACGCTCCCGCCCTTACCCGCGCGGACGTCGGCATCGCAATCGGCGCGGGCACTGACGTCGCAATCGACAGCGCGGACGTTGTGCTGATGAAATCGGAACTTTCGGACGTGCCGCGCGCGATAAGCCTTTCCCGCCGCACCCTTCTGAATATCCGCGAAAACCTGTTCTGGGCGTTTATTTACAACGTCGTGTGCATTCCCATCGCCGCCGGCGTGTTCTCTCCGCTCGGCGTTACGCTGAATCCCATGTGGGGCGCGGCGGCAATGAGTCTTTCAAGCGTATGCGTCGTGCTGAACGCGTTAAGACTTAATCTTATCAACCTTGACAAGCCCGTAAAACACAGGAAAAAAGTCGTGAAAATCGACGTGAACGATATTTCAAAAACCAAAAACACCGAAATTAAAAAAGGAGAACAAAGTATGAAAAAAACGTTGAAAATCGAAGGTATGATGTGCGCGCATTGCGTGGCTCACGTGAAATCCGCCCTGCAAAAAGTCGACGGAGTCAAAGACGTCGAAGTGTCGCTTGAAAACAAAACGGCGGTCGTAACTCTTACGTCGGACGTAAACAACGACGTGTTGAAATCCGCGGTAACAAACGAAGGCTACGAAGTCGTCGAAATAAAATAAAAAACCGCCAAAAACCACTTTCTTGTCAAAAACAAAACTTTGATGCGACGATTTTGAAAGATAAACGCCAAAAAAAGAAGGGATAACGCTTTTTGCGTTATCCCTTCTTTTATTCCGAAAGTTCCGTCCACTCGGTTATCAGCGGATCAAGCTTTTCTTCAATCGTTTTTATTTCTTCTTCGACCGCCATTACTTTTTTGTAGTTGGTGTTGACGGTTTCGTCATCGAGCTTTGCCTGCGCCCGGCTTAGTTCTTCTTCAAGCGCGGTGATCTTTTTTTCCAAAAATTCGACGCGGTGTTTGCGACGTGCTTCTTCCTTACTTTCGACGTAGCGTTCCCCGCCGGTTTTTTTGGTCTTTTCGGGCTTTTCCTTTGCGACTTCTTCCGCGGTTTCTTTTTCTCTTTCTTCGTACTCGTCGAAAGTGCCGTCGAAGTATCTCACCCCGCCGTTTTCAAACACGATAAGGCTTTTTGCAACGCGGTTTATAAGATACCTGTCGTGCGACACGACGATGACCGTGCCCGAAAAATCCATCAGAAGTTTTTCAAGGGTTTCCTTGCCGATGATGTCCATATGGTTGGTCGGCTCGTCGAGAATCAGGAAGTTGGGACGACGGCGGAATATTTTTGAAAGCGCAAGGCGCACCTTTTCGCCGCCCGACAAATCTTTGACGCACTTGAAAACGTCGTCGCCCGAAAGCAAGAATCCGCCCAGCGTTTTTCGTATTTCCCCGTCGTTAAGTTCCGGAAACTCCGCGCGGAAGTCTTCAAGGACGCTCAACTCGCTTTTCGTTGCGGCAATGGTCTGGTCGAAGTACCCGACGCGCGTTTTCACGCCGAATCGGACGTCGCCCGAAAGCGGCGGAATAAGCCCCGTTATCGTTTTCAATAACGTAGATTTGCCCGTGCCGTTGCTGCCGATCACGCCGATTTTCTGTCCCCTTTCGACGGCAAGCGATATTTCGCCCAACGGTTTATCGTATCCGAAAACAAGGTCTTTCACAAACAGCGCGTCCCTGACGCTTTCGTACTCGGGCTGGAAAGACGATGCAAACGTCGAGGTGTCGAAGCGGCGCGGGGTTTCGACAGTACCGAGTCTTTCGATTTCTTTCAGTTTCGACTGCGCCATTGCGGCTTTCGTCGCCTTGTAGCGGAATTTTTCGACAATTTTTCGGAGCCTGTCGATTTCGGCGGATTTCCATTTTGCGTCTTTAAGCGCCTTGTCGTACGCCTGTTGTTTTTGCGCCAAAAACGCCGTATAGTTGCCCTTGTATCTTGTCGTGACGCCGTACTCGATTTCGTAAACGACGCCGACGATGCGGTCCAGAAACATACGATCGTGCGACACGATGACGACCGAATTTTTATAGTTTTTAAGGTATCCTTCCAGCCACTCCACCGCGGCGATGTCAAGGTGGTTCGTGGGTTCGTCCAAAAGTAAAACGTCGGGTTTTTCAAGCAGCAGTTTCATAAGCGCGATTTTTGTGCGCTGCCCGCCCGAAAAGCACGAAAGTTTTTTGTCAAGGTCTTCGGCGGAAAACCCGAATTTGCTCACCGCCGTCAGATATTCCTTTTTATAAAGGTATCCGCCGATATTTTCAAACCTTTCCATTGCGCGCGAATACGCGCCGACGTTTTCGTCCGACGGGTTTTCGCTCATTTTGTCAAGAAGGATTTGCAATTTGTTTTCAAGTCCGACGACGTCCTTATACGCCGACAAAATTTCCTGCCGGAGAGTCAGTTCGTCGTTCAAAGACACCTGTTGAAGATATCCGATTTTCGGCGCGCCCGATATCGAAAACGAGAATTTTTCGTCGCCCGTGCCGGACACAAGCGGCACTTCCCCGCTAATGCACTTCAATATGCTGGTTTTTCCGGAGCCGTTCCTGCCGACAAGCGCGATTTTTTCCTTGTCCGACACCGAAAAGTTTATTTCGGAAAGCACCGTATTGCCGTCGTACTCGACGGAGCCGTTGATAATCTCGATTCTCATACGTCCGATTATACAAAACTTTTGTTTATTTGTCATTCGTTATGAACACAAGATAATAACGCGCTCTTTACATATTTTAAAATCGGTGCTATAATCCTATCAAACGAGGTAATGGTATTTATATGGTCGGTTTAACGTCAAACAATTTAATGAATCTTAGCATGGCGGAACGCTTCGATAAGTTCAAAGAAAAAGGCTTCGGCTCGGTCATGATATGGCTCGGCCCCGACGCCAAAGAAGCCGCGGACGAACGCGCCACCCTTGCCGAACGCGCCGGGCTTTTCATTGAAAACTTCCATTTAAGCTGCGACCACCTGAACGAAATGTGGATCGACTGCAAGGAAGGGGACGAACGCATTTCCCGCTTTAAGGACGAAATTGCGGCAGCCTCGAAACACGGCGTGAAAACGGTTGTCTGCCACCTGACGCACGGCGATTTTCCGCCTTTTGTGTCGACAATCGGCACGAATCGTATCGAAGACCTTGTGAAATTTGCGGAAAACGCAAACGTGAAACTTGCGTTTGAAAACGTCATCACGAAAGACCACGTCACCTACGTTCTGGAAAATTTCAAGTCGCCTTACGTCGGGCTTTGCTATGACGTCGGACACGACCACTACTGGCGCGTTCAGGATTGGCTGGGGCTTTTCGGCGACAGGGTTTTCGCCCTGCACCTGCACGACAATTTCGCCGATAAGGATTCCCACTTCATACCATTTGACGGCAGCATCGACTGGCAGTACACGCTGCCCCGCCTTGCGAAAACGAGTTACCGCGGCACGACTACGCTTGAAACGAAGGACGCCGCCTATGTTTACGACGCCTCGCCCGATAAATATCTGGAACACGCGTTAAGCGTCGGCAACTATATCGACAAATTCCTTGAAAGCAACAGATAATTTACGCAAAAACAAACGGGGCGTTTCGCCCCGTTTTTTCGATTCGGTGAATTATACTTCATAGCCGTTGTCTTTACAACATTTTATAAATTTCTCTAAAAACTCTTCAACTGCTTCATTCGATATGCTCGATTTATATCTTAGGCTCCAATAAATATTCACGCTTTCCCTTTCAAAACATTTCAAAAGATCTATTTCGTAATAGGTTTTTAAATAGTTTTTTATGTATTCTTCATCATTTAATATCTCTTCTGGATCATATTGTTTTGTTGTATAACAACTTAAGTTTCTTTGAAATAAAATTATTTCTTGCAATCCTTTTATTTTTGTTTCTTTTTTTTGTTTTTTTATGCTTGTGTTTTTGATTATGGTATCACACAATCTTATTGTTGAGCTATAAGCGTCTAAAATACTTTTTATCATTTCTTTTTTTCTCCTTTTATATTTTTAATTTTGGGTATTTGCCACTTTTTATATCTATGTCATCTAAGTCCCAGACCTCTTCCGATAATCCCAGCAATGAAACAAACAAGTTTTTGTCAATCAGTGAAACATCGCTTATTGTTACGGCATCACCGTTCGCTGAAATATACGTGTACTCGCCGTTTGCACTTGGCATTAAAACTATCGACGATTTAATTCCTCCCCTGTTCAACATTGAAAATTCATTACTCGTATCTATGCACTTTTCACTATACTTAGCGCCCCATTCGTCTGTTTTTCCGTTTAGTATTGCATTGGATAATTTATTGACACCTGACCATGCCACTTTTGTATTTCCTCTTATTTCTGCATTAACCAAATCTACTTCACACCCTGAATTATTCTTTGTTCCTATTATGCCTTTATCTATATTTCCAACAATTCTTACATTGCTTATTTCAACATGTCCAAAGATTTCGCTAGAAACAGCGAAAAGATTATAAATTATGGCGGCTGCTCCTATCACCGTATTGTCCAATTCATCTACATAAAACCCATCTATTGTAATTCTTCTTACACTAGATTGGCCAACCGTGTATCCATATTCGTCATAAATGCCTAAGGTATATGCCTTGTTTCCTGAATTTATTATATTAATGTTTTTTAAGTACACATCACCCCATACTGTCGCGGTTACCAACACCGACCTCATTCTTTTATTATTAAAACTGTTTTTTATTGTGATATTCTCAAGTTTTCCGTTTAACTGTCCGACTATGCCTTCATCAGACGTTTCTGTGCACTCGATATTTTCAAAACAAATATTACGAACCGTTCCGGACACACTACCAAAAAGAGCACCGCTAAAAACTGCATTTTTTACAGTATGATTATCTCCTTCAAATAATCCTGATGAAACCCCCGATATTGGATTAATACATAATCCTTGAAAATCCAAGTCGTTTGTTAACAAATAATTTTCATTCAAATTTTTTCCTGCTAAATTCATAAAATCGTAGATCGTCGCTATTTCTACATAATAAGATGCGCGAAGAGTAACCGAAGAATTCCACTCGCAAATTGCTAAAGAGTTGCCGTTTTTATCGGTTATTTTTGTTTTGTCCAAGTACCATCCGGTAAACGTGTACCCTTCTTTAATAGAAGATGGAACGGGCAGCACAAATTTTTCGCCAACATCGATTGCTTGCTTCTCTGTCGACAATTCGCCATAATTTTCATCAACATTAAAGTAAACATTTATCTTGGTTGTTTTCCATCTTGCTCTCAACTCTATATTGTTGTGAGTATACGTCCAAGTACCTGTTGTCGGTATTAATGTATTTTCATAATACCACCCATCAAACGTTTGATATTGTTTTGACGGGATTGGCAGTTGATAATTCTTTCCGTATTCAATTTGCAACTCGTTGGGTATAGTTATCCCGTTGTTTGCATTCAACGAAACTTTTACATACTTTGATTCTTTCCAAACAGCCTTTAATTCGCTATCTGCGAAAAACACAAATGTGTTTATGTCTATTTCCGAGCCATTTAATGTCCATGTAACAAAATCAAAACCTTCTTTTGTTGGTGTAACGATTTCTTTTGCATATGTACCGAAATCTATAATTTTGTCACTAATCGTCGACCCACCGTCTGTATCAAAAGAAAGTCTAACTTTACTCAATCTTCCGCTTGTCAAATCAGCCAACCATTCCTGCTCTGTTTTGTTGTATTCCGGATGGTTTTTAATATATAACTCGTATGCAGATAATCCTTGTATGCCCCTCGCTTTAAAATTGCTGTCTTCTCCGTCAATAAACCAATTTCCATTCGCTCCAATTGTTATTTCGGGAGTATGTCCGTCATTTCCTTTTATTCCCTGAATTCCATCTTTTCCATTCGTAACCATAAATGTCGTGGTTGAATTATCACTATATGTTATAGTATAAATATCCTGTAATCCCTCGCTTCGGGTTTTAACAATAGATACTATACCCACGCCTCTTTTTCCTTCGTATCCTCTTTCTCCCCTTTTTCCGTCAATTCCTATTGCACGTACTTTACTATCTACCCCGTCGATATACCAGTTTCCGTTTTCGCCGATATCAATAACCGGAGAATGACCATCTTTTCCTTTTACTCCTTGAATTCCGTCTTTTCCATGCGTAATCAAAAAATAGGATTTTGTGTTGTCATTATAGATTATTTCATAAGTATCCTGATTTTCGTTTGTTTCTATTTTTTCTATAGAAACCACATATACATCTTTTTGTTTATTGCATCCGCTTAACAAAAAAACTACCATTGTAAGAACAACAAGAATTACAACAATTAAAATCTTCTTTTTCATAACTTATTCTCCTCTTATAGTCAACTATATTTTACCCCGTCACGGGCACTTGGTCAACATTTGTGAAGTATTTTGGAAACAATAATGAATTATTATTTAAGTTTTTATCATTTATAATTTAATAAATAGTTGTTTCAGTAATTGTTAAAGGTAAATTGAGTATGGATATAGTGAAAAAAATCGACGATATAAGAGTTAAACGCGGATGGTCTTTCTATAAACTTGCTCAAGAAAGTGGATTATCTCAACAAACGTTCACTCAATGGATGAACAAAAAATCAACCCCAACGATTTCCGCTTTGAAGTCGGTGTGCGACGCTTTTGAGATTACCCTGTCCGACTTTTTCGCAGAAACGAACACTATTGAAGCCACCCCCGAAACAAAAAAGATAATCGAAAACTGGAATTATTTGTCGCAGGACGAAAAGCGGTCGATAGAACTTATCATCGACAACTACATCAAAAACAAACAATAGTTTTTTTCAAGCCTACAAATAAAAAACACAAAACCGCGTTGGTTTTGTGTTTTCTTTTTGGTTGAGTTTTTTCGTTGGTTTTTCTTTTTTCGGTTTTATTGACCGATGACGGCTTTGATACGCCTGACTCCCGCGGAACTTGACTGTTCTTTCGTGATTTTGAAAGATTTTAAGTCGCCCGTGTTGTTTGCATGCGGTCCGCCGCAAATTTCCTTGCTGAAATCGCCGATTGTATAAACTTTTACCTTTTCGCCGTACTTGTTGTCGAAGATACCGATTGCGCCCTGCGCCTTCGCTTCGTCAACGGTCATTTCTTCGCACACGACGGGGATATTCTTTTTGATTTGTTCGTTGACAAGGTCTTCAACCGCCTTTATTTCGTCCGCCGTCATTGCGCGGTCGAAACCGAAGTCGAACCTTAATCTTTCGGCAGTGATATTGCTGCCGCGCTGACGCGCCTCGCCGCCCAGAACTTTCATAAGAGCAGAATGTAAAAGGTGCGTTGCAGTGTGGAGTTTTGCGGTCTCTTCGGAATTGTCCGCAAGCCCGCCGTGGAATTTCTGTTCCGCGCCCGCCTGCGATTTTTTCTGATGTTCCTTGAACGCGTCTTCGTATCCTTGTACGTCGACTTCGAACCCGTTTTCGTGCGCGAGTTCTTCCGTCATCTCGATGGGGAATCCGAAAGTATCGTAAAGACGGAATGCGGTTTTTCCGCTTATCGTCTTTGTGGGAATGTGCGTGATGACCTTTTCAAACTCCTTCAGTCCTTGTTGCAAGGTGTTGGAAAATCTGATTTCTTCCTTGTCAAGTTCCGACACAATCCTGTCTTTATTGGTCAAAAGATACTGATAAACGTCCTGATATTGCGAAATATACTGTTCCGCAATTTTGGAAAGCGAACGCTCGGGAAGGTCGATAATGCGTCCGAAACGCACCGCACGACGGATAAGTCTTCTCAAAATATAGCCTTGGTCAACGTTGCTTGGGACAATACCTTTCACGTCGCCGATAAGGAAGGTCGAGGTGCGGATATGGTCGGCGATTATACGCATCGCTTTCGTGACGGTTTCGCTTTCGTCGTACTTGTGTCCCGAAAGATTTTCGATGAGCGCGATCGCGGGTTTGAACAAGTCTGTTTCATAAACCGACTTGTATCCGTTCAGAATACAAAGCATACGTTCAAGCCCCATGCCCTCGTCGACGTTCTTTTGTTTAAGCGGCGAGAAGGTGCCGTCGGCGTTTTTGAAGTATTGCATAAAGACGTCGTTACCGATTTCGACGTACTTGCCGCAGTCGCACGCGGGCGAACATTCGTCCGAACATTTGGGTTTTCCGGTGTCAATGAACATTTCGGTGTCGGGACCGCAAGGACCGGTAACGCCGGCGGGACCCCACCAGTTGTTTTCTTTCGGAAGGAAGAAAATGCGGTCTTCGGGGACGCCCATCTTTTTCCAGAATTCCGCGCTTTCGTCGTCGCGGGGGCAATCTTCGTCGCCCTTGAAAACGGTAACCGCGAATTTGTCTTTGTCAAATTCAAGATGATTCAGCAAAAAGTCGTACGAGCAGGAAATTGCGTATTCCTTGAAGTAGTCACCGAGCGACCATCTGCCCAGCATTTCAAAAAACGTGCAGTGCGTCGGATCGCCGACTTCTTCGATATCGCCCGTGCGGACGCAGATTTGCACGTCGGTCAGACGGTTGCCCGCGGGGTGTTTTTCGCCGAGAAGGTACGGTACGAGGGGGTGCATGCCCGCCGTTGTGAACAATACCGTCGGATCGTTTTCGGGGATAAGCGACGCGCTGGAAATAACGGCGTGTCCCTTCGATTTGTAGTAGTCGAGATAAATTTTGCGAAGTTCGCTGCTTGTAAGATTTTTCATAAATATCCTTAAATTAAATTATCTTCTGATAAATTGCCCTGAACCCGTGCGGCAATACGCCGAGTTTGATGAGATAGCCTTCCGCGCCGTCGCCCTCGCTGACGGTGAGTTTGTCCGCGCCGAGATATTTCAGAATAAGCGAATACATGAGTATGCCCGGGGCGATGATGTCCGCGCGCTTTTCGGGGAGTCCTTTCACGTGGCGGCGTTCTTCCATCGTCATTTTGCTGATTTTGTCGTACATGTTTTCGATGTCGGAAAGCGTCAGCACCGAGCCGTTGACGACGTTCGGATCGTATTTTTCAAGTTGGTTTTTCATCGCTGCCATCGTGGATATCGTGCCTCCGATTGCGATGACGTTGTCAAACGGCGGAATTTCGCCGTATCCCATAAGACAGTCGTTGATGAACGGCGTCATTTCGATTTTTTCGCGCTCGATTGCGGAAAGCCTGACGATGCCGTACGGCAAACTTTTGGAATATAATATGTTTTCGCCGTCGCCGACCGAAATTTCGGTGCTTGCACCGCCCATATCGATAACGCAGCAGCTGCCTTTCGTGCTTGCGCCCAAGAACCCGATTTCCGCCTCGGTCTTTTTGTCCAGAATGTCGATTTCAAGCCCGCAAAGTTCCCTGACTCTGTCGACGAACCTGTATTTGTTTTTCGCGGAGCGCACCGCTTCCGTCGCATAGGCATAGACGTCTTCCGCGCCGTTTTGCATCGCAACGAAATAATACTCCGCAACGGCCTGAGCCGTACGTTCGATACTGACGGGTTGCAACGTGTTCATCTCGTCCATATTCTCGGCAAGACGCGTCGTGTTCACCCTTTTTTCGACCTTTTCGCCGTCCGTCATCATAAGCCTTACGGACGTGCTGCCTATGTCGATTACTCCGAATAACATAAGTCCCTCACTAAAATAATACAACTATTATAAACAAGTAATAAGAGTTTGTCAATTTATGAAAACTCAATGCATACATTGTTTTTATGGAAAACGAAAAAAGAGGAGCGCTCGCGCTCGAAAACGACCGCCTGACCGTTACGTCCGTTTCAAAAGTGATTTCGTCGGGCGACAAGTCGATTGTATTGATGCAGAACAAGGAAACTTTGACAATCACGGGCGAAGGGCTTTCCGTCACCGAAATCAACCTTGACTCGGGACGGCTTTCGGCAACCGGCAGAGTGAAAGAAATCAGGTTTTCGGAAACGCTCACGAAAGCGGGACTTATCAAAAAGATTTTCAAATGACGCACTCGATAATTTCCGAAAGTTTTATCTTCCTTTCGATGATTCTTTGCGGAATGACGTCGGGCGTGCTTTACGCCTTTCTTCGCGGATTGTGCCGCGTCGTGAAGAAGAAGTTTTTCGCGTTCTTATCCGACGTTATTTTTGCGGCGGCAACGCTTGCAATGCTGTTTTTCGCGCTTGAAAAAACCTGCGGCGGTAACATAAGATTTTACCAAATCGCAGGCTTTATTGCGGGATTTTGTATTATTGAACTGTTATTTGCGCTGATTACGCAGCATCGCCGATCATAATCACCAGAACGTTTGAGCGTATTATCGCATAGCTGTATCCTTCAAGCCCGCGCCCGGACGCTTTCATCGCTTCTTTTGCGTAATTCTCCGCCGCGTACTTCGTTAAGGAAAACGCAAATTCAAACTCCACAATCGTCGATTTCGGGAGCGTTTTCAACGCACGCGCCATTTGCTGTGCCGCCAGATTTTTGTTTGTAATAACGTAATTGTATTCCGTGCCGCTTGACGTATAAGTTTCGTGCGCGTAATAATCGAACTTTCCTTCCGCTTTCGGGTAACCGTGTCCCGTCTTTTCAACGTGGGTGTTTTTCACTTCGTCGTCGGACAACAGGAAGTAGGCGTGCGACAAAAATTCCTTGCTGTCGTCGCCGACGTCGCCCCAGGTCGTGTCGACGAAATACCATTCCTTGTCCCCCGTGCCGTTAAGGTCAAGCAGGACTTTGTTCCAGGCGTGTCCGCCGAAGTTTTTGCCGTCGCTTGACGCTTCGCCGCTTATACGTACGGCGGTGATACCCTCGATTCCGCACATTAAAACGAACGCTTTCGACTTCCCGTCGCAGACGGCGTGCATATCTTTCTTATAAAACTTATCAAGGAATATCCCTTCAAGGTAATATCCGTAATATTTCATTTTTTCGTTTAGGCTGAGATTTCCGCTTACATATGCGTCTTCGGCGTTTGCACAGTCGAGGTCGTAGCGCACGTTGTAGATTATGTAGTCGTAGATTGCGTGGACCTTTTCGTATTCGCTCATGTCGTCGGACACGATATAAGAAAGCGCGTCTTTCGCGTTATCGTAAATTTGTTTGAGATTTTCGGCTTGCGAACCCATAAACACGGGCTTGTAGCCCCACGCCACCGCCTTGTAAAGCATATTGCTTGTCGACACGCTCATCGTTTCTTTCACGCTGTCGATATAAAAGTTTCTCTCTTTCTTTACGTTGTCGTAATGGGGTTTCGAATACGTATTTTGCACGGCGTCCATAAAGCCGTCGGGCGCGTCGTACTCGGGCGAATTGACCGTCGGGACAAGACCTGCCTCGTCGGCGAAGAACCTGAATTTTATCGTAAATTCGTTGCCGCTCGTTTCAAGCGAATATCCCGGGATAATGCCCGACTCTTCAACGCAATCCCTGACTTCGGACACGTCTTTTTTCACGGTTTCGGGCGTCGAGTATCCCGCGTAAAACTTGATTTCCGCGATTTTGTTTTCCAGAACGAAAAGGATAAGGTTTTTAAGTTCCTCCTTGGACGTTATATATCTGTTTTGCGCGTATCCGCCGTAGTCGTGGAAGTGCGAGGCGTAGTACCACGCTTCGTCGTGTTCCGAAAGATATACGATAGTTTTTGTTTTCGTGATTTTGTTTATTTCCGCCGTTACCTTATATTCGCCGCGGTTCGTCGGCTTAAACGAAAAGGTTTTGCCCGTCGAATAATACTTGTCGTTGACGTACCATTTGACGCTTTCGACGTCGGCTTTTGCAGGCGAAAGAGTTGCCGTGAACGTTACCGTTTCCGCCGTGGTCTGGCTGAGATTTCCTGTCACACCGACTTCGATATGGTTTGCGGCAACGTTGTCTTTGACGACGAAATTAACTTCGCGGCTTACGCCGTCCACAACGACTTTTAAGGTGAAAGCCCCTTCTTTTCCGATTGCGGCAATCGTGTCGTTGACCTCGCCCATGCCGTTTGAACAGATTGTTTCAAGAGTCGTCGTGGAAATCAAATTCCCGCCTTCGTCGTAAACGTACGCCGTCGCGGTCTTTTTGGGAAGCGAGTTGTCGAAATATCTTGCGCGCACGACGATTTTTTCTTCCGTCCCGACGCGGTATTTTTCAAGATATACAAGAAGTTCCTTGGCGGCGCAGAATCCGACGGTTGCGGATTTTCCGTCCGCCGTTACGGTGGCAAAATATATTTCGCCCGCCGTGGGAAGATACGACGCGGTTTTACCGCTTGCCGTCGCGACTTCTTCGCCCGCGCCGTTCGTTATTTTCCACGAAAAGACGGTGTCGGGGTTCGTGCCGTCGTTGAGCGTTGCGGAAAAATCGACGCTTTTCGGCGTTTCGCCCGATTGTAACAACTGATATTGATTTTTAACGCCGATTTTTACCGTTGAGACGTCGGCGTAATCGACGTTTACTTTAAGTTCCGCCGTGTCGCCTTTGCCGTTGGTTGCGGTAATCGTGACCGCGGTTTTGGTTTTCCCGACGGCTTTTATGCTTGTCCGCCCGTATATTTCGACCTTGGACTTGTCCGACGTGGACAAAGTGAACTCGTCGGTGCGCCCGTCGCTGAGCGTTACGTCGTACGTTTCGCCGATTTTCAGCGTTATCTCGCTTTCGGACAGCGCAAACTTCCCTTCCGGGTGTAAAATTCCTTGTATAAGACTGCATCCGCAAAGCGCGGCGCAAAGAAGCGCGACAACCGCGGCAATCAGCGTTATTTTCAAAAATCTTTTGTTTTTCATAGTAAATATATTTTATACTAATCTTGTTAAAAGGTCAATACGATTTTTTCTTGTTAAAGCCACTTCGATGTGATATAATCGGTCTTATGCAAGATACCATTCCTTTTCTTACGACGATAATCACAAAAGCCGAAGCGGATGAGATGAATCCGCTTGTTCTCGCTTTCGTCGGCGACTCCGTACAACAACTGTACGTCAGAACGCGGCTTGCCCTTTCGTCCGACAAAAAATCGGGCGCGCTCCATAAACTCGCAACCAAGGAAATCAAGGCGGAAGCGCAGGCGGATAAAATCGAAAAACTGCTGCCGTGTCTTTTTGAAGAAGAAGTCGCGGTTTACAAGCGCGCAAGAAACGCGCATTATTCGTCGTCAGCAAAAAACGCAAGTATCGGCGACTACAAAAAAGCAAGCGGATTCGAGGCTCTTCTCGGATACCTGTATCTCACGGGAAAACACGACCGCCTGAACGAACTGCTTTCAATCGAATAAGGAGAAATCATGTTAATAACGGGAAAAAACGCAGTGTATGAGGCGTTGCGCTCCGACGCAACCGTTGAAAAACTTTACGTGCAAAGAGGCGAAACGACGGGCGTCGTAAAAAACATAATCGCCCTTGCAAAAGAAAAGAAAATCGTCGTGTCCGTCGTCGATAAAACCGCTCTCGACCGCATCACGCAAAACGCAAAACATCAGGGAGTCGCGCTTACTCAGACGGAGTTTGTTTATTCGTCTTTGGACGACATTTTGTCTTTTGCGAAATCGAAAGACGAGCCGCCCTTTATCGTGATTCTGGACGAACTTTCCGACCCCCACAATCTCGGCAGTATTATCCGTACGGCGGAGTGCGCGGGCGTGCACGGGATCGTCATCGGAAAGCACCGCGGCGTTACCGTGAACGACACCGTTTTAAGGTGCTCCGCAGGCGCGGCGGAACACGTGAAAATCGCGAAAGTTACCAACGTCAACGACGCGATAAATTATCTTAAATCGCAAAATGTGTATGTTTATTGCGCGGATATGGACGGTGAACCTATGTATCGTGCAAATCTTACCGGAGCAATCGCATTGCTTGTCGGCGGTGAAGACAGCGGCGTAAAACGCCTTTCAAAGGAACTTGCCGACGGCGTAATTTCCATTCCGATGAGCGGAAAAATCAACAGCCTGAACGCCTCGGTTGCCGCCGCCGTCGTGATTTACGAAAAGGTACGACAGGACAGAAAATGACATACGAAAAAATGCCCGACGAGGAACTTGCAAAACGCGCGCAGTCAAACGACTCCGCCGCAGTAAACGAACTGTTGCATCGTCATAAATCGCTGGTCAACAAGGCGGTGCGCCGCTTCTTTTTGCCGTCGGGCGACACCGACGATCTTGTGCAGGAAGGAATGGTCGCGCTGTTCAACGCGATTATGAATTACGACGAAAAAGCCGGCGCGAGTTTCACAACGTTCGCCTACATCTGCGTCAGAAAAAGAATCATCGGGTTAATCAGGAAATCTTCAAGCGGGAAAAATCGCGCGCTTAACGACAGCGTGCCGCTTGACGACGTCGAAATCGCGTCGGGCAATCCCGAAACCGTTTATATCGAAGAGGAGCGGGAAACCCTTTTAATGCGGGAAATCGAAAGCGTTTTGTCGGAAGAAGAACAGCGGATTTTTTACGCTTATCTTGACGGCGACTCGTATCGGGAAATCGCCGCCTCTCTTTCGGTTTCCACAAAAAAAGTCGACAACACCCTACAAAAAATAAGAAAATCGCTGAAAAAATCGTTAAATCGCTGACTTTTTCGCCGATTTTCGCTTTACATAAACGAATAAATTATTTATAATAATTGCACGTTGATATATTATCGACGAATTTCCTTGCCTGTTTAAGCAGGCCACAAAGTCCACAAGGAGGTATAAAAAGATGAACAAGTATGAAATCCTTTACATCATCGACAATGACGTTTCGGAAGAAGACAAGGCTGCTCTCGTCGACAGGTTCTCGGACCTCGTCGTAAAGCTCGGCGGCACCGTTGACGGCATTGACAAGTGGGGTACCCGCAAATATGCATATCCCATCAACGATAAGAACGAAGGCTACTACGTCTTGATGAACTTTACGGCAGACGCATCCGCTCCCGCCGAAATCGATCGTCAGATGAAAATCACAGACGCAATCGTACGTCAGATGATTATCCGCAAATAACCGCATAAGGGGTCATTTATGAACAAAGTATTTTTAATCGGTAATTTAACAAAGAATCCCGAACTCACCAACACCGGCTCGGGCATTCCCGTTTGCAGATTCACGCTTGCCGTGTCGCGCAGATTTTCCAACAGCGACGGCGTAAGAGATACCGACTTCCTTCCCGTTGTCGTATGGAGAACGCAGGCGGAACATTGCAACAAATACTTGAAAAAAGGCAGTAAAGCGGCCGTATCCGGATCGGTTCAGACCCGCAGTTACGACGCTCCCGACGGAAGCCGCAGATACGTCACCGAAATCGTTGCCGACGAGGTTCAGTTCCTCAGCACCAAGGCCGAAGACGAATCCGCCTCGAACGACGGCGTGTTCGACGACCTTAAAGCCGTTGACGAGAATCTGCCCTTCTGATTTTCGCCCGTATATAGGGCTCAATAATTAAGAGGTATATTAAAATGAGTGAAGAAGTAAAACGCCCCGTTCAGGGCGGCAAAAGAATTCCCAAAAAGAAAGTCTGCCAATTCTGCGTCGATAAGGCAACCGAAATCGACTACAAAGACGTTGCCAAACTTCGCAAATACATCACCGAAAAAGGCAAGATGATGCCCCGTCGTATGACCGGCGTCTGTGCAAAACATCAACGCTTCTTGTCCGACGCAATCAAACGCGCCCGCGTTATGGCATTGCTTCCCTACAAAGCAGACTAATTATTAAACCAATCAAAAACGCACCGTTTCCACGGTGCGTTTTTTGCTGCACGGAATAAAAAAACCAACAAAAAAGCACCCTCTTGGGTGCTTAAATATTAACTCTCTTCCAAAACGGCAGAATTTTGATGCCATTTAGCCCCACAAGTACACAGTATCTTGTGGGGACCCCGAACGGGGTTCTTGACGGGTTCGTGCGAAGGCGCGTACGCGTCGCAAATCTTTCTTTTGAACAAACAAACTCTTTTTATTCGTTTGTTTGTCTTTTGCTCGTTTGCTCCTTCTCCCCAAAAGTACAAAAGTATCTTT
>ENA-UAOW01000067-UAOW01000067.1-human-gut-metagenome-genome-assembly--contig:-NODE-67-length-62043-cov-8.023795_pt1 | contig 62043 bp, 53 predicted proteins | sample MGYA00243470_ERZ654559 | MGnify/ENA primary metagenome ERZ654559 (study PRJEB26926, sample SAMN06164851) | human gut metagenome | biome: ENVO:00009003; feature: ENVO:2100002; material: ENVO:00002003...
ACAAAAAACGTAGACAATTAGCCTGTTTGTGACGATGTGACGCAAGTGACGCAGAGTGCGTATAGCCATTAGAGCAACTTAACCAACCTTACTGCGCAGGCAGGCGACTGCCCTTGCGCTTATGCATTCGCCGCGGCCTTCGGCATTCATGCCCTCGGTAGTGGTGGCCTTCACGCTCACGGCGGCTGTGCTTACGCCGAGCGCTGTGGCAATGTTGGTGCGCATGGCGTCTATGTACGGGGCGAGCTTGGGGCGCTGGGCTATTATCGTTGCGTCTATGTTGCCCACGGCGTAGCCCGCGGAGCGTATCTTTTCATATGCGGCGCTCAGCAGCGTAAGGCTGCTTATGCCGCGGTAGCGTTCATCCGTATCTGGAAAGTGGCGGCCTATGTCCCCCAGCGCAGCCGCGCCCAGCAGCGCGTCCGTCACGGCGTGCAGCAGCACGTCCGCATCGCTGTGGCCAAGCAGGCCCTTTTCGTAGGGAATATCCACCCCGCCAAGTATCAGTTTACGGTTTTCGGTAAGTATATGCGTGTCCTCTCCGCAGCCTATGCGCATCGTGCCCCCCCTTGCGGCAGTGAAAAACGGTATGTCCGCCGCGTATGTCAGCTTTTGATTCATTATGCTGCCTTCGCTGTAATGCGGCGCGCCAATGCAGCGCATGTATACGGCGCAGTCGTCCGTGTCCGGATAGCCATCGGCGCGGCTTTTGTCATACGCAGCGGCAATGGAGTCCAAATCAAAGCATTGCGGCGTTTGCATTACGAGAAGCCCGTCCCGCTCCACGCTTTGCCCGTCCGCACGCCTTAGCGTATCCCGTGCGGGAATAGCGGCTATGCCGCTGCCGTGCGCAAATGCGGTTTCCACCGCGCGGCATATCGTGCCGCTGTCCACAAGGCAGCGCGCGGCGTCATGTATCGCAATAACGGCCTTTCTGCCCGCGCTCAGGCGCAGCGCTTCCCTAACGCAGTTGTGCGCGCTTTCCCCGCGGCTTGCACCCCCGGCTATAACGTGTACCTTTTCATAGCGGCTGCATAATGCCTTCACGGCCTCCGTATTGGCCGCAGAAGCGGCAACAATAATGCCCTCTATATTTATGGGGCATGCCGAAAAAGCCTCTATGGAAAGCTCCACGGGGCTTTTACCGCCGAAAGACAGGCTAAGTTTGTCCCTGCCCATGCGGCAGGATGAGCCCGCGGCAAGTATCGCCGCGAACATGGGCGCGCTATCGTGCATCATTCGCCGAGTATTTCATACATTGCGGCAGCCTCGCCCTTGGGGGCGAATTCGCGCACGCTTATTACCTTAACGCGCATATGCTTGCCGCCCATCAAAATGTCCAGCTCGTCGCCTTCCTTAACCTCGGTAGAGGGCTTGGCGACCTTGCCGTTTATCTGTATGCGGCCCAAATCCGCCGCCTGCGCGGCAACGGTGCGCCGCTTGATTATGCGCGAAACCTTCAGGTATTTGTCCAGTCTCATGTTGTGTCTCCTTTGAAAATAGTGAACTCCATTTGTAGGGGCGGCTATTGGCCTCCCGCCGTGGCTATGCTTTTTACCTCAACCCCTCAGTCACGGCTTGCGCCGTGCCAGCTCCCCGTTCGGGGAGCCTTTAACTCTCTCAGTCTATTCGCTAACGCTCATAGCCAGCTCCCTCGGTGAGGGAGCCTTTTGGCCGATGTCCAAACTCTTACGTTAAGCCTCCATCCTTGAGGGAGGTGGATTTTGCGAAGCAAAAGACGGAGGGAGTCAGCCTGCCCTGAAAGGGGAGGTGTCAATGAGCGTCAGCGAATTGACGGAGGGGTTATAAAGCAGCTAACAGCACTTTGCTTGTTACAACCCCTCAGTCACGGCTTGCGCCGTGCCAGCTCCCTCTAAGAGGGAGCCTTTTGGCGCACCTTACAAGCTTTCATATTAAGCCTCCCTCCCAGAGGGAGGTGGGTTTTGCGTTAGCAAAAGCCGGAGGGAGTCAAACGTGGCTTGCGTTTTTTACCGTTCCCCCTCAGACAATCCGCCTACCTTCTCGGGCTTATGGCGGGGCGGATACGCTCGTCATAGAACCGCTGGCACATCCAATACAGCTTGTCGTATGCGAAAAACGCCGCCTGCATTATGAGCACTATTGCCCATATGGGCAGCGCAACGCTGAGCGTAGTCATATCAAACCCAAAAAGCTTTATCGCCGCGAACACGCCCAGCACCGTGAATACATCGCAGTAAAGCACCTTTACCGCGCTCTGCACCACCTTATCGGGCATAACTGAATCGAACCACGTTTTGAATATGCCGAAATGCCCAAGCAGCACTATGTACGGCACGGCAGCGGCACGGCTGGGCAGTATCAAAAGCGAAAGCACGCCCGTTGCCAAATAAACGCCAACCGCGCCCAAATACGCGCCCTCCGCCGCAGGGACATACACAAACAGCGATGCTAAGAAATACAGCGCCACGCGACCCGTTGGCAGCACAGCCGCCGCATACAGACACAGCACGCCCAGCGCCGTGCACATTGCGCCTATGGATATAAGTTTTGCTCCGCTAAGCCTTCTCATTTTGCGTCACCTCAGCAGCAGCGTATCAAATCGCCGCCCATGCATTCGCAGCAGCAGTCCGCGCACATAAGGCCGGAGCATATGTCGCACGCGGAGCAATTGCCGTAGCTTGTGCTCTGCCGCGGGCGGGAATACGGGTTGCCTGTGTAGCGCAGCGTGTTGTATGCCTGTGCGTATTCCGAATTGCCCGACTCCGTGCGGTACGCCCGGCCCAGGAACTCCCGCGCCTTGTCGTACCAGCCCTGCCTAAGATATATTATGCCGTACAGGTAATACCATTCCGCGTTGCGGGTCTGTATGCTGTCAAGTATTGTCTTTGCCCCGTCCAGATTGCCCGCGTTAATAAGGCTGCGCGCGCGCACGAACCTATCCGCTTCGGGGCCGGAATAGCTCCCGCCGTGGCCGCCCGCGCCATATGCTGCGCCGGAATATCCGCTGGACGCGGTTTTCCCGGGGTTTTTGGTAAGCTGGTCGTAGGCTTCGTTTATCTCCTTCAGCTTTTCGTTGGCAAGCTGCTTCATGTCCGGGTCGGTATACTTATCCGGATGGTATTTTTTCACCAGCGAAAGATACGCCGCGCGTATCTCCTCGTTCGATGCGCCCTCGTTCACGCCCAATACCTTATACGGATTCGTCATCGTTCCCTCCAATTAAGCGGCGCGTTTTCAGCCCGCAGCCCTCTTTCAGTATGTTTTCTATTATAGCCCCGTCCTCAAGGGGCCTAAGCAGCATATATGCTTCCTCCGCTTCCCTGAGCGAATTGAAAAGCATTATCTCCGCCCGCTCGCTCAGCTCAGCCTCGTCCGCGTCTTTAGCGGCAATGTTAAACGCGTTGTATGCGCCGCTTTCCCTGTCCCGCGCACGGTCGTCCCATGCATCCATTATATATACCCAGCGGCCCAGCGCGGCGCACAGCGCGGCAAATGCCTTCCTTATGGGCATGCTCTCTATCGGTGCGCAAAGCGCTGCGGAGTGCATCAGCCCGGCAAACGCGGCGGCGGGGGCGTCTATGCTGCCGTCCATGCTTTTTTCTATGGCGTTCAGCTCCGCCATGCTGCGCTCTATTGCGCCGCACAGGGCTTTGTTATATCGCCTTGCCTTGGCATAGTCCTGCTTCAGCGCGGCGCGGCCCACCTTGGCGCGTATGCGCTTCTGCCCGCGCTCGTCCGCAATATCGTCGCAAAGCTTGTTGTACGCAAGGGCAACGTTTACGTCTGCGGCAAAGTCTATGCCCGCGCTTTGCTCTATTATGGGCATGGGCTTCTTCAGCGGCTTATAGCCGCAGCGCATCGGCACGCATCTGCTTGGCCCCAGTGTATTGCATAGCGCAAGGGCGAAAAATGCGCAGTCGTAATTGAGCGTCAATCGGGCGGTTTGGGAATACCGCGCGCCTATGCTTTTGCACAGGGCGCAGTAAAACGCGCGGTAGCGCGTAAGCTCCTTCATCTTCAGTTCGCCCTTATCCGGCTCAATATATCCAAACATAGCCGTATTGTAGCATATTTTAAGGCGTTAGCCAATAGCGGGGGAGAATATGGGCATATATATGTGTAAATTATAACATATATGTGACAGTTCATATCAATTTGCGCCGATAATAACATTCTTTTGCCTATAAGCGGCGATAATAGCCCCATAAGTGCGCAGGATGGTACAAAAATCTTGCATATACTATGTTTTTGCTTGCCTGTATGGGAGAATAATAGTATAATGTCCATTAAGTGCGAAAGGGCGGCTGCCCCTTTGCGCGACAATGTGTTTTTATTTAAATTGAATATTGGAGGACTGAAATCAATGTCGAAAAAGTACGTTTACCAGTTCAGCGAAGGCAACGCTTCCATGCGCAACCTGCTGGGCGGTAAGGGCGCCAACCTGGCCGAAATGACCAAGATAGGCCTGCCTGTTCCCCAGGGCTTCACCATCTCTACCGAGGCCTGCACCCAGTATTACGAAGATGGCCGCAGGATTAACGACGAAATCCAGGCGGAAATAATGGAAAACATCATAAAGATGGAAGAAGTGACCGGCAAGAAGTTCGGCGATAAGGAAAATCCGCTCCTCGTCTCCGTCCGTTCCGGCGCGCGCGCTTCCATGCCCGGCATGATGGATACCATACTGAACCTGGGTCTCAACGAAGAGGTTGTTGAAATAATCGCAGCCAAGAGCGGCAATCCCCGCTGGGCTTGGGACTGCTACAGAAGGTTCATACAGATGTTCTCCGACGTTGTTATGGAAGTCGGTAAGAAATATTTTGAAAAGCTGATAGACGCCATGAAGGAACGCAAGGGCGTTACCAGCGACTTGGATTTGGATGCGAATGACCTGCACGAGCTGGCCGATCAGTTCAAGGCCGAATACAAGCAGCAGATCGGCAGCGATTTCCCCACCGACCCGAAGGTGCAGCTGTTTGAGGCTATCAAGGCCGTTTTCCGCAGCTGGGACAACCCCCGCGCCAACATTTACCGCATGGATCACGACATTCCCTATTCCTGGGGTACTGCCGTTAACGTGCAGATGATGGCCTTCGGCAACATGGGCGACGATTGCGGCACCGGCGTTGCGTTCACCCGCAGCCCCGCTACCGGCAGCAAGGGCCTCTTCGGCGAATTCCTGACCAATGCTCAGGGCGAAGACGTCGTTGCCGGCGTACGCACCCCCATGCCCATAAGCGAGATGGAGCAGAAGTTCCCCGAAGCGTTCAAGCAGTTTGTTGACGTATGCAAGACCCTTGAAAATCATTATCATGACATGCAGGACATGGAGTTCACCGTTGAGCACGGCAAGCTTTACATGCTGCAGACCCGTAACGGCAAGCGTACCGCTGCCGCCGCCATCAAGATTGCCTGCGACCTGATTGACGAAGGCATGATAAGCGAAGAAGAAGCGCTGATGCAGATAGACGCCAAGTCCCTGGACATGCTGCTGCATCCGCAGTTTGACCCCGCCGCGCTGAAGGCCGCAAAGCCCGTAGGCAAGGCCATAGCCGCCAGCCCCGGAGCTGCCGCCGGTAAGATCGTGTTCACCGCCGAGGATGCGGTTGAGCAGGGCAAGCTGGGCGAGAAGGTAATACTCGTTCGCCTTGAGACCAGCCCCGAGGACATTGAGGGCATGAAGTATTCCCAGGGTATTCTGACCGTTCGCGGCGGACAGACCTCCCACGCGGCCGTCGTTGCGCGCGGCATGGGTACCTGCTGCGTATCCGGCTGCGGCGAAATAAAGATGGACGAAGAGAACAAGCAGTTCACCCTTGCTGGCAAGACCTATCACGAGGGCGACGTGCTGAGCCTTGACGGTTCCACCGGCTGCATCTACGATGCTCTTATCCCCACCATCCCCGCCGACCCCAACAGCGGCTATTTCGGACGCATAATGGAAATGGCGGACAAGCACAAGAGGCTTGCCGTACGCACAAATGCGGACAATCCGCATGATGCCTCCGTGGCGGTAAGCTTCGGCGCGCAGGGCATTGGCCTTTGCCGTACAGAGCATATGTTCTTCGATGAGGACCGCATCCCCGCCATGCGCGAAATGATAGTGTCCAAGACCGAAGAAGCCCGCCGCAAGGCGCTGGATAAGCTGCTGCCCATGCAGAGGAGCGACTTTGAAGGCATCTACAAGGCCATGGGCGAGCATCCCGTGACCATCCGCTTCCTTGATCCCCCGCTGCATGAGTTCCTGCCCCATAAGGACGAGGAAATTGCAGAGCTTGCCAAGGAAATGGGCATGACCTTTGAAGAGCTGAAGGCCACCGTTGCCAGCCTGCACGAATTCAACCCCATGATGGGCCATCGCGGCTGCCGCCTGTGCGTGACCTATCCCGAAATTGCGGAAATGCAGACCCGCGCCGTTATCGAGGCCGCCATCAACGTGCGCCGCGAAACCGGGCTGAACATAGTTCCCGAAATCATGATTCCCTTGGTAGGAGAGGTGAAGGAGCTTGCTTACGTTAAGAGCTTCGTCGTAAAGACCGCCAAGAAGGTTATGGAGGAGAACAACACCGAGTTCAAGTTCCTCGTGGGCACCATGATAGAGATTCCGCGTGCGGCCCTTACCGCCGACCAGATAGCCACCGAGGCGGAGTTCTTCTCCTTCGGCACCAACGACCTGACCCAGATGACCTTCGGCTTCAGCCGTGACGATGCAGGCAAGTTCCTGAGCGCTTACTATGAGAAGAAGATTTACGAGTCCGATCCCTTCGCGCGCCTTGACCAGATTGGCGTAGGCAAGCTGGTAGACATGGCTGCCAAGATGGGCCGCGCTACCCGTCCGGACATCCATCTGGGCATCTGCGGCGAGCACGGCGGCGATCCTTCCAGCATAGACTTCTGCCACCGCGTAGGTCTTGACTACGTATCCTGCTCGCCTTACCGCGTGCCTATCGCCCGCCTTGCCGCGGCCCAGGCCAACATAAGGAACAAATAAGAAATAAATATTCAGGTTTGAATAAAGCTAAACCGGGGGACGGATTGCCGTCCCCCGGTTTGTTTGTATTTACCGCAGCCCCTATATAAAGAACTTCCTTCTCAGTCCCTCGCGCATCTTGGGGCAGCAGGCGATAACGATAAGCGTTACGCCGAAAATAAGGCTGCACGCCAGCGGATACAGCGACCACACAAGCGTATCGCTCACATGGAACGTTATGTTTATAAGGAACTCCACAAGCACCGCGAAGCCGCCAATGGCTATGAGCGTGCCCGCGTACACGAACAGGTGGCCTTTCCTAAGATAATGCAGCAGAGTTACCGCGGCGCAGGCAATAAGCATAGCCCCGCCGGTCACGGGGAACGCGAAGGAAAGGAACCAATGCCCGTTCACGGCAAAATCGATATACAGTAAATATAGCCCTATCGCCACAAAGTCCGCCGCAACGAATATAACCGGCGTTGCATGGCGGAACCACATGGGCAGCACTACTATTATGTATACAAGCGCAAGTGCGCCCGCCGCATAGCCCGACCATACAAGCGTTCCGTTCACCTTCCAGTCGCACAGCAGCGACAGCACGAACGGCACCAAGAACATTATGCTTGTTATGAACAGCATGCCCGAGCGGCTGGCCGTTTCGGCAGGCCGCCTGCTTTCGGCGGGATACGGCTTTTCGCCGTCCGGCCGCTTCATGTCCGGATGGAACACCACCGTGCCGCAAAGCGGGCATTTTTCCTCGCTGTCCTTCAGCTCCACTCCGCATTTTATGCAATACATATGTATTCGTCTCTCCTTTCTTTCCCATCCGTTTAAGCCTGATTGCTCTCCACGGCGGCGTTAAGCCCCTGCCGCTTGAGCGCGCGGAAGAACCTCAGCTCAAGCTCCGGCTCCTTTATGTTGCGAATCATGTTTATGTACATTGTGCCGTTGTATGTTATTATGCCGCAGTTGTGCGGCGCGCGCGCCTGCACGCCTATTATGAAATCCATCCGCTCAACATACTTTGGCATATCCCCGGGCAGCGTAACGTTGCCAAGGTTGGATAGGCACAGGCAGCTTTTCCTTTCCCCCACCGCATCGAACACGGCCTTCATTGCAATGTTCTTTATGAAAAGCGGCATAACCTTCAGCGCAAGCGCCCGCTCGCTGCTCACGTTGGTAGCAATGCGGGTGCCCATAAGCTTTGCGGTGTAGTCAAGCCCCATGCGGTGATGCACTATGGCGCATATTTCATCGAACGTGTATTCCCCGAGCGTGGGATCGACCTCCGGCGTTATGTACAGGGCAAAGTTCCTGAGCGTTTTGCTTGAAAAAAGCTTCCTCAGGTTAACGGGTATAAGCACCTTTACCGGCTTTCTCCTGCGGCGGGAATGCACCCTTTCCGCCTGAATTTCAAGTATGGCCTCCATCATTGCCGCACACAGGAACTCCGTCACGGTAACGCCGTGCTCCTTTGCCTTTTTGCGCACATCGTCCGCGCTGAGCATAAGCGTAACAATATCCACAAAGCCGTTTTCCTCCGGCGTGCCGCTCAGGTGATACGCCGTTTTTTCGCTGCGGCTGGCGCGCACATCCCCGCTGAATTTAAGGAAGCTGTCCTCCAGCTCCTCATCGCTGGGCGCTTCCAGGCGGCAGAGTACGCCGTCCTCATTTGGTATCTCCACGCCGTATTTCTGCGTTATGTATTCCGCAACCAGCGTTTTAACGAATGTCAGCGCGCCGTTGCCGTCCGTCAGCGCGTGGAAGAACTCCACCGCTATGCGCTTTTTGTATACTATAACCCTAAACGCGCACTCCCGCACCTCCTTGAAAGGCACATACGCCAGCGGGTAAGCCTTCTCGTCCCGAATCTTGGGCGCGTTTGAAAGCTCCTCCAGGTAATACCAGAACGTGCCCCGCCTCAGCCGCACGGCTATGGACGGGAACCGCCGCACCGTAACGTCCAGCGCGGCCTGAAGCACCTCCCTGTCCACGTTTTCCGTCATAGTGGCGGACACGCGGAAGAAATTATTCCAGTTTTTCCGCCTTGCCGCGGGGTAAATCTTCGCCGCGTTGTCCAGCCGCATCCATCTAAGCTTTCTTTCCGGGCAAAGATGGTCGTTGAGGAAAGCGTTTATGGCTGTGAAATCATCCTGATTTTCATTAAGCTGATACAGCACATATGCGTGCCAACGCTCCGGCGCAATTATAAGCCTGCTCTTGCAGCCGCACTCGGTCAGCCGCCTGTTGAGCCGCACGGAATCATCCAGCAGTATTTCGTCCCCGCCAGCGAATATGAGCGAAGGCGGCATGCCCGTAAGCTCCCCGAACAGGGGCGATATTGTCTGCTCCCGCCTGTCGTGCTCACCGGCGTAGCATTGGGCGTAAAACTCCAGCACCTCTGCCGTGAGCGAAACATCCTTTTCGCGGTTTGTCTCGTATGTGCTGCCGGAGGCCGTAAGGTCCGCCCACGGGGAAATGGCTATTATTCCGCAGGGCAGCGGCAGCGAAAGCTCCTTCAGCTTTAAGCACAGTGCAAAGCACAGCCCGCCGCCCGCGCTTTCGCCGCAGAGCATTATATGCTCCGGCTTATAGCCCTTCTGCCGAAGGTAGTTATATGCTTCCAGCGCGTCCTCCACCGCCGCAGGGTATGGGCTTTCCGGCGCCAGCCTGTATGCCGCAGCAAACACGCGCACGCCTTCCTCGTCCGCAAGCGTTGCGCCAAAGCCCTTTGCGTAGTCAAGGTCTCCGCAGGTGTATCCCCCGCCGTGCAGGTAAAGTATAACGCCCTGCCTGCGCTCGTCCTTGGGTATTATCCACGCGCCTTCAAAGTTTGCGAAGGCATGATCGCGCGTGATCACGTCCTTCCTATGTATGGCTTCCATCAGCTCGCCCAGCTTATCCTGCCCGCGGCGTATAGTTTCCAGCGAACAGTTAGCCACCAGCGGCTTGAAGAAGTTCAATTGAGAGTGAACCAGTTTTGCCGGCAGACCCATAGTAATCTTTCCTTTCGTTGCCATAAAGCATTTTTCATGCTGAATTTATATTATACCATGGTTATGCGCAAAAACAAAAACAGCTATGCGGCAAGAATGTAAAAAAGATAGCACTTGCAAAAAATACTGCGCAAAAGCGGACAGCCCTTACCGGACTGCCCGCTTTTTTACTTTGGCTTAAATTATATGCTTTCGGGAACGTGGCTGTTTATGCGCGCGTAAAGCTCCGCCACTATTTCCTTGGTGCGCTGCATGGCGCATTCAAGGGGAACGTCCTCCTTTATGGTCTTGTCCCTTGTAACTATTTCAACCACGCCGCGGTCAAGCGTCTTGGGCGATATTACTATGCGCACGGGGCTGCCCAAAAGGTCTGCATCCGAGAACATGAAGCCTGCGGACACGGTGCGGTCGTCAAACAGCACTTCGTAGCCTTCGTCCATAAGTGACTTATAAAGCTTATTGGCTTCTTCCTTAACGTGCGCCTGATCCGCACGCAGTGCGCATATCTCTATTTCCCAAGGGGCTATTGATATGGGCCATACCGGGCCGTACTGGTCATGATGCTCCTCGCACACGCTGGCCATCAGCCTGCCCACGCCTATGCCGTAGCAGCCCATTATGGGGTTGACACGGTTGCCCTTTTCATCGTCATAGGTCATGCCCATGGATTCGGTGTAGCGGCGGCCAAGCTGGAATATGTTGCCGACCTCTATGCCGTTTTTAATGGTAAGCGAATGCTTGCCGCACTTGGGGCATACGCCGCCCACGGTCGCCTTGGCAACGTCCGCATATTCGGCATTAGGCACGTCCCTATCCATGTTGAGCCCTGTGAAGTGGTAGCCTTCTTCATTCGCGCCGCACACAAGGTTCCTTGTGCCTTCAAGCGAACGATCATACACCACGGTTATGCCCTTGGCAAGATTTACGGGGCCAATCGCGCCCGCAACAAGGCCGGCGTGGTCTATTTCAACGGCGGGATGCACCTCCGCCTTAAGATAGTTCCTCAGCTTGGTTTCGTTAACCTCAAGGTCGCCGCGCACGAATACAAGCACATAGCTGTCGTCCTCGTTGCGCTGATACACAACGGCCTTGGCGCTCTTTTCCGCGCTGCCGTGCAGGAAGCTGCACACTTCCTCAATGGTCTTGTTGTCATACGTTGCAACCTTTTCAAGCGGGGCCATGGCTTCATCGGGGTCGTTATGCACTATGCAGTCCGCCGCCTCCATGTTCGCGCGGTAGCCGCACTCCGGGCAAAGGACGATGGTATCCTCGCCAATATCGGTAAGCAGCATGAACTCGTGGCTAACCTTGCCGCCCATCATGCCCGAATCGGACGCAACGGCCACAACCTCGGGTATGCCTACGCGGGCATATATGCGCTCATACGCGCGGTAGCAGCGCTTATAATACCGCTCCAGATCCTTCTGCGAGGTATGGAACGAATAGCCGTCCTTCATAGTAAATTCGCGCACCCTTATAAGGCCGCCGCGGGCGCGGGGCTCGTCGCGGAACTTAGTCTGTATCTGATATATCATAAAGGGATATTTCTGATATGTGCTCGCCACGTTCATGGCCATATGCACGGCCGCTTCTTCATGAGTCATGCCAAGCACCATATCCGCGCCGCTCCTGTCCTTAAAGCGTAAAAGCTCCTTGCCGACGCTTTCCCAGCGGCCGGAAGCCTGCCAAAGCGTTGCGGGCATAGTAACGGGGAACAGTACCTCCTGCCCGTCTATCCTGTCCATCTCCTGGCGCAATATCGCCTCTATCTTATTATGTATACGCCGCGCGGGAGGCATAAGGGAATATATGCCATTGCCCACCTGCTTAATATAGCCGCCCCTTACCATAAGGTTTTGGCTTTCTATTTCCGCAACCCTGTCCTTATACCTTTCGCCTAACAGCTCGCTGACTTTCATGTTTCACCTTTCCTATCCGCCTAACGGGATAACGCCGTTTTTGTCATACCCTGCATTATACCACGCGCGCGGCAAAAAACAAACATTTTAGGCAATATTGTTGACTATTGCGCAAGCATTTTTTATAATATGCTTTCGTATCACTATCATCAGTTGAGGAATGTGCCATGTATCGTGACCTTACGCGCGGGAGCATATCCCGCTCGCTCATTCTGTTTGCGCTGCCAATGATGGCGGGCAATATGCTGCAGCAGTTTTATAACATTGCCGATACGCTTATCGTATCCCGTGCGCTTGGCGCAAACGCGCTTGCCGCGGTTGGTTCGGCCTATACGCTTATGACTTTCCCACTTCCATATTCCTGGGGCTGAGCATGGGTTCGGGCGCGCTTTTTTCGATATACCGCGGGCGGAACGATTCTTCTTCGCTGAGATCAGGCATATTGCATGCGTTCATTCTCCTCCTTTCAATAACCGTGCTTATTAACGCCGCAGTATACGCCTTCATGGAGCCTATACTCTTGTTCCTGCGCGTGCCGGACGCTGTGCGCGGCGGTATGCGCGAATATTTGGCAATTATATACGTTGGGCTTATTGCGACCTCGCTTTACAATTATGTTTCCTGCCTGCTGCGCGCGCTTGGCAATTCTTCCGTGCCGCTGATTTTCCTTGCGATATCCGCCGTGCTGAACATTGCGCTTGACTTGATATTCGTGTTGGTATTCAGTTGGGGCATTGCGGGCGTAGCTTGGGCAACGGTTATTGCGCAGTACATTTCAGCGGTGGGCTTATGCCTGTATGTGCTTTTCAAATGCCCGGAGCTTATCCCAAAGCACGGGGATATGCGCTTCAGCAAGCCTATACTGAAGGATATATTCAGCCTGTCCTCCCTCACCTGCCTTCAGCAGTCCGTAATGAACTTCGGCATACTTATGGTGCAGGGGCTTGTAAACAGCTTCGGCGCTACGGTAATGGCCGCGTTTGCCGCCGCGGTGAAGATAGACACATTCGCCTACCTTCCAGTACAGGACTTCGGCAACGCTTATTCCACATTCGTTGCGCAGAACCATGGAGCGGGCGACCATGGGCGCATACGCGCGGGCACGAAGCAAGCATTTATTATAAGCACGGCGTTCAGCGTGGCAATATCGGCGCTGGTGTTCGCATTTGCCCGCCCGCTGATGCTTATATTTATTGACGCAAACGAAACAGCCGTGCTGCTGGCGGGAATAAAATATCTTCGCATAGAAGGCGCGTTCTATTTCGGTATAGGCTGCCTTTCCCTGCTGTATGGCTATTTCCGCGCGGTGCAGCGGCCCGCAATGTCCGTTGTGCTTACGGTTATATCGCTGGGCACGCGCGTGGCGCTTGCGTATATACTTTCCGCAAAAATAGGCGAAATAGGCATATGGATGGCAATACCCATAGGCTGGCTGCTGGCGGACGCGACTGGTTTGATTACAATGTTCAAAAGCAGGCGTTTACAAAAGCAATAAAGGCGGGTAAACTATAGCTATAAACGCTGAACGGGGTGAATATTATGAGCAAAATTGAAACGCTTGTATCTCAATATAAAAACGAACTTAAATACGCCGGCCCATTCTATATTTCGCACGAGGGCTTCGGCGCGGCGCCGCTGGGGCAGATAGACTACCCTGCGCTTTCCATGGCCTTTGCCGAATGGCTTGATGCGCGCGGGATACTGCCGGAAATAGTTGGCTGGAGCAACAAAACCGGCTTCTGCGATGCGGACGCAGCGGGCTATGCCGCCGCATTCCCCGCAAACGAAAACGGCCTTGCATCCGCGCTGAGCGAGCTTGAGACCGCCATATGGGACGAATTTTGCAAGGAGAGCATCTGGGACGAATGTATATACGATTCCCAAATGCCGGACGAGGGATGAAAATCCCTCCTTTTTTAGTTGTGGTTATGGATGGTAATATACATCCATGTATTCATCTATGATGATATCGGCATAATATGCGGCTTGCCTTTCTTCGCCGATTGCGGTGAGCTCCAATCCGTTTACCCATTGAAAATAATGCGTAAGCTCATGCGCGACGGAATGCAAAATCGCAAACACGGCATTATCTCTGCCGTTTCTCGCTTTAATCTCCCCAAAATCGCCCGTTGAAACGCGGATATACGGCTCCTCCATTTTATCATATGGGCCGAAGAATGTTGCGCTCACCATTTCCCCATCCATGGCGCGTATCAACTCATCCTTTTTGAAATAAACGCATACCCGTATCGGGAAATAGTATTCATGCCTTGCCCAATCGCAAAAGCGAATGCAGGCATTGCGCAAATCCGCATCTATGCCTTTTTCAAATCGCGTCCTCAGGCCGTCCCTATGCCGCACAGGTACGCCGGAATAAAACTTCTTCCATTTTGTTATAGCCCAAAGGTGCATAGAATTGCCTCATCAGTCTTGCAGCAGATAAGCAAAAAGCCCAGAATTTCTGGGCTTTTTTGGTGGTGGAGCAACTTTGGCTAAATCCGAACCGAATGTCGCCTCTATTTCCGCAAGGGTAATCGGTTCTGTTCCATCCTGAAAGTTGTAGGTGAATACCATTTTATCATCAAACACGTAGATGGAATTGATGAACGTGTCTATGATTTGCTTCTGGTACTGCGGGTCGTCTGCGCTGCCATACTTGAAACGGTTTATCCAGCCGACTATCTGCTCCTTTGTGTAGCGCGGCTTTGTCATTTGCACCTGCAATATCGATAGTTTGAGTTCTTGACGCTGTGTTTCTAACTGCTCCAGCCGTTCTTTTGTAGATGCGGTAATGATGCCCCGCTGAATAGCGTTAAGCATATTATCGATGGCTTTTTCGCATGCAGCAAGCTGGGAACGCATGGCGGGAAGAGTTGTATCTTCTCTTTCCTGCAATGAAACGATAGCATCTGCTATGCGACTGATTTCATCGTCCCTTAACACGCGCTGTATCGTCATAAGGACTGCAGCGCGCTCTATCCATTGCTTTCTTATGGCTTTGCGCTTACAGCCGAGATGCCGTTTAGCTCCGCCGCATTTGTAGTAATAGTACATGACACCAGTGCGACTCTTGCCGCTTTCGCCTACCATAAGCCGCCCGCAGGTCCCGCAGAACAGTTTTGTGGTCAACAGATATTCTTCTGCTGCTTTTCCTTTGGCAGGTGCTTTCTTGTTTAGCGCCATGCGCTGCTGCACCCGCTCAAATAAATCCTCATCTATGATTGCGGGGATACCTTTGGGGATGATTATGCCGCCATAGCGGTATTCGCCGATGTATTTTCTGTTCTTTAGCATTAGGCTGACTCCGCCTATTTTGAACGCCTTGCCTTTACTCGTTTTTAGGCCGTGTTCGTTCAGCGATGCTGTGATTGCGCTGATACTCTCACCTGCATCGTAGCGGGTAAATATTTCTTTCACCAGAGGTGCAGTCAATGGGTCAGCGGCAAGGATACCATCCGGTCCGACTATATAACCAAGCGGAATGCCTCCGCCGTTATTTTTGCACTTGAGGGCGTTTTCCTTTTGCCCGCGCCGTATCTTTTGTGAAAGCTCCGCAGAGTAGTATTCGGCATATCCTTCCAGCATTGATTCAAGTATAATGCCCTCCGGACCGTCGGATATATTCTCTTTAACCGACACTACCTTCACGCCGTTCTTTTTCAGAATGTGCTTATAGTGTGCGCTGTCGTAACGGTCGCGGGAAAAGCGGTCGAGCTTCCATACAAGTACGATTTCAAACAGCTCTTTTGCGCTGTCCTTAATCATGCGCTGGAACTCCGGTCGATCTGCTGTTTTTGCAGATAATGCCCGGTCAATATACGTTCCAACGATGGTCATATTATTGCGCTCGGCATATTCCCGGCACTCACGTATTTGACCTTCTATGGACTCTTCCCGCTGACTATCTGAGGAATAGCGGGCATAAATAACGGCGTTCATTGTTTATTACCACTCCTTTGCGCTGAGAGCGAACGTATGTAGTCCGGCTTTGTTATTAAAGTAGTCGAATTCAACCACTTTGAAGTTGGAATTATACATTATTTCCCACGTGCCAAGAAATTCCAATATACTCACTCTTTAGCCTCCTTCATCATTTGCTTCAATGTTTCCTTCAGCCGAGCATTTGCTGATGACATAGGGTCGAAACACATCTCTATGAACTGTTCCCATTCCGGCTCGTCCACGCTTTTACGAATCGGCGCCGCACCATGCGGGTCATCGGTTCTGCCGAAAATGTAATCCATGGAGACATCAAAAAAGTCTGCATATTTCAGCAAAACCGCAGCCGAAGGTTCCGTTTCACCCGTCTCATAGCGGCAAAGGCTGGACTGCGCAATGCCCAATGTTTTTGAAAGCCGCTGCTGCGAAAAAGAAGCCTGTTCCCGCAATGCGCGGATGCGTGCCGCAATCTGACTCAATATTATACTCCTCCGTTTTTTCTCTCTTTATAGGATAATCCTATATTGATAACGTGTCAATGCTATAACTGCATAATAATGCTGAAACAGCAGCAAAAGCTCCATCGGGGCGCAGCCGGTTTTGCAAAAACCGTTCGGGGTCTCAGGGCTCTCCCTGACAGGCTTTTTCGCAAGTGTATAAACACTTGCATTGCTTGCCAATTGTGTTTTAACAAACTCACCCCCGCTCACCTCAGTTGAAACCTTGGCGGGCGGGGGTGTTATCGGGAGCTTAGGTTAGATTGTTCGGCTTACCAGTAACGGGGGTACTTGCCGTAGCTTTGCTGATGCTCGGCGTACTTCCACCAGGGGACCTGGTTATAGAAGTCTGTCAGTTTCCCCCACATTTGGTCGGCAGCCGTGCCGGACTGGACGTACACGGTGACGGTGTACGTCTTTGTAGTGCCGTCGGCAAGGGTTACGGTGTAGGTGACAGGCTTGGAGAAGTCCTGCATCACGCCGGAACCAGGGATTATGCTGGCAATGTTGTTGCCGGATATTACGGGCACAAGCTTGGATACATCCGTACCGTAGGGCATTACGACGGATATTGTGCCGTTGGTCTGATTTATGCTGCCGGATACGCCGTTTATGCTGAAACCGGTTATACCGTCAACGGTAGTGGACTTGGTTTCCCATTTGCAGGTGAGCGACACGTCGCCCGCGGGCATGGTGAAGGTGAAGTTATCTATCTTCTTGGTTTCACCTCCTGCCACGGCAAGCGTATAGGTAAGAGAGCCTGCAACCAGCTGCATCCCCGCGTCCGGAGTTGCGATAACGGTTATGGTATCGCCTGCACCGGCAGTAGTCTTGCTGGCGGTCAGCGTGCCGCCCTTGGGCGCGGAGATGGATATCTTGAACTCGCCGGGCTGCTCCGTGCCGCCGCCGAATGCGGGAATGTCAATCTTCAGCGCCGCGCTTTCAACGCCGCCTGCGTTTTTGACCACAATGTATATCTCCCTTGCGCCTGCGGTAAGGTTATTGAGGGTCAATACGTTTTCACCGGCAACGGCGTTCTTGCCGTTCTTGGTGGTATCCACCTTAGGCGTGGTAGCGCCCTTGTTCACCACGGCGTAATAATACATTCCCGCCTCGCCGGACGTGAACTTGACGATAGCTTCCTTGTCGCTTGTGCGCTCGGCGGAGCCGTTGGTAAGCTCGGGCGCGGCGGGGGCATCATACTTCACCACAATTGTGTATTCCTTCGTGTCGCCGTTTTCGGCGGTGACGGTGAACTTGACGGGCTGATTTACGGACATGCCGCACATCACGTCGCCATTGCGCCATTTGAAATCGCCGGTAGCGTCGCCGTAGCCGCCCGCCATTGCAACGGTCGCCTTCTCATCATAGGTCAGGCGGAGATACTGCATAGTAAGGTTATCCGCAACGGCCTTATCGGTTATGGTTATCGTCCAGGTATCGCCTTCCAGCGTGCCTTCGGCTATAACGGCCTTATCTGCGGTGGCAAGCAGCTCAACCTTGGTCATGGTATTGTCGCCGCTCTTGGGGGCAATTATAACTATTGTATACTCCTGCGCATCCCGCTTGTTTTCCGCGGTTATAACGAAGGTGTATTCCGTTCCCGCGGTCATGCCGCCCTGCCCTACCGCGGGCCAGTCGCTATCCGCACCCTTCAGGCGGGCGGTGGCGTAAGGGGAATAGTCAAGCACCAGCTTGGCCTTTTCCGCCAGATCTGCCACGTTGTAGCCATCGGGCAGGGTTATTTCAAAGCGAGTGCCTTCCCTGTCGGCGGCGGCTATAAGCGCGCCGTCCTCGCCATACAGCGCGGCGGATATAAGCGCGTTCTGTGCGCTTGCCTTGTCGGGGTCTATATCGAAAAGGGCGGTTGCGGTTATCGCCTTGCCGGTGGAGGGCACGGTGAAGGTAGCGGTAAGCTCGCTTGCGGTTATATCAATGGCAGTACCGTCGATATCTTCCACCTTCCAGCCGGTAAGCATATATCTTTCGCCCGGGGCGGCGGTAAGGGTAACGGTGTCGTTTTCGTAGGCTATTGCGGTTTCCGCCGCCGCGCCGCCGTTCACGCTCAGCGTTGCGCTGCCCATCTGCGCATCGTTTGCGCCAACGGTTATCTGGGAAAACATCTTTGAGCGGAACACAAAGCGGAATTCATAATTATCCCCTTCGGCAAGGGTTATGCCGGTGGTGTAAAGCTCTTCATCGGTGGGGGTAAGGAGCGTGCCGTTGTTATAAACCTCTATTTTGTCCAGCACATAGGTGCCGTTCACCTCATAGCCTGGCTTATATTGTTCCTCCATGCACAGGGTCAAACCAAGCTTATATATGTGGCTGCGTTCAAGTTCGTTGGGCTTCATTACTTGACTGGCTGACCAACTGCTGCTCTTGGCACGGTAGTACCTCATAGATACGTATTGGGGAATCTGTATATTCGTACTTATCTTCACCGGCACGCCTACCACAGCCACAACGGCCTGAACGGTAACGTCGTTTTCGGGCATGGTGAAGGTGAATGTTGTTCCGGTGGGGACGGGGGTGATGTCCACGCCGTCTATCGTCCAGCTTTGCAGCTGATATTCTTTACATTCACCAACTATCTTATCCCCTACGGTATCGGTTATGGGCTTCTGTATCCTGCCGCCGTTGGCTTCGAACGTGACGGTTACGGTATCGCCCGGGGAGGCGGTGGTTATTTCGTTGCCGTTGGCGTCGGTAAACTTTTCGGTATAGAAATCGCCGGCTGCAACAACATCATTCTTGCCTATAGCAATAAAGCCTTCAAGCGCCTGCACCTCGTGATTCAGTTTATAGATCATGCCGGGGACGATTACTTCCAGCACTTCGCTCTGCGCGTTTCCGTTTTTACCTATTATGTAAACATATTTGGCGGCGGAATCCGCAAAGCCGCTTATTTCAAAGGAGTTCACGCCCTGCAGCATTTCCGTTTCGTTGGCGGTTATGTCCGCGGGGGATTCAAGCTGAGTATCGGACACTATATAGTAAAACTTGCCCGCCTTGGAGGAGAAGAATTTTACCGTTGCGGTCTCCTTCGCCGTGCGCGTCGCGCTGCCGTTCTTCAGTATAACGTTGTCGCTGGGGGCAATGTATTCTTCGGCAGTCACCCTATAATAGTAGTATACGCTATCCTCTGTGCGCAGATACAGCGAAGCTGTCGCAGTCGACTCCCAGCCGCATTTTTTCCACTGTATGACGCCCATGTTAAACCCTTGCGGCGTTTTTGCGTGCGGTGTGCAGCCGTTCCATGCTATTTCGGCGCAGCCGGCAGGAAGATTATACCGGAAAAATATGGCCGTATTTGCATCGGTTTTTCCCGATTCGTTTTCCGTGGGCAGCTTATCGAGATACATGGTTATAACGCCCGCTTCGTAATCGGTATATTTCTTGTGTCCTTTATTATTAGGACTTATGGGCTGAAGGGTTTCATGCTGCTCTATTTTGTAGCCCACTATTTTGCCGTCGTAACCATCGGGCATTGCGTTCCATGTTACGGTGGGCAGGGGGTCCAGCTTCAGCGCGGCAAGCTGCGGCCATGTTGCCGCGTTACCAAGCGATACGGTAAGGGTTTTGGTGGCAATGCCGTTGGCATCGGTGGCCTTTATATAAACGTCCTTTTCGCCGGCGGTGAGCCCCGTAAGGCTGAGCGTAACGGCGGCGTTGGCGGCAAAGGCGGCCTCCACGGGGGCGGAATAATCGCCGCTTGCGGGCGCAGCCGCGCCCTTATCCACCACGGCATAGGAATACGCGGTTCCGGCGGCGGTGGAGGAAAACATTATGGTTGCGCTGTCCTCGCCCGTGCGCGTGGCGGAAATAAGGCTGAGCGTGGCGGTATCGTACTTGACAAGCTTTACCTTGTAGTAATACTTTACTTTGTCGCGCTTAAGGGAAAAATTTATAGTATTAACATAATCGTCAGTACTTATGAATAAGGCCATCGTCGATGTGGACACCGTGCCTTCTGCGCCGTTCCATTCAGCGGTTATGTTCCATGTTTGACCTTCCGATGCGTTGTTTTTGATATTGGCAGGTTCTCCGTTGTTACAGAAGCCGTCCACATATATTATCATTTCACCGGCATAGAACTTGGTCGTGCTGCCTGCGGTTTTGGGTACAAGCTCAGAATACTGCGTTATGATAGCTCTGTTTATAAGGGCTTCGCCTTTAACGCCTTCATCAAATGTTGCATCCGGTCCCCAGTTTAAGTTATTGAACGTAAATTCGGTTATCTGCGGCCAGTCGACTGTGGTCTCCGCCTTGGCGGCGGGCAGGGTTATGCCGCTAAGGGGCAGCAAGCCCGCCACGAACAGCGCGGCAAGCAGTACGGCCAGTAATTTTTTGATTTTCATGTTATCCTCCGTTCCTTTATGTTTATTCTGTAAACGCTTTACGCGGTGTCACGATAACGGCGCCCAGCCGCCGCTTGATGAGCTTCCGCCCGGCAGGGGGTGCGGGTCGCGGCTGACCTGATGGTCGGACACGGTGTTGTTGCCGTCCTTGGCAACCTCGTCCCAAAGCTGCTGCGATATGCTGCGCTCATAGGCTATGCTGACGGTGTATTGCTTTGCCTCCGTGCCGAGAGTTACGGTATACACAACAGGCAGCGTAAGGTTTACAACCTCGCCCGAGCAGGGGCTTACCACGCAGCCGTAGGGAACAGTCACTTCGGGCGCGACAGCCGTAACGTTGGTGCCGTTGGGCAGGGTAACGACTATTGTGCCAAGGGTTTGGTCTATAACGCCGTCCACGCCCAGCACGCGGAAGGATGTTATCTCCGCCGTTGTTACGGACGGAGTGGGCGTAACATTGCCGCCGCCCGCGCGGATGGCTTGGCCGCTCTTGTTGGTAACGGTAACGGTATATGTGCGGCCGGCAAGGGTATTGTCTCCCGACAGGGTGTATGTTACCGCCGTGCCGAAGTCCACAGCCGCGCCTGAGGTGGGCTGGCAGGTCTTTCCGGTGAAGGTGATGTCCGTTTCAAGGCGGGTGGTGGTGAGCACGCTGTCGTCCACGTCCGTTACGGTTATGGTGTCGTAAACGTTATCTATAACGCCGTCGTACCAAGTGCCGTTCACGTTCACGCGGAAACTGGTTATCTCCGCCTGCGCCTTGGCTTCCACCTTTATGCGGTAGACCTTCTTTGTCACGCCGTCGCCAGCGGTAACGGTGAACGTCATCCAGTCGGAAAGGTCGCGCATGGTTTTGCCGTCCAGCAGCGGGTCAACCGTCGCGCCATACGATATGCTTGCGGCAATGAACATCTTGTCCGTCATAACGCCGGGCTTCACGCCGAGTGTTATCTCCGTCGCGCTGTCGTCAGCTTCGGTGACTGTCTTTGAAAGTATCGCTTCTTCGCTGAGTACGCTGTTTTGCAGCTTAATGCTGCTTATGTCTATCTCAGCACCCGAAGCCTGCACGTCGCCGTAGTTGACGGTGACGTAGTATGTCTTTATGGTAGCGCCGTCTTCAGCCATAACGCTGAACGGCTGCTTTACCCCCGCAACGAACGTTACCGGCAGCGTGGGAGCCATGAGCTTCGCGCCTTCGGCAATGGTGATGTCCGGCGTTATGTTCTCAAGCGGCATACCCTCCGGCACGGTCACGGTTATGGTATTCTCCGCGCCTTCGGTAATTTCGCCCTGCTGGCCTTCTATCGAGAAGGCGGTGATGGAAGCATCGGACGAAAGCTTGCGGGAGAAATCGAACCTGTTGCTGTAAAAATAGTACGGATGGCCCTGACCGCCCCTTTCAAGGAAGCCAAGGTACCACAAGCTGGCATAGCAGCCTTCATAGGTCGCCATTGCGTTGTTGATAACGCCGGTGGTATGGTGGAAATAGCCGGATTGCTCATTAGCGAAGGTCTCCACCCAGTGCTGTATGGCGCTCTTGCCCTGACCATCGGAGAAGCGCGGGTCGGTATGGCAGTCTATGCCCATGCTGCACAGCGCCATTATCACCCAGGAGGCTGTTTCGCTGTTCACCGCACCCCATGCTTTGAATGAATAGTCGCTTGCGGTCATTTTGTTGATTATTATGCCAAGGCCCTCGTTCAACTTTGCCGTTACGCGACCGCCGAACTCAGGATCGTCCTGATAGGGCGCAATGGCATACATTATCGCCGCCACCATGTCCGTATCGAATCCATCGGAAAGGTAAACGTGGTTCAGCAGCGTTTCAAGCAGCACCGCGCGCGTCCATTTGGCGTTTTCGGGAATGGTGTAATTGCCCATGTCCAGCGCCATCAGCGCGAACGCGGGGCCGTTTATGGTATAGCTGCCGCCGTAGTTGTACAGCACCGAAACAAGGTCGTCCACCGCGTTGCCCTTGCTGTCGGTAAAGGGCTGGCCGCCGTTGTATTGGGCAAGGTTGCTGCAATCGAACCCGCGGGCGGTAAGGGTCATCATCTTGCGGTCTATGTTGGTCATGGCAACGTTTGTGGTGGTATCGAGCGACCCTATTATGGACGCTATGCTGAAGCCGTCCGCCGTGTTTTCGGCAACGTTGCTGTAAAAGCCTAGGTTCATCCATTCCCAGTCGTCCGCGGCGTTGGTATGGTACCGGGCGATTATTTTGTCAACAACGCCCTGCAGCCTGGCCTTATATTCGTTTTCCGTGGGCGTGGAGGATACGTTCACCGTTACGGTATATGTATTGGTGGCGCCGTTTTGCGCCGTTACCTTATACTTTACGGGGCTTGAGAAGTCCTGCACCACGCCGGACGCGGGGGACACCGTTGCAAATTCGGAAAGCGTTATGCTCGGCGCGAACTTAGTGGACGTGCCCGCGGGCAGGGTAAGGGTGATGGAGCTGTTTATTTCGTCTATATCGCCCTTTACGGAACCGTAGCTGAACGAAAGTATACTGTTACCCCGCGCGGCGGGCGTGCGCGTTACGGTAACGGTGTATGTTTTTTCGCTGCCGTTTTCGGCCCGCACGGTGTATTTGTTTTCGCCTTCGGCAATGGCCGCGGGGCTTTCGGTAAGCTGAGCAAATTCGGATATTTCTATCTTAACTTCCGCCGTGGGCAGGTCCGTGGCGTAGGGTATTGTTATGGCGATGGTCCCCGCCGCGTCGTCTATGGTGCCCTCCGCGCCGTCTATGCTGTATGCCAATATGCGGTTTTCGCCGGATTCTTCCGCTGTTACAGTAACGGTGTACGCGGTCTCCAGGCCATATCCGCTGTTGTACACAATAAGCTGCTGCGGGGCGGTGAAGTTTATGTTTCCGCCGTCCATGTTGGTATGCGTGCCGGTATGCACAATGTTCGGCGTAAGGGAGCTTAGATCCGTCCCCTTGGGCAGGTTGAGCGATATGGTCTTGTTATCTTCGTCTATCTTGGCATAGCGCGTGGTTCCGTCCGCGGTGGTTATACTGAAGGAATCCACCCGGTTATAAGGCTCTCCCGTTTCAACGATTATTGTCCACAGCGCGGAAAGGTCAGCGCCCATGCTGAAGCCATATTCATCAGGATCAAGCACGCCGTTGTACTTAACGCCCGTTGATTCTTCCCACGGGGTAACGGTGTAAAGCAGCTTGCCGTTTTCAAGCGAGCCCGCCGTGCGGCTTACGAGCAGGCCGCTTGCCGCGGTTATCTGCGGCTGTGGTAGGGCGCTTAGGTCAGTCCCTTCGGGGAAGCGTATTGTAACGGTGCGGTTTGCGCGGTCTATAACGCCCTTGGAATCCCCTATGCTGAACGAATCTATTACGGGATCCTGTATGCGGGTCTGCTCAACAAAATCAAGATAAAACGGGGCTACTACCTCAAGTGTGGCCTTGTAATAATCCAGGCTGTAATAATGGATACTGCTTCCCGACATTGCGCTGAATTTTTCGAGCAATGTGCGCAGCTCCGCTTCCGCGTTTTCGCCGTTGCAGTCAAAATCGGTAAAAAGATTTACGCTGGTATTCAGGTCTATCAGGCTGCCAAACTGATACGCCAGCGGATATCTGCCGATATAATACAGCATGTTGGAAAGAACTGGGTGATAATCCCCTACCTTCAGCGTTTTTGTTTGACGCGCCTGATACAGATCCTCCATCTTGGCATGATATTGGCGCAGCATGTCAAGAAGGGGCTTAGTAACGTAGTCAATTATGGCGGCTTCCTCTTCGGCGGTATTCTTCCTGCCGTTGCGATCGCTCTGCGTCATTATGAACATTGGGTAGCCGCGCCCGTCCTTCGCCCGCACGAAGTATTTTACAGGGGTGGAATGATCCGCCGGCATGGCTTCCATGGGCGTAATGGTGCTCGGCTGCTTCTGTGTACCGCTCCAGTCGGTATAGAACCCGGCGGGGGTGAATACGGAGCTTGCGTCTTCCGGCACGTTCAGTATGGGCAGTATGTCAAAAGTACCGCCACCGAAAGAGGTGGCACTGTAAAGCGTGCCGTCTTCGCTGCGCACGGAGAATACCTTGCCATACGAACCATCGCTGCCGCCCGTCCAGCCAATAAGGTAAGGCCATGTGGTGGAGGTAAGGTCGTCGTTGCTCCAGGCAAGCGCGCCGCACGGCGCCAGCGTAAGCGCCATAAGCGCCGCCAAAATGGCGCACAGCAGCCGCTTTGTGTTTGCTTTGGCTTTCATATCGTCACGTTCCTTTTCTTTCTTTTGGTTCAGTCCGCGTCGGCGCGGGCTTTTATTATTCAAGCTCTATCTTGAATTCATACTCCTGCCTTGCGCCGCCGTTCAGGGTAACGAGCGAACGTGGCTCAAGGGTAAGGTTCAGCACGGGTCTGCCTCCGATGTCATCCACAATGCATGGGCTGGCCGTATCTATGCTTGCACCTTCGGCAAGTTCAATATTGGCCACGGCCCGCTTGAAATCGAAATCCGATGGCAACGTTAAGCGTATAATGTAGCGCGTTTCGCCATTCTCCGTTTCGGTATCTACGGTGCCCATGTGTTCACCCAGCGCGAATGACACTATATCAAGCTTGTCATCGGCTGCGGTCTGAGTCCCCTCCGGTGCAGGCTTATCCGAAGCAACGGCATCTCCCATCCCGCATCCGGTAAGCATAAGCATGAATGCCAATATAATAGGTAAAAGCTTTCTCATATGCATCACTCCGTCCGTATGGCCGCGTTCGGGCTTATGCGCATCGCACGGCGGGCAGGGAGTATGGCCGCTATCAGCGCAACCACGCCGGAAAACGCAACGCCCGCCACGGCAAGCCACGCCGGGATTATGCTCCTCACCTGCATGTTCTCAAACAGTACGGGCAATAGCTTCTGCGCCGCGCAGCTCAGCCCAAGGCCGAATATGCCGCCCAATATGCCCAATATCAGCGCCTCTATCAAAAACATGCCAGAGATGCTGCCAAGCGAGGTGCCTATGACCTTCAGTATGCCTATCTCCTTCGTGCGCTCGGTTATGGACATCATCATCGTATTTGCTACGCATATCGCGCTCACGAGCATCGCCACCGCACCTATTGCGCCCAGCATGCCCTGTATCTGGCGGGACTGTGTGCGCACGGTTTCAAGCATATCGTTGAGCGAATATACCGACAAGCCGCTGTTGCGTATCAGCTTTGCTATCCTCTGCACGTCCTCAACGTTTTTCACCTTTATCCATACCAGCTCATATGTCGGACCGTTTTTCTTTTCCTCCGCAAGCAGCTTTTCATCCTTCCTTGCGCCAAGATAGTCCGCGTTTGCGTCTATCAATTCGTTCAACCGGTCAAAATCCATGAAGGCGGAAGTTGAATAGGTGTTGTTGAGCGTTGAGCATACTCCGGTAACGTTTAGCGTATAGAAGTTGCCCATGGGGAGGGCGCGGCCGTCGCCGTCCGCCCTCTGCTCGCCCGAAAGGTTTGAATAGTCAAACGTCAGCTTTATGTTAGCCGCCAACGGGTCTATCAGCGCGTTGCCGTCCGCATCGACAGCGGCGGCCCAGTCGTTCTTAGCGTCCGAGAATGTCGCCGCAACATCGTCCGTGAACATCACATCCGGGTGCAGCCTTGTCCCCTCCCAGGGGGCTTCGCCGCGTTCAGGCTCAAGCTGAAAGCTTGTCGCCGTGCTGACGTCTATTCCGTATATGCGCACCATGTTCACAAAGTTGCCGCACTTTATATATGCGCTCTTCTGCACGACAGGCGTCACGGCCTCGACCCCTTCTATATTCTTAAAGGCGTTCACGGCCTTTTCGTTAAGCAATGCCGTCTTATCCAGCAGCGTTTGATCGGCGGGCGTCACGTCTATCTTTGTAAGGCTGCCCAATTGCTCTATGCTTTCACGGTACGAAGCTTCATACCCAAGCCCTACCGATATCAGCACTATTATGCACATTACGCCTATCGTCATAGATAGCGCCGTAAGTACCGTCCTCGATTTTCGCCGCCACAGATTTATGCAGCCATAGCGGAATAAATCAAAGAACGTCATGCCTTTTTACCGCCGTTCATGTCGCTTATATCATCGTTGTAAGCATCCTTAAACTTCTTATTCTTGTTCTTGGATGATACTATCGCTATTATCACTATCGCTACAACCGCCAGCGCTATCAGCAGCCATGCCCACCAGGGCAGTCCGCCGCCCCTTACGTTGGTGGAGTCAACGTCCGCATCGCTGCCTATTATCACCGCGTTGCTTGAAGCGGGCTTAGCTTCCTCCACGTTCAGCGTCAGGGGAATTTCCTGCGTATACTGCTGACCGTTCGCGTCCTCGTACTGAACAAGGAGCTTCGCCGTGAACTCGCCTATCTTTGTGCAGTTGACCTGGAAATCCGCGCTCAGCGTGCCGCCGGGGAGAAGATCTCCGCCGTAGTAGCTTTCCGCCATGGATATGCCTTCAAGCGCAAGTATCCTTACGTTGAGCGCCTTGCCGCGGCCCATGTTCACCATGTTCAGATTTATGGACGCGGGCGAACCCTGCGTAGGCGTGCCGTATACTATAGGCGCGTCTATCGCTATATCCATGGGCTGGCTTATGGGTATCATTATTGTCTGCGCCGCTTTGCCGGCTATGGAATCGCTGTTTTCATATGTAAGGTTCACGCCTACGGTGGATGCGCCTACATCCGCATCCCTCTTTACGGAAACGTTAAATTCAACTTCAGCTGTTTCACCCGGACTTATCGCCCTCACATACGCCGCATCGCTGCTGCCAACGGTAAGCGTAAGCCCGTTTGAATTGGCAAGCGATAGCGTTGCAACGTTTTTGAGCGATGTATCCTTCTTTGCGTTGTTTATAAGTGTCAGCCGTATCGTTGCGTCGTCGCCCGCCATAAGGCCGGATACCTCGGCGCCGTTTACAAACAGCTTATAGCCCGATACCATTACGGACATGGCGGTCTCTGCCTTCTCTATGGGCGCGACGTAGCCGTTGGTTATGTATACATATGTTGAAAACGCGCACTGCTGCGGTTCGCCGTTTTCATAATAGGTCGCAAGGAACTTAACGGGCTTATTGCCGTTGGTGGCATAATACGAAACGGTGAAGTTATATTCAACGTATGCCATCCCGCCGGATTCCCAGCGTTCAAAGTACCTGCCGTAGTTCACATTTTCCGCTATAAACGGGAATTCATCGAGTGAATTGGATATAACAGGGGATATGGTAACGTTTTTAAGCACGCCGCCCTTATTCACTATGGGTACGCGCAGCGTAACATTCTGCTTGGGCTTCAATATGGGGGATTCGAACACGCCGGATTGATTGGCGGCCGCTATTTGCAGCGGACCGAAATTGGTCGTTATGCCCGATTCGCTGCCGTTGCCCATAAGCGTTACATACACGCAAAGGTTGAATGTTACGTCCTCTGTTATGGAGGTGCCGTTCACATCGTCATACCTCCACACCGTCGCGCTTACTTCGAAGTTCACGGGATATACGCCTTTTTTGGCAAACTCGCTTATGCGGAAATCGTAATATATCTCCGCAGTGGAGTTATATGACATATCGTCAAGGTGCCTTGTATAGCTTGCGTTTATAAGGTCGAACGGCCAGCTTGATACGGACGCATCCTTGGGTATTTTAGGTGAAACGGTTATGTTGCGGAGCATATACCTTTCGCTCGGCAGATATTCCCTGTTCACCGCCACCGGCAGAACTATCGTTACAACGTCGCCCGGTTCACCCTTGGGGCTTTGCGCGCCAACGTCCATAAGCACCAGCGCGTTAGCGTTGCTGGGTATCACCACTATGTCCGTATTCGGCTTCTGATCCGTTACCGGTATGGTGGGTACGGGCGTATCTGCCGGCGATGATGCCTCCGGCGCTCCCGTGCCGTCCGGTGCTTCCGTGCCTTCCGGCGCAGGGGTTTCGCTGCCGTTTTCCGCCAATGCCGGCAGCGCGAATGCCAATGCCAGCGCCGCAACGAGCATAAATGCTGTGATCTTCTTCAAAATTGCGCTCACTTGTTTTATTCCTCCGCTATTGTATTGCTTATCCTTCCGTCGCTGAAGGTTATTGTTCGGTCTGTATATTTTCTCATTCCCGGGTCGTGGGATACGAGTATGAACGTGGTGCCTCTTTCACGGAAAAGCCCTGTCAAAAGCTCCATCGTTTCCTCACTCGTACCCGTGTCCAGATTGCCCGTAGGCTCGTCCGCAAGCACTATGGGCGGGCGGGTAATTATGGCCCTTGCTATGCCCACCCTTTGCTGCTGACCGCCTGAAAGCTCACCCGGCTTATGGTGTATATGCTCCTTTAGTCCCACGCGCACGAGCATGGCCTCCGCAATCTCGTTCCTAAGCTTGAGCGGTGCGCCGCGTATTGCGAGCGGCAATGCAACGTTTTCAAGCGCCGAATACTGGGGCATAAGGTTATAGCTTTGGAACACGAACCCTATATCGTCCCGCCGGAAGCGTATCCTTGCTTTTTCGTTCATGCTCTCAAGCCGCTTACTTGCCACCTGCACGGTTCCGGATGTGGGCAGTTCAAGCCCAGCAAGCATATTGAGCATTGTAGATTTACCGCTGCCGCTGCGCCCGGCTATGCATACGGACTCCCCTTTGTTCACGGTCATGTCCACTCCGTCAAGCGCTTTTACGGTGCTTTCGCCGACAAAATAATACTTTTTCAGGCCATGCGTTGATATGATTACATTATTCATGCGAATCCTTCCAGTCCTGTGCCCCTTCCCACCAGCTGCCGTCAAGGTCAAGCCCAAGGTCGCAGGTATAGTTCCATTCTATCTTGTCGCCCGGTTTAAGGTAGTACACGCCGCAGCCGTAGTTAGGATACCAGCCGTTAACGCAGTACATCCATCCGCTCCAGCGCCCGCCGTCGAACTCATAAAGGTTGTTTATGCCTTCCACATATGCTCCGCTGCCGCTGCCGCCGGAGTATTCCATATGCAATCGGAACTTATCGCGCGCCATCTTCAACACGTCCAGCACCGTATTCCCGTCCTCTATTTCAAATTCGGTCGTATCCAATATGCAGCCGGACGCCGGAACTATTCCCGCCCACTTTGCTTCGCGGTGCATGCCGTTTTTAACGGCCGTGTCACAGCGGATCTGAATGGTTACTGTGTTCTTCTTCGGCTCCGCCGTGGGTACGGGAGTGGGAGCGGGCGTTGCGCTCGGTTCGGGCGCGTTCGTGCCGTTTGCGCCCGGCTTTTGCGTTTCTATCGGCGGTACGAACGGCGTCGCTTCCGTGTTGGACGCATCCGTTGGCTTGGCATTCTTTTCGGGCCGCTCCGTCGGCGCGTCGCCCTGCTCGTATAGCTCCCTCACACTGTCTGGCGTGGATGTGGGCTGAGCTGCCGCCTTGGTCGAGCCTTTGTTCGTCGTGCCGAAGCTGAAAGCGTCGGTAATAAACGCATACCATGGCCTTTCGGTGGCTTCCGGTTCGGCCTGCATCGCGTTTTCGTTTTCTACATAATCAAGGTCGAGCCTACCGCTTGTTTCCGTTTCTGCCGCTCTGTTGCTGCCGCTGCACGACGTAAAGCAGAGTATAGCCGCGATGACAAGGGCTATAAGCGGCATTATCCTTTTAAGCTTCATTCTCGTTCCGCTCCTTTGTTTTCATTTCTTCCTGTTTCTTATACTCCTTCCTGCGGCGGCGGGTGGCTTCCCGCTTTTCGCGCATGGTTTTGCGCTGCGTGGGCGGTTTCAGTCCCGCCTTTTCAAGCACCCTCGGCCATGGGCCAAAACGACTTTTTATTAGCTGATAGCCTGTTATGTCCGCTTTTTCGGGCAGTCTGCCCAGCTCCTGCGCTTGCCGCCTAAGGTAGGCGAGCAGTTCTTCATCGCTTGCCTTGCTGTGTTCCTTCGCAAACTTCTGCTCCAGTTCAAGACGAGTCTTTTCATGAGGATCCGTTCCGATTTGTGCCTGTGCCATTATGTTTTTCCCTCCTAAGCATAAAAAATTGCGGCAATTCCGGGGTTCTTCCCCTAAAATTGCCGCAACCGCATTTTTGCAAAGCACTGTTCATGCGCCGTTTTACCGCACGGGCGCACCAACTACAAACCTCGTAGGTCTTCTGACTCACGCTTATGGATATTATCCTGCGTCTCCATCGCCTTCTCAGTTTCCCAATGACCGGCCTATGCCATGATGGAGCCTCGGCGCTTACAGCGGCGGTGCCGTTCGGGATTTCCACCCGATTCCCTTGTTCATCTCCGGTTTTCGTCCGGAGCCACGACGTTCCTCTATTTTTTATTTACCACAGAATACTGTTTCTGTGGTATAGACATGGATAAGCTAACCGATTCTATTGATTGAAAGTTATTGAATAATACACTGTAAGCAGGGGAAATACACCAAAACAGCACATATAAGCGCCTATACGGAAAGTGCTTGCCATAATTGCGTAATTGTGACAAAAATACGAATTATTTCCTTGATTTAGACATGGGTGGGGTGTTATAATTACCAAGTACAAGGATTTTTTACTTGTATTACCACAGAAACAGTATTCCGTGGTATTCTTATGTTATCAACTTCATCTTATCAAGCATACGTTCATATTGTCTGCTGCTCGCGGCAACGTAAATGCGTGTGGTCTCGATAGAACTATGGCCAAGCACATCGGCAAGATGCGGAAGGTTCTTTTCAACCGAGTAAAACGCGCGGGCAAAAAGGTGCCTCAGATTATGCGGAAACACCTTGCTCTGTTCCACATGCGCCGCATCGCAGAGCCTTTTCATATCGTGGAAAATATTTGCCCTGTCAAGAGGCCTGCCGCTTTTTGTGCGGAATATAACGCCGGAGTCTATATGCTGCCGCGCTGCGTATTCGGCAAGCTTTTTGCAAAGCTTATTGGGAATGAGCACTGTGCGGCTCTTACCCTTCAGGCGTATCTCCGTCTGCCGCTTTTCAATGGCGTCGGTGGTTATGTAGCTCAGTTCGCTTATCCTTATCCCCGTTGCGCATATGGTTTGCATTACAAGGCTCAACCTTTCGTTACCTCCCGCGTCCGCCGCGTTGACCAGCCGCTTATACTCCACCGCGCTCAGTTCCCGGCTTTCGTCTATAAAGGCTCTCCGCTGCACCTTTAACAGCTGCACTTTATATTCATCCGCGCCTATGAAGGAAAGGTAGCCGTTTATTGCCGCAAGCTTTGTATTAACCGTGCGGCTGCTGAAGTTCTCCGCAAGTATTTCGCGGTATTCGAGCAACGCGCGTTTGCTGAGCTGATTGCCGTTCAGATACTCCGCCAGCCGTTCAGCTTCATTTATATATTTAGTTACGGTTGCCTTTGCCTTTTCCGCCGCAAACAGATATTGTTTGTATTCGTTTATGCTTTTGCGTGTGATGTTCCGCTGCATATGGGCCCCTTCTCCATCCCCGCAGCGCGATATTTCGTGCGGATGATCTGCGGCCTTCCATGCATACGGCAGTAAATTTATATATGAAAAACGCCCCGCTCCCATGCAGGGTCCGCGGGCGCTTCTCTGTGCCAGTTCGCGTGGCGAAGCCTGTTCCGTGCAGGTCTTCTGACTCAGGCCTCGTGCGCCGGCCGCGCCTTCCCAAATCGCTTCAGTGGCATATGCAGCCGGCTCGGCCTTTACAGCGGCGCGTCCGTGCGGGGTTCTCACCCGGCTTCCCTCTTAGCCGCCCACCTTCGGGCGGAACATGGAACCTGTTTATTCTTTTCTTTGACATTATCACCCCATCCCCCGTTTGTCAATCTTTACCATGCGTTTGGGGTGTTGGTAATTTTTACCAATAGAAAAAGTTGACAGGCCCGACCGGTAATTTTATACTGAACATATAAAGACACAAGACACCATGCAGACGCAGACAGGCTATTAAGCTTGACAGGCGGCTGCATTTTTCATTTCAAAGAGGATCAACGTTTAGCGAAAGGAGAAGAAGCGAACCGATGCAGGCATTCAGCGGCAATGATACGAAAATACCCGACCATGCCATTGAAAGAATGGCCCGCTGCCTGCTGCCCATGATCCGGGCGTACTATGAAAGCGCCGAAGGGCAGGCAGAACTGGCCGAGTGGAACAAGGGGAAAGACGCTGAAGGCACAAGACTATCAGTTAAAAAGACGGCTTAACAGATATTGTGGGGTGCATTGTGAACTGCACCTCCTTTTTTTATTCGTTTTATTGCGCGAATTATGGGGCGTATGGTCCGGGAATTGGATGGTGAAACGGAATGGAAGATACTTTGGGTGGGGAAGGCAATAATAGGGTGAGTTTGGGGTGGAAGGTCTGGGGGATGAGGGGGCATATCAGCTTCCTTAAAGATGCCTTTCTCATACTTCATGACATTGTAAATTGAATTAATGTATAGCAATTGCTTTCCTATTTCTTACATACTACGGAACATTGATGAGGTCTACTTGAATTGGCAGCTTGAGATGAAAGCCATTAATCATTGCACATCAATTTGACTCGCATGGAAAAGTATGTTGGATAGGTCGATAGAATGTCTAGGATATTATCTTTATGTGATTGTATAACACCTACGATACCATCAGTCCCGATTGCATCATGGCCTATTTCATCTGCCAGAAGATTGGCAAGGAATCGGTCGTTGAAGATTTTCTCGCATATCGAAGCTGCGATTTCTGTTTTGACTCCATATTTCAATCTTCTTTGTAAGAGATGCAAGTTTGGCAAGGGATTTACCAAGTCCTTGCCGCTGATTTCAATAATATCAATGATGTTGCCAACAAAGAAGCTTAATTCATAAGAAATGGATTTGTTGCAGATATCTTCAAGATTCGCTATCGATAATGATATACGTTCATGCATTTCAACAAATGAACATCCATCAAGCCACATTTGACAAATATCTGTAAAACAAGTTGCTCCTTTCTTGATTGTATGGGTTTCCTGAAAAAAGGATATTATCATCTCATTTAATTGCTCATTCGTATAATTCAGTTGGGTAAGTTGTTTTTCAGCTATCCACTTTTCGATTTGTAGCGAAAGATCAATGCCAATCATAGTTCTGGCATAATTCTTAAGCTGAGAAAGGCCAAGCTTACTTATCTTCAATGCGATGATGTCAAAGATTCTTTCTAACAAGGCCTTTTCATCGTCATTGGCCATAAAATATGCCAATGTTTCTTTGCAAATCTCAGATGCTATTGCTTGCCTATCCGTATTTTCGTCGTTTGAAAAAACGAAACACAGGTGATTTTCGATCGCTTCCATAGTACGCTTTCGAAAGCTAACGGATTCTACAATATTATTATTGGTCTTACTCGGATACTTTTCAAGAAGTGCCGAAGAAAGCTCTGATATAAGTTGATTGAAACAATCATCTTTACCGTAGCTTTCAATAATAAACTTTACCACTTCTGATCCATTAAATCCCACTTGGTAGTCAACAACAATATCTTGAACTAATGACAGAATAGAGCTTCCACATGGTTCTGAAGCGCTGTTATCGAACATTTTTGTACAGTCATTCCATCTCAAGTTGCCACCATTGATTCGGTTATTTCTATTGTCAAACAACCGTGGATCTGTAACGATAACACTTCCCTCTGTGTACATTCCGGAGCGTGCAGTTCTGCCCATTAAATTCTGGAAACTGCGAATCTGCATGCTATTTCTCACAACCATAAAACTGGTCATAAAAAGATACTTTATCGGAATGTTTACCCCTTGTGCAAGGGTTGACGTGCAGACAACCAGACGCAGAGCTTTGTTTCTACAGGCATGCTCTATAGCAAGGCGCAGTCCATTAGGCAAGTTAGAATAATGCGGGACAACTCCTAAATAGCAGGCAATCGTATATGGATGCTGTTTCCCATAATACTCGGACATCAATTGTGCCACCCGACTCATTTCCTCACCATCACTGTTTTCTTTAATCTCAGCGAGATCGTGTCCCCGATCACTTAGTTCAATAATTCTGTTGATTACGGTTATTACGGTACTGGTTCGATTAGCAAAAATGGCGGCTCCACCGTTTTTGCATAGCTTATTTGCGTAATATATCGCGATGTCTTTGGCATCTGTTAGCTCCGGGAAATAGCGTTGCTTTTTCTCGCGGGGACGCTTTTGTAATGCAATAACCTCTATACTGCGGGGAATATAAAAATCTTCTTGCACTGAATCATCAGAATAATAATGAATATCTTTCGTTTGCGAAACAAACCCAATCGTTTTGGGTGTTGCCTTAATTTTAGGATCTGACGCTAAAACACCGGCTTCATCCAAGAGCCATTTTTGAATCTGCTCGGCATTAGAAAGTACCGCAGAAAGAAGAATGATTTGTTTTTCTCTTGAGATGCGGCCTCGAATTTCAGAAATCAACAATTCGTAAATGGCCCCTCTACTTCCGTCATCAAACATGTGACCTTCATCAAATATGTACAAACCAATCTCATCCAGGAATTTAGCCTGGTGATGAATGATATAGCTGAGTTTCTCAGGAGTACAAATCAATATTTTCGATTTAAGGGACAAGAACAAATAAAGGGAAAAGTCTTCCTCGAGAACATCGGAAAACTGGTTGACTAAAACCTCATCCCCAAATGCCGAAATCATGTCATTTGCTATTTCATTGCACAGAGCACGGAGCGGAGCAACTATTATTGCTGTAGTTGCCCTGCCTGAGGCAAAAGACGAACGAATAATCAGCTCGATGCTTTTCGTTTTTCCTACTCCAGTTGGCAGCTGTACTATCGCACTTTGTCCCATTAAAACTCCCTTTTCGCCAATAAGCTGTTGCGCTGGCCACAGCATTCTCGGAGCCTTTGGACTTTTAAGGTAATTTGACCACAGAGACTGGTCTAACTTAGAGTACCTGGGTAAAAGGCTCCACGATGACTTGTACAAAGCCATCATGATAATGGCACACAATATATCGACATAGTATATTTCCATCGGAGCATCATTTTCATAAATCACTTTTCTATACTCCAATAATAAACTCTGTATTTCTTTCGCTCCTCTTCCGGTGTTGTAATAGGTCAGCAATGAACGGCAGACTTTTTCTCCATCAGGAGTATCTTCATTTATATGAAAGTCTAGATTCAGTAGAAGATATCCAAGCAAGTCACCCATGATTTTTTGAGGAACATTGGTTTCTGGATTTATTCGTGCAAAAAACTCAGAGCATAAAACTTTGGCGCTTCCAAAATCATCAGAGAGGAAATAGGACGCGGCTCCGGACAGCAAAAAATCAACATCATACTCTGTACGATCATTGGCTCCTATAGCCGCATCAAAGTATTGTGAAGCAGCCATTAAATGTGGTGAAAATTCTTCCATGTCAGCTACGTTGTTTTCAATGACACTTTCGGCGTATCGAGAAAGTATGTAAACAACAGGATAAGATAGTTCATTTGAATTTAAAGGGAACTTAGGGTAATCCTTTTGTGGAATATCATGCTCTACAAGCTTTGCTTTGGCCTTTTGGCATTTGAGCATATAATTTGAAGTATTTGAGAAAATCATTTAATACACCTCTCGAATATTCGATGTGTTAGAGACATCAAATCTGCTCCATGAACATAAAAAACGGACTGATCTGTTTTCAATTTCAGATCTGCTCCCTTGATGCCGACAATGACATTCCTTTTGATATCTGGCAAGCTTGAAATAGCAGACCCAACATAGGATATTCTATAAGGGTACTCGGCTTTTTGTTGAAACCTTGCTATACTCGATGCCTCTGATGACTTCCCCATATAGCGAAGCCTCTTTCGATAATAATCCAGAGTATGAGAAACACGATGCTCGTCCTTTTTTGAATCATCAACCGCATCTTTAATTACTTTGCTAGCCTCTTTTGAAGAAAGTAGAGCTTTCACTTCTATTGCCACAAGCTCGTCATTCTTGTGAGGTTTTTTCTCGTCAATGAAGAACCTATATGCAATTACATCTGTGCCGTGCTCAGATTCGTTTTTCCCAGAACGGTTGTACTGCTTACACCGGGGAACTTCATAATTCAGCACAAACTCGAATAAATCCGCAAACAGAATTTCGCTAATATCATTTGATCGTGCGGTCGGTCCAAATGGCTCATTTTTCTGTGGGATTACGAACTGGCGCAAGTATTCCTCAACCGACATATTATTCAGTACGGCATCTTCTTCTAATTCGCTATCCGGAATATAATGCCTGCGTATGTGGAGCGCCCAGTCGTCGATGACAGCATTATCTATGACGTAGGATAGCATATAACAGTTCAACGATTGCTGATCTTCGAAAACTACTCCATCCTCTCTGACAATCCAATTAATGTATTGAGGTCTATACATATAGAACATCCTCTCTCTATTTCCCTGGAATCCGATGGCACTTATCTAAACACTTATGTGCAAACAATATTAATGTAAGTATATCAAGAGCCTTCGTTTCAGCGGTTTTCCAATTTATTTTTGGTGTATGTGCCACGTGGTTTTGCACCAAATGAAAAATTGACTCAAGCAGCTCCTTCAAGCCTGTAAATTCACTACGCTCGCTATCTGTTTTCATTGCGTTAAAGAAGATATAAGGATCGTTCTTGGACAACGCAGTTTGAAAAAGTGTTCCACCATCTGTAGTCAAGCCAGAAATTTGCCGAACACATTCAGCCGATCCTTTTGCCGCTTCAAACATGGCATCATAATAATCTGCTCTCAAATAGTCTTTAATGTAGCACTTCTGTACCTCGGAATGTATGGCACGGTCATATAGAGCTTTTTTCAGGTGGTTGACTCGCTGGTCAATTTCAGTAAGTGTTTCAGCTTGCGAAACTGCTACCAATCGCCCGCTTTGGTCAATCGATAATCCAGCAAAGAGGAGAATTTTGTTTGTTTCTTCGAGCAAGTACCTGTATTTTTGCCTGCTATCAATACTCGTATATGAAGCATGATTTAGAGCTGCCTGCAAAAACGAAAAGACCCTACTAAACGATTTGCTCTTGCTTATCTCTGCTACCAGACAATTGTAAAGCCAGTCTCTTTTGCTTAAGCCTGTGGTATATCCAAACTGATTACGGAATGAGCCATCATCAACAGCACACATCCCGCATTGACCTAAAAGTGTTGTTAATTCGCTTTTAGTTAATCCTTCAGAAGTATGAGCTACAACACCACAAAGGGATTTCAGCTGTTGTTGGTTCAAGGTTCTCGCGGTCTGGCTCATAGGTCACCTCATACGTCGAACTTTCATTGATACGAAATAATCTTAACATATGGATATGGTTTTGTCGATAATGTACAATAAATTGCGTAAAACTGAAAAACAAAGAATATACATAGTTTGAGCGGTTCTGATAGAATGGAATTGTGAAATACGCTCAAAAATAAATTCTAACTTTCTTTTGCTATGTAGTCTGTTGAAAAAACGCAAAAAGATGTTGGATTTTCTGATTGATTTGTATATAATATAATTATCATTTGAATGGAGGAATTGGATATGGATTTTGTTCGTAAGTGCAAAGAAGCATGGCCTGTTTTGGCAATTTGTTATGATTTCGACAAAACACTTTCGCCTGACGATATGCAGGCTCAAGGATATATCCAATCAGTTGGATATGATGTAAAGAAGTTCTGGGAAGAATCTAATGGCCTGGCAAGAAAGAACGACATGGATAATAATCTTGCCTATATGTGGAAGATGGTTCAGGAAGCACAAGGAATAATGGTATTCACCAAGAAAAAACTAGCAGAATACGGCGCAAAAGTCGCATTGTTCGATGGTGTGGAAGAATGGTTTGAGAGAATCCGTACATACGGGAAAAAGAACAATGTAATTGTAGAACACTATATTATTTCATCCGGACTTAAAGAAATGATCGAAGGCACCAAAATGGCAAGAGAGGGAGCGTTTGAAAAAAATATATGCGAGTTCTTTTTATTTTAATGATCGCGGAGTCGCGATTTGGCCAGCACAAGTTATCAATTACACCAGCAAAACACAGTTTCTTTTCAGAATAGAGAAAGGAGTTCTAGACATAAATGATCCTGGTGTAAATGAGTATTTTCCTCCCGAGGAAAAACGAGTTCCTTTTAGAAATATGGTATACATTGGGGATAGTGACACCGATATTCCGTGCATGAAGCTGGTAAATACTTATGGCGGCCATTCTATCGGTGTTTATGACCCTACTGCACAAAATAAAGAAAAAGTATTTAGAATGATGCATGATAAGAGAATCCGATATTATGCTCCTGCCAACTATACTGATGGCTCCGAATTAGATTTGTTAGTCAAAGCAATTATCGATAAGACTTCCGCTTATGAGGTGCTGGAAAACCGCTATTTTAAAAATCTTGCAGAAGCGAAACAGTCTGCCGAAAGTAAATAAAAGAAACCATACACCAGCAGTCCTACATAAAACGCAGGGCTGCTGGTACTAAAGTTAGCACGAAACATCTCTGATGTAAACAACAAATCCGAACCCATTCCCAATCGGGATTAAGTTCGGATTTATCAAGTGTGGTGGAGCCGAGGAGAGTCGAACTCCTGTCCGAAAACCCTTCAGCAAGACTTTCTACGAGCGTAGCCGCTGATTTACAATTCCCTCGGCGGAGCCCCCGGCGGCAGGGTCGGCGCTTGCGGTAGCTTCATATATCCCGCCTGCGGCAAAGCTTACGCAGGTTGGTTCCCCACATTGATGACGCCCGTATCCTTAGGCGTGGGAACCTAAGGGCGGACGGTCACTGCTTAAGCAGCGACGGGTACAAAATTAGCTTCGTCAGTTAATTTTTAATTTTCCCGCTTTTTACGAAGCGCGGGGCTTCGGCTCGCTTATCCGGCCCCCGTGATCCCCGTCGAAACCATTTACGGCCCCATGATAAGTGATGTCCCCTTTTTTCAGGGGATTATATTATACTATATTTCTTCGCGTCAATCAACGCTTTTCATGCGGCGATCCATATCGCGCTTGGCGTCCCGCTCGGCCATGGTATGCCGCTTATCGTAAAGCTTTTTGCCTTTGGCCACGGCAAGCTCTACCTTCACCAACCCGTCGCGTATATAAAGGCGGGTGGGGATAAGGCTGTATCCATCCGTTTGGGAAAGGGAATTGAGCTTTCGTATCTCCCGCTTGTGCAGCAGCAGCTTTCGCGTGCGGAACGGATCCTTATTGAATATGTTGCCCTGGTCGTATGGGCTTATATGCATCCCCACCAGCAGCATTTCGCCGTTCTTCACCTGCGCATAGCTGTCCTTCAGGTTCACCTTGCCCGCGCGCACGCTTTTAACCTCGGTCCCTACCAGGGCTATGCCGCATTCATATGTGTCCTCTATAAAATAATCGTGCCTGGCGCGGCGGTTTTCCGCCACCTGCCTTGTGCCCTTGGTTATAGGCATGCTTCGGCACCCCCTTTATACATGGTTTGAAAAAGGGAACGCGCTAACATGGCGCGTCCCCGTTGCATTAGAATCGATGCTTATTTTACGAACATCATCGCTATGGTAAGCACGGCGATAACAATGCCCAGTATAAGCGTGATTTTCTGCAGCTTGGCTTCCTTGCTGACCGCCTTATTGCGGGCGGTGTTGAAGGAGGCGGTATCGCTGCCGAATGCGCTGCCAAGGCCGCTGCTCTTGGTCTTTTGCATCAGTACCGAAACCACAAGCGCGGCGGAGGCGAGTATCAGCACTATGTTAAGAATTATGTGTAGAGTTCCCATCTTATAAACCTCCTAAGCGTCTTTGCAAAACTTACTTTCTCAGGTTCAGCTCGGCAAGTATGGTGCGGTAACGCTCTATATCGGTTTCCTTGAGATAGTTGAGCAGGCCGCGGCGCTGACCAACCATCTTCAGAAGGCCGCGACGGGAGTGGTGATCCTTCTTGTGCTCCTTAAGGTGCTCGTTAAGGTGGTTGATGCGATCGGTAAGCAGAGCTATCTGTACCTCGGGTGAGCCGGTGTCGCCCTCATGAAGCTGGAATTTCGCGATGATTTCCTGTTTGGTTGCCATTGTTTTTTCCTCCTGATAATTATATCGCCCAGCGCCGAGTAAAGCGTCGGAGTCGTCGCTAAACACAGCCGCCGGTTCTGACTAAAGCAGTATACCATATTTTCCGCCGCATGTAAACGGCATATCAACTATTTTTTAATATATCGCGGGCTTTTTCGCCGTCCGCCTTCATTTGCGTGGCAAGCGTATGCACGTTTGGAAAGCGTATTTCTCCGCGTATGCGCTCAACGAATTCCACCTTCAGTGTTTGGCCGTATATGTCCGCGTCAAAGCCAAGCATGTGGGTCTCTATGGTGGTATGCTTGCCGTTCACGGTAGGGTTGCGGCCTATGTTGGTTACGGCAGGGTACTTTTCCCCGTCAAGCACGGCCCGCGTTGCGTACACACCGGCCATGGGCACGGCCCTGTCCTCCCAGCCCGCTATGTTCGCCGTTGGGTAGTCAAGCGTGCGCCCTATGCCGCGGTTGCGTATTACAGGCCCCGTAATTGAATACGGCGCGCCAAGCATCTCCCCAGCGTCCTTCACACGGCCCGCTTCAAGGCAGGCGCGTATGCGCGTGCTGGACACGGCTTCCCCTTTATACATTACCGGCGGCACTATTTCCACCGCGAAGCCGTATTTTTCGCCCAGCTTTTTGATAAGCTCCACGCTGCCTTCCCCGCGCCTGCCGAACGTATAATTGAATCCGGCAACGGCGCAGCCCATATTGAACCGCTCAATAAGCATTTTTATGAACTGCTCTGGCTCGGTCGCTGCATACTCGGCGCTGAATTCATCCGCGCTGAGCGTGCAGCCCATGCCGCCAAGCGCAGCCATGCGCTCGGACTGCGTCATCAGCAGCGGCGGCCGCTTGCCGAAAAGCGCCATTGGATGAGCCGTGAAGGTGTATATCATCGGCTCCATATCAAGCTCCGCAGCCTTATCTATCGCCGCGTTTATTATCGCGCGGTGGCCTATATGCACCCCGTCGAACGTGCCAAGCGCTATTGCTCTTTTCATGCGCCGGCCTCCGTAAGGTTTATTTTTATGTGTACGCTGCCGCCCTCGCCCGTTTGGCCTATGCCTAAAAATTCGCCGTCGGCATACAGCATAACAAGGCGGCTGTCGTCCCTGCCCTTTAATTCCCCGGGGAATATCTCCGCGCCGTTGCGTATCAGCCGCGCCTGCTTTTCGTCAAGGCCGGTAAGGCTCAGCTTATCTATCAGCCCATTGAGTGAATCCTCTATGCTTATCACGGCGTCGTCAAGCCGCCCTTCTTCCTTCATCTGCCTAAGTTCGGCTATGGAATAGGTGCTGCCTATTGTGAACTCCCCGCTGCGCGTGCGCAGCAGAAAGCTCATATAAGCGCATGTGCCGAGCCGCTTGCCAATATCCGCGCACAGCGTCCTTACATATGTTCCGCGGGAGCAAACTATACGCAAAAGATACCGGTTTTCGCCGCTTTGCGCCATAAGCTCAATATTATCTATTGTTGCGCTGCGCTTTATTTCAACGGCATCCGCCCCTTCGCGCGCAAGCTGATAAAGCCGCTTGCCGTCTATGCTGACGGCGCTGTACATGGGCGCGGTCTGCTCAATTTGGCCTATAAAGCAGGGCAAAACGGCCGCAATCTCATCTTTTGATATTATCCTTGTGTCCCTTTCAACTATGCGGCCGTAAGCGTCCTGCGTATCCGTTGCCGCGCCGAACGTTACCTCCGCAATGTATTCCTTTTGCTTATCCACCAATATGTCAAAAAGCCGCGTCGCCCGGCCTATGCATATGGGCAGCACGCCCGCCGCGCCCGGATCAAGCGTTCCGGTATGGCCGACGCGCTTTATTTTGAATATATGCCTAACGTCCGCCACAGCGTCGCTGGACGTCATTCCCGGCGGCTTTAATATGTTTACGATACCTTCTGTCATCTGTGTCTCTGTTTATGGTTATAATGCCTGTATAAGCGCCTCGGTAAGCTCGGCGGCAAGCGCCTCCAATTCGCCGCGCACGGTGCAGCCCGCAGCAAGCCTGTGCCCACCGCCGCCATAGCGTTCCGCAACGGCGCACACGTTGGCGTATTCCTTCGCCCGCATGCTCACCTTGTATACGTTCGGCTCCTTTTCGCGCATAAGCATGGCTATTTCAACGTTCTCAACGTCTCTCAAGTTGTCTATTATGCCTTCGCAGTCCTCGTCCCGCGCGTTAAAGCGGTCAAAATCCGCCCGCGTAAGCTTGCATACTGCTACCTTGCCCCCGTGCAGATACTCCGCCTTTATAAGCCCAAGGCCCAGCATCCTGCGCTTTGATACGGGTGCGGAGCGGTATACCGCACGGTTTATCAGCGCATTGTCAGCCCCGCGCTGCAATAGTTCCCCTGCGGCGAAAAACGTATCCGGCGTGGTATTTGAATAGGCAAAGTTGCCCGTATCCGTAACAAGGCCGCAAAAAAGGCACGTTGCAATATTCGCGCCGAAGTCCGCATCAAGCTGCTCTATCAGCTTTTTCACTACCTCCGCCGCTGCGGCAGCGTGCGCCTCAACGGCGTTATGCTGCGCAAACATGGTGTTGGTAACGTGGTGATCTATGTTCGCGGTATGCTTTGCCTGCGCAAATATTTCGTCCGCCGCGCCCATGCGCCCTTCGTCCGCGCAGTCAACGGCTATTGCCGCGCTTGTTATGCGCGCATCATTGGGCTTAATAATATCCTCCGCCCCTTCAAGGAAGCGGTATATGCGCGGCACGTCCCCATCGCACACGGCCTGCACACGCTTGCCCATCGCCATAAGCGCAAGCCTTAACGCGCAGGCGGAGCCTATCGAATCCCCGTCCGGCGAAACGTGCATTATAAGCGTAAAGTCGTTGTTTTCCTCTATCAGCCGCGCTATGGACGCAAGCGTTTGGTTCACGGGCGTGTTATTCATCGCTCTTTTTATCCTGGCTGTGCAGGCTTTCTATTATCTTTGCTATGTGCGCGCTGTACTCTATCGATGTGTCCAGCGTGAATTTAAGCTGCGGCAGCGCCCTAAGCTCCATCCTTTGGCCCAGCTCATGCCGTATGAAGCCCGCCGCGCGGTTAAGCGCGTCCACTGTGCCCTTGCGCACGGCGTCGTCCTCGTCATATACGCTCACCTTCACCTTGGCTATCTTCTGGTCGTTTGTGACCTCGGCAGAGGATATGGTGGTCATGGGCGATATGCGCGGATCCTTCATTTCGCGCACTATTTCACTTATGGTCTTTTTGACCTCTTCGTTTATCCTGTCGTATCTGATATTTGGCATTTTGTTTTAAGAAGCGGCCCCTTCGCTTTGTGGGCTGCAAGGCCGCTTTCCTTTCCGTTTATTCCTTTTTCGCGTTATCAGCGCTTTACTTCTTCCATTACGAAGGCTTCTATTGTATCGCCCTCGTGAATATCGTTGAAGTTTTCTATGCCTATGCCGCATTCGTAGCCCGCAGCAACTTCCTTAACGTCGTCCTTGAAGCGCTTGAGCGAGGATATTTTGCCTTCATGCACAACTATGCCGTCGCGCACAACACGCACCTGCGCATTGCGGCTCACCTTGCCGTCCTGCACATATGCGCCGGCAATGGTGCCCACGCCGCTTACCTTGAACGTGTTCCTCACGCTTATGCGGCCCAGCTCAACTTCCTTGAACACGGGCTTGAACAAGCCCTTCATGGCATTCTGGATATCCTCTATCGCATTATAGATTATGCGGTAAAGTCTTATATCCACGTTTTCCTTTTCGGCCAAGGCCCTTGCGCTGGTGTTGGGGCGCACGTTGAAGCCGATAACGATTGCGTTGGACGCGGATGCAAATATAACGTCGGAGTCGGTTATAGCGCCGACTGCGCCATGAATGCACCTTACGCGCACTTCATCGTTTGAAAGCTTCTCCAGCGCCTGCCTCACGGCCTCCACGCTGCCCTGAACGTCCGCCTTGATTATTATGTTCAGGTCCTTCATCTGGCCTTCGGCTATCTGGTTGAACAGATCGTCCAGCGATACCTTATGGGTATTCTTTAGCTGCTCTGCCTTCAGCTTATCGCGCCTTTCCTCGGCAACCTGGCGAGAGAGCTTATCTATTTCGGCGGCGTTGAGCATATCGCCCGCGCTCGGCACTTCGTTAAAGCCAAGCACCTCAACAGGCGTGCTGGGGCCGGCCTTGGTAACGCGCCTGCCCTTATCGTCCATCATTGCGCGCACGCGGCCGTATGCCATGCCGGCAACTATCGGATCGCCAACCTTCAGCGTGCCGTTCTGCACAAGCACGGTTGCTATCGGGCCGCGGCCCTTGTCAAGCTCGGCTTCTATTATTATGCCCTTAGCCATGCGGTTGGGATTCGCCTTAAGCTCAAGCACGTCCGCCTGGAGCAATACCATTTCAAGCAAATTATCCAAGCCTTCCTTGGTTTTGGCCGAAACGGGAACGCATATGGTATCGCCACCCCATTCTTCGCTGACCAAACCGTATTCGGTAAGCTGCTGCTTTACCCTGTCCGGATTGGCGGCGGGCTTATCCATTTTGTTTATTGCAACAATTATGGGCACGCCTGCGGCCTTGGAATGGTTTATGGCCTCAACGGTCTGCGGCATTATGCCGTCGTCCGCCGCAACGACCAGTATTACTATGTCCGTAACCTGCGCTCCGCGGGCGCGCATAGCTGTGAATGCCTCGTGACCCGGGGTATCGATAAAGGTTATCTGCCTGCCGTTGCAGGTGACGGTATATGCGCCGATGTGCTGCGTTATGCCGCCGGCTTCGCCTTCGGTAATGCTGCTGTGGCGGATAGCATCGAGCAAGCTGGTCTTGCCGTGGTCAACGTGGCCCATTATGGTTACTACCGGCGGGCGCTCAACAAGGTTTTCATCCTTGTCCTCGTCCACACCTTCAAGCAGAACGTCCTCATAGGTCTTGGCAATGTTCTGTTCAAGCTCAATGCCGTAGTCCGATGCTATCAGCGAGCAGGTATCGAAATCTATCTCCTGATTTATGGTGGCCATTATGCCTAAAATGAACAGTTTTTTGATTATTTCCGCCACGGGCTTGCCTATCTTTTCGCTAAGCTCCTTAACGGTTATTGTTTCGCCGTTTATAACGGCCTTTTCTATCTTCACCGGTTCCGGCTTAGGCGCGGGCGCAGCCTGCCTCTTCTTCTTCCTTCCGCCGAAGCCGCCGTCATCATCCCATGCGTTCATTGAGGGCGCCGCCTCCTTTAACAATGTCTTTTTATTCTTTCTGCGCTCGTCGTCGCGGTTCCCCTTGGCGGGCGCTTTTTTGTTGGCCTCGTAGCCGCGCTCGCGGCCGCCGGATGCGGGCTGTATCAGTTCGCTTGCGGCCTGCATGGGGCGTTCGCGCCGCTGGCCCTGCTGCGGCCTGTCATTGCGCTGCTGCTGCGGCTTGCCGAAGCGATCATCGCTGCGCGGCGGCCTTGCATCCTGCCCCTGGCGCGGCTGATAACCGTCCCGCTGCGGCCTATCGGTACGCTGCTGCGGCCTGTCTCCGCGCTGCTGCTGCGGTTTATCCGTGCGGTTGCCCTGCGGTATGGTGCGCTGCTGGTAGCCGCCCTGCTGCGGCCTGTTTGCGTCGTTTGCCCTCTGCCGGGGCTTTTCCTGGTTCTTCTGCTGCACAGGCGCTGTTACCTCGTTTGCCTTTTCTTCTTTCTTGAGTTCTTCCTTTGTTTGTTCCGGCTTTGCCGTTTCCTTCGCGCTTTCCGCCTTTTGTTCGGCAGGCTCGCTCTTTTCTTCCGCCTTGGGCTCCGTGCTCGCTTTCTCAGGCTCCGTGCTCGCTTTCTCAGGCTCCGCGCTCTTTATTGCGCTCGCTTCGCTCTTTTCTTCGGCCTTAGGCTTCTCCGGCTCTGCCGTTTCCGGTTCGTCGCTGTGGTACGCCGCAGTATCCGCACTATTGGCCAGTTCCCTGAGCCGTTCTATCCTCAGCGCCTCCGCGCGCTCCTTCTCGGCTATTTTTTCCTTTTCTATCAGCTTGCCTTCGTATTGGCGCATGTCTTCAAGCGTTGCACTCATGTCCGCATTCATGCCCTTTATCCGCTCAAAAAGCTGTTTAGCCCGGGCTTCAAGCTCCCTGGCAGAATCCATTACCTTTACTTTTGCCATTCTTGCCACCCCTTTTAGTTTGCTTGTTCCGTAGCCTGGTAGGCTTCCCGGATTATTCCGGCAAAGTGCCGGTCTGTCACCGCGGCCGTTTTGTGGGCATCCTTGCCTATCAGCCGCCCGAGATCTTCTATGTACAGGCAGTCTATTTCCGCCGCGCTGCACATCGCCTCGTATTTTTCCCTTGTGTTCGCGCTTACGCCGCTATCCAAAAGCATCAGCTGCACCTTTTTCTGCTTCATCAGCTTTTCGCAGGTAAAGTCCCCGCTTTTCAGCTTCCTTGCGCGCGCCGCAAAGCCTATGTACGCCGTCAATTTACTCCTGACCACCCGCGCCTATCTCCTTTTGCAGCCTTTGGAACACTTCTTCGTCTATCTTTTTATCCAGCGCCCTTTCAAGCGCGCGGATCTTTATCGCCTTTTCAAGGCACGCTTGACTTTTGCATATATATGCGCCGCGCCCGGCTGCGCGGCCGGTGGTATCGGCGCATATTTCGTTTTCCGGCGTGCGCACTATGCGTATAAGCTCGCGCTTGGGCTTCATTTCCCTGCACGCAACGCACATGCGCATGGGCGTTTTCTTTGCGGCCATTATGCCTCCGGTTCTTCGCCGGCGTCCATGCCGTCAAGATCTATGCGGTCCAGCTCCTCCTCGGCCTGGCTCTGGCTCTTTATGTCTATCTTCCAGCCGGTCAGCTTGGCCGCAAGGCGCGCATTCTGGCCTTCCTTGCCTATTGCAAGGGAAAGCTGCTGATCGGGCACGACTACCTTCGCCGCCTTTTCGGTTTCGTTGATATAAACCATTATCACCTTCGCGGGGCTGAGCGCCTTTGCGATATACACGGCGGGGTCGCTGTCCCACTCTATTATGTCTATCTTTTCATTGTGCAGCTCATTCACCATGCGCTCCACCCTTATGCCCTTCTGGCCCACGCAGGCGCCCACGGCGTCCACCATTGGATCGGTAGAATGCACGGCGACCTTGGTGCGGAAGCCCGCTTCGCGCGCGATGGACTTTATCTGCACAACGCCGCTCATTATTTCCGGCACTTCCAGCTCGAAAAGCCGCTTCACAAGGCCGGGATGCGTCCTTGAAACAAGCACCTGCGGGCCCTTATTGGTCTTTCTTACCTCAAGAACATAAACCTTTATGCGGTCGTTATTGTTGTATTCTTCGCCGGGTATTGTTTCGTTATAGGAAAGCAGGCCGTCCGTTTTGCCGAGCTCAACGTATACGCCCGCCTTTTCGGCGCGCTGCACTATGGCGGTCAGTATCTCGTTTTCCTTTTCAGCAAACTCGTCGTATATAACGCCGCGCTCGGCTTCCCTTATGCGCTGCACCACTACCTGCTTAGCGGTCTGCGCCGCTATGCGGCCGAACTTGCTGGGGTCGGCTTCTTCTTCCAGCACGTCGCCAATATCAAACAAGGGGTTTATCTTATGCGCCTCTTCAAGCGAAATTTCGCTGTAAGGGTTTTCAACGTGCTCAACAACGGTTTTGGACGCGAAAATCTGCACGTCTCCCGTGTCGCGGTCAACAACGGCGCGCACGTTGGCGGTGGTGTTGTAGTTGCGCTTATACGCCGCGACCAGCGCGGACTCGAATGCGTCTATCAATATGTCCTTGCTGATGCCGCGCTCTTTTTCGATAGCGTTCAGTGCTTCGATAAAATCGGCTTTCATCTTAATTACTTATCCTCCCTGTGTTATTCAAAATCTATCCACGGCCTTATAAGCGCCGCATCTTTGCGTTTTATGGTCACTTCGCCCGTTTTTTCAACGTTTATGGTGAAGTTTTCCTCATCGTAGCCCGTAAGGACGCCGAGAAGCTCTTTTTTCTTATTTATGGGCGCATACAGCTTGACCTGAAGCTTTTTGCCCATGTTCCGTTCAAAATCCTTGTCCTTTTTAAGCGGGCGGTCTATGCCTATGCTGGAAACGCTCAGGTAATACGCTTCCTCTATTGGATCGTTTTCATCAAGTATCGGATCTATTGCGCGGCTCACCTTTTCGCAGTCGTCTATGGTCACGCCGTTTTCCGAATCGATATAAAGCGTAAGCACCATGCTGCCATATTCTTTAACGTATTCAACTTCATCCAGTTCGTAGCCCATTTCGGCTATTTTCCCGCGCACAAGGGAATCCACTATTTCGGTAGTTTTCAACCGTACCTCCTTAAATATAAGGCTCACATGAGCCGATTCATTGCCTTATCAAAACAAAAGAGCGGGAACGTCCCACTCTTCAAAAAGCCAACAAATGCGGTATTTACCGCCCAACACAAGCATTATAGCACAGCTTATGGTCTAAGCGCAATAGTTTTGCTTATTTTCCTTAGAAAAAGCTTACCTGATTGCTTTCCGCAAGCCCATCGAAGCAGCCAAGCTCCCTCAGCTTATCCACAACGCCGCTGTTCGCCTTCGTGCGGGCGCGGAAGTCCTCTATCGAATTGAAGGGGACGCTCCTGTCCGCCGCGCCTATTCCTTCCGCAGCCGTTACGCCTACGCCCGCCACGGCAGAGAACGGCGGCCTTAGCCCGTCCTTCTCAATGGTAAACTTTGTGGCGTCGGATTTATATATGTCCACATTCAGCAGCTTTATTCCCCGCCGGTTCATTTCGTACACAACTTCGAGTATCACCAGCAGATCCTGCTCCTTCTGCTCTGCCTTGTTGCCCTTGTCGCGTATCGCCTTTATGTTGCGCAGCACCCTTTCTTCCCCGCCCAGCGCCATGGATACGTCAAACGCATCCGCGCGCACGGAGAAGTAAACCGCATAGAAGGCTTCGGGCATATGCACCTTATACCACGCTATTCTGAACGCCATCATAACATATGCCGCCGCATGGGCGCGGGGGAACATGTATCCTATTTTTTTGCAGGAGGAGAAGAACCATTCGGGCGTGTTCACTTCCCGCATGTTTTCTTCCATTTCCTCCGTAAGTCCCTTGCCTTTTCTTACGCTTTCCATTATTTTAAAAGCCTTTGAAGGTTCCATCTTTATGCTTATGAGGTAGTTCATAATATCGTCTCGCGTGCAGACCACCTGCGATAGCGTTGCTATGCCGCCAAGCACCAAATCCTGCGCATTGCCCAGCCACACGCCCGTGCCGTGGGAAAGGCCGGAAATCCTGACAAGCTCCTCCATCGTGGTCGGCCGCGTATCCATAAGCATCTGCCGCACGAAGTTCGTGCCGAATTCGGGCAGGGCAATGCTGCCCACGTCGCAATTCAGCTCCTCAAGCGTTATGCCCAGCGGCTCCGTGGACGAAAAAAGCTTCATCGTTTCCTTATCGTCAAGCGGCAGTCCCTTTGGGTCAACGCCCGTTATATCCTGAAGCATCCTCAAAACGGTCGGGTCATCGTGGCCGAGTATGTCCAGCTTGACAAGCCTGTCGTCCATGGCATGGAAGTCGAAATGCGTGGTAACGGTGTTCTTTTCCTTTTTATCCGCAGGGTACTGTATCGGCGTAAAGTCGAATATCTCGTATCCTTCGGGTACGATAACTATGCCGCCGGGGTGCTGCCCCGTGGTGCGCTTAACGCCTTCGCAGCCCGCAACAAGCCTTTCCGTCTCCGCACGGGTAAAGAAAGCATCGTATTGTTCGCAATAGCCCTTAACGTAGCCGTAAACGGTTTTATCCTTCAGGCCGGATATCGTGCCCGCGCGGAAGGCGTGGCCCTTGCCGTACATGACCTCAGTATACGCATGGGCATGGGGCTGATAATCGCCGGAGAAGTTAAGGTCAATATCCGGCGTTTTGTCTCCCTTAAAGCCAAGGAATACCTCAAACGGTATAGTATAGCCAAGCTTTTTCAGCTTTGCGCCGCAAACGGGGCAGTCCTTATTCGGCATGTCCACGCCGCAGGCATATTTATCAAGGTCAACGTCAAATTCGCTGTGCCTGCAATTTGGGCAAACATAGTGCGGCTGCAGCGGATTCACTTCCGTTATTCCCGCCATTGTGGCAACGAAGGATGAACCTACGCTGCCGCGGCTGCCGACAAGGTAGCCATCGGACATGGATTTTGAAACCAGCCTTTGCGCGCTCAAATACAGCGACGCATAGTCGTTGCCTATTATGGAAGTAAGCTCCTTATCGAGCCGCGCCTGCACAACCGGCGGCAAAACATCGCCGTATATCTCCCGCGCGCGGTTTTCGCACATGCTTCTCAGTTCCTCGTTAGCGCCGGGAAACTTAGGGGCATATGTGCTTTTTTCGCTCAGAAACGGCTTCATGCTTTCGCACATGTCCGCTATTGCGTTCGGCACGTCTATAACCACTTCCTCGGCCTTTTCCCTGCCAAGGTAGCTGAATTCTTCAAGCATATCGTCCGTCGTGCGGAAATACAGCGGCGCCTGCTGCTCCGCATCCTTAAATTCGCGCGCGCTCATGACTATCGCACGGAATATGGAATCCTCCGGCTCCATAAAGTGCGCGTCGCCCGTGGCTGCCACGGGTATGCCCAGTTCCTCGCCCAGCCGCACTATTCTGCGGTTAAGCTCGCGCAGGCCGTCCTCGTCCTTCACTATGCCCTCGCGCATAAGGAAGGCGTTGTTGCCTATCGGCTGTATTTCAAGGTAGTCATACTCCCTTGCAATGGCGCATATTTCCTCGTGCGGCTTTTCTTCAAGCACCGCGCGTAAAAGCTCGCCCGCCTCGCATGCGGAGCCGATTATAAGCCCTTCGCGATAGAAATCCAGCAGGCTCCTTGGTATCCTCGGCACGCCTTTAAGATAATCTATATGGGCATAGGACACAAGCTTATACAGATTCTTCAGCCCGACTATATTTTTAGCAATTATTATTATGTGATATGTACTGCGCTTGCCCTTTACCTTTTCGTGCGGCACGCAGTCAAAAAGCGGTATGCGCGCCTTACCCATAGCCTCATAACGCTCTATTATCTTCAAAAACTGTTCCTTCAGCGCGCGCGCGCCGTCAATGGGCAGCACGGATGCGCGGCTTGTGCCCATAGCTGCCATGCAGCCGTCTATGGTAGTCGTATCGTCCAGCGGGGCGCGGCAATGGTACCGCGTCAGCTCCATCGCCACGGCGGCATGCTCGTTCATGTCTATGCCGCGCTTCTTCGCCTCTTTATACAGTTCATAATATTCTTCCCTGTCCCATACGACCATTTTAGCGCTCTCTGCAAATTGCAGCAGCGCGTTAACGGCGTCCTTCAAAAGCGGGGCGGTTTCGCTGTCCTCCTCGCTTATGCCGGTCCGGCGGCGGAATTCCTCGCTCATCGGCACGCCAACGCTAACCGGAGTATAAAATTCGCTGCATTCGCCGTTGTCATTGAAGCGCACGGCGCTTATGGCGCACAATGCGCCGTTGCAATGGGTCAATTCTATCGCCGCGTATTCGCCGCGCGGGCTTGTCCATACGCAGTCCGGCAGAAGGTAGCCCTCCACACCCATTATGACCTTTATATCAACGCCTTTTTTCTTCAGCTTGCCCGCCGCGTTCACCGCCGCCGGGAATGCCTGCACCACGCCGTGGTCCGTTATTGCAACGGCCTTGTGGCCCCATTTGGCTGCGGTTTTCACGGCCTCTCCCGCGTCTATAAAGCCATCCATGGCGCTCATCTTGGTATGCAGGTGCAACTCCACTCTCTTGCGCTCTGCCTTGTCCTTGCGTGTTACGGGGTCGGTCTTGTATATTGAATCGGGAAAAACGCAGTATGTGCCGCTGAATTCATCGCGCTGATATTTGCCGTGCACAACTATCCAGTCTCCACCGTCCTTTATCTCCGCGAGCTTATCTATTATGTCCTTATTCTCGGCTTTTGGGAAAAGCTTTATTGGCAGGGTGTTGCTGCGGTCTGTAACGTAGCACTGTACTATAAAGCCGCCGTTTTTCCTTTCGCGCACGTCCATGCTTATTATGCCGCCCTGAACAGTTACAGTTTCGGATTCCTCCGTAACCTCGCTCATTTTGATTATGCGCGCGCCGAAAACGCGCCCCATTATTATGTTTTCCTGCGGCACGTTGGGCTTAGGACCGGCGTTTTCAAGCTTCCTTCTGAACGGCTTCTTCTCCGCCCTGTCCTGCTTTTTGGGCGCTTCTTCCCACGGCGGGATGTCCCCCTGCGCGCTGCGCTTTATAGCTATCGGTTCTTCCCTGCGCTCCGGCATCGTAAGCGCTATGCTCTCGTCCCCTATCAGCATCACCTCTATGCTTTCGCCATAGGTATCGTATATAAACTTTTCCAGCATATTCGCGCCGTTGTAGCTTTTTGCGCTCAGGTAAAGGCGCTTTGGTATGCGCACGGCTATAATGCCCTCCGCGCCCCTTTCCCATTGGGAAAAGCCGAGCACGGGCTTCATAAGCGGCGAAAAGTGTTCCCAGCTTGCCCTGAGCATGTCAAGAAAGCCCTCCTGCTCGCTTGCAGGCAGGCCGTCCTCAAACTGCGCGCTTAATAGAACGCTGCATCCCGGCGCGTTCTGCCCCAAAATGGCCGCTATCTCCGCGGCCTCCCTCGCGTCTATCAGGCGCGAAAGGCAAAGCTGCACCTCCAGCTCCATTTTGCGCATATGCAGCTTGGCCCTGCTCAGCTTTGCGCCGTAGCGGGCAATGCCGTAATCCTTTTCCGCTTCCATCCGTGCTGTTACTTCCCCTCAAGCATCTGCTTGGCCTGCCGTATAAGCTCTTCTCCGGCTGTGTCAATATCGTATGCGGCTATCTGTTCGCCTTTTTTGAAAAGCACTGCGTTCGTCCGCCCGAGCGCCAGCCCTATGTCCGCTTCCTTCGCCTCCCCGGGGCCGTTTACCGCGCAGCCCATAACGGCGATCTTCAGCGGCCGCTTTTCGCGCTTAAACTCCGCCTTCACGCGCTCATATATTTCCGAATGCTTTGCCACGTTGCCGCAGCGGCCACACGTTGGGCAGCAAACAAGATGCAGCCCCTGCGCGCGGAGTTCAACAGCTTTAAGCAGCTCTATTCCCGTTTCAACCTCCCTTTCGGGATCGCCCGTTAAGGACACCCTTATTGTGTCCCCAATGCCTTCCATCAGCAGCGTGCCTATTCCCGCGGCGGAGCGCACTATGCCCTCCATGCCGCCGCCAACCTCCGTAACGCCCACATGCAGCGGGTAGGCGCAGCTTTCGCTGAGGAGCCTATATGCCTTCACCGTTTCCGTAACGGACGACGACTTGACGGATATAACTATATCGTCAAAGCCGAAACGTTCAAGCATTTTGGCGTTATTCAGCGCGCTTTCCGCCATCGCCGCGGCGTTCGGCCCGCCGTGCTTAATCAGCAGCTCCTTTTCCATGCAGCCGGAATTTATGCCTATGCGTATCGGTACGCGGCGCTCCTTTGCCCTTTCGCAAAGCTCCTTCACCTTGTAGTCCGCGCCTATGTTGCCGGGGTTTATCCTAAGCTTGTCTATTCCGCTTTCAAGCGCGGCTATTGCAAGCCTGTGGTCAAAATGTATATCCGCAACCAGCGGCACGATAGCGCCGCGTTTAAGCTCCGCTATGGCGCGCGCGTCATCCATATCCTTCACGGCAATGCGCACTATTTCGCACCCTTCGTCAACAAGGCGCCGTATCTGCGCAATGGTAGCGGATATATCCGCCGTGCGCGTATTGGTCATGGACTGCACGCTAACCTTGGCGCCGCCGCCTATTTTAACATTGCCCGCCGTGACCTGATGCGTTTTTTCGCGCGGTGTCATATTATCCTCCGATTATAAATGTTCTCACGTCCGATATTGTAAGGAAAATAACAAGGCACAGCAGCAGCACCAGTCCCACGAAGTGAACTATGCCTTCCTTTTCGGGCGGCACGGGCTTGCCGCGCACGGCCTCTATTATCAAAAATACCAGCCTGCCGCCGTCAAGCGCGGGCAGCGGCAGAAGGTTCATCAGCCCAAGGTTTGCGCTTATCAGCACGCCCAGCCTGAGCACGGTTTCAAACCCCGTCCGCACGGCCTGGCCTATCATGGACACTATGCCCACCGGCCCCGCTACGTCCCCGCTGCTCACCTGGCCATGGAACAGCATGCCGAAGAAGGATATAAGATCCTTTATCATCTGCCAAACATAGTTAAAGCTGCCCGCAACCGCGCCGAAGAAGTTCTGCCTCAGCCGCGCAGGCTCCATAACTATGCCGATTATGTTTCGGCCTTCCTGCTCGCTGTAAAAATCCTTTATCTCTATTTCAATGTGTTCGCCGCCGCGTATGACCTCGAGCGTCATGCTCTTACTGTCCGCCGCGCGTATAAGCGAGGATACTTCGTTATAATAGCTCAGCTCATGCCCATCCACGGCAACAATAATGTCCCCGCTCTGCATACCGGCGACCTCCGCGGGCGAATTTTCAAACGAAAAGCTGTTCACGGCGGGCATATATTCGCCGTATGTCATAAGCATTACGGTGGCGAGTATTACGGTGGTCAATATGTTCATCACCGGCCCCGCGGCAATTACTATCATCCTTTGCCATATCGGGTGGCAGCTGAACGCCTTCCCGTCACCCGTGTCCGCCTGATCCTCGCCGTAAAACTGGCACATGCCGCCTATGGGCAGCGCGCGCAGGGCATACGTTATGCCGTTTTTCTCTTTTTTTATTATTGCCGGGCCCATGCCCACGCTGAATTCAACTATGCCGAAGCCGAATATGCGCCCCGCGCAGTAGTGCCCCAGTTCATGCAGCACCACGAATATGCTCAGCACTATCAGCGCCGCCAATACCGAAATGACCGTACTCATTCAATTTATCCTTTCACCGCCGCCATTCTTGCCATAGCGTCGTATTCAAGCAGCTCCTCAAAGGAGCCCACGGCTGCGTTGGGTATGCTGTCCATGGCCCGCTCAACGCGGTCCGCAATGTCCGTAAAGCGGATCATGCCCTTTATGAACATATCCACCGCCGCCTCATTCGCGCCGTTATACACCGCGGGCATTATGCCGCCCGCTTCAAGCGCGCGGTATGCAAGCGGTATCGCCCTGAAGCGCTCCGTATCGGGTTCTTCAAACGTAAGCATGCCGAGCTTTGTTAAATCAAGCGCGCCAAAGCTGCTTTCGTGCCGTTTTGGATACGTGAGCGCATAATGTATGGCCAGGCGCATATCAGGCGCGCTCAGCTGCGCAATCACCGCGCTGTCGCAATATTCAACCATTGAATGCACAACCGACTGCGGATGCACAAGCACGCTTATTTTTTCCGCATCCATGCCGAAAAGATACGCCGCCTCCATTATTTCAAGCCCCTTATTGAAAAGCGAGGCCGAATCGATGGTTATCTTTCGGCCCATGTTCCACGTTGGGTGGTGGCACGCCATTTGCGGCGTGACCAAATCAAGCTGTTCTTTGGTGAACTGCCTGAACGGCCCGCCGGACGCGGTGAGTATAAGCCGCCTTACCTCCCGCTTTTCCCCTGCGCAAAGGCATTGGAATATGGCGCTCTGCTCGCTGTCCACGGGGATTATCTCCCCGCCGCCTTTTCGCTTTGCCTGCTCCACCAATTCATGCGCGCAAACTATGCTTTCCTTATTGGCAAGGGCAACGCGCTTGCCCGCTTCCAGCGCCGCAATAAGCGGCAGCGTGCCCGCAAAGCCGCTGACCGCGTTCACCACCGTATCCGCAGCGGCATACCGCGCGGCAACAGCCGCAGCGTCTTTTCCGGCATACAGCTCAACGCCCTTTGGCAGCAGTCCCTTTATTGAAAGCGCAGCCGCCTCGTCCTCCATGCATATCAGCTCAGGCATAAACTCCTTCGCCTGCTCCAGCGCAAGGAGAGCGTTTTTACCCGCGCATATTGCGCACACTTCAAATTCATCTTTATGCGAGCGCACCACGTCCAGCGTTTGCGTACCGATGGACCCCGTGCTGCCCAGCACTGCTATCTTCTTCATGGGTATATTATACTCCGGCAACCGTGAACGCAGCGTAAACTATCGGGGCGCAAAATAAAACGCTGTCCAGCCTGTCCATAACGCCGCCATGTTCGCTGAAAACGCGGCTGTAATCCTTTATTCCGGCATAGCGCTTTATGCTGGAGGCAAAAAGATCGCCTATCTGCCCCGCGCCGCCGCATATAACGCCGAGTATTATAAGCATGATAAGCCCCGCACCGGCGTTCCACACATTCTGCATAAGGAATACCAGCGCCCCGCCTATTCCGCCGCCTACAAAGCCGAATATGCTCCCGGCAACGGTCTTGTTCGGGCTAAGGCGCGGGCAAAGCTTCTTTTTGCCCAAAAGCCTGCCGCCGAAATACGCCAGCGTGTCCCCCATAAGCGGCATTGCAAACGCACACAGCAGCGCTATTCTGCTCTTGTCCGCATCGGCGCCGTATTCGCACAGCATAGCGACTGCGGCAAAAAGGCTCATTGGATACACCAGCACGAACATGGACGCCATAGTGTCCTGCGCTGTGCGCGCTTCGGTAAATATCCTGTCCGCCATGGCTATCAGTATGCACGCCATTGCAACTATCCAAAGTCCCATGCCGCCGAATACCCTGTACGCCGCAAAATACAGCAGCGCGAATATATACGCCGGCAGCATGAACGGCTTCAGTTCCTTTTTGGCAAGCGCGCTGCCCATTTCATACGCCGCCATCACCGCACCCGCCGTGAACAACGCGCACAGCACCCATCCGCCGAAATACAGCGCCGCCGCCAGCACGGCAATAAGTACAGCGGCGACTCCAATGCGTTTTACAAGCTTCATTTTCCATCCAATCCGCCATACCGCCGGTTCCTGTGCGCAAATTCGCCAAGCGCGGCAATATAGCATTCGTCGCTAAAATCAGGCCACAGCGTATCGGTGAACACAAATTCCGCATATGCGCTTTGCAGCAGCATAAAGTTGGAAAGCCGTTGTTCGCCGCCCGTGCGTATAACAAGGTCAACATCGCTAAGCCCCCTTGTGTAAAGGCGGCTCATCACGCATTCCTCATCAATATCCTCTATATTAAGCCTGCCCTCCTTGGCATCCAGCGCAATGCTTTTAACGGCGTTCACCGTTTCCGCGCGGCTGCCGTAATTAAGGGCAATATTCAGCTTCAGTCCCGTATTATTCTTTGTTTTCTCCATCGCGGTCATGCATTGGGCGTATACCTTTTCCGGCAGCGCCGCAATGCTGCCCATGGCGCGTATGGCAACGTTGTTTTTATGCAGATCCTCTACCTCTTTGGTAAAGTATTCCATGAATATCGCAAACAGCGTATCCACCTCTATCTTTGGCCGTTTCCAATTTTCGGTGGAAAAGGCATAGAGGGAAAGCGCCTCTATGCCCAAGTCGCTGCTGAGTTTGATTATCCCCCTCAGCCGCTCCGTTCCCGCCCTGTGGCCCATGGAACGCGGCAGGCCGCGCCGCGTGGCGTAGCGGCCGTTGCCGTCCATTATTATGCCAACATGCTTGGGCAGGGGCGAAAGCGTGATGCGCAGGGCATTCAATTCAGCCACTGTCAATTTTTCATTCCTCCGGCGCGTCAATGCGTGTTTTGAACACGGCAAATGTCAATTCCGCGCTGTTTTCGCCCGTTTGTTTGGCGCGTACAACGCGCCGTTCGTCCCCGTCCACGCCTTTGCGGCTGGATACTTCAATCGTAGTTACTTGTATCCCGTCCGCTTCAAGCGCTTTTATTGCCGCGGATAGTTCAAGGCCCTCTACGTTCCTCAAACTTCCATTATCTCCTTCTGCTTATCGCTTACTATCTTATCGATATCCTTTATGTGGCTGTCGGTCAGCTTCTGCGCCTGATCTTCCAGCTTCTTGCGGTCGTCCTCGGTAATCTCGCTGTCCTTCTGCGCCTTCTTTATCTGCTCTATGGCGTCGCGGCGGATGGAGCGGATGGCAACCTTGGCTTCTTCACCCTTCTTCTGGATGGTCTTGGCCAGTTCCTTGCGCCTTTCCTCGGTCAATTCGGGGAATATAAGGCGAATGCACTTGCCATCGTTGGAAGGATTGATGCCGAGATCGGACTTCTGTATGGCCTTTTCCAGCGGATTGAGCACAGACGGATCATAGGGGGTTATAACAAGCATCCTTGCCTCGGGCGAAGAGATGTTGCCTACCTGGTTAACGGGGGTGGGCGTGCCATAATAGTCAACCATTATGCGATCCAGCACCTGCGCGTTGGGTCTGCCGGCCCTGAGCGAGCTGAGCTCCCTGTGCAGCACGGCAATGGTTTTGCCCATTTTCTCTTTTGCGGTTTCTATTGCGTCCATATTTATACCTCCGTACTAATTGTTCAATATTGTATATGTATATTTTAGGCTAAATCTTCCGCTTAGTCAATGACGGTACCAACATCCTGCCCATTAATTGCGCGAAGTATTGCGCCTTCATCCTTCAGCGCGCATACAACAACGGGGATTTTCTGCTCCTTGCAAAGGGTTATGGCAGTAAGGTCGGTAGCCTGCAGGTTCTGCTCTATCACCTGCTGATAGGTAAGGTGGCTGTATCTTACGGCATTCGGGTCCTTATTGGGGTCCGCACTATATACGCCGTCCACGTTCTTCGCCAGCACAAGCGCATCCGCGTATATTTCCGCGGCCTTCAGCGCGGCGGCCGTATCCGTTGAGAAAAACGGCCTGCCCGTGCCGCAGGCAAACAGGCAAACCTTACCCTGCCGCATTGCGTCTATTGCCTTTTCCGCGGAAAAATCATCGCAGAAGGAGGGCATATGCAGCGTTGAAAGTACCAATGTTTCAACGCCTTCTTCCTTCAGCGCCGCTTCCATTGCCATGCAGTTTATGGTGGTTGCAAGCATGCCCATCTGATCCGCGCGGTTCCTATCCATGCTGCCGCCGCTTCTACCGCGCCATATATTGCCCGCGCCTATGGTAACGCCTACCTCAACGCCCGCATCCACCAGCGTTTTTATTTCCCGCGCAATGGCCGCCACCGCCGCAAAGTCTATCGTTTTGCCGCCGCCCATGGCCTCGCCGGACAGTTTTAATGATACGCGTTTATATTTAAGCATATCTTTCTCCTTTTTGCTGAGTATATACAAAAAGGGAACGTCAAATAACGTCCCCTTTTGCTAACTTAATTATTTCTTCATCTGGCCCATAACTTCTTCGGCGAAGTTATCCTGCCTCTTGGTCAGGCCTTCGCCCATCTCGTAACGGACGAAGCGGCGGACGCTGATCTTTTCGCCGATCTTGGCGATAGCGGCGCTGACCATCTCGCCAACGGTCTTATCGGGATCCTTAACGAAGGGCTGCTCCAGCAGGCACACTTCCTTATAGTACTTCTCGATACGGCCTTCCACCATCTTTTCGATTATGGCAGCGGGCTTGGGCTTGGGCTCGTTCATGGCCTGCTCGCGCAGGATCTTCTTTTCATGCTCTATCTCGGCCTGGTCAACCTCTTCCTTGGTAATATAGGTGGGGTTGGAAGCCGCAATGTGCATGGCTATATCGTGTACAAGCTGCTTGAAATCGTCGGTCTTGGCAACGAAGTCGGTCTCGCAGTTGACCTCGAGCAGAACGCCGATTTTGCCGCCCATATGGATATAGGAATCAACTATACCTTCGGCAGCTATACGGGACGCCTTCTTGGCGGTCGCGGCAAGGCTCTTCTCGCGGAGATACTCCATGGCCTTGTCCATATCGCCATCGGTCTCAACAAGCGCGCGCTTGCAGTCCATCATGCCGGCGCCGCTCATCTCACGCAGGGCCATTACGTCTTTTGCAGTAAACATAACTTAATATCCTCCTAAAAATATGCGCTCGGCTGTTTGATTAAAACTCTTCCTCGTCCGCAGCCACTTCTTCAATGGCTTCGTCGCTCATCTGCTCGCCCTGCCTGCCCTCAAGCACTGCATCGGCGATCTTGGAAGCGATCAGCTTGACGGCACGGATAGCGTCGTCGTTACCGGGGATGGGATAATCGGCCTCGTCAGGATCGCAGTTGGTATCAACTATGGCGACCACGGGGATGCCAAGAGCCTTGGCTTCCAGAATGGCGATGTGCTCCTTGCGGGGGTCAACCACGAACATGGCAGAGGGCAGCTTCTTCATTTCCTTGATACCGCCAAGGTTCTTTTCAAGCTTCTCCTGCTCGGCCTTGAGCTGGATAACTTCCTTCTTGGGCAGCAGATCGAAGTCGCCGTCGGCTTCCATCTTCTCGATCTTGCGCAGCTTGTTGATGCGGCTCTGAATGGTCTTGAAGTTGGTCAGCATGCCGCCCAGCCAACGCTGGTTGACATAGAACATTTCGCAGCGCTTGGCTTCCTGCTCGATGGATTCCTGGGCCTGCTTCTTGGTGCCTACGAACAGCACGGTGCCGCCTTCCATGGCCAGATCGCGGATGAAGTAATAAGCCTCATCAATCTTCTTAACGGTCTTCTGCAGGTCGATAATGTAGATGCCGTTGCGCTCGGTGAAGATGTATTCCTTCATCTTCGGGTTCCAACGACGGGTCTGGTGGCCAAAATGCACACCGGCTTCAAGCAACTGCTTCATGGAAATAACAGACATAAAAAAACCTCCTCGTTTTTTATCCTCCCCATGCATCATCCCGTAACGCGACCCGACTCATCGGGCACGAGCCCTACGGTCCGCATGGGTGCGTAATGATTCACTTTTACGCGGGCGCGCCATTCCATTAAACGCACCGTGGTGGATTATACCACAGCCAGCCCCGCTTTGCAACAAAAAATATAGAGGCGGGCTGCATTTGCCCGCCTTTTACGCATTAAAAATGCGTCCTTACATATTCATTATATTTTTTTGCGTTCATGCAGTCCTTATATGTGTTCTTAAAGCGCTGCACGGTAAGGTTATTCATTTCAAGGATATTGCGGTATTTCCAAAAGCCTGCCATGAGCGGCACGCCGCCGCACAGATATCCCATAGGAGCCGTGCGGTAGCATGAATAGCACAGCGCGGCAATTACCACAAGCGATATTATTACGCCGACTATCTGCTTCTTCGGCTGCATATTCTTAACGTCCTTTTCCTTGACAACGCCAAGCTTAATCATCTCCTCCGCAAAGCGCTTCTGCACGCCGAAAAGGCTTATTGCGTTAAGCGTCATGGGCGCGGTGACAAAAAAAGCGAACAGCGCAAGCAGCGCCTGAAATATAAATATAGCAATACCTACATTGTTTCCCATTATGCGTCTCCTTAGAATAAAGCGAATGATTTAATAGAAGTATACCATGCATGGAACGTATTGTCACGGAAATAAAAAGCAAGGCGCACCGTTTTTTAGCAGTGCGCCGTGCCTTTTGTTTAATCACATTAAGTAATATCTTTTTTATTTGGCTTCCGCAACCATTTTCTTGTTAGCTTCCGCCATTTCCTGGAATATACCTGCGTTTTTCTTGGAAACGACAGCCTTGATTACGAACAGGGTGGCAACCATGAGCGCGATGGCTATGGCAAGGTTGA